>Ga0208821_1000337_pt1 | contig 39218 bp, 25 predicted proteins | sample June2015DPH_20_5_FD_184720 | JGI IMG/M metagenome (GOLD analysis project Ga0208821, IMG submission 184720) | Peatland microbial communities from SPRUCE experiment site at the Marcell Experimental Forest, Minnesota, USA - June2015DPH_20_40... | ecosystem: Environmental > Terrestrial > Soil >...
GGAAATCCCGCAAAGTACGCGGGATTCCCACTTTCCCACCGCCTCGGCGGCGGCTGCGGGAGATTAACGAAACCGGACATTTCACTTGCTACAAAAAGCGGACATTTTAACTTGCTAAGAACACTTATTGCACAAGTAGCTTGACATCGCCGCGAAAACGAGGTAGCGTTCCCCCCCATGTTCTAGGCCAAGGCCTGAGCCGAGCCGGAACGAGGAGGACACTGTCTATGTTGAAGCTGAAAAGCTGGTTTTTGAGCCTGTTGGTGGTCGCCATCACGGCTGTTCCCGTCATGGCGGGAAACAACGACGCGAAAACGGCAAATGAAAATGCAGCAAGCGCAACCAGCGCGGAAGCTATCCCCGCTGCGGCAAGCCCGGACCCAAGCCCGAGCCCAAGCGTAGGCTTAGGCTTAGGCGCGACCGCGGGCGGTGCGAATGTCACGGCATTGCTCGGTGTGCTCGTGATGAAGGGTGTTCTGGCGCCTACAGAGGCGAACGCCATTCGAAATGCCGCGCCCACAGGTCAATTTCAAGCCCTGGTCGAAGCGCTCTCGCAAAAAGGCTTAGTGAGCGCGCAGGATCTGTCGGCGATTGCCGGGGCCACCGCGGTTCCGGAGACGGCGCTTGTAAACCAGGCGGCGGCAGCAGCTCCCGAGAAGCCCGCCGGCCCCACAGTCATCCCCGCGGTTCCCCCCGTGCGAGTGCTTCCGCTTGACGCGCCCGTGAAAGACGGACTGATCCCCGCCTTTAAGCTGGGAGCCGTCAGGATGACGCCCTACGGATTCATCAAGTCCACGGAGGCACATGATTCCAGCGACCCCCGCGGCGATGACTTCATCGTCCCGGGCTTCCTGAACGCCGACACCGGGCCAAACCCCAACCCATCTTTTCACCTCAAGGCGCGTAGCTCCCGTTTCGGCGCGAACTTTGAATGGCCGGATATGTCAAAGAGGCTGACCTTAACTGGCAAAATCGAGGCTGATTTTGAAGGCAACTTCAGCCGCGCGGACAACCGCAACATCTCCGCCATCCGCAGCAATATGCCATCACTGCGGCTGGCCTACGCCCGCTTGGATTACGCCGCCAGCGACATGACCGACGTCTTCTTCGAGGCCGGCCAGGACTGGACCATCTTTGGGTCGAGCGCACTTCCTAATCTGCTCGAGACCACATTTCTTGGCGCTTATTGGGGTAACACCTACGAGCGTGCTCCGCAATTCCGCTTCGGTCTCATACAGAAGTTCGCCGGTTCGCGTAATTTCAAGTTTTCGCCTGAGTTCGCGATCATGATGCCGAGCGAAGGCATCCTCCCGGCGGACGCCACCATAAGTTCGTGCACGGTACCGGCAACCTTCGTCCCTGGGACTGCGACCACCATAGGGTGCACCAGCACCGTTGTTAACGGCCTCGCCAACCAGCTCGGATATGGCGAGCGTCAGGGCGCGGATTCGGGTCGTCCCGAACTTGAAGGACGAGCCGTTCTGCAATGGCAGCTCGACAAAGCCCCTGCGGTAGCTCCGGCGCAACTCATCTTCAGTGCTTTTGATGCTCGCCGGACAGCCGTCGTTTTAAAGTCGGCGATTGCGGCGCCGCCCGGCAGCAGCGCCACCACCATTGCCAATTATCTCCTTTACCAGGATGCTTTTTCCACCGGGGCCAGCGTCTCAAGTACTGGCTACGGGGTGCAAGGAGCAATTCAGCTACCCACGCGTTGGGCGACTCTGGTGGCTAGTGTCTACAAGGGGGCAGACATGAGATTCATGTTTGCCGGCCAGACGCTCTCCATCTTCAACGATGAGGGCGGCCTGAGCAACATCGTGACCGCGCCATCGGTGGATCGCGCTTCGACGGTGGTATTCGGTACCAATGCCGCTGGTCAAGAAGTAGTGGCTCCGCAACGTTCGGTGCGCGACTACGGTGGATTCGTCAATCTCGGCCTTCCGCTATCGCGTTGGTTCAACGCCGATCCGAAGGGCCGCAACGCCGGCTGGACGCTCTACCTGCACTCGGGCATCGATGCCGTAAATCATTCCGATTTCAATCGGGCCAAGGACATCGGGGCGGACGGAGGCGGTCCTTACCGGAGTATGTTCAATGCCGTCTCACTGTTCCAGAAAATTAACAACTGGGTCACGTTTGGTTACGAGCTGTCGCTGTACAGCAGCTATGCACTCCCGAATGCCTCGGGAGTTTATACGTCAAACACCTCGGTGGCAGGAGTACCGAGCCGGACGTGGAGAGATCTGCGCGAGGAGATCGGGCCGGTCTTTACCTTCTAAGCGAGAGAAACTTGGCTCGCTGAGAAGCTGCGATTACTAAATGCCGGAAACGGAATCGCTCCCGTAAATTATTCTGGGAGCGATTCCGTCCCGGTGAAATCCGGTCAACAAGAGATTCCGCTTTACACAGAGGGGCAGGTTCTGCTCCAACGTGGCCAACAACCCATTAGCGACGCGCCACCGTCGAACGAGGATCGTCGGACGAGGACCGTCGAACGAGGAAGAATGCGGCACTGCGCCGGTGCCCTCTTTGCCCGATCGCCCGGCGCTGATCGGCAGCGAACAGGATCAGCCGTAAGCGCGCCGACTTCCACACCGGAAAGCGCGCAAGAAAAGCGCGAAAGACAGGAGGTAACGTTGAGAATGTCCCGATACGAGACTGTTTTCTTGGCGTTTTTCCTGATCAACACGGTCTGGGTCGTCGCTGCCTCGAAGAGCCACCCGCTAATAATTGAGGTGCTGAGCGCGCACATGGAATCCGTCCCAATCGACAATGACAACAACGGCGCTCCCAAAGATTGCAGTATCCCGGACTATTCCGCCTATTGCCACTACACCCGAATTGCCCTAGTGCGCAATACGATGTTGGTGCAGGACAGCAACGGAAAGTCCTTCACCATCGCCTGCGCGGTCGAATTGCGATGGTCTAAGTGCGCCCTGTTAACTGTGGGGGAGAAGTTTGAGGCACGCAAGGAAAAAGCGGGGATCGTGGTTTTGTACCCCGATTCAAAGGGCAAGGAAAGGAAGCAGTTCTATCAGATGGTGGCGTCTGTTCCAGCGCCCCAGTCTGGCGCTGACGCAAACCTCGAGCCGTCCGCTGCGGCAGCGCTGCCACCGCCCCCCGAGTCACGCTCGTCCGCTGAATCCGTGCAGGAGATCGTTGCGGAGAAAGTAAAGTGCAATTTCAGTTCGACACCCTCCGGTGCGGACATCATCATTGATGGCAAATATGTGGGCAATACACCATCCGAAATCGGCGTTAGGACCGGGACGCACGTCGTCGTCATCTCCATGCCAGGGTTTGCCGAGTGGAAGCGGGAACTTACAGTAGCGGCGGATTCACTGGTGAATGTGACGGCTAGCTTGCAAAAGGCGCAGCCGTGAGCCGGATTGCTATGGTAGGACAAATTTGGGCTTTCGCCTGAAGTTGGACCGCTGTATGATGTCGCGCGGAAGTTGTGGTCCGTTTGGTAAGTCAGCACGCACGTGCCGTAAGGGTGCTGCGGTGGTTATGGAGAAAGACCGCGCTCCCGGTTCTCATTTCACATCTGTAAAGGAGAAAAACTGTGGCTAACGCAAATGTTGCATCCAACCCCGGCGCCTCTCACATAAATCGTTGGTGGCGCGTGGTCGGTTGTATGTCCATGAACTTGGCGCTGGGCTCGCTGTATGCCTGGAGTGTGTTTGTGGCCCCGCTGGAGAAGGAATTTGGCTGGAAGCGGGCGCAAACTTCCAATGTGTTCACCTATGCGGTGGTCGTGTTTGCACTAACGTTTATCGTGGCGGGACGGCTGCAGGACAAGTTCGGCCCCTTCTGGATTTCCCTGACTGGTGGCATTCTGGTCAGCCTGGGCTTCTTCCTGTGCGCCTACACGCACAGCTTGAACTACCTGTATGTGTGCTTCGGGGTGATTGGCGGGATTGGCAACGGATTTGGCTACGCTACGCCCATACCGGTGATGGCCAAATGGTTTCCCGACAAGCGCGGCCTCGCCGTAGGACTGGCGGTGGGCGGATACGGCGGAGGGTCGGCAATCTTTGGGCCGTTGGCCAACCTGAAGCTGATTCCCGCCTATGGTGTGCACACCACGTTCATGATCCTGGGGGTGATTTTCCTGTTCATGACGGTTTTCGGCGCCTTCCTGCTGCAGAATCCGCCGGTCGGATACAAACCCGCCGGCTGGGTACCCGCGCCAGCCGCCAAGGCTGCCGGGACCACCTATGAGTTCAGCCCGGGCGAAGTGCTGCACACGCCCGCGTTCTACTTCATGTGGGTTGCCTATGCGCTGGGTACCTCGGCTGGACTGATGGTGATCAGCCAACTGGTTCCATTTGGCAAGAGCGTGGGCATTCCGAGCGCGTCGCTGATCACGATGAGCTTGGTCGTGGCCGCAATTGGCAACGCTTCCGGTCGCATCCTGTCCGGTTGGATGTCGGATGCAATCGGGCGGCTAAACGTGCTGCGGCTTATGATCGCCATCTCGATGATTGCCATGCCCATTCTCTATCAGGTCGGCGGCAATGTGGTGTTGCTGTACATAACGGTGTTCGTCGTGTACTGGTGCTACGGAACGCAGCTTTCGGTGAATGGCTCGACCGCGGCGGATTTCTGGGGTACCAAGAACGCCGGCATCAACTACGGAATGCTATTCACCGCATGGGGCATAGCCGGCATTATTGGTCCGCGGATCGCCGGTGTGCTGTTCGACAAGTATAAGAACTACCAGATGGCGTTCTATACGGCGGGGGGCCTGGCGTTAGTTGCCCTGCTCTGCGAACTGGCAGCCAAACGCCCGGCCGTGCCGGAAGGCGGGCTAGCAGGAAAGAAGGTGCCGACGGCAGCCTAGTTTCCAGAAGGCATTGCAGTCCGGCACAGGATGTTCCATCATAGGAGACTTGAAGGGGGTGTGAGGGCGTTCTCAACCACGAGCGCCCAAGCGCCCCAAGGTCCGGTGATTGAGTTCTTCAAGGCCTGACGTGGGGTCGGGCATCCCACTGCAGTGTTCTATTCGCGGCGGCTTCCTCAGAGGTTGGCCTGAAAGCGAGCGAAGGCGTAGCTATCCGCCCAGTTTCCCGCTCGGCCTCAAGCTCCCACCACAATTTCCAGCTCATCATCGCCTAGTAACCTCGCAGCGCCTACATCCCTTCGCCCAAAACGGGCAGCCTGCTTGTTACCGTAGTACTCTTTGACCGCGACGTGGAAGTACACGGGTTCGCATCGCAGGGATTTGTCTACACGAACACCAATAATTGGCTGACCATGAACACCGTTCAAGGCAGCGCCGCCTTTACGGACTTCGGGTTCAACTTGTCCACCAGCGTCACCGATAAGCTCCGGGTCGGAGCGCAGCTCTACGACCGCAACCTTGGCCAACTCACTCAGGAAGCAACCCTTCCTCGAAGCAACCCTCCTCCTTCTCCTTGCAACTAAAGAATTAGTTACCTTTCGCTGCGTGAAGCGTCTAAAGGTCGGAGGAGGGGGATCCGTGCCGCCGAGACAATCGGGAACTTTGACCGAAGCCGAACTGCGGATCATGAACGTGCTCTGGGGGAAGGGATCGGGCACGGTCCAGCAAGTCCTTGATTCTATTACTCAAAAACCTGCCCTAGCCTATAACTCTGTTTTGACCACCATCCGCGTCCTGGAAAGAAAAGGCTATTTGAAACACCTAAAGGATGGACGGGCGTACGTGTATACGCCGCTGGTCGGGCAGAAAGAGGCAACGCGCTCGGAAATCCGGCATCTCGTGAGTCGCTTTTTCAAGAACTCTCACGAGCAACTCGTCTTGAACCTCCTCGAGGACCAGGGCATCGGGCCGGAGGAAATCGGTCGCCTGCGGGAGATGCTGGACCAGAAGGACACGATTCGGAGCGACGCGAAATGAGCTGGCTTCCGGTGCAGATACTGGCGCAGGTCTCGATCGAGCGCATTCTCAACGCGCTTCCCGAAGGATTCCTGATCGCACTCTTTGCCTGGGCGTTGCTGCGCGTTTTGCGCAGGCAAAATTCGGGAACCCGATTCGCCGTCTGGTTTCTGGCAATGCTGACCGTCGCTGCGCTTCCTGTGCTGGGCGGTTTCGGCGAAGAGCGGGCGCTGATGGTGGCGGGGATGTCATCGTTTATGTCGTCGGCGATGCCATGGGGAAGCGCGCGGCCTGCGATCATCATACCCGGTCGCTGGGCGCTTTTCGTCTTCCTTGCCTGGGTTTTCGGGGCGGGCGCGGCGATGATCCGTTTGGCGGCTGGGCTTTGGCGCTTGCGACAGTTGCGCCGGAGTTGCACTCCGATCGCCGCAGCGGATCTCGATCCGGCTGTGCGAAAAACGGTGGATGCAATCGGCGCAAGGGCGGTAACGATCGCCACGTCAGAGTGCGTGCGCGTGCCTGCCGCTATCGGTTTCTGCAAGCGGACAATTGTCCTGCCAGCATGGACATTGCGAGAACTGCCACCCGACGATCTCAACGTCATCCTGCTGCACGAATTCGCACACCTCCGGCGCTGGGATAACTGGACGAATCTCATTCAGAAGATCGTGCGCGCTCTATTCTTCTTTCATCCCGCGGTGTGGTGGATTGAGAAACGGCTCTCGGTGGAACGCGAGATGGCTTGTGACGATGCCGTGCTGGCCGAAACTTCCAACCCGCACGGATACGCCAGTTGTCTGGTCTCGCTGCTGGAAAAGAGCCTGGCGCATCGTCTAACGGACAAACGACGGTCGATGGCCCAGGCAGCTGTCGACCGAGCCCGCGAGGCTTCGCTGCGGCTCGCGCAGATTCTCGACACAAACCGGCCAGTGGCCACGCGAGTCTGGAAACCGGCGCTGGGTATGGTCGGCGCTTTTTCCATGGTCTGCCTCGCGGTGCTGCCGCACGCACCTCAGTTCGTCGCCTTTGATCTCGGCATGTTGGCGAGTAATTCCGATCATGGGTACTCGGCCGCGGTCAGCGAGTCTTCGTTCCAGTCTTCATTGCGAACGGCGGCGGTAATTCCCGCTGCGTTCCGGGCCGGCGAGTCGTCATCGGTGGGGAAGACTCCCAAAGTTGTTCATGCGCACGCTGTTGCCGGACATCCCCTTGCTCCAGCTCGTGTGGTTGCTGCCCGATTGAACGCGACCCCGCCGCGTGACCGAGTAGTTGAGGCAAGCGCAAGTGCGGACCAGGAAATCGTGCCTCAATTTCGAACGCTGGTCTTTATTGAAGCCAGGCAGTATGTGACCTCCGATTCGTGGGTGTGGAGCGTTCAGGTGTGGCGAGTGACGGTGGTGAGCCCAGTGCGCGAGCGGTTGGCGGGAGTGCCTGTGGCCAATTCGATTTAGGCTAAAATTTTTTTTGCAACTAACAACTAGATAATTAGTTGTACAAGGAGAAAAGAAAATGAAAATGTGGATAGAACGCTGTAAGGCAGTGGTGACAAGGCGTCTGGTAGTGGCCCTGGTTGCCGTAGTGGCAGTTGGGTCAGTGGCGACGTTCAACTTTACGAAGTCTGCAACCGCAGCGGTGGCGGCTCCGGCCGCGGCGCCGCTTGATGACAACAGTGTCGGAGCATTGCTCACGCTCGACCGCGCAATGGAAACCCTGGCGGCACGAGTTACACCGGCGGTCGTGAATGTTACGGTAGCGTCGAAGCCCAACGCGCAGCAGAGCGGTGGGGAAGGCATGCCCGACATGCAGCAATTCTTCGGTCCTGGCCCGGGCAATCCTTTCGGTCGTCAGTTCAGTTTTCCGTCGCAGCCGCAGAACAGGATGGAACACGGGTTAGGCAGCGGCGTGATCATCTCTCCTGACGGATATATCGTCACTAACAACCATGTTATCGACGGAGCTGTCGATATTCGCGTCACCATGAGCAACCGGGAGGTTTTACCAGCTAAGCTGGTGGGCGCCGACCCGCTGACAGACCTCGCGGTCATCAAGGTAAATGCGACCAACTTACCGAGCGTGCCTTGGGGCAACTCGGCCGGCCTGCACCCTGGACAGACGGTGCTCGCCTTCGGGAATCCGTATGGGTACCGCTTTACGGTGACGCGCGGCATCATCAGCGCGCTGAACCGTCCCAATCCTGACGCCAGCGATCGACGCAAACCGGGCGAGTTCATCCAGACCGACGCTGCGATCAATCCCGGGAATTCTGGCGGAGCGCTGGTTGACGCGCGCGGCGAACTCATCGGAATCAATACCTTCCTGATTTCATCCTCGGGATCATTCTCAGGAATGGGTTTTGCCATTCCTTCCCAGATTGTTCAGCCCACCGTGGAGACATTGATTCGGGACGGCAAAGTAACCCACGCGTTTATCGGAATTCAGATCTCCGACGTTACTCCCGACAACGCGAAGTTCTTCCAGATGAACAAAGCTGAGGGCGCGCTGGTCTCAGAGGTTGAGCCGGACACGCCTGGAGCGAAGGCGGGGCTGCGCACCGGAGACGTGATTACCGAACTCGACGGAAAGCCCGTGACCGACGCTGGACAATTGCAAATGACGGTCGGACAAAAGTGGCCTGGTGACACGATTCATCTGCAAGTGGTGCGTAACAGCAAACCGACGAGCATTGAAGTGACGCTCGAAGCGCTGGGCAACGGCAAAGGCACCGAGACCGCCGGCGGCGAACACGGGAAGGCGCGTTGGGGGCTCAGTCTCGCTGACCTGACCCCGGATGTCCGGAATGAACTGCAAGCGCAAGCGTCGGTTCACGGCGCCATCGTGGAGGACGTCAAGCCTGGCAGCCCGGCCGATAACGCGGGCTTGCAGCGCGGGGATGTGATCATGGAAGTTAATCGGCACGCGGTGAAATCCGCCGCCGACGTGGCACAGGTGTTGTCCAACGTGCCGAACGGTCAGGATGCACTCGTGCTGGTGTGGTCGAACGGAGGCAGCACATTCCGCGTGTTGCATTCTTCCCAGGGCTAGCGCGCTAGAGCTAGCGCAAATGACCAGTTGCGCGCTGTGTTCCACCCGGCATCGGGTTGGGTGGGACGCAGCGCGCATTTTCTGCCGTCATCGCCCGCTAATGCACTCCATCAACAATTCGAATTGGACTCAGCGCGAACCTGATATTAAAGTTTGAGTTCGGCTAAATATCGGGAATAACGCAAGCGCAAAACAAATTTTGGCCAGCCGATGCGCACCGTGGTAACCAACAATCCATAGCCAATGTGGAGTAGTTCCGTTTTTACCCGATAGAATGTCTTAGGGGGATGGCTTTTTCTAACCGTCTTCAGGTCGCTGGGCTGGTGACTGGGTGACCGGTTGCAAGACCTAAGGAATTTAAGCAAATGGAGACAAGATTGGACCGACCGAATGAGCTAGTTCAGGAGCACCCTGCCTGCTCTCTCGATGCCAGCCATGTGCTGACGTGGGAGGAAATCGCGAACTTGGCAGCGGATCCCGGCAAGCCAGCCGAAACCCTGATGAACGTTGTCGCATTGATCGCCAGACGGTTTGGCACCGATGTTTGCTCAGCCTACCTGCTGGAGCCCGACCGCGCCAATCTCGTTCTGGCCGCGACGCTCGGGCTTCGCCGGGAATGCGTCGGCAAACTTCGCATGGCAGTCAATGAAGGACTCGTCGGCCTGGTCGCGGAACAGCTCCGCCCGGTGGCCGTTGAACAGGTCAGGAATCATCCTCGCTTCAAGTACTTCAGCGAAGCCGGCGAGGATGCTTACCAATCGTTCCTGGGAGTTCCCCTCATTGATCGCGGTGTGCTGCAAGGCGTTCTGGTGATTCAAACGGTGGAGGCGCGGGTCTTCCCGGAAGATGAGATTCGTCTGCTCACGGAAGCCGCGAACCGGGTTGCGCACGTGGTGAGCGAAGCCCGCACGCTCGACCGTTTCATCGCGCCTGTTCAGGAGCGACTCTGGGCGCTGGCCCGCAACCTGTGGTGGAGCTGGGATCACGATTCCGCCGGCTTGTTCCACGATCTCGATCCGCTGCGCTGGAGTCAGCTCAATCACAGTCCCGTCTCGCTGCTGGACGAGTATCCTCTCGACAAACTCGAAGCGCGCGCCACCGAACTCGTCCTGCACAGCCGGATCAACTACGCCTATCGCCGCCTGCGCGAATATCAGGATGCAGGGCGGACTTGGGGTGCGCGCCACGCCGGTGTGCTGCGGCCCCGTCCCGTGGCGTATTTTTCCGCCGAATTTGGCGTGCATGAATCGCTCCCGGTCTACTCCGGAGGACTTGGAGTTCTGGCCGGCGATCACATCAAGAGCGCCTCCGATCTCGGGATCCCCCTCGTCGGCGTGGGCCTGTTTTACGGCCAGGGATATTTCCGCCAGCGCCTCGATCGCGACGGCTGGCAGCACGAGGAGTACCTCGGGACCGATGTCAACCAACTTGCAATGGAAACGGCGATCGGGAAAAACGGCAGACCGGTGGTGGTGCAGGTCGATACTCGCCATGGTTCGATCTACGCAAAGGTATGGCGCGTGAAAGTGGGCCGCTGCGACTTGTTTCTCCTCGACTCCGACGTGGAAGGCAATACCCCCGAGGACCGGCACATGACCTCGCGTTTGTATGGAGGCGACGGCCGGGTTCGCGTGCATCAGGAACTGCTTCTCGGCGTGGGCGGCCTGCGCGCTCTGAAAGCGCTCGGCATCACACCGGGCGTTCTTCACCTGAACGAAGGACATAGCGGATTTGCGGTCCTCGAAGCGATTCGCCAACGCATGGAAGAAGAGGGCATCGGCTTCGAAAAGGCCGTGCCGCGTGTTGCCCGCGAAGTGGTCTTCACGACCCACACCCCCGTGCCCGCCGGCCATGATCGTTTCGATGCCGATCTGATCGAAGAACACCTCGGACCTCTGCGCGAGGCCCTCGGTCTTTCCAAGCACAGCTTTATGGCACTGGGACGCGAGAATCCGGAAAGCGACGAACGTTTCTGCATGACCGTGCTCGGCCTGCGGCTCTCGCGGCACGCCAATGCAGTTTCCTCGCTGCACGGTGAAGTCTCCCGCGCCATGTGGACCGGACTCTTCCCGGGCAAACTGGAAGACGCGGTTCCCATCGGACACATTACCAACGGCGTCCATGTCCCCAGTTGGCTGGCTCCGCAAATGTTTCGCCTCTACGATCGCCATCTGGGCACGGGATGGCATCTGCGCAGCAGCGAGGCCCAAATCTGGGAAGGCATTGACAACGTCGACGACGGCGAGCTCTGGGAGACTCATTTCAATCTGAAGTCGCGAATGATCGAATTTGTGCGCCGCCGAGCCGTTCAGCAGGCCGCGCGCCGCGACGAGCCGCGTGCCGTGCTGCAGCAACTGGAACGCGTCCTCAGTCCCGATGCGCTGACCATCGGTTTCGCGCGCCGCTTTGCCACCTACAAGCGCGCCAATCTAATTTTGGCCGACATCCAAAAAATCGCCAGCATGGTCAATGACCCGAAACGCCCCGTGCAGTTCGTGTTTGCCGGGAAGGCGCATCCTCTCGACGAACCCGGCAAGCGCGTCCTGCAGCAGATTGCCCAGTTGATGCGCGACCCGCAATTTTCCGACAAATTCGTCTTCGTCGAAGACTATGACATCAACGTCGGCCGCCATTTCGTGCAGGGTGTCGATGTCTGGCTTAACAATCCGCGGCGTCCGCTGGAGGCCTCCGGAACCAGCGGCCAGAAAGTCGTTTTGAACGGCGGCTTGAACCTATCGGTTCTGGACGGCTGGTGGGCGGAAGCTTACGACGGTCTGAACGGCTTCGCCATCGGAAGCGGCAGAACTCACTCCGACTGGAATGTTCACGACACCCGCGACGGGGACGACCTGATGCGAGTTCTTCGCGACGAAGTGATCCCTCTGTACTATCAGCGCGATCGCGACGGCCTTCCGCGCGGCTGGATCCAGCGCATGAAGCGCACCATCCGCACCCTCGGCTGGCGCTTCAACGCCGATCGTATGGTGATGGATTACACGACCAAGTGCTACGTTCCAGCAGCCGGCGGCACCTCGAGCGACATCCGGCTAAGAGTGTGAGAGCGGGGCTTGCGAACCGTCAGCTTGCCGGACTGCGCTAACCTGCCCGCCGCGCTTCTTCTTCTTCAGTAGGAGGCGGGGGCCACCGCGTCTTCGGAGGTTGCACCGAACGCCCAAGCGGCATACAAAGTTGCTCCCATGAGTTGCGAGCGTCCCATATTTCGGCCCTTCATTTTGACGAACCCCTTGCTTTTGCCTGATTATGCCGGTCCAATAGACCGAAGAGTTTCGAACCGCGGTTTCGACTTGACAGTTCGGCGAGACCATTTAATATATATGAATATTTATGCATCATAATGGATAAATATGCTTCAAACGAGGAAAATAAGGAAACGGATAAATCTGGCATACTTGAAGAAAATCTGATGGCGGCCAAACTTAAAACTGCGCTTCTCGGCGCGACCGGTTATTCCGGCCTCGAACTCGCTCGCCTTCTCGGCCGGCATCCGCGGACCGACGCGCCCTTGCTTCTGCGGCGCAGTGCGGAGATCGGCCAGTCCGGCGGGCACGCCGCTGGATTGCCGCACATTTCCGGCAATGGCCACGGCAGTTCGCTGGTCCAGCCGTTTTCATGGTCCGCGTTGGAGCAGCGTGGCGTGGAACTGTTGTTCCTGGCTACACCTCACGCCGTTTCTCGCGAGCTTGTTCCCGAGGCGGTTACGCGCGGGCTGCGGATCGTCGATCTCAGTGGCGCGTGGCGGCTGAAACAGGAACAGAATCGTGCCGTTTATGGCTTCAAAGATGCCAACGCCCAGACCGCGGCGGAACTTACGGAGCGCGCCGTGTACGGTCTGCCTGAGTTGAATGCGGACCGGATAGCGCCAGCCGCTCTGGTTGCGAATCCGGGCTGCTATGCGACTTCCATCATTCTTGCGCTGGCGCCCTTGCTCTCGGCCGGCATTGTGGATTGCGATCGTGGCATCATCTCCGATTCGAAGTCCGGCGTATCCGGCGCCGGCAAGGAACCCACGGCGCGTACACACTTCGTATCGGTGGCCGACAACTTTTCCGCCTACTCGGTCTTTGGACACCGTCACACCGGCGAGATCCTCGAGCAATTGGCGCTCAATTCCGGCCAGTTGATCTTCACTCCTCATCTTTTGCCAATCCCACGCGGGATTCTGTCCACGATTTATGTGTACCTGAAACGCGAAATGACGGCGGACGAAATCCAATGTTGTTTCCACGATTTCTACAAGGGTAAGCGGTGGATTCGCGTTTTCCCCGCATCGAGTTTGCCGCAAATCCAATTCTCCGTGCACACTAACTACTGTGACCTCGGTTTCTGCCTCGCGCACGATGGCCGCCGGCTCGTCCTGGTTTCTTGTCTGGACAACCTGCTCAAAGGCGCAGCCGGTCAAGCCGTGCAGAACATGAACCTCATGTACGGCTGGGACGAAGCGGAGGGCCTGCAGTGAAAATCGTCGTCAAGATCGGCGGCAAGGCGCTGGAGGATAAAACGACTCTTCAGAAATGCGCGAAAGCGGTGGTGCAGCTCGCCCACGACGGACACCAGGTCACGGTCGTGCACGGCGGTGGCAGCGCGCTGACACGCACCCTGGAACTCCTCGGGAAGAAAAGCGACTTCGTCCACGGACTACGCGTTACCGACGCCGAGACGCGCGATGTTGCCCTGATGGTGCTCGCCGGCATCGTGAACAAAAGCCTGGTGGCGGCGATCGCTGCTGCCGGGCAACCGGCCATCGGTCTTTGTGGCGGAGACGGCGGGGTCTTTCGTGCCCGCAAGAAACAAGACGCGGAATACGACTTGGGATATGTCGGCGAAATCTGCTTTTCTGAGCCGCGCTGGCTCAAAGCCATCTGGGCCGAAGGTGGTATTCCTGTGCTCTCCTCGCTTGCGCTCGGAGGCGACGGGCAGTATTACAACGTGAACGCCGACCAGATGGCGGCCGCTTGTGCCATAGCCTGCGAAGCCGACGCGCTGATTTTTCTCACCGACGTGCCCGGTGTAAAGCAAGCCGACGGTTCGGTGATGCCTCGGTTGGATACCAAGCAAGTTGCCGGACTCATTGAGGAATCCGTGGTCAGCGGCGGGATGATGCCCAAGCTCGAAGCCTGCACTCAGGCTCTCAAGTGCGGCGTGGGGCGCGTGCGCATTCTGCCCGCAGCGCAGGTCGAAGTTCTGCCACTGTTTTATTTCACTAAGCTGGAATGCGGCACAGAGGTGCTGAGAGCATGAGCCTCGCCTCGGTGTCCCGCATGGAAGCGAAGCTCTTGCTTCCCACATACGAGCGCCAGTCCATCCTTTTTGTTCGCGGGCGCGGCGTGTATCTCTGGGATTCTCGTGGCAAGCGGTATCTGGATTTCCTGAGTGGAATCGGAGTCAATGCGCTCGGCCACCACCATCCTGCCATCCAGGCGGCGATCAAGCGCCAGGCCGGCCGGTTGCTTCATGTTTCCAATCTGTTCTTCCACGAGTATCAAGCGGAACTCGCGCGGCTGCTGACGCAAATCTCCGGGCTTGACCGCGCTTTCTTTTGCAACAGCGGCACCGAGGCTTGGGAAGGAGCGCTCAAGCTCGCCCGCGCCTTTGCGCAAATGAAGAATCGGAACACCCACAAGCCGAAGTGGCGCATTCTTGCCATGGAGAACTCTTTCCATGGACGCACCTTTGGCGCGCTAGCCACCACCGGTCAGCCGAAATATCGAGCTCCGTTCGCTCCTCTCGTGCCCGGTGTGAGTTTCGTCAAGTTCAATGACCTGGACGACCTGCAACGAAAATTTGATTCCAGCGTCTGTGCTGTGTGCATCGAGACCATTCAGGGAGAGGGCGGGATTTGCCCGGTCAATCAGGAGTTTCTCGAACTCGCCTCGCGCTTGACCAAACGCAGCGGCGCGTTGCTCGTGCTCGACGAGATTCAGTGTGGCCTCGGCCGCACCGGACGCCACTTTGCCTACCAGCATTATGGTGTGCTGCCGGATGTGGTCACCGTCGCCAAGCCGCTGGCTTGCGGCTTGCCACTCGGCGCCATCCTCACTACTGAACGGGTTGCGAGTTGCATGCATCCGGGTCTGCACGGGACCACGTTCGGCGGAGGTCCGCTGGCCTGCGCCGTTGCCATCGAGTTCCTGCGCGCGGAACGGCAATTGCTGAAGCACGTGCGCGCGCTGGGCGAATATTTTCACGCGGCGCTCGAGGCGCTGGACAAGAAGCACAAATCGATTCAGGATGTCCGCGGAGCAGGCCTGATGCAGGCCGTTGAACTGGACTCGTCCGATCTGGCAAAGGCGGTGGCCAAGCAACTGCTGCAGCAAGGCATTATCATCAATCGCACGCACGAAACCGTGCTGCGCTTTCTGCCGCCTTACGTGATTCAGAAGAAGCACGTGGATCAGGTGGTCAAGGCCCTGGACGCGGCGTTGCACAAGAATGCGGAGTCCACGCACCAAAAAAAGAAAGCCGCTCCGCCGCGGCGCAAGGAAGTCCATGCGCACGCGTGAAGCGGTCCTGCCCGATGCCGAGCAGATTCACGCTCTCATCGCGGCCTACTCGGGCGACGGCACGCTCCTGCCGCGCACGCTGGCGGAGATCTGCGAGAACGTCCGCGACTTTGTCGTGCTGGAGCATGACGAACGCATCATCGGATGCGGCGCTCTCCACCTCTATGGCGTGCACCTGGCCGAGATTCGTTCGATTACCGTCGATCCCGCGAGCCAAGGCACCGGTGGCGGCAGACGCCTGGTCAAGGCTCTTCTGGCGCAAGCGGAAAAGCACAAAGTCACCTGCGTGTGCCTGTTCACACGCATTCCAGAATTTTTCTCGCGCCTGGGATTCACTATCGCCGCTCACCAAGATCTTCCCGACAAAATCCATAAGGATTGTTATAAATGCCCCTTGCTCTATCGCTGCGACGAAGTACCGATGGTCCGTGGAAATCTGCCTACGTTTGCAATTTTGCCGCCGCCAAAAAACTGGTTGAAGATTCAAGCATGACCGCGCTGCGCCGTTCTCCTGAGAAAATTCGTTTGCCCCTGGGGTTCTCTTTTTCTGCGGTCGCTGCCGGAATCAAAGTCAGTGGCCGGCCGGACCTCGCGCTGGTGGAAACCGCCGGTGGCGCGACCGCAGCCGCGTTGTTTACGACGAACCGGGTCGTCGCCGCTCCCGTGGAAGTTGGCCGCGCGGCGTTGCTTTCGACCGGCGGTCGCGTTCGAGCCGTCATCGTGAACTCTGGAAACGCCAACTGCGCCACCGGACGCGCCGGCATTCAAGCCTGCGAACGGGTTTGTCGCGAAGCCGGAAACCTGTTTGGAGTGCCCGCTGCCGAAGTCTTTCCTTCCTCGACCGGGATCATCGGAGTTCGATTGCCGGTGGAAAGAATCCGCGCAAAGTTGCCGGATCTCATCGCCGCGCGATCCGCCAGCCAGCGTGGCGTCCTCGCCTTCGCCCACGCTATCATGACCACCGACACCCGGCCCAAGCTGGCGTCCGTGCGCTTCCGAACAGTTTCGAAAGAAGTCACCGTGCTGGGTATCGCAAAGGGCGCCGGCATGATCCATCCGCAGCTTGCGACCCTCCTGGTGTACTTGCTCACAGATGTCGGTGCGAGTGCGCGTGAGCTGCAGCCTCTTCTGCACGAGGCGTGCGACCATTCGTTAAATTGCATGTCCATTGACGGCGACACCTCCACCAACGACACCGTGCTGGTGATGGCCAGCGGCGCCAGCGGTGCTCGGGCGAGAGATGTTCGCACCCGAAAGAAGCTGTCCGCGGCTCTGAACGCAGTATGCCAGTCACTCGCCGAGCAGATCGTCAGTGACGGTGAAGGCGTTCAGCACGTGATCCGTTTGTTTGTCGAGCAGGCGCACAGCAGGGAAGAGGCGTTACAGGTGGCGCGCACGATTGCTCACTCAATGCTCGTCAAAACCGCGTGGGCTGGGGCCGATCCGAATTGGGGACGCATTCTCGCAGCAGTGGGAAGGTGCGGCGCGCCCATCGATCCATCTCGCGTCCAGATTTTCATTGGTAGTCAGAAGGTATGCCGCAACGGAATCGCCTGCGCATTCAACGAGCGGCAAGCCCACCGCACTCTCGCGCAGCCGGTCTGCGACATTCGCGTACAGCTTGGGCGCGGCCAGCAATCGGTGCGATTTCTTACCACCGATTTGACCGCCGAGTATGTGCGGATCAACGCCGATTATTCCACGTAGCGCAGGTCCTCATTCAATTTTGTCATCCCGAGCGAAGCGAGGGATCTGCAGTTTGCCGAGGCCGAGGAGAACTGCAGGACTCTTCGTCGCTCCGCCGTTTCGGAATGACAACGAAAGGCTGTTTCAATACGCCGCTAGAAGCTGAACATCGCCTGCAATTCAATTTTCCGATTCGCCGCCGCGCTTGAGAACGGCCCACCCGCCAGAGCAATTGACTTTCCGAAATCTTGTGAGCTCACAACCCCGATGGGCGGCGCCGCATTTACCCTGTTCAGAACGTTCCGCGCATTTACGCTGAACGTCAGGTTGTAGCGCCGATTGGTTGCCGGTCCCATGCCAAAAGGGCCACCACCACCTCCGGGGCGTCCGAATCCTCCTCCACCCGGGCCGCCGCGCGAACCACCGCCCCCCGGGGGACCACCCGCCGGACCACCGCCCGGCTGCGCTCCGCTTTTTCCACCAAGCTCCGGCCCGAAGCCGAAAGTTTTCGCCAGCCGCAGGTTGAGCGTGAAGTTGGAAGGGCCGGTCAGATAGTTGATGGGAATCTGCGTGTACGACTGCCCCGGCGTCGTGGGAAACGTGTAGTAGCATTTCAGCGTCGGAGACGGGCACGTGCCGGGAGCATTGGCCGTGTTGAATGCGGGACGGTCGTTGAACTGCAAATCGCCGCTCAAGTCCTGGCCCACGGTGACGTTGTAGGGCGGGCCGGAATTGAAGATCATAAATGGACTCAGGCGAAAGGCATACGGCAGTCCGATTGTGCCGCCCAGAAACAGGCGGTCCCGGATAGCAAAGGAAGCTCGCCCGTAGTCCACGCTCAAATCGTACTGATCCGATGGGAAGTTCGATGCGCCGGAAGCGTCGCTGTTGGCATAATTCAGAGAGTAGAAACCGCGCAGAGATAGCCTCGCCCCCGCCTGGATATTGAAGTTGGCGATCAACTGGTTCTGCCGGAAGAGTCCATCGGAGGAGTATTGATAGATGTCGCCCGCGTTCGGATTTGGGCGCGGCCCAGCGGAGTTCGGTGTGCCCGGCGTCGGCGCGTTGGTGTCGATCGACAGAAGCTGGTGCACACCGCGGGCATTCAGATACGTAAGCGTAACGTTGGCGATCTTTGTGACCTGTCGCTCCAGGCTGAACGCGGTTTGCATGATGTAGGGCGCGTGCAATCCCGGGGCGATCTGATAGATTGGGGAAGTGGTTTGCGCTGGCAGCGTGTTCACCGCCGGCACGTTCGGAAAAAAATCTATCGTTGGGCACGGTGGCGTTGAACATTGGGTCGACACGGCATACTGTTGCTGGGTTACGCCGTTCAAACGGTCCGCATTGAGGACCAGGTCCTGGGCGAATCGGTCGTAGAACAGGCCAAAACCGCCGCGCAGTACGGTTTTCGGTGCGCTCTTTCCCCCTCCGCCAATGCCCCACGCAAAACCGACGCGCGGCGCCAGATCCGCATGATCGTGAATCGCGTTTTGGGTTTCAAAGCGCAGGCCGCCGCTCAGCGTAAGAGTCGGACGCACCTTCCAGTCATCCTGCACGTACAGCCCGGCATCCACCACGGTGACCGGCACAGTGGGGACCGCACCGCTGGTGGTTGCATCGAGCGAGAACTTGATCGCTCCCGGGGCCTGAGTGGCGCCCCCCGCGAGAGCCTGCACCGCGGCCGCGTAAGTCTGGATGTCCGGGAAGGTGAAGCCGCCGTTAAATCCAGCGCTCGAAGTATTGACTTCGTGCACTGCCCGTAGTCGCCCTCCGAATTTCAGAAAGTGTTTGCCCTGCGATATCGAAGTGTAATTCTGCAGTTCGTAATGATCCTGGTGGTCCGCCTGCACTCCCGAAATGCTGCGTCCGCCCATGAACACCCCGAGCACGTTGATGGACGCGGTCGTCGTGAACCCACTCGGCAACGTTTGCAACGGAGTCTGCACCGGAGTCTGCCCGCTGTTGTCGCGCAGATACTGGAAGCGGGTCTCATTGACCGCCTTCGTTCCCAGGATCTGCGTATCGGTGATCTGCACGGTGTGTTCGGTGGAGGCGGTGTCGTAGCCGGCCTCCGGCAGCACGGACCCGCCGACACCTGCGCTCTCCTGCGTATCACGGTAAAACTGGTAGCGGGCGCTCAGCGTATTGTTGGTGCTGAGCTGGTAATCGATACGCGGACTAAGGTTGGTGCGGGTGCGCGGGTTGGGAACGTCTTCGGTCAGGGTCTGATTCGGGTCCCCGTTCAGCGCGGGCGTGTTTATGACTGCGATTTCGTCGATGTTGCGCCGCTGAAAGTCGAAGAAGAACGACGCCTTCTTGTTGATGGGGCCGCCAATGTTTCCCATATAGATTACGGAGTCGTATGGCTGCTGCGTAGCGGTGCCGAGGAAAGGATTGCGCGAGTTTAGTCCCGAGTCGTTGCCCACGACTGAGAACTGGCCATGAAACTTGTCCGTGCCCGGCTTGGTGAAGATTTCGATTCGTCCATAGCCCAGCTTGTCGTATTCGGCGGAAAACGGATTCTGATTGATGCGAATCTCTCGGATTGATGACTTCGGCGGAAGCTGTCCGGCGGTAAATCCGTCGATGTAAAGCTGCCCGCCATTGGGACCGGCCGAAGGTCCGGCCAGCGCTTCAAGGTCAGACTGCAATTCATCGGGATCGTCGGGAAGCGCTTCCAGATCTTTGCCGCTAAGCACGACCGCGCTGGCATTATTCGAGGGGCTGACGTCGAGCTGTGGTCCTTCTGCCTCCACGTTGACCTTTTCCTTCTGCACGTTGATGTCGAGCGAAATGTTGAATTGCGCGACTTGGCCCGCCGCTACGTCCACGTCGTTCTGCACAAAAACGGCGAATCCCTGGGCATTCGCCGTGACGGTGTACTTGCCCGGCGCCAGATTTCCGATTTCGTAACCGCCGCTGCGGTTGGTGGTGGCCGAATGCGTTTGTCCGCCGGACACCAAGACCGCAACCGTGGCGTTCGTAACCACCGCCCCCGAGGGATCCGTCACTTGCCCGCGCAGGGTTCCTGTCGGGGTCGGCGACTGCGCCGATGCAGGCGCAGCCAGACCGATTAGCGTCGCCGAAATCACCATCGCCAAAATGAAGACTGATAAATACCTCAACACACACCTTATTCTTTCCAGGCAGATCAAATTATTTAAGAACATGGATTGAGATTTGTTCACTGCTGCGCGGCTTCACCTTCTCCAGCGGACGCGCCCAGCGACCACGGCGAAAGCAGCGTGGATGCGCTTCGACTTGGCGCCGCCGTCAGGATGGCGTCCACTCCCGCCAGCAGAGTGATCGCCGTTACCGCGTCCGAATCTCCGCCCTCGGTCGAGACGATCATCACGGCATCGCCCTTCTGCAGGTCCGCCAGCGTGCTGTCGGGCAAGCGGCTCAGCATGCGCTGCAAATCGGGAGGGCCATTCCCGCCGCCCGGCCCGCCCGCCGCTTGCGATTCCGTCCCGGGCCGCGCCCCCCCAGCACTGGGCGCAGCACCCTGCCCGGTTCTACTTTGGCCTTGGCCGTTGGCGCCCTGTTGATCTCCGCTCCCACCGCCCGCCGTGCCTTTCAATCGCATCGCGATGCGTTGTGCCATCTCTGCCGGCAGCTTCTTCATTTGCGAGTCGGGTGACACCTTCACCAGCACCGCGCTCTTGCGGATCGCATCCTGCACCGTCATGGTATTGTTCGCCGCGTCGATCGCCTTGATGGTTCCCGCAATATTCCGGAATGAGCCGGTGACAACTTCCTCCGCGCTCACTTCGCTGCCATCCGGGTTGCGAGTCCCGCGCGCGCGCAACTGATCGCCCGCCTTGACTTGATCGACGGGCGCAGGTTTCGCATCATCGAACTTCACCGAATCGGGTGCGTAGCGGCGCAGGATCGTATCCTTGGCAATGTGGACGGCGATACTCCGGTTCGCACCGATTCCACTGGAGGAAATTGTGATGGTGCCCGTCGCAGCGTCCACCTTAGTGACGAGCCCGCCCACCCCTCGCTTCTGCCAGTCGTCGCGGTCGTGCTCCTGCTTCGCCGCCACCTCGGCCTGCTTCATCACAATCACCGCCAGCGCAGTGATGACGATCGTGTGCCCGTCCCCATTCTTCGAAGCCTGCCCGCGAACCAGCACGCGATCCCCAGGCTGCAAGTCTTGCGCCTGCAGAGCAGTTGCGTTCTTCAGATCCTTTTCTCCCGGCGGCACGCGCAGGATCTTCGTTGAGCCCATCAGCTTCGCCGTGACCTCGCCGCCGGATTCCGCCGCGACCGTGATCGAATCCGCCTGAATGCTCTTGATCGTCCCCACGGCCTTGGCGACTTGCGCGCCTCCCGAACTGCTGGCTGGTTTGTCCTGCGCGCAAACGTAGCCCGGCCCCGCCAGCATCAGAGCGACCATCGCCGTGAGCAGGCACGTCCTAAGACGCGGCAGCCCCAGCCAGAGACATCGCATAGCCCCACTTATCGGCATACCTGAACTGTACTTTAGCATCGCCAAACGCACCATGTTTAGCCTTTACGAAGTTTTACTTGGCATTGGCGGTGCTTTTACAGGATGCTGGCAACTTCAACTCCGTCGCCGCGCATCCAGTCATAAGTATTCAGCTCATGTTGACGTCTGTCTCAAGCGCCGATCGATTCATTTCCGCGCAGGACAGTGCTGGGACAGTAGCCAGGTCACCAATAAACGATGCTTGCGTGGATGCTCATGTCCGATGACAAATCCAGTCCCGAAAAGCAGTCCCAGCCAGTCGCGGCAGGTCTCCTTTTCCGGTTGACGGTTGCCTTCCCGAGCTGGGCGGGTGCGATACTGGCTGTGTACTCTATTTTCTTGTGCAGATTCAGCGCTCTTAAGATTCGTCTGTGATAAACGATAAACGGAGGATGCTCGGTGAATGAGTCCCGGCCTTATAAACCACCGCGAAGTAAAGGAACGACTGCGAACCGTTCATGCTTGTGGACGCCGGTTGCCCATGCGCTGATCGCCGCGCTGGTCGCTCTTCCCGGAGTCGGCCCGTCGCTGCAGGCCCAGGATACCGCTGCCACCATCGCCGTCGACGTCAAAGTGGTCACGCTGCCCGTCACCGTTCGCGACAAACATGGCAAGATCGTCCGCGACCTCACCAAAGACGATTTCACGCTTCAGGAAGACGGCCGCCCGCAGACTATCCGCTATTTTTCTCAGGAAGCGAATCTCCCGCTCACGCTGGGCCTGCTCGTCGATACCAGCCGGAGTCAAAGCAACGTGCTCGACGCGGAGCGAAACGCAAGCCGCAGTTTTCTCGACCAGATGCTCGTGCAAGCCAAGGACAAAGCCTTCCTCATTCACTTTGATCGTGAAGTAGAACTGCTGCAGGATTTGACTTCATCCCGTGAAAAGCTGCAAGCGGCGCTCGAATTGCTCAAGACGTCATCGGACCGCGAGCGCTCGAACGATCCCAACGATCCCTCGAATTCCCCCTCCGGCTCAGGCTCGCACCACAGCGGCGGTACGCAGCTTTACGACGCCGTTTATCTGGCGTCGAACGAATTAATGAAAAAGCAGCAGGGCCGGAAGGCTCTAATCATTCTCTCGGACGGCGTCGACCGCGGCAGCAAGACTTACTTGGAGAGCGCGATCGAGTCCGCCCAACGTGCCGACACCGTTGTCTACTCCATTTATTTCGCGGAGTCTCACCACGATGAGGGCCAACGACAGGGCGGCGGAATGGGCCGGGGCGGCGGTTACCCTGGAGGAGGCGGTGGTGGCGGCTGGCCCGGCGGCGGGGGCGGCTGGCCGGGCGGCGGCGGCCGTCGCGGCGGTGGTCAACGTCCTTCCGAGAGCCCGCGCACCGACGGCAAGAAAATTCTAGAGCGGATTTCCAGAGAAACGGGTGGGCGTTTCTTTGAAGTCACCAAGAAAGAAACCGTCGGCGAGATCTACACCAGCATTGTCGAGGAACTGCGAACCCAGTACAGCATGGGCTACACACCCGACAAAGACAGCGCAGCCACCGGATATCACCACGTCCTGTTGGCGGTGAAGAAGAAAGACTTGACCGTTCAAACCAGAGACGGATATTATGCAGACCGCGAGGTTGCCGAGCACAAGAATTGAGGTAGCTGATCGCAAGCATATTAAGAATCCTCACCAAAGGAGCACAGAACACACCGGGAACCCAAGTTTCCCCTGTGTTCCCTGTGGTGAGGATTTAACAGTTTGAAGCGACGAGGTCCGCCGCTTCACCCATCTCCAGCTCTCCTGCGCAGAAAAACATTTATTTCGCCGCGAGTTCCTCGCGCAGCGCCTGCCCCAGCGCGGCCTGCCGCTCCGCGCTCAACTTGGCCCCGCCTGAGGTCAGATACAGGACATCAATCGCCATCTGCCCCTCGGTCTCGATCAGCGCAATTTCGATGTTGCACTCATGCTTCGAGACCAGCGAGCACATCCGGTAAAGCAGCCCCGGACGATCCTGGGTCAGAACCTGCACCAGCGTGCTGTGCGCCGAGCAGCCATCGTCGAATTCAATCTGGGTTGCGATCTTGACCTTCGTGCCGTTCACCTTTTCCGATTTCAAGCGGTCGCGCAACATGCGGGCCACGTCGGCTTCTCCTTTGATTACCGCCGCGATACTTTTTTTCAAACGCTCCCATTCCTGCAGATTCATCTCCAGGGTTCGAAAGCGATCTGTGAAATAGAAAGTGTCTACAACAATGCCCGAGGCATTCGAGAACGCGTTCGCTTTCACGATGTTCATTCCCCACGCGGCCAGCGCCCCGGAAACCGAAGCGAACAGGAAGGGCCGGTCGGTGGTAAGCAACGTCAGCTCATACCAGTGACGAACTTGCTTCAAGTTTAATTGGACGCCGTCCTGCCCCAGCCGGGCGGCCATTTCGGCATGCGCCAGAACGTCGGTCGCACCGTGGATTCGCAGATACCGTTGCGGCAATCCTTCCAGGAAAACGTTGATCTTTTTCCCCGCCACCGGCGCCAGCGACCGCACATGCGCCATATTTACCGGTGCAACGCTGGAGCCGTCGTCGCCGGTGTGCACGCGCTCGTCCGCGCTCCGGCTCAAGTAATTCGCGCACGCAATATACAGTTGCCATAGATTATCCGCTTTCCACGGCGTCATGGCCTCCGGGTTCACGGCTTTGATGTCGGCATAAGTCATCAGGCACAGCATCTTCAGCCGCTCGGGTACGCCCACTTTTTCCGCGAATGACTTCACATTCGCTGGATCGAATACGTCGCGCCGCATCGCCGCCGACATTTCCAGATGGCTAGCCACCAGATATCGCACCGTCTCGCGATCCACCGGATCAAGATCCAGCCGCTCCGTGCAGCTGTCGGTGAGCTTCAGGCTGACCTCAACGTGATTCTCGCCCGGCACTGCTTTGCCGGAATCATGCAGCAGCAACGCCAGGTAAAGCAGTTCCGGCTGTTCGAGTTCGCTCTGCAACTCCGCAAAGCGCTGGTCCCATTCCGATTTCGATTCTCTCAGACGATGCAGATGTTCGATCGCCAGAAACGAGTGCTCATCCACCGTGTAGCGATGGTAAAAATCCCGTACCACCAGCGCCTCAATGCCCTTCAGTTCCGGCAGCAGAAGCGCCAGGAGGCGAAGCGCGTTCATGGCGCGCAGAGCGTCAGCCGCATGCGGCTGCACCAGCGTTTCCTGCAGGTAAAGCCACAACTCGGCGCCCCGCGGAGGCGTTGCCGCGAGCGCGGGCAGTGCCTGCTCGACTTTATATTCGGTGGTCGTGCTCAGCTTCAGGCCATGTTCCGCCATGAAATGAAAAAGCCGCAACAGCATTTCAGGATCCCGCAGACCACCCGGTTGCTGCGGTTGCCGGAGAAAGATCAGTCCATCCACCACGGAAAAGTCCGCGCTTGCGACCCGCGACCGCCAGCCCTGGAATTGCCGGTACAACGACGACCAGGCCGCGGGAATCTCCTCCAGCAATTGCGTGCAGACCCGGTGCACGCTGCGCACGTGGCCAAAGTAGACGCGCATCCAGTCCGCTGCGTTCGTGATTTCCGCGTCGCTGGCGCCGATCTTTCTCGCCGCCGCTTCGTCCTGCGCCTCCCAGGTGAGCGTGTTGTCGTGACGCCCATACCGGAAGTGGAGAAAGCAACGCACGGACATTTGGAAATCCAGCGCCGCGTCGAGCGCCCTCCGCGAAGAAACCGGCAGTAACGTTTTCGTGTCCGGCCACAGCTCCAACTTTTCCATCGCGGAAATCAGCGCTAGCCAGTTGGCGACGTTGTAGTCGCGCAAACCGCCCGGCCCATCCTTCACGTTCGGTTCCAGGTGAAAGACGGTATTGCCAAATTTATGATGACGAGCGCGCGTAATCTCGCCCAGGTTCTGGATCAGGTTGTGGCACTCCCGCCCCACCAGACGAGGAACAGCTTTCTCGCGCAGCCGTGCAAAAAGCTCGCGATCGCCCGCCAGATACCGGCAGTCGAGCAGTGAGATCGCGAACTCAACATTGTCCGGGTCCAGCCGTTCGCACTCCGCCAAATTGCGCATGGCTGGACTGAGCTTCAGCCCCAGGTCCCACAGCTCCTGCGAAAAGCGCCGGATAGGATCTTTGAATTCACTCTCGGAGCTACTCCCGGCGTGCAGAAACAGCAGATCAATATCGGAGTGGGGGAAAAGCCAGCCGCGCCCGAATCCGCCGGTGGCCACCAGCGCGAAATTTTTCGGGCTGTCCGGATCGGCAGGGCTAGAGCCAGAGTTAGTAGAAGCAAGGTGAGAACTGGCGATGAATTCGTTCCAGAGCCGCTGAACAATCGAATCGACCAGCGCCGTGCGCCTGACGAGCACCGTGCGCCCTTCACCGGTGACGGAAAATTCCCGCTCGATGGCAGCGGATTCCCGCACGTACAGGTCCCGTAACTCACTGCGGACGGTGGGCACGGTGGTCATTTCGATGACACTCTCCCCGAAGTGTTTAGCCCCTGCTCCAGCCTTTATTCCGCTCTGCTCATAAACAAGCAGACCAAGGGGAGGTCGATTCGAAATTCGCGCGCTTACAGCACGCTATCGCCACGTTCGTCGTTGCGAATCCGAATCGCTTCGTCAATGCGCGAAAGAAAAATCTTCCCGTCGCCGATCTTGCCCGTACGTGCCGCCGTGGTGATCGCCTGCACGACTTTCTCCACCATTTCATCGGCCAGCACGATCTCGAGTTTCACCTTCGGGATCAAGTCCACGGTGTACTCGCGTCCCCGATAAAACTCGGTGTGTCCTTTTTGTCGGCCATGTCCTCTGGCTTCAAAAACGGTCATGCCTTCGACGCCCACTTCGTGCAATGCGTCTTTCACGGCATCGAGCTTGGAAACTTGAATAATCGCTTCGACCTTTGTCATGGTTCCCCGTCCCTTTGATTCCATCGCCCCGTTTCGGTTTCTCGTTATGCGGGCGAATCCCAAGAATATCCCTCTTCGCCGTGCTGTGAAAGATCAAGACCTTGCATCTCGTGGTCCTCTGAAACGCGCAGTCCGATGGTGCTGTCCACCAGCTTCAAGATAACCAGGGTTCCCACGATCGCCAACCCCCAGGCAATCGCTACCCCGACCAACTGATTAAGGAGCTGGTGGGCATTGCCCTCCAGTAGGCCCGAGGCGAGTGTGCTTCCCTGAGCGTTCTTAAAGATAGGATTCACGGCGCTCGAAGCGAAGACGCCCGTCAGCAGAGCTCCCAGAGTCCCACCCGCGCCGTGAACGCCGAACGCATCGAGCGAGTCGTCGTATCGGAACATAGACTTAACCTTGGTCACCATGAGGAAACAGACAACACCCGCGGCCAATCCGATGGCGATGGCCGACATGGGCGAGACAAAACCGGCCGCTGGGGTAATCGCGACCAGCCCGGCCACGGCTCCGGAGATCGCGCCCAGCGCGCTGGGCTTCCCCCTTTTCCACCACTCCGCGGCGCTCCAGCCGAGGGTTGCGGCGGCGGCGCCAAAATGCGTGGCGACGAATGCACTCGTAGCCAGAGCCCCCGCCGACAGCGCACTGCCCGCGTTGAACCCAAACCATCCCACCCAGAGCAAGCAGGCCCCAATGAAACTCAAAACCACGCTATGAGGAGGCATGGACTGTTTCGGATACCCGATGCGAGGTCCCAGATACAACGCACACACCAACGCCGATACACCCGACGTAATGTGCACCACGGTGCCGCCGGCAAAATCCAGACAGGGGAACCGTCCGCCGAGAGAGGCATTCAGCAGGCCACCCTTCCCCCAGACCATGTGCGCCATGGGGGCATACACCACGAGCGACCACAGCACCATGAAGGCTGTCATCGCGCTGAATTTCATGCGCTCCGCGAACGCGCCGGTGATGAGTGCCGGGGTGATGATGGCGAACATCAACTGGAACACCATGAATGTCTGGAGTGGAATGGTCGCGGCGTAATCGGGGTCGGGTTGCGCTCCCACGCCGCGGAGAAAGACGTTGTGCAAGCCGCCGATGAAGCTGTTTCCCGGAGCGAATGCCAGACTATAGGAGATCAGGCCCCACAGCAGAGTGACGATGGCCATCAGCGCGAAGCTTTGCATCATTGTCGCCAAAACGTTTTTCTTCCGCACCAACCCGCCGTAGAACAATACCAGGCCGGGTCCGGTCATCATCAGGACCAGGGCAGAACTCGTCAGCATCCAGGCGTTGTCGCCGGAGGACTTTGCGTCGGCCACCGCCTGTTCCAATTTTGCGATCCGCGCCGATTGCGCCTCATTCGCAGCGCCAGTCCCGCTCGCAGCGGCATTCGCGTCCGAAGTCTGCGCCAGCGCGCCGATCGCGAATAGACACACCATCACCAGCGTAAGACAAACCGTGGCGGAATTTTTCATTGATCCCTTCTGACTCCTCGCCTTTAACGCAAAACATCATAACAGTAGCGGTCGGCATGGCTCTTACCCAAATCGAAATTATTTATTTTCACGATCAGAAATCTTTATGCAGCGTCCGTGCGAACCCGTTCTCCAGAGTTGGCCGAAAAACCCGGTGCAATCCATGAATGCGAGTATTTTGGGGCTACCAGAGGCTACCGACGAATTGACGCGGGAGGCCCTTCTAGGATTGGATAAAGGTTGCGTGGCACCTGCGCCTCCCATTCTCGATCCCGAGTCCCGGCGGTTTAACCGTCTCGACGCAGTCTGGCTCACGATCTGGCTCCTCTTCCTCGCCGGACTGGCCGTGCTCCCTCCGCTCCTCGAATGGCACAAGCAGTTAATTCTCCTTGCCATCGGAATTGTGCAGCTACTGGAGACAAAGTTGATCTCCCACTTCCCCAAACGGGGAGTCTTCTACGTCGTCCTCCTCAAGATTTTGCTGGCAACCGTCCTTATCGATCACACCGGCGAAGTCGGAATTAACAGCAGTTACTATCCTATTTACTATCTTCCGGTCGTCACCGCGGCTCTCTACTGTGGCCCGTGGCTGACGCTGCTCTGGACCCTGCTTGCGTCCGCCGCCTACTGCTCGTATCTCTATCCCGCGATGCAGGAATACGAGTTGACTCCCGAGGCTTTCGGCTACCTCGCGCTGCGCATCATGTTTTTCTTTCTCGCCGCCATGGTCGTCAACCGCTTCTCGCAGCAGAGCCAGCATCAAACCCAGTTGTACCGCGAACTCGCCGAACACCTCGCCGAAACCAATCGCCGCCTCGAGCACGCTCAGGCCGAAGCGCGGCGCTCCGAACGGCTGGCCGCTCTCGGCCAGCTCTCCGCCGGATTGGCGCATGAAATTCGCAACCCCCTCGGAGTCATCAAGGGCTCGGCCGAAATGTTGACCCAGAAATTGCAGGCCTCCGACGAGCTTGCCCGCGAGTTAGCCGGCAACATTTCGATCGAGGTCAACCGGCTCAGTGCCCTCGTCACCGAGTTTCTGGACTTCGCTCGTCCGCTTCATGCCGAACCGCATCCCGCGGACCTGATCGCCCTTCTCGATCGCGTCCTGCAAATTGTCGCCGAGCGCTTTACCGGCAAACAAGAGACGGGCAAACCAGTGCGCGTCGAGCGCCACTACGCGAGCGGACTGCCGCTCGTTCCGCTCGACGAAAGCCTGTGCGAGCAAGCCTTCCTCAATCTCGTGCAGAACGCCTACGAAGCGATGGAAGACCACGGCGGCACGCTGCGTGTCGAGGTTCAGCTCACTACACAGAATGATCGGGAAGGAGTGGAACTCCGCTTGGCCGACACCGGCCCCGGCGTTCCCGAAGAACTGCGCGAAGAAATTTTTAACCCGTTTGTGACCACGAAGAAAACCGGTGTGGGACTGGGCCTCTCCATCGTTTCGAAGATCGTAGACGGTCATCATGGCTCGATCCATGTAGAGAACACCCCCAGGGACGGCGCCGTATTTACACTCTTCTTTCCGCTCGAAGAAACCGTCGAGCCGCGGGCAACTGCCGAGCTGCGCTCGGCTTGGACGAGCGAGGGCGCCCGTCCCCACACGAGCTAACCAAATGCCGACTATCCTCATCATCGAAGACGAAGCCAAGATGCGCCGTCTGCTCGAGCTGAACCTCGGCGACGACGGCTTCAAAACGCTCTCCGCCGGCGACGCCGAAACTGGTTTGAAGCTGCTTACCGCAGAGCCCGTTCACCTCGTCATCACCGACCTCAAACTCCCCGGCATCAGCGGGCTCGAATTTCTGCAAACGGCCAAGCAGCAAAATCCCGCGTTGCCCATTGTCGTCATGACCGCGTTCGGTTCGGTTGAAACCGCGGTTGAGGCGATGAAGGCCGGCGCCAGCGACTACGTCCTCAAGCCGTTCTCCCTCGCCGAAATGCGGATGGTGGTGCACAAGGAGCTCGATAACTACCGCCTGCGTGAGGAGAATCGCTCGCTTCGTGAAGCCCTCGGACAGAAGTACAGCCACCCCAACATCATCGCGATCAGTCCCAAAATGCAGGAAGTGCTCGCCACCGTCGAACGCGTTGCGCCCACCAACTCCACCGTTCTACTGGGCGGCGAAAGCGGAGTTGGCAAAGACCTCATCGCCCGCGCCATCCACGAAAAATCGCGCCGCGCTTCCGGCCCATTTATCAAGATCAACAGCAGCGCCATCCCCGAAAATCTATTGGAAAGCGAACTCTTCGGCTACGACAAAGGAGCCTTCACTGGAGCCATCGCCAGCAAGCCCGGCAAATTTGAACTCGCCGACAAAGGCACGCTCTTCCTCGATGAAATCGGAGACGTGCCGCCCGCCATCCAAGTCAAACTTCTCCGCGTGCTGCAGGAGCGCGAGTTCGAGCGGCTGGGCGGCACGCGCACCATCAAAGTCGACGTACGGCTTCTCGCTGCCACCAACCGCGACTTGCGCGCCGCGCTCGAAGACGGAACGTTTCGCGAAGATCTCTACTACCGCCTCAATGTGGTTCCGATCGATATTCCGCCGCTGCGCGAACATAAAGAAGATATCCCTGGATTAGCGAACCTGTTTCTCACGCGCTTCGCCAAAGATTCCGGCAGAGAGGAAAAAATTACCGGCATTTCGCCCGCCGCCATGCAGCTTCTCGTCAGCCATTATTGGCCGGGCAATGTGCGTGAACTGCAGAACGTCATCGAACGCGCCTGCGCGCTCGCTTCGGGCAGTCAGTTGGAAGCCAGCGACATACAACTCGACTCGCCGCGCAATCGCACCGGCGCTGCGTCCGATCGCTTTCTCCCCGACGACATGACCCTCGACCAGTGGGAGGACGAAATGATCCGCGAAGCTCTGAAGCGCGCTGGCGGCAACAAGTCGCAGGCTGCGCGTCTGCTCGGGCTCTCGCGGAATGCGCTGCGGTATCGCTTGTCGAAAATTGGAATTGACGACAACGAAACCGAGTGAGAGATCGCGTCATCTGGTGATCGGGTCGTCAAAAACCATACGAAGCCTGGGTTTTTCGGCAGCCTGTGAAGCCGTGCCCTACCCAAAACCTTTATGAGACCAGTTCTAGAAACGATGATCGCCCTCTGGCCGAAAACCACCACCCTGGTGGAACCGGGCCACCGGAGCCCCGCAGATCGCCCCTTGTCCAAGCTGTCCTGTCTTTCTTAACTTGCTAAAAATAATGCAGTTAAAGAAATTGCGGATCGTCGCTCGACATTGGCACTCGGCCTGCATTGTTTCAGGCAGAGTTTTGTGCCGAACAAGGTGGAGGTACGTGTGAAATTCAAGTTAATAGCGGCAATCTTAGGATTAGGATTGATGATCGCGATTCCAGGCGCTGTCGTCGCTCAAAACGCGGACGACCAGGCGCCGGATCAGAATGCGAAACCGTCGCCGAACATTCAAGCGCCCATGCCGGGTCCCAACGACCAGGGTTCCATGGACCAGGATTCGGTGGACCAAGGTCCGAACGACCAGGGTTCGATGAATCAGGGCCTGACGCAACCAGGCTCGAACGAACCAGGCCCCGGCAACCCGACTTCCAACGCACCGGCTCCGGCTGAAACAAACGGCGTCGCGCGCATCAGTCTGATTCATGGCGATGTCTCCACGCAGCGCGGCGACTCCAAGGACTGGTCCGCGGCTGTGCTCAATGCTCCCGTGGTTGCGGGCGACCGCGTTTCGACCGGCGACAAAGCGCGCACTGAACTTCAGCTCGACTATGCCAACATGCTCCGCCTGGCTGAGCATACGCAGGCCAACATCACGCAGCTCACCCGCTCGCAAATCCAGATTCAACTGGGACACGGAATGGCGAACTACTCCGTGTACAAGAACAGCGATGCGGATGCGGAGATCGATACTCCCAACGTTGCCATTCGCACCGAGCGACGCGAATCCAGCTTTCGAATTCTGGTTACTGCCGACGATCACACGGAAGTGCTGGTCCGCAGAGGCGAAGTCGAAGTTACGACTCCGCAAGGCGGCACGCGAGTAGGACAGAACCAGTTCATTACTATTCAGGGCGCCGGCGATCAGGCGCAATACAAGATCGGCGAAGCACCGGCCCGGGATGACTTTGACCAGTGGAACACCGATCGCGACAACATGATCCGCAACTCGGTATCGCGGCGACGCACCAACGACTACTACGTAGGAACGGAAGATCTCGACGCCCACGGCACCTGGACGGAAGTCCCGGACTACGGTCCAGTGTGGCGGCCGGCCGAACCGGCTGGCTGGGCTCCCTATCGCGACGGGCGCTGGGTGTATGAGCCTTATTGGGGATGGACCTGGGTTTCGTATGATCCGTGGGGCTGGGCGCCGTATCACTACGGTCGCTGGATGATGTACGACGGAGCGTGGGGTTGGTGGCCCGGTCCGGCTTACGGATATCCGTTTTACCGTCCGATCTGGGCGCCGGCTTATGTTTCGTTCTTCGGATTCGGCGGTGGTTTTGGATTCGGATTTGGGTTCGGCTTCGGCGGCTGGGGCGGGATCGGCTGGCTGCCCCTTGGACCGTGTGACCGCTTCCATCCCTGGTGGGGCGGATATGGCGGACGCTTCGGCGCTGTCGGATTCGGCGCTTACAACCGCGGCGGCTTTGCTCCGCTGCACGGGGGCACGCGATTTTCGAACTTGAACCTGGCGATGCATGACGCGAACTTCCGCGGCGGGACGACCGTGTCGGGCAGAGAGTTCGGCACAGGCCACATGAGCGCTCAGCCAATGAGTCACGCGCAGTTCCAGAATGCGAGTTTCTCGACCGGCAGATTGCCCGTGACTCCGAGCCGCGAGAGCTTCTCAGCTAGCGGACGTCCGGCGGCTGCTTCAACAACTCGGAACGTGTCGCAGAATCAGCACTTCTTCTCGGCCCGAGGTAGCACTGCAGCCGCGTCGCGCTCGTCTGAGCGAGGGCAATCGCAGGTCTCGAACGTCAACCGGCAGGATGGCAGATCCACTGGAAACGGCCGCGAAGTTGCGCGACCCGGGAACACCGGTTCGAACAACACTTCAAATAACGGGTCTCAGCGCTTCGGCCAGAGTGCGGAAACGCGAGGCAATTCGAATTCGGGATCGGCGCTCAGACCCGGCAACTCGGGTGGCTCGACGTCCGCTCGCCAAAGTGGCAACAGCAACAGTGGCGGCTGGCAGAAATTTTCGCCGATGCCCCCGCGCTCATCTTCTGAGTCAGGCAGGCCGGGTGAGTCGGCCGGACGCACATCGATGGGTTCAGCGGGCCGTGGCTACAGCGGGTCCTCTCGTCCGCCACTCAATATGAGGCAGCCCATCGTCACTCCGCGCTCGTACGGCGGAGGTCGATATGGCGCTGGTCCTTATGGCGGCAATCGCGGCGGCTACAGCGGTGGCGGCGGACGCCCGGCTCCGGGTTACAGCGGCGGCGGACGTTCTGCTCCCAGCGGTGGCCATTCCGCGCCGAGCGGCGGATCCTCGCACGGTGGCGGCGGATCTTCGCATGGCGGTGGATCGTCGCACGGTGGCGGATCGCACGGTGGCGGCGGACATGGGCGGTAACACTGCGCTGGGTTCTTTCCCAGCGTAGCACGGCAGCATAGCAACATAGCAACACTCTTCCCAGCAGTGAGACGCGCAAACCGCGCGTCCCACTGCTTTTTTTGTCGAAGTCTCGTGTCGATCGCTTTGGAAGCGCGGCTCAGAGCTGCGCTTCAGGCACGGCTATCCCCGCAGTTGCCTTCCTCCGTCCGGCGGGACTAGTATTCTTCCAGTTTGTTTCACCTCAACGGGCCTCTCTCACTCAATTTCGTTCCAAGGAGGATTTATGGGAATTGCAGTTTCTCCGATCCAGATTGATTCGCGGGTTAGCGACTTCATTGGGAAGCCGCGCAAAATGCTGATCGACGGCAAGTGGGTGAATGCCGCGTCGGGCAAGACTTTCCCAACCTACAACCCGGCCACCGGCGAAGTTCTGGCGCAGGTCGCGGAAGGCGATCGGCAGGATATTGACGCTGCCGTTAAGGCCGCGCGCAAGGCGTTCGACAGCGGTCCGTGGACGCGCCTGACGGCCTCCGAGCGCGGCAAGCTGGTGTGGAAACTGGCCGACCTGCTGGAAGCGCACATCGAAGAATTCGCCACGCTCGAAACCCTCGATAACGGCAAGCCGCTCACCGTGGCGCGCGCCGCCGATGTTCCGCTCGCCGTCGATATGTTTCGCTACATGGCGGGATGGGCGACCAAGCTCGAAGGCACGACCATTCCGCTCTCGGTGCCATATACGCCCGGCGCAAACTACCACGCCTATACGCTCCGCGAGCCGGTCGGCGTGGTGGGCCAGATTATCCCGTGGAATTTCCCGCTGCTGATGGCGGCGTGGAAGCTGGCGCCGGCGCTGGCTTCGGGATGCACGGTGGTGTTGAAGCCGGCCGAGCAGACGCCGCTCTCCGCGCTGCGTTTGGGCGAGTTGATTATGGAAGCCGGATTTCCGGATGGTGTGGTCAACATCGTCCCGGGATATGGCGAGACAGCGGGCGCAGCTCTGGCAGCGCACGATCTGGTCGATAAGATCGCGTTTACCGGATCGACGGAAGTGGGCCGGCTGATTGTGCACGCGGCCACTGGAAATCTGAAAAAAGTTTCGCTCGAACTCGGCGGCAAGTCGCCGAACGTTGTGTTCCAGGATGCGGATCTGGATGTGGCGATTGCCGGTTCCGCGAGCGCCATTTTCTTCAATCACGGACAATGCTGCTGCGCCGGTTCGCGTCTGTTCGTGGAGCGGCCGGTGTTTGATCGAGTGGTGGAAGGTGTGGCGGCGAAGGCCAAGAAGATCCGGGTTGGATCGGGCATGGAACCGGACACGTCGATGGGACCGCTCGTCTCCGAGGAGCAGTTGCAGCGGGTGTGCAGCTACCTGGAGATTGGCTTGTCGGAAGGCGCGACCGCGCTGGCCGGCGGAAAGAAGCTGGGCGACAAGGGATATTTTGTCGAGCCGACCGTGCTGGTGAATACGAAAGACAACATGCGGGTGGTGCAGGAAGAAATTTTCGGTCCGGTGGTAGTGGCGACTCCGTTCGATGATTCGGAAGAGCTCATGCCGCGCGCCAACGGCACGGTGTACGGTCTGGCGGCCGGCATCTGGACGAAGGACATTTCGAAAGCGCACCGCCTGGCGGCCGCGCTGCGCGCCGGAACGGTGTGGATCAACTGCTACAACATCTTCGACGCGGCGCTGCCGTTTGGCGGCTACAAGCAGTCCGGGTGGGGACGCGAGATGGGCAAAGACGCTCTCGAACTCTACACCCAGACCAAGGCGGTGTGCGCGCGGCTGTAGTACCGTGAAGACGTGATAAGTCATACGGTGGAGGGACGGGCGCCTCGCCCGTCCAGCCGGGCGGGGACGCCCGGCTCTCCACCGTTCTTTTTTTCTGCGGGTGACTTATGCGGGATGAAATTGGAGGCGCGGGTGAGAATCGAACTCACGATAGAGGTTTTGCAGACCTCGGCCTTACCACTTGGCTACCGCGCCGGATCGTACCCTAGAAAAACGCTAAAACGAAAAGCCCTCACTGTTGCAGGGCCTCGAGAAACTGGAGCACCACCGTTACAAATTTTGAACCGTTTGGCCCAGCTACGGGCATTCCTGCGCCGTCTGAATTATAGCAGCGGGGCCTCGCTGTTAACGGCATAGCTTCGCCTTGGTACGCGGCATCTCGGTTTCGCCGGTCAATTTTTATCAGCTTGTAGAGTCCTATCAGAATCACCCGGAAGCCAAGAGCCTGGGGCCAGACGGGAAGCCATGCGAGTTCGACACACGAGGATTGCTGCAACGGGCACACATCGTCACGACGGAAGAGCCAATCTACATCGGGAAAGAATCCGACCGCCATTGGGAGCAAAGCGAAGACATCAGCCTATTAGAGTTCAAAACTATCCAATACAAGCGCCGTGGAAAAGTGACAGCAACCGCCGAGCAATTGCAGCGTCTGGCTCAAGTTTCCAAGAAAGAATTGAGACGGCGAGGAATCAATCAGCACACGCTGGAGAAAATATGTCGGGCAAAGTTCTAAAAGTGCTTCAACTATGGGAATCGGAACAGCATAGTGAACTTAAGAATGCCTAATAGCCCGATTGATGCTGCCAGGCTGGGAGAGTGCATCGTTGCGAACGATGCGCTCTCCCATAACCTATCTTTGATCTTTCAACGACTTACAGCACAAACAAACCTGAAACCGAGCATTTTTTGGGGACGTATTTGGGACGTCTCATAAACCAACGCACACCGGAGATTCGCATGGTTTACGTTACAGAACGTTCTCTGTCCGTCGAATTGCAGGCGGATCATTTCACGGAAACTTAGTCTCTACATAGGGGGAGCCACCACCCCACCGTTGAGCGGTGAGGAACGACAAATGGCGAGGGTTTGAACGATGTCCCAACGGTGCTCGGCGAAGAATAGAAACGGTAAAAGGTGCGGCGCGTGGGCTGTCAGAGGGGCAACACAGTGTCCCCTACATTTGGATCCCGAACGGGCAGCAGAAATGGGCTCTAAGCACGGGCGCATGCTAACATTTCCGTCCCCACCAGACGCGCTCGATGCGATTACATCGGCGCCGCGCACGAAGATCGAGGAGGAAGTCCTCGAGCATGAGTTCATGTCCCTCGCGCTCGGCATTGACGGAAAGCGTGACCCAGAGGCAAAGCGGAGAGCCCTCATAAGCGCCGCAGTCTTTAAGGGCATCCTCGAAAGCGGTGACACACGTCGCGTGATCCCGCTTGAGAACACGCAGACTGGGGCGTCCGGTGGCCCCTACACCAGCCTCTTCAAGCAACTCTCGCTGCCTGCCGCCACTGCCGCTCCACCCGCCCCGGCACCGCTCTTTCCTAAGCCTCCGGAAGTCGTCATCCCCGCCGGCACTCCTTTGCCTCCCGTCGGCGAGTCGATCGACGAATCCGCCAAGAAACCGCCTGCCAACTCCCACATCGTCCACGTGGAGATTGAAGAGTGAGTGCCGCTGCCCTTCCGAGCCCTTATCCCGCGTTGTGCCTGCCGCCACCCGACTTCGAGCCCATCTGGTGGCCGATCAACGCCGCGCAGCAGGCTGCGATTACTTCGACCGCCGAATTACTGCTCTACGGCGGAGCCTCGGGCGGCGGTAAAACGCAGATGCTGGCCGCCGACGCCATGGATGAGTACGAGAATCCGAGATTGCGCGGGCTCCTGATTCGTACCACGCTCGAGGAACAGCAAGAACTCGAAGACCTGCAGCAACGTATGTACGAGCCGAAAGGCGCGCGCTGGGTCAAAAAGCGCTGGCGCTTTCCTTCGGGCGCGACCATTCGCCCTGGCTACCTCGCCCACGACAAGCACTTGAGAAGATACCAGGGAAACCCGTATTCATGGCTGGGCATCGACGAAAGCGGCCAGCATCCCGAACACCGCATCAAGTTTATGATCGGGTGGCTGGCGGCGCCGACAGGATCCGGCTTACGGGTCCGCGGCCGCTTTACCTCCAACCCGGGCGATGTCGGCCATTCCTGGCAGATGAAAGTGTTTCTCCGCAACCGCTGCCCGGTGCACGCGCCTGCTGACGCTCTGGACAACCGGCCCTGGGAGACTTCGGTCTATCCAGGAAAGATTTACAAGGACGCCTGCTGGACCGACGACTCCCCAGTGCACAAGACGACAGCCTTCATCCCCGCGCGACTCGCGGATAACCCGCTCTATGGCCGGGAGAAGCTGGAAAGCCTGCTCTCGCAGTCGAAGGCCATCCAGCAACAACTCCTATACGGCTGCTGGTGCAACGCCGCTGGGCTGTACTTCGACTTCATGCGCCCAGTCGATGTAGTGCCTTATGCCTCGATTGGCGATTCCTGGTGGTGGCAGCACTTCCTCTCGATTGACTACGGCTTTGGGAATTCTTCGGCTGCAGCGGGAATGTACGCGATTAGCCCGAGCGGAACTGTTTTTAAGACCCGTGAGCGGATCGAACGCAAAATGGCGGCGCCGAAGTTTGCCGCGTGCATCTGCAAAGATGGCTTCCCGAAAGCGGAATACCCGTTTCAGGGTCCGCAGACGCCCTGGCTGAAGAAGCTGAAGCCGCGCGATTCCGAACCGCCGCGCATGAGCTTCTGCGTGATGGATGAAGCCATGGACCAACACCGCGGAACGGGCAAGAGCATCTACGACGTGATGAGTGAAGTGTTCATGCAACACGGCATCGGCTTAATCAAGGCGGCGCATGATCCCGCCGGCAACGCCCAGGTGCTCTACAACGGACTCACCAACAAAGGCATCGTGCTCACGCGGGAATCGGCTGACCTATCGCTGGCCTATCGGGCCATCAGTAGCAGGATCGTGGATGAACGAAAAGCAGTGAAGAAAATTCACGGCGCCTGGGAAGATGACAGCTACGATGAAACGTCTTATGCCTACAACACCTGGCGCCAGAACAGCGAGAAGCCGGCGCGCACCGGCCTTCAGGAAGAGTTAGCACAGTTGCGCAAAGACGGCATGGACGAATCAAGTCTGGCCCGAATCGCGTGGAACCGCGAGCAGGCAATTCTTGCCGAGGAGCGCACGAAAGCGAAGGGCATCCGGCTAAGCCGCAGCCTAGATCCGCCCGCCCGCAAGCAGTGAGAGGCTTCCACTCTCACCCATATCAGAGCCTAGAAGCAATGCAAGTGAAAACTCGGTGGTGGGCGGTTTTGAAATCTTCCCAAAGACACGGCAAAAGCGTAGCCTTTCACGGTCAAGAGAAAGACTCTTCCGCGAGGCACGCATGGGACAGAGAAGACAGGAATTGTGGCAGGAAATTCTGCGGAGCAAAATCATGGCGTGGATAGCCATTATTTACTCTGCGGCTGGCTTCTTCGACTTGGTGAAGTCGGAGTTCTTGCCGGAAAAATACCACGCCTACACAATCGTTCGGATTATTCCGCATTTTCCGCTAGCGTGGTGGATCGTTGGATTGCTCGTGTTTTTACTGTTGGCGGCATTGGAAGGTGGCTATATCGCGTCTCTGACAATGTCGGACTGTGTCAAGTCTTTTTTGAGCGTACTCCACCGTGCCCTCCGAAGAGCGCGCCATTTCGCTCTAGTTGAACAAGTACCGTGCCCACCAAGGTCCGCTCCGTAATCGTTCAGGTCAGGATTCTCGATCCGACCCATGCATCTCTTCGATCCAAACCTGGATCATGATTACTAATTCAAACTCCTCTTAATAAAGAGGAGCAGGACGCCCAATCAATTAC
>Ga0208821_1000340_pt1 | contig 38930 bp, 33 predicted proteins | sample June2015DPH_20_5_FD_184720 | JGI IMG/M metagenome (GOLD analysis project Ga0208821, IMG submission 184720) | Peatland microbial communities from SPRUCE experiment site at the Marcell Experimental Forest, Minnesota, USA - June2015DPH_20_40... | ecosystem: Environmental > Terrestrial > Soil >...
TCCTGCCGCCACAACCACCGCCGCGCATCAAGGCGTCGGAACAGGACTCGGCGGCCACACTGGAGTTGAAAATGTAGTGTAGACCTTCGAGACCGCTTTGCTGAAAACACAACACTTACTGCCTCAATGACCCCTCAACTGCGAAAGTTCGGCTAGTTAAGAATGCCATGGCCCCGGCCGACGGTCCGCGACCACGTCAATTGCGTATCGTAACGGGCTCGCGCCGGGCACTCGGCACCGATGCGGCACGGCGCCCACAGGGGCAGGATGAAAACCCAAAGGGAGCCACTGAGGGCATTTCCCGGCATCCTGTAGATGCCACGAGTCCAGATAAACACACATGGTCAAGCGCATTCGCCAGAGCCTGTTTAGTACCGACTAATGTATTAACCAACTAACTCAAATACGAAGCTATCGGCTCTCAGTTACGACATAGAGGTGTTCTTGCTGATCGCTGAAGGCCCAAGGTTTCACTTCTGACTTCTGTACCAGCCGTCAGCTATCAGCTCTCAGCCCTCAGTTACGACATAGGGGCATTCTTGCTGATCGCTGAAGGCCCAGGGTTTCACTTCTGACTTCAGATTCCAGATTCCAGATTTCAGACTCCTTTTCCACATTCCTGACTTCTGCTTCGCGATTGACCCGCCGTGGTGGGCCGATTGACAGCGCAGGAAATTCGAATACCACTTTTTCAATCGCCAATCGCCAATCGCCAATCGCCAATCAGCAATCGGCAATGAAAACCTGGTTGTCGGTTGCGGCTGAAGCCCGCGCTGTTGTCGCTATCCCTGCAAGGACTGCAAACCATGCCGCATTGGCTGGGATGTGCAAGTTGAAATCCAAAAAGCTGTGCACCAGCATACCACAGCATCCAATGGCGGCGCGTGCTCTTGGCGAATGGGGTGGCGCTCGCTGGGGCTGAGGGTGCGGGCCTGATCCTTGATGCGATACAGGGCGCGAATCTGTCCGATGAATCCGAGGGCTTCGCTCACCGATTCCTGGAGCGCTTGGTAGAAGCGGCGTCTCGCGTGGGCCAGACATCCAAGGCGCTGCGGCGCTGGATTTTTGCGCGCCAGCGCCGCGTAGACCTCGTAAGCGTCGGTCTGGATCGTGCCCTGAAAACCGTCCAGTCTCTGCCGCGGCGCCTGCTGGCCCCGGCTGTCACAAAACTCCAAAATCACCTCTGCGTGGGGCACAGAATAAAACCCGAGATAGCCTTGCGCGGCTTTGCCGCACACTTCCGGATCCAGCACCTTGACCGGGGTTTCATCGATCTGCAGATAATCTCCGGCCTTCATCGCTTGCCACAGGGCCTCGTAAATCGGCAGCAGCGATTGGGCAAGATGTTCGATCCACTGCACCATCTGTTGCCGGGGGATCTCGATTCCGTGCCGTTGGCGAAATATCTGCTCCAGCCGGTAGAGCGCCAGATGATCATCATAACGGGCCAAAACAATATAGACCGCCAAGCTCAGACCCAGCCTGCTCTGCGGGATCAGGGCCGTAGCGGACGCCCTTGCCCGGGCGATGGCGGCCATTATGGAAGATGAAGACCTCCGTTCCCGGCTTGCTGAAAAAGGCGGGCGCATCGTTCAACAGATGCCTACTTGGGGCCAGATTGCGGCCCACTTCGTCGAGGTCCTGGAGGGCACCGCCGGCGACGCCGGGGCCATTGGCTGCAATCTGACGCGTGCACTGGCCAATGCCGGCTCGAGGGCGATTGTGATGGGGAACCTGTCTTCCGCAGAGCGGGAACAAGTGACGAGCGGAAAGGCAGAAATTATGGGTCTGACGGGCGAAGGTAGGTGGCAGGAAGGCCGATGGTCTTTCCCTACCTACCACCGACCACCTACTAACTACCTTTATTTTCAATAACATTCCAGCTTTTAAGGGCTAAGTGCCTGTGTTTTCATGGACATTCCCGCTTACTCCCCACTTGTTCCACAGCGGTCCTTTGGTTTCAATAACATCCCCGCTTCGCTCCTTCAATTTTTAAAGTTACTAGGGTTGTCGTGGCAAAGGGTAGGGAATGACATACTGTCGTTTCTGGAAAAGGAATGGGGGAGTCACCCGGGAGGTCTCTACGCTTGTGGCAGAACAGCCAAGCATCAATTGGTAGGCTATCCTATTAAGCATAGTTTGTCAAGAGTCTTTTTCGAGGCCTGTTTTTCGAGGCCCCCAATTCGCTGATAAGGTCGTCGAATGCAGTAGATACTGGGTTCGGAGGGCGGGAGGTTTGCGCCGGCGGACCATGCCGAGCGTAGCCGCCTTGCGTTTCGGCTGAGATCGGTGTTCCAAGGCCCGCTTTACCGTCCGCTTACGCTTAGCAACGAATACCTCGCCCTCACCCTCCGTCTTGGCTCACGAAAAGTAGCTTGCTTATCCGCTGATAAGACCCTCCTTCAGGTCCGCAAGGAAAGCAGCCTCCAGGCTTCCATCCATTCCCCCAACCGCTCCAGCCTCCTCACCAAGCGCCACACCATCCTCCGCGCAGGATACGCTACCCGCCCCGGCGTATCCCGCCATGCGGGATCAGGAAGCGCAGCCGCTTGGGCCGCGCCCTCAGCAACTCCGCCGGCAGAGCCAACCGTTTCAGGGCCGTCAGCATCCCACTCTGCGGGACAGCCAGGCGGCGTTGGTCCCGAAGTACTTGCTGGGCAGCACCCCGCCCGCCAGCTCATTCTTCACCACATCATGCACCGCTTCGATCGTCCCCGCCTTCTCCCGGCGCCACTCAATCAGTCGCCTTGCCATCCAGTCCCAAATATTGCTCAGCAGCGCAAAATGCCGGGTGGCAAGACCGCCCTCAAACAAACCGCCCTGCCGCTTGCGAATCCGAATCCCCATCCCGCCAGGCGGGACAAAGGTTCGGTCAGTTTGTGTTCCGACTTCTCCCCCGGTACAAACGGCACCTCGGCACATTCCCGAATCTCCTCCAGGTGCGGCTCCCGGTCCTCCACACACTCCCCTCCCACTGCGTTCAACACCACCAAACTTTCCACGTAGGTGGCTTCGTCATAGCCCCGCTCGCGCTGCTTGATATGCATATGTTCCTGGACCGCAGCCGGCAGGCCCAGCGACCGAAAGGCCTGCACCACCAGCGGCACTCCCCCCAGCGCCGTCAACTCTTCCCCTAATGGCTTGGGGTCAATCTCGAAAAGCATCGGCAATTCCGTGGATGAGCGTCTTCTGGGTTTCTCCGTGTGGCGAGTGTAACGGCATTCCACACCTGAGGGGTGAAATTTTCTTACTCCCTGCAAAATCTTGCCGGACTTCTAACTCCGCCTCTGCCAACGCATTCAGCGCCTCCGACACTACCTTTCCCCCACCGGGCCCCGTCTCTTATCGGCGAATTAGTGACTTGATTGCCACTTGACAGGCGATCTGCGGTTCTGTTAGCCTTGTAAATTAGTCAATGGTAAGGGTTGGGTGATTCTGCGCCGCCGGTCCTGCGGGAGGGCGCTGTGAGGCTAATGTGATACGGAAGCGTTCTCGGCAAATAGCGGCCGCGAAGGTAGTTTTGTAGTCGATGCCAAGCGACCGAGGCTCTCGAGAGGCCGAAAGCCGGCGCTATTGGCGTGCAGAACCCAGGGTGATTGGCGGAGAACATCAGGCAGAATGTCAGGTTCGGCAAGGGTGAGTCCATTCTGGCGCAAGACCTCGTAGTGGGTAGAGTGGAACTGCTCCCTGGAGTTAACCGATTGGTTCATCTAGGATCCGGGCTCGTGGACGAGTGCGAGCTGGGCGCGCCAATATCAGGATGACACGCTGGCGCCGAACTGTCCGTGATGGGATCGATGCCCAGAGACGCTAGCGACAGGCTGCATGACCGGCTTATGAGGATTTTCCTGTAAGCCACAGGGCGGAGCTGTGTGCTATCAATCAGAGGCCCCGCGCTTGACATCCCGGCGGTGAGAAATGAGGAGTCAGGAATGAGGCCTCCGACCGTCCCTCTTCATTTATCGGCAAGAAGACCCCAATGCTTTAACTGAAAGCTGAAAGGTGAGGGCTTCCTGGTCGCCCTGCAAGTTGAAATAACGAGAACAAAATTCTCATTTCACCATAAATAGCGGTCTGATGAATTCAGGATCTGGACAGAACGAGTTGGATATCAGCGGGGCGTGGTATGCAATTTACACTCGTCATCAGCACGAGAAGGCCATTGCCCAGATTCTCTCCGTCAAGGGGCTGGAGGTCTTTCTTCCACTTTACAACGCAACTCGCAGATGGAAGGACCGGACCATGCACCTCTCGCTTCCCTTGTTCCCCTGCTATCTATTTCTGCGCGGAATGAAGGAGCGGCGGCTCGAGGTGGTGACGACGCCGGGAATTGTTTCCATTTTGAGTATCAATGGTGAACCGGCGGCCATTCCTGAATCCGAGATCGAGTCTGTGCGCAGGGCGATCGAGTGGGGAAATCGAGTTGAGCCTCACCCCTTTCTCCGCTGTGGCGACAGGGTGCGCGTCATATCCGGACCTTTGCAAGGCCTGGAGGGAATTCTAGTTCGCAAGAAAAACTTGTACCGGCTGGTGCTTTCGGTGGAAATACTGGAGAGATCGGCCGCCGTGGAAGTCGACGTTTCTGCGGTGGAGCGAGTTGGAAACCGTCGTCCTACGCTGCCCTGGGGGCCGGAACCTGGAATCAATGTGGGGAGCGTAGGACGGACGTCTCGCCCGTGAGCAGGAACCTGGAATCAATGCCGCCAGAACTGGGCTCAGGAAGCACTGAAATGAGGTTGAGGATTGGAGTCCTTATGTGGTATCCTAATGAGCAGGAGTTTGCACCACGTCCGTGGTAGGTCGTTCTGTTGGAAACGAGGTTGGGACTCGTGGCGGCGTGAAATATCCCTTTCAACGATAGTGGTTAGCACAGGTACATTGAAGGCAAACCTGGAGAGGAAGTTGCCTTAAGGAGCGGTTATCATGGCATGGGGAGTGACAGGTTCGGCTTTGGGTGTTATGTCGCTTTGGCGCGCCGGCCGCAGGGCGCCTGGCCATTTCTACCTTACGATGGTGGGGTTGCTGTTGATGGGCTTGGCCGGTCTGTTTTGTGCTCCCGGCGCTTCGCCCGCAGCTTCGCAAAAGGCGAACAGTCCCGACAATAAGGCCGACACCAAAGGCGGGGTTGACCAGGGGCCTTTGAAGGCAGAGGACACGCTCATCTATCCCAACGATGTGTTATCCATTCAGGTGTTCGATGTGGATCAGTTGTCGCGTGAATACCGGGTGAGTGCAACAGGAACCCTGCTCTTCCCGCTTCTCACGGAGTCGATTCGGGTTGAGGGTCTGACGCCCCAGCAGGTGGCTGATGTGATTTCGAAGAAGTGCGTAGAAGCGGGGGTGCTCAGCCATCCCCAGATTAGCGTAACCGTTAAGGATTCACGAATTCACGCCGTGGCCATCACGGGGGCCGTCAAGAACCCGCAGATTTATCCGGTCTTCGGCAAAATCTCGCTGCTGGAAGTTCTCTCCCAAGGCGGGGAATTGGCTGATGACGCGGGGTCCTCGGTAACCATAACTCGCGGTGAGGTCTCCCGCCGGATGTTGGCATCGCAGGGTGGAGGCGCGGTGGACGGAGGGAAATCACAGCCCGTTCCCCCCACGCAGACCATCGATCTTAGACGTCTCCTGGAGACTGGCGATCCGAGTTTGAACGTCGACGTGTACCCGGGCGATCGCGTGACGGTGCAACGCGCCGGGATCGTTTACGTTCTGGGGGCAGTAAACAAAGCCGGCGGCTTCTTGTTGACCGAGGGGCGGCAGGACATGTCGGTCCTGAAGGCTATTGCCCTGGCGGAGGATCTTAAATCCACCGCGAAGTCGAGGAAAGCCTTGATCCTTCGCCCCAACTCCTCGGCTCCTGGCGGCCGGGAGGAAATTCCCATTGACCTTCACGCCATGCTCAAGGGCCACGCTCCGGACAGGCTCTTAGAAAGCAACGATATTGTGTTTGTGCCCGACAGTATCGCCCTGAAGGCGCTTCACAGGACCGGCGAAGCTGCGGCGACAGCCGCTAGTTTGGCGGTAGTTTATAAGTGATGCCCTTTTTGGTGCGTGTGGTGATTATTTGCTTTTTGAGTTCTAGTTTTGTTGATTTTGGCAAAGGCGGTTTTGCGACATGGCTGAACACGAAGCGTTAGCTCCTGTGGAGCGCAGGTCCCCGGAACTGGCCACCCATCGGGTGGATTCTGTTATCGATATAGGGGCAGAAAGCTCCGACAGCAGTTCCTATATGCGGGCCTACTGGCTGATTGTATCGAAGCGCCGCTGGACGATCCTGACGGTTGCCTTGGTGCTGGCAACCCTGGTGGCGATTGTTTCCTTCAAGATGCAGCCGGTTTATGAGGCGACGGCTCGAGTGGAAGTTGAAGCCGCGTCGCTCGAGATCCAAAACCTCGAGGATCTCTTCAAGGGCACGCCCACCGATGATGCTTTCCTGCAAACCCAGGTGAACGTGCTGAAGAGTGAAAACCTAGCCTGGCGAAGCATTCAGCAGCTCGGCATGGGGGAAAGGCCGGAATTTGGGGGAGGCAGCAAGCGCCCGGCGGGGGATACTGAGACTGCGGCGCAGAACCGGCTCATCACGGCATTCAAGAAACATCTGCGCGTTCAACTGATGAGAGATAGCCGCATGCTGGAAGTCGGTTTTGAGAGCACCGATCCGCAGCTTGCAGCGCGCGTGGCCAACGCGCTCGTCAGCGACTACAGCGAATTCAATTTTCATCAGAAATATGACGCCACGCGGCAAGCTTCGGGGTTCATGGAGCAGCAACTGGACGAGTTGAAAGCCAAGGTGGAGAAGTCGCAGCAGGCCATGGTCGATTACGAGCGCCAGAATGCGATCGTTAATGTTGGCGACAAGCAAAGTGTGGTGGAGCAGAGGCTGGCCGATTTGAACAAGGACCTAACCGACGCTCAAAGCGATCGCATGCAGAAGGAATCGCTCTACGACATGGTGCGCTCGGACCAAGCCGAGGTCGCCCTCACTACCCAGAACCTGTTGCTGCAACACTTGGACGAAAAATACGCCGATTTGAGAGACCAGTACGTGGACGCTTTGGGGCAGTACGGGCCCAACTTTCCCAAAGTAGTAAGACTCCGGGACCAAGTGAACGAAATCCAGTCCATCATCGAGCGCGAACGCAAGCGTCTTGTGGCGCAAATTCACAACGACTACATGGCGGCCCTGGACCGGGAGAAGCTTGCGTCTGCCGCGGTAGGCCGAGAGAAGGCAGCGGTGGGAGAGCTCAACCAACTCTTAATTCAGCACAACATCTTGAAACGTGAATTTGAGACCAACGAACAGCTCTATGAGACCCTGCTCCAGCACCTGAAAGATGCGACGGTCTCGGCGGGTTTAAGGGCGACCAACATCCATCTAGTCGATCCGGCGTTAATCCCCACCGAGCCGGTGCGGCCGAAAAAATTGCTTTACATTGGAGTTGGTTTGCTGGTGGGACTGATTCTGGGGGTTACGCTCGCCTTCGTCCAGGAAAGTCTAGATACTTCCGTCAAGAGCGCCGAGGACGTGGAACGGCTCATCTCCGCCCCAGCCCTGGCCGTGATTCCGCTGGCGCGCTCCTCCTGGCGGAGGCTCGGCGGGGACAGAAGCCAGCCACAGGATGGGGGAGTGGAATCGATCGTTTTGAGACACCCCACCTCATCCCTGGCAGAGTCTTACCGCACCCTGCGCACTTCGATCCTGCTCTCCACTGCTCCGCGCCCTCCACAGTCTTTGCTGGTGACCAGCGCTCAGCCCCGCGAGGGCAAGACTTCCACTTCGCTCAACCTGGCCGTGGGGCTGGCCCAGCGCGGCGTGCCCGTGGTAATCGTCGACGCCGACATGCGCCGGCCGGGGGTCTCGAAGGCCCTGGGTCTCGCGGAGAATGGCGCGGGGCTCTCGAGTCTTCTTTCCGGCGCGCACAGCCTGGATGAGGTCCTGCGCCAATTTGAAGCGGTACCTAATCTCTGGGTGCTTCCGGCTGGCCCCCAGCCTCCCAACCCGGCGGACTTGCTAGCCTCACCCACCATGGAAAAAGTCTTGCAGGAGTTACGCGGGCGCTTCGAGCACCTGGTGTTGGACTCCGCCCCTTTGCTGCTGGTGACGGACGCGACGATTCTCTCCAGGCTTGTGGACGGAGTGGTGCTGGTGGTGGAAAGCGGAGTCACGGCGCGCCGCGCCCTGGTCCGCGCCCACAGGATTCTGGGAAGCGCGGGGGGAAGAATTCTGGGCACCGTGGTGAATAAGTGGGATGCGCGGACCGAGGGCTACTACAGCTACTATGGCTCATACTATCGCGGTTACTACCGTTCTTATTATAGCAGCAAAGATAAATAATGAACCGACTTTACTCCCAAGGGAAGGCTGAGTTTTCGCTCCGATCGCGGGGGCGGGCGAGCGGGTTTTTGCTGGCCGTAGGGCTGGCAGCCCTTTTCATGGCCGGTGAGGCTGTACGAATTGTCCTCGCCTCGTCGCTGGAAGGATCGGCCAGGCTTCCCCAACTTCGCCGGGCCTTGACCCTTGATCCTGACGACCCCAAACTTCACTACCAGCTCGGCTTGGTTTACTCCTATTCGCCGCAAGATATCGACCCGGCCGAGGCCTTGAAGCATTTTCGCCGGGCCACGGAATTGAATCCTTACAAGGCAATTTACTGGTCGAGCCTCGCCTCAGCGTGCGACTCGATGGGTGACCGTGTTTGCGCTGACCGGGCTCTGGAACGAGCTGTGACCCTCAGTCCCATGACTCCGCGTCTGCACTGGATCACTGCCAACCACTACCTGGTGACGGATCGGACCGAGGTGGCCTTGCCTCACTTCCAGCGCTTACTGGAACTGAGCCCCGACGAATACGCTTGGCCGACGTTTCGGCTCTGTCTTCAGGCCACCCGGGATCCCCAAGTGGTCCTCGAAAAGGTCCTGCCCAGCGGGCCTGATACGAAGCTCAAACTTGCCTACATCGATTTCTTGAGCGCCCAGGGAAACCTCGATTTTGCCTATGGAGTTTGGGGTCAAACTGTGGCCAAGGCTTCCCCCTTTGACTTTTGGTTGGCCGCATCTTACCTCGGGCGTCTGCTCGAGCTTGGCCGGTATAAGGAAGCGATCAACGTCTGGGGGGACCTTGAACGGTTGGGAATTGTGAACAAGCCCCCCAGCGAGGACGGGGACAATCTCATCTACAATGGGGATTTCGAGCAAGTCCCCCTGAACGCCGGCTTCGATTGGCGCACCTCGGAATTGCCCTATCTTTGGTTTGCTTTCCCCAGTTCCGGCGCTTACCGGGGTGGTCGCTGCTTGCGCCTGGACTTCACGGTGGGCCGGAACGATGAATCCGAGGCCGTCTATCAATTCGTACCAGCCGCTCCTAACCAGGGGTATCTGCTGACGGCCTACACCCGCTCGGACAACATCACTTCCGATAGCGGCCCGCGCTTGCGGGTGGTTGACCCTGCCTGTCCCGCCTGCCTGGATGTCTCGAGTGAAACGACTGTGGGGACAACTCCCTGGCACCCGGTGAGTCTGAAGTTCTCGACCGGAGACCATGCCCAAGTTGTACGGGTGTCGGTTTGGCGGCCGCGCAGCCGAACTTTTCCCACTGAAATCACCGGAACTTTCTGGCTGGACGCAGTCTCGCTGAAACGTCTGGACCTCGAGAAATCAGAAGTCAGAAGTCAGAAGTCAGAAGCGAGAATTGTAAAGGGTAAGGGAAAAGGGTAAAGGGTAAAGGAAGAAGGGCAAGTCATGATGAAGGCGGAAGCAAGAGTTATAAAGGGCAACAGTTGCAGCAGGAAGAACAAGTGATGAAGCCACAAACCGAGCGTGAGGCAGGAAGCCAGCCTTTACCCTTTACACTTTACCCTTCACACTTTACACCTTACCCTTTACACATCGCTCGCATCCTGCTCGTCACTGCCTTGTTCGCGGCGCCTCTGGCTTTTGGGGCTGTGCAGACGTGGGCCTGGGCATCGCTGGCCGGTCTGGCGTCTGTCTTGCTCTTTTTGTGGAGCGTCGGGTGCGTCGAGCAGGGGGCGCTGAAAATTGCCTGGTCGCCGCTTTACTTGCCCGCCCTGCTATTTCTTCTGCTGGGGACGATTCAGTTTTTCGCGCATCGCACGCTTGACCCCAGCGCCACCCGAGAATCACTCCTGAAGCTGGTCACCGATCTGATTTTCTTCTTCCTGGCGGGCCAGCTTTTGGCGACCGGAACTCAGAAAATAGTGCGGGGTTTTGGGTTCGCGGTCGTGGTCTACGCGTTTTCGTTGGCCGTGTTTGCCGTGCTCGAGCTTTTCTCCAGTAATGGACTCATTTACTGGAGCGTGCAAACGGCGGGTTGGACCTTTGGCCCCTACGTCAACCACAACCACTATGCGGGCTTGATGGAGATGTTGATTCCGGTTGGGGCCGGCTACGTCCTTTCCCGGCCGCGCGACGATCCCATGCGAACCCTGCTGGGGTTCGCCCTGTTGATCCCGATCGCTTCCCTGCTGCTTTGCGGCTCGCGGGGAGGATTCATCTCCCTGCTGGTGGAGGTGGTGATTCTGGGCGCGATGGTTTTCAGGCATGCCCCCATGCACCGCCGCCGACGCTTGGCTGCGGTGGGCGGACTGGGGATGACAGTGGCCGTGTTGCTCTTTTTCTGGATGGACACTGGCGATATCTCGAAGCGCCTGGGAACGATAACCTCCATCACGCATTCGCCTGACGTGACCCTGGGCGGCCGGAGAGTTGTGGCGCTGGATTCTCTTCACATCCTCCGCGATCATCTTTGGGTGGGCACAGGCTTGGGCAGTTTTGAGACCGCTTATCCTGCGTACCAAAGCTTTGCCACCGACTTGGTTTACGATCACGCCCACAACGACTACGCCGAGGCGCTGGCCGAAACCGGTTTGGCCGGCGGGCTGCTGATGGTGGCGGCGTTGGCGATTTTCTTGCGCCTGGGGTTCAAGAAATTGGGGCAGCGCCTGCGACACGAGGTCGGCTGGATTCAATTGGGCGCCACCATCGGTTGCTGCGGTCTGCTCGTCCACAGCTTTGTAGACTTTAACCTCCACATACCTGCTAACGCCGCCTGGTTTGCGGTGTGTGCAGGCATCGCAACTTGCAAGGTGCCGCATCTCTTGCCACAGAGGCACGGGGACAGAGCGGAAGCAGAAAGCAGAAACTAGAATTTAGAAAACGGCTCTTTATCTTGTGGCCTGCGACGCGGGCGTCACAGGAAAGGTGCTCGTACGGTGAAGAGAAGTCAAAAGTCAAAAGTCAAAAGTGAAAAGTCAAAGATTCAACTCTTCAACTTTTCAACTCTTCGACTGCCCTTCCTGCGGCGCCTTTTCCTCTGCTTGTCACTAGCCACTAGCCACTCGTCACTGCTCTTTGGCCAGCAGCCCCAGACCCAGCCAGGCCAGGCGCTCCATGCGGTTGACGCCAAGTACGTGAACGGCCTCGCCCCAGGTTACTGGCCCACCGCCGGCACAGGGCTGACGTTGAAGCTAAGCACGGGCAGCGCGCTCTGCGGCAATCCGCCTGCGCCCGTGGCCTATACGGGTGGCACATTGACCATGGCCGCGAGTTCCACGAACTACGTCTACCTCGATCCCTCGGGCTCCTGCCTGCCGGCATCGAACACCTCCGGCTTCGACGTCGGGCAGATTCGGATCGCGGTTGTGGTAACCAACGGTTCAACGATTACGGCGGTTAATGATGTCCGCAGTTCTTTCTCACCAGCGATCACTGTGGATTCGGCCGGGCGGTCGATTTTCAAGGGGCTGAATGGCACCTATTTTGCCGACCAGTTCGGGGACAAGAGAACCACAGGAATTGCTTCCGTGATTTCGGCCTGTGGTACTTCAACTCCCTGTCAGGTCGTTGTGCCCGGCTCCTATCCGACGACCGAGCACGTGCCGGGGAGCCAAAATGGGGGTGGCTCCTTTTACCCAGGAACAACCGGCTCGAACGTTCAAGTCCTGGACTTTCGCACCGGCGATGCGCAAACCGCGATCAACGCGCTACCCAACGGGAGTGCTAGGGCGTGGCACCAGTGGGTTGATAATGTCTATAATCCGTACTCAAATAAGGTTCTGGCTCATACAGTCTTCAGCCCGGTTATGAACAGCTTTGACGGTGGATTTTGCCTTCAGAATAGCAGTGTTACCCCACCGTACTACAAGAAATCGGGAGTCGAAGCGATTTGGGCAATTATAAACAACTACGCTCCCGGCGACCCTGGAAACAGATTTGTTAACAATCAATATTCGGTTGGCGACTCCTTTCCCGTTTACGCCATCGACAACTTCTACGGCGGGCAAACTACGCAAGGTGAGGAAGGGGCGGAGGGCGTCGATATTTGGGTCATGCAGGGCAATGTGGCTTATCAGGGAACCATCGCCTCGGGAGGTGCGACGGGTGCGACCAGTCTCACTTTAAGCCCAACAGCAGGATCAGGGACGCAAGGCGCAGGCCGCTATCTCATCAACACGACTTCTGGCAAGACTATCTCGGCGGGGACGATCAGCAACATCACCAACAACCTCGGCGGCACGCCAATTACCTTCACGGGATCGGGAACCTCTTGGCCGGTCTCGACGGTCAACACTACCACCACGGCGCAAATTGCGGCACCCGGCTCGCAGACCGTCACGCTCGGCAGTACCTCGGGGATTACAACCTCCACCGTCTTGGCCATTTGCGACGCCAGCGCCTATGAGACTGTCATTCCCAGCGCGGTGGGCAGTGGTAGTATCACGGCGACTTTCGCCGCTCCGCATTCGAAGGGCGCCGTAGTCGCGGCGGGTGGTTTGTCAGGCTATTTCATGGAACTGACCGCAGACACCGTGCCAAGCGGAACAGCAGCGGCCAACGGCACGACAGCTACAGCCCTTCGGCAAGCGTTCCCCGTCCTTTACTCCACCAGCAGCACGTCACTGGCCGCTTCGATTGACCAGCAGGGAATGTGGTCATCTTTTCAGTCGGGCATCGCCACGGCTTGGAAGAACTCCAGTGGCAGCAACGGTTATATCCTTTATCCCGGCGCTCAGGTAACCTCCGTCCACTCGTCCGGCGCGATTGGAAATACCTTTTCACTCATGCCCAATTCAGTGAATTGGGCAAATAACGACACGGTTGAACTGCCGCAGCACCCAGCCAATCATTCGGGAATAGGGTCTTGGAATATGCAAACGTGGTGGCCGGGGGGAAACACGCACGGCGCCCATATAATGTTTTACGGCGTCCCCGGGCAAGGGACCATTGGCCTCTGGCTCCAAAACTCTGCGCCCACAACGCTGTACGCCGGTGGCGGCGGGAACCTAAATCCGCCGGGTAACGCCGTGTCTGTTTGGGGGCCTTGGAGAAGTCTGCTGTCGGGTTACGGTTACGGGCCGAGTGTTTATGGCCTCGTCTTTAATGGCCAGAAGTGGGGATCAACAGGAGTAGTTTACCCCATCAGCGTGCGTCCGGCGTCAGGTGGCTACGACTATCTCGAATACGATGAGAGCAAGAAAAATTGGACGCTGACCGCAAACAGTGTGGGCGGAGCATACAACCTCGGAGACAACGTTTCTGCCGCCACCGGAGGTTTCATAGCTCCCGGTCACATGGGAAGCAAATCATCCGACGTTCAGGGGACGGTTGCCATCTCGTCCAATACCAGTGCCACAGTCAGCTTTTCCGTGGCGTTTCAGCACGCGCCCATCTGCACTCTGACCCCAACCAGCGATCCGACTTCGGTAGGAACCTTCTGGGTTAGAAGCACGACTTCCGGCTTCACCGTCAACGTGCACAAGTCGGGCACCATCACATTCAACTACATCTGCATGGCGAACCCGAACTAGGAAGAAAAGAGAACCCACCCCCCCAGTTGCGGACAGATCAGGGCCATGAGAATAAGAACGATCGGATACCTTGCGAAGACTAGGGAGGAAATCGCAGCGGCCTTCGAGAAAAATCGCCTTGAGGAGCTGCTCCATTTGGAGGGCGAATACATCATTGTTATCGAGGACGAAAAGCGGACAGTGGTCGTATCTTCATATTATGGGATCTGTCAATACTTCTATGCCTATATCGGGTCAAACTTCTATCATGGGGAAACGGTTTTCGAGGTCCTTCAGAAGTCGGGCTTGAAATGGAAGTACAACTTCTCCGCTTTGGCCGATTTGGCTTGCCTCCAGCATGTTCTTGAGGACGACACGCTGCACCCTGACATCCGGCGGGTGCCCCCGGCCACAATTCTTATCCACTCTAATGGAACTCTTACACGCAAGTCCCTTTCTTGGGCCGAAATTCATAAGCGGGGAAAATCAACCCCCGAAGAAACTTTGGAGAGTTTCAACTCGAGTTGCCGGCGCTGGCTTGGGGATGTGAATGTGTTATCCATGTCGGGTGGATTCGACTCCAGGGTCATATTGAGCGCGCTGCTTCGTTTGGGAGTTAAACCCCTGTTGCTCTCCATGGGCTTTGAGGACACGACGGATGTGGTCATTTCGAAGGAGATTGCCCGGTTTTTTGGCCTGTCCCTGGAAACGGTTTCTGTAGACCTGGAGGATTACTTCGCAAGTGGTTTGGAAATCGTCAAGCTTACAGGTGGAACAAAAACCGCCGAGAACTGGCACACCTACATCTACCCCCGCAAGTCCCATTTCCCCCTGGGCTGCAATTTCTTTGTGGGGTCAAATGGTGAGTTCGCCCGCTCCATCCACGCGGGCCACGACGCCACGGCCAGCATCGCCAACCTATTCCCATCTCTCGCAGTTCCCTGGCGTTGGAGACTCAAGCTCAAAACGATCGCGGGAAAAGGGCAGCGGCCGTTTCGAGATGCTGAGCTGGGGGGCATGTGTGAAGAGCTGAGAAACGAACTGGGTCCTTCAGGCTATCAAAGGCGCGTCGCCAAGCTAACAGCCCTTTGCCATAAGACGTTCCTGGAAGGTTTTAGGAGGTTTTTGATCGAGCAGGGAGTCCGTACCTTCATATCCAATGGCCTAAAACTTTACTCAGGCCGCTTTAGTTGGCGCGCGCCGTTTATTGACCGGGATTGGGTCGAGAGCGTGATGAATTTGCCGCAGAAGTTCAAATCCGGCTCGAACTGGCATCGTTTTGCGATAGCGCAGAACGAGCCGAGGTTACTGGATTTCCCTTTTGAAAAGGACATCCCGAAGCCGGTGCACTACGCGCGTTACCCCGAGTGGTTTGCGACTAAGCGGACGGTTGGCTTCATAGTCTCAAATGCCGGCATCCTCGAGGATGTGCTCGCTGCCAAGGTGGTTCGTTCAATTATCGAAGAACATGTGAGGCTTCGAAGTCGAACTCGAACTCTATCATTCCTGATCAGTCAGATTTTTTGGCGACTGGCGGTCAATTCTCTTACCTGCCTTCCGGCGCAGAGATGATCTCCGGCGGATCTTTATCGCGGCAATATTCGCAGTGGCTGACAAACTGTGAGCTCCATTGGTACTCCACAGCGCGTGCCGAGGGTTTTGAGCGGCAGCTATGAGTGAGACAAATCTGACGCAAGCGGCTGCTTTGAATGGGAAAACCCAGGCCGATTTTTCTTCCACGCTCTCGCGCGATTTCGGCTCAACGCTCGTCACACAGATCGGCTTGCTCGGGCTGGGCGCTTTCACTAGTGTCGCGGCAGCTCGGATCCTCGGACCTCAGGGGCGGGGGGAACTCGTCGCGCTGACGGTTTGGACGCTCGCCCTCGTCCAGGTGGTGGCGCTGGGAATGAACCAGTCGGTCGTTTTCCATACCGGCAAGAAGCTCTTTTCGATCTCAGAGATCTGGACGTCATCCGCCGCCATCGGGGCAGCGCAAGCGGTTCTCGTTGTGAGCATTGGTTTGGCAGTCGTCCCGCTGGCGCTGCGAGGCTACACCTCCGAAGTGAGGCGCCTCGGGGTCATCTTTTTGACGGCAACGCCGGTGCTGCTTTTCCTTGGTGGAAGTTACCCGGCGAACATCCTGCAGGGGATGGTCGATCTTAACTCTTTTAACCTCGTCAGCCTGGCTGCGCCGGTCGCTTATGCGGTCGGCCTCACGATAATTGCGGCCCTACACAGCCGTGAGCTTTCATGGGCTGTTGCAGCACAGGTTGCCGGTTATGCGTCGTCCTCGGTCCTAGGCTATTGGCTCTTCTCGAGAAGACACTTGATTCGGATCCGGTGGAATGGGGCAGCCTGCTCCAGTTTGTTGAAGTACGGTTGGAAAACCCAACTGGGGAGTGTTTCGAACTACGTCAACCAGCGCCTTGACCAGTTGCTTCTCTCCCTTTTCGTCCCTCCGCGTGAGTTGGGCCTGTATGCTGTCGCCGTGGCGGTTACGTCCGTCGTGGGCTTCCTGCCCGGGGCTTTAGGGATAGTTACGCTAGCCAAAGGGTCGAACCTGGGCCTGCAAGACGCCACAAAGTTGGTCTCGAATTCCTTTCGCCTCTCGGTTGCGTCTCTTGTTCTCCTTTGTGGAGGACTTTTCCTGGTCGCCCCGTGGTTAATCCATCTCGTTTTGGGCAGGGAATTCGTGAATTCGACTCTCCCCTGTAGAATACTGCTCCCCGGAACTGTGGCCTTGGGGACGGCGCGGGTGCTTTACGACGGGGCCCGAGCGCTAGGAGATCCGATCTTGGCCTTCTACGCGGAGGGGGCGGCCATGGCGGTGACCTGTGGGGGCTTGTATTTGCTCCTGCCGCGTTACGGGATTGTGGGCGCCGCTCTTACTTCGAGTTTAGCTTACAGCTTTGCTCTGGCCGTGGTGCTGGCCCTTTTCCGGGTGCGGCTGGGGATCGGGTTAAAAGACCTTTTGTTCGGTCGATGAGCAGGAGCCAGCAGGTAATATGCGATGGCGGAACTGATTTCACTGCCGGGGGCGAGGCCTTTACAAAGGGTCTTTAGGGCGATTGCCTCGGCGATGGGGACCCCTCGCGGACTTTTCCGGATTGCAAGGCTGGCTGCGCTGCTTGGGCCAGGGTTGCGCGACTACGGAGCGACGCTTATAGACGGATCGCAGATCTATCTCGATCTTCGGGAGCCAATGTGCTTTTCGTACTTCTTGCACGGCTGCATCCCCCACGAGCGGTCCGAGGTGAAGGTACTGGCTTGCCTTGCAAGGGAGGGCGACTTTTTTGTGGACGTTGGCGCGAACGTCGGGTTTTATACCGCCTTGGCGAGACGCTGGGTTGGAACCTCGGGGATGGTTCTGGCCTTTGAGCCCAACCCCAAGTGCTTGGCGCTGTTGGCAAAGTCCTTTGGCGGCGACCGCAAGGTGACGATTGTCCCCAGTGCCCTCGGCAGTGCACAGGGGACCGGCCGCCTGCACGTTCCCTTTCAGGGGGACAGGGCAACGCTGGCCGCCATCCAGACGGCACGTTGCTCAGAGGTTGAGGTCGCCGTAACTTCGCTCGACGACTATTTGCAGCAGCACGCGCTGCCCTGTCCGTCTTTGGTCAAGATCGACTGCGAGGGGATGGAGTTTCCTGTCCTGCAAGGCATGGTAAATGTCCTGCGCGCGGAGCGACCCCCAATCATAGCTTTCGAATACATCGCAGAAGATGCGTTGCGTTTTGGGGCGACCCTCGACGTGATTACGGAGTACATCCACACCACAAGTAGGGGCGTATATCAATTCTTCAGGTTTGATCCCGGTGCGCGGCTGAGGGCGGACAGACTGCAAGAGGCTACAGCCCAAAACGACCTTATCGCTGTGCCGGCATGGAGGCGAAGCGCTCTGGCAGATTTGGTGTCAGCTTAATGTGTAAGTTCGGCCGTCCAACTTCTCCGTAAAGACCTCCTGCTCGAAAAGTCCTCCCGGTGGCTGTGGCCGGGGAGGAAGGTGGTCTCGTTATTCGATGTTGCGAGTCGCAACCCGCTTTTTACTTGGGCTCGGAGGTACCCTTGCGAATCCTGTTGATCGGGATCATGAGCTATTACCATATTGGCGCATTCTTCCTGAAGGCCCTCCAGGCCCTCGGCCAACCACACGTCGCCCTGGATCGGAGTGTCTACGAGCAGACTACATGGCGTATCATTCGCAGGGTGACCTCCCCATTTATGGGAGGGCTGCGGTTAGGGTACCGGGGCTCTAACCGCGGTATCCTGGCTGCCGCTCGGGATCTCGGACCCGACATGGTTCTCATCACCGGAGGCATTCCGGTGGCCGCGTCAACTCTACAGCAACTGAAGGAGCGAAACGGGGCGGTGCTCGTCAACTATGCGACCGACGACCCCTTTAATAGGCTTTTCTGCGGACGCTGGGTGGCGGCGAATATCCCCCTCTATGACCTCTATGCATGCACCAAGCGGGCCATCATAGACGATGTGCGCGCGGCCGGATGCCAGCGAGTGGCTTTTGTTCCTTTCGGCTACGAGCCTTCCCTCCACTTCCCGGACGAGTTCGGGTCGAGGGAGGAATTGGAGAAGTTCAGTTGCGACGTCGTCTTCGTCGGGGGCGGTGACCCAGACCGTTATCCTTATTTCGAAGCACTGGTTCGCGCGCTTCCCGGTCTTCGCCTGCACCTTTATGGCGGTTACTGGGAGAGGAATCGCAATCTCGCACGCTACGCTCGAGGATTCGCACTAGGCCGGGACTATCGCCTGGCAGTGCGGGGGGCGAAAATTGCTCCCTGCCTGGTGCGCCGGTCCAACCGCGATGGTCACGTGATGCGAAGCTTCGAAGTCCCGGCCTGTGGAGGGTTCATGCTCGCTGAGCGCACAGCGGAGCACCAGGAACTCTTTCGGGAAGGCGAAGAGGTCGGATATTTCAGTTCCGCGGAGGAACTGGTGGAGAAGGTCCGATACTACCTCGATCACGATAGTGAACGCCAGCGTATGGCGGAGGCGGCTTACCACAAGGTAACGAGCTCGAACCACACTTACGCCCACCGGCTGCAGCAAATCCTGGAGCTGGCAGCTCCGTTGGTGAGTGAGCGTGGTAGGGCCGACCTGCTCAACCTGCGCTAAAGGCGGGCAACCCGCGACCGGGCGGATACCGCGCCGTTGGAAGCCACCGGATGCGGAGCGTTTGTGCCTAGCGAGAATCGGCTGCCTATCGCGGATTTCTCCGCCTCTGGAAAGGAGGTCGCGGCCTTCGATGCCGGAGAGGAGTTCGTCGGGCAGGTGAGATATTACCTCTTTCATCCAGAGGAACACGCAGACAGTTCCGAGCGCCCTTGCGCCCGTGCTCAACGGGAGCATACCTATGAACTCAGGCTCAAAAGAATGTTTGAGATCTTGGGATTTACAACGGGGGCTTGCGAACCGTGGGAGGGGCCCAGCGCCTCGAGGAGGGAGCAGTGAGCGTCATTCCCGGCCAGCCGGATAGTGCCACGAACAGGCGGCCCTTTGACCCTGGCGCCAAATTCGGGTTCTTGAACGTCCTGTTGCTCCTGGCGCTGACCCTAACGGTCACGGTTTGGGGCGTGATGTTTGTTGGAGGGGTAAGCGGCTACGAGCTGGAAAGCTTTATCAGTCTGGCAGGATTATTTGGGGTCGCTTGCGCTTTCTTTGTCGCCTCAAGGGTGAGCGCGGGTTTTCAAAACTTGTTCGAAATCCCGGTGTACATGACGGTTGTTGCGTTTTTGATGTTCGGAGCAGCGCCCCTCGTCAACTTTCTCGACCCCTCCACGATGGCCCCGAAGTTTCACGGCGACGCCTCGCCCTTTCTTCCGGCGCTTGGGTTGGTGATTGTGGGGATGGTTGCATTTTGGCTGGGCGCGGGAATCGCGCGCACAAGAAAACAGCCGCCGGCGGCCCTGGATCTCGCAACGCTGCCGGGGTCGGCCCCCCGCTACCTCACTTTGGCCTTGGGCACCTGTCTTTACCTCACCGGATTTGTAGCTAAGGTTTACATGCTTCGGTCCGGCATGTTCGCGTACCTGGAGTCGATGGAGGTCACCAAAGCCCGCCTGGCAGAGTTGCAAGTCTGGCTGGTTCTTGAGCGCTTTGGATTCTACGCTCTCATTATCTTCATCATCGAGATGTACTATCACCCCGCAGACAAGGTGAGAACTTGGCTGTTTTGGGCCGTCCTTGGCTCAGAGTGCTTTTGGGGGCTGATCTCCGGTATGAAGCGTCCGCTGCTCGAAAACCTCCTGGTAGTCGCCCTGGTTTCCTCCGTGGCAGGAAGGAAACTGAGGCTACGCTGGTTCGCTATTGCAATCCTGGGCCTCATCGCCGTTTACCCCCTGATAAACCAATACCGCTCCATTGTGCGCAAGTCAACAGGGGTTACCTCCGTCACCGAGGTGAGCGATGCGACCGAGGCATTGGGGGGGGCGGCGGGCCGAGCGGCTGGCCAGGGGGAGACTACGGGCGGGTGGCTGGCGTCGGGATGGTCCTCCTCGGTGAACCGGGTCAATATGCTCCAGCAGGTCGCAATACTGCAGGCCTATGAGAGCCGCGCTTACCTGCTCGAGGGGGACGAGCGCCTGTGGATGATCCCTTTCTATCCTTTCGTTCCCCGCTTGCTGTGGCCTGGCAAACCCGTCCCGGACAAGGCCATGCGTTTGTCGAGGCTTCTGGGCGGGGGACCAATGGCCACTTCCTCCGCCGTTACGATTCCAGGCGATCTTTACGTTCTGCAGTATGGCATCGCAGGATTGCTGGTGGGAATGTTCCTCATAGGACTTGTCGTCCAGTGGCTGACGAATCCCGTCAAACTGTGCCCGTCAAAGCGGCACCTGTTCATTTATGCCTGCATATTCTTTCCGGCGGCGAATTGGGAGGCAGGCTTCTTCGATTATTCGGTCGTAGTGATTCGGACTTTCGTTATTGCCCAGATCCTTGCCTCTGTAGTTTATGGCCCGCCTCCTCGGGCGCCCTCACGCGCAGGATTGCTCCCTGGTCGGGCCGTGCCTCGGCGGTGAACGAGAAGCACAGCGACACAGAGGCACAGAGAATTCAGAAGCAGGATCGAGGAACCAGGATTCCTGTGTCAATAAAGGTTCTTCCCGAATCCTGAATCCTGTTCTGCTCCCGCCTGTCCGGAGTAGGCAGGGAGTGAGAAACAATGATTGATATTGGTAAATCGAACGAGGAAAGTCTTCGGGACGCGCCCATCGCCGTCCTGGGTTTGGGCCACGTCGGGCTTCCTACAGCCTTGGGCTTGGCAGAGTTGGGGCGGACCGTAATTGGCGCTGACGGCGATCCTGCCAAGGTCGCCCTTATTCAAGCGGGCCAGCCGCCCTTCTACGAACCGGGGCTCAGTGACCTGCTGCTCAAGCACCTCAAGAGTGGGAAGTTCCGGCCAGTGGATGATGTAGAAGCTGCCGTCCGATCCGCTACCATCCTCTTCATCTGTGTTGGCACGCCCCAGCGGGAGGACGGACAAGCCGATTTGACCCAGGTGGAAGCGGTTGCCCGGGTGGTGGGGCGCAACTTGAACGGTTACAAACTCGTCGTCGAGAAGAGCACGGTGCCAGCCATAACCGCCCAGTGGCTCAAGAGGACCATCCTGCGCTACAGCGCCGGAAAAGCCGCGGTGGTAACACCGGCTGCGAACGAGCTCACGGCCCGTCACTCGCCCTCGCACCCGGAGGCAGGCGTTTCGGCTGCCAACTTCGAGGTGGCTTCCAACCCCGAATTCCTTCAGGAAGGCAACGCAGTTGAGGATTTTTTCCACCCCGACCGCGTAGTCTGCGGCGTCGAGTCAGCCCGCGCGCGAGAAATCCTCACCGAGATTTATCGCCCCCTCCAATGTCCCCTGGTAATAACCACCGTCAGCACGGCGGAAATCATAAAACATGCCGCCAACGCCTTTCTGGCTACCAAGATTTCTTTCATCAACATGGTGGCCGACCTCTGCGAGAAGCTCGGGGCCGACGTCGCCGGGGTCGCTCGGGGTATTGGATTGGATTCCCGCATCGGTGCTGACTTCCTTAATCCCGGCATTGGCTTCGGAGGTTACTGCTTTCCCAAAGACCTGAGGGCTTTCATGCATCTTGCGCAGGAGCACGGCTTGGAGTTCTCGCTTCTCAAGGAGGTCGAACGGATCAACTTGCAGCGCGTTGAGATCTTCCTCAGGAAGGTTCGCCGGGCGCTCTGGGTCCTGCAAGGCAAGACGATCGGCATTCTGGGATTAGCTTTCAAACCCGGCACCGACGACGTCCGCGAAGCGCCCAGCCTGAAGATTGTCCAGGCGCTGCTCAATGAGGGCAACATTCTCCGCATGTACGATCCGCAAGCCATGCCGAACGCGCAGCGGGTGTTTCCCGAGGCGCCAGGCCGCATCACCTACTGCACCTCAGCGTACGAAGCGGCTCGTGGCGCGCATGCTCTGCTGCTCCTCACGGAGTGGGAGGAGTTCGGCCGCCTGGACCTGATCCGATTGCGCGACCTCATGGAACTACCTGTCCTGGTGGACGGCAGAAACCTCTATGACCCTGGGGCCGCTCGCCAAGCAGGCTTCGAATACATTTCCGTGGGGCGCGACGGGGCAACGAATCTTGTTCTTCACTCTCCTGTGGAAACGAGGGTGGCCTGAGGCGGGCTGCTCACCGTCTCAATGCGGAGGATCTGTTTTTCTTCGCGCCACGCGACGAAGTTGGCGCCTGGTGTTACAAAGAAAGCGAGAGCAGAAAATGGAAATCGGAAACTGGAAACTAGAAGTCAGAAACTGGAACGCAAGCCCGCCACGTCCCAGTTTCTATTTTCTATTTTCTAGTTTCTGCTGTGCCCCGGCGACCCCGGTCGTTCCATGAAGGCGCTGATCCTTGCCACGGATATATACACGCGGGGTGGCATCGCGCGTTACACCTACACCTTCGCCTCAGTATTGGCAGACCTGCTTGGGCCGGAAAACGTCCATGTTCTGGCTCTATTGGGAGGCGGTAACCCTTCTGATTTCCAGCCGCGCTTTCGTCTGCTGGGGCCCGTGAGCGACCGATTGACGGCCGGTGCAGAGGTGCAGTTTACTGTCAAGGCGCTGGCACTTGCCCGGAGGAAATACGACCTGGTTATCGCCAACCATGTGGCGCTTGGCCAGGTGGCAGGGATGATTCGCCTCCTTTGGGGGACGCCCTTCTGGGTGGCTTGCTACGGGCATGAGGTATGGCACCGTATTCCCATGTTGAAACTTGCGGCGCTCCGAGGGGCTGAGCTGGCTTTCGCCATCAGCCAATTCACACGAGAAAAACTGCAGAAAGTCAACGGGATCCCGGCAGGGAAAATAAGCCTACTCTACAATGCGGTTCCCACGCACTTTGCTTCTCTGCTTTTGTCCACCGAGGGTAAAGCGAGCGCCGCCGCGCCGGGAGGCGGTGAAAGGGTCTTGCTCTCGGTGGGGGACTTGAGCAAGGCGCACGCCTACAAGGGATTTGACACGGTGATCCAGGCCCTTCCCAGGATTCTTGCCCTGGCCCCAAATGCGCGCTACGTAATTGTTGGAGAGGGTGACAACCGTGCCAACCTGGAGAAACTGGCGGGTGAGGTGGGGGTGGGAGACCGCGTGACCTTTGCGGGTGGGCTCCCCGACCCCGGGTTAGCTGCTCTATATCGGACCTGTGAGGTCTTCGTCATGCCCAGCCGGGCACTGGGCGCAGACGGGCTGACAAGCGGGGAAGGCCTGGGATTCGTGTACCTGGAAGCGGCGCTTGCCGGCAAGCCCGTAGTGGGAAGCCGGGAAGGAGGAGCAGCAGAGGCTGTATTGCACGGAAGGACTGGCTTTCTTGTCGACCCACGATCGGTGGATGAGGTTGCGGATGCGGTGATGGCGCTTCTAAGCGACGCGGAACTGGCGGCGGGCATGGGAGCGGCAGGGCGCAGGTGGGTCCTGGAGAATTTCACTCGGCCGGCGATGTCGAGGGCCCTCGAACAGTTGTTACGCCTTACGGGCCATTCGCTGGTCAGTAAACGCTCTCCTGAATCCTGAATCCTCTTTTGCTCTGTCTCGGTGCCTCAGCGGTGAAGAGGAACCACAGAGACACGGGTCAAAGAAAAGCGGGAGAGCAGAAAATGGAAATCGGAGACGCGCCATGAAGATTTGCTATAACATCCTGGGATTTCCGCCCGCTACGGGGCTTGGTGGCCCCACGCTCAACGCCTATTACCTTACAAAGGCTTTAATCGCCAGAGGTCATGCGGTCACGGTGGTTTGCACCAACCTTGCCAGCAAGCACAGGAAACTGTTTCCCGAGACCCGGCGAGTTCTGCGCGAAGGTGTGGACGTTATGTACTTCAATACGTACCGGTTGATGCCGTTGGGACTCCATTCCTTTGGTCTAATTGTTTCTCCGGGCATGGTCGGTTTCTTTAAGCAGGAGCTGAAGAACTACGACGTTGTCCACTTGGAGGGTCTGCGCGCGTTTGATGTTATGGCGGCGAGCTACTTCTGTCGTAAATATAACGTTCCCTATGTCATCCAGGGGCGGGGCGCCATGGGGCGGATCTATTCCAGCCTGCTCCCCAAGCTTGCTTACGACTGGTTATTGGGGAGGCGGATTCTGAGGGGGTGCGCGTTGTTCATTGCCTCGTCGGCCCGCGAGGTCTCGGATTATAAGCGGGTTATGAGGCCCGGCCAGCGGGTTGTGGTCATCCCTAACGGGATCAATGCGGCTGAGTACGCGGAGCTGCCGGAGAAGGGGAGTTTCAGGCGGCGACATGGGATCGCTGAGCGCAAGGTGGTCACATACCTTGGCCGGGTACACCGCTCGAAGGGCATCGAGCACCTGGTCCGGGCCTTTGCTAGCAGCCGCTTCCGCGGGGAGAGCCGTCTGGTGATTATTGGGCCCGACGAAGGGTACAAGACGAAACTGGCGAGCTTGGCGCGGGAGCTTGGCCTCACGGACTCCGTAACGTTCATCGACACCCTGGCGGGGGAGCAGAAACTCCAGGCTTACGTGGACGCGGACGTGGTGGTCTATGCAGGGAGATTAGAGGGCGAGTCGTTTGGGATGGTGCCTTTTGAGGCGGCCATGTGCGGCGCGCCAACCATCACCTCGGAGGGCAGCGCCTGTGCCCAGCTTCTCACCGACTTCGGGGCGGCGTTCGTGGTTCCTTACGGCGACGCGCCGAAGCTGGCGCGGGCCATCGATGGCATTCTCGAGAACGGGCAGGAAGCCGCCCAAAAGGTCGCAGTGGCCCGTGAAAGAATCAAAGAGGAACTATCCTGGGAAAAGATCGGGCGACAATATGAAGAGGCATACAGTTCCGTGCTGCGCGCGCCGGGAAGAGGGGCTAGCGGCTCCGTGCATAATCGACGCTAGAGTTGCGAAGAGGGGGAGATGACCTTGGTGATCACAACCTTATGTAATACAGCTCCCAGTTTCCAGGGGGGAGGAGTACTTGCCTCCGGGCGGTGAGGAACGTCTTGGAGCGGACATCAGTAATCCCATACATAGAGGTGCTCAAAGGATGGACAAAATGAATTCTCATCACGGCAGGGCTTCTGCGTTTTGCAACCGCAATGCAGCCCACTCGACTGAATTTCAGTCTAAGACGCTCCGTATAATGGGGCGGATAATCGGTGTCCTGGTGTTTGCACTAACGGTGCTCATAGCTTGTGAGAAACCCGCTTACGCCTACACCGATCCGGGGTCAGCCCTCCTGATTTGGCAAATCGCCGGTTCCTTGTTAATCGGCGCAGCCTATTATTTCAGGAAATTCATAACACGCTTAATTGGAAAAGGGGACAAGGCAAAGAAGGAAGACGGGGTGGGCGGTGATTGATGAAAGCGTCTCCGGGCCGCCGCAAGATTTCAATCCGTCCTTTCGAGATCCTGCCGGAACCTTGATCCTGCGCGATTCCGGGATTTTCCGTATCATCAGCAAGGTCGCAATGCACGACTTGCTAACGTTTCTGGCCTCAAAACAAGGGAAGAAACTCCTATCTTCCGGCAAGCTGGTTCGAACCCGATTGCTTTCAGATTCTGAGAAGGTGGAAATACTTCAGGATCCGGAAGTATCCAGGCAAGCCCGAGGTATTGACGTGGGGGGCATCGCAGAGCACGAGCGAATCCCCTTTCCCAGCTATCCCTATGAGTGGCCTCCCGAAATGCTGCAAGCCGCGGGGCAGTTGACTCTCGATTTGGCCACAGGCTTGCTCCCGGAATGTCTTGGCGTCAAAGACGCAACTCCGTACAATATTCTCTTTCGGGGAAGCTCACCTGTCTTCGTCGACGTGCTGTCTGTCGAAGGGCGCGAACCTCGGGACCCAATCTGGCTGGCCTATGCACAGTTTGTGCGAACCTTCCTGCTACCCCTCCTCGTAAACAAGGAATTTGGAGTTTCGTTGGAGCAATCGCTGCTCAGCCGGCGCGACGGACTTGAGCCGGAAGAGGTTTACCGCCTTTGCAGTGCTTTACAGAAACTGCGTCCGCCTTTCCTCTCCTTAGTGAGCCTTCCGTCTTGGCTCGGCGGACGTCACAGACCCGAGGACCAATCCATTTACCGTCCGCATCTTGTGAAAGACCCCGAGCAAGCACGCTACGTCCTGGGCTCGTTGCTCAATCGCCTGAGAAGACGATTGAACCGACTCGTCCCAGCGAATAACCGGGAATCCCATTGGGCGGACTATATGGAATCCCACTGTAGCTACCCCCCGGAAGACTTCCTGACGAAGCAGGCTTTTGTGGAGAAAGCTGTTAGCGAATGCAAGCCCCGAAGTGTTCTGGATATTGGCTGTAACACCGGCCATTTCAGTGCGCTCGCAGCACGCCGCGGGGCCAGCGTGGTTGCGATCGACTCAGACCCTGTAGTTGTGGGGCAAGTATGGCGAATGGCAACTCGCGAAAAACTTGACATCTTGCCGCTCGTCATCAATATTGCTCGGCCAAGTCCCTCCGTGGGCTGGCGTAATCGCGAGTGCCTATCCTTTCTTGATCGCGCCTCGGGCAGCTTCGACGCCGTCTTCATGCTGGCTCTAGTTCACCACCTCCTGGTTAGCGAACGGATCCCTCTAGCTGAAATAATGGAAGTGGCGTCAGTCCTTACTTCGAATCTTTTGATCGTTGAGTATGTAGGTCCAGAAGATGCTATGTTCCGATGCCTCACGCGTGGGCGCGACAGTCTGTTTCAAGGGCTCAATCGGCAGGCTTTCGAAGCTGCTTTTTCAGGTCGCTTTGAATGTCTCGAGTCGCGGCGTTTAGGGCAGAGCAAGCGCTGGATATACCTCCTTCGAAAGCGAGCAGGCAATGGTACGGCTTAAGTATTTGGCTTTGGCACTCTCCCTGGCAAACCTATGTTTCATGGGCTACTGGCTTGATATTTCGAGGGCTGCGTTCTTTCGATTGCAGCCAGAGATTGTTGACAACCTTGCCGTAATCGCCGATATGTTTTTGCTAGGGTTGGCTTTCTGGGGCTTTTACACCTTGGCCAGACTCTCGCAGCGGCGGTTCGTATTGGAAGCGTCGAGGTGGGCTTTCGTCCTCGTTCTCCTTATCCCTTTCATGACACTGAGGAAGGAGATCCCAGCCCTCGGGACGGATAAACTGCTAACTTACCTGACCAAGACGGAGTTGATAATCGTGTGCGGAATCATGGTGACAGTATCGGCCTGGGTTGTGGTCCGCTGGCGCCGCCGCATCATCCCAGCCCTCGCTCTGCTCGTGCTGCTCCTGTTCCCTTTCACCTTTTTCACTTTCGGAGGAGTTCTCACCAAGTGGTTCTCCGAAAGGTCGGCAGTCTGGTCAGGGACTGACCCGTCAACGCCCTCTCCGAGCACGTCCGCCCCGTCGCGGCGACGCGTTCTGTGGATGATCTTTGACGAGATGGATGAACGGCTGACGTTCATTGACCGTCCTAGGGGGCTTAGGCTTCCGGAGATTGACCGCCTGCGCGACGAGTCGTTATGGGCTTCGAACGCATTCCCGCCCGCAGGAGATACGCTTTTGTCGATGCCTTCCTTAATAAATGGAAGAATCGTGACCAGGGCGAAGCCACAGGGCACAAGAGACTTACTGCTCACCTATGAAGGCGATGAGCAGACCGTGAACTGGAGGAATACGGCGAACGTGTTCTCTCGAGCGCGGGGTCTTGGTTACAAAACAGCGGTGGTGGGTTGGTTTCACCCCTACGACAGGGTAATCCGTAGCAGCCTTGACTTCTGCCAGTTTTTTCCGCTCGACTACCCAGATTCCGATCTGCCGTTTTTCTCCAGAATGGTGGAACGGATGGCAATTGTACCCTCTTCCTTTCGTCCTCTGGATCTGCTTCACTGGCTAAACCCGATTGGACTCAGCGAGGACCGCACGCACGCTCTGGGCCATATCAAGACATATCAGGCCTTTCGCGAGGCCGCACTTCCTGTGGCCACCAACCGAGACTTCGATTTGATTCTCCTCCATTGGCCGATTCCACACATGCCGTACATTTACAGTCGATCCCGGGGCGATTTCGATTCTAGTGGACGAGCAAATTATGTTGATAACCTCGCGCTAGTTGACCGAACCTTCCGGGAATTGCGGCAGGCCATGAAGGCGGCTGGAGTGTGGGACTCGACAACTGTCCTCCTGAGTGCAGATCACTGGGACCGAAATTCACGTCTAGTCGATAGAAAGAGCGATCGCCGGGTGCCATTCCTGCTGAAACTGGCCGGGCAAACGACCAGGTTGGACTACAACCGCCGCTTCGACACCGTAGCAACCCACGACTTGATCCTTTCAATTCTGAGGGGCGAGCTGCAAGACCCTGAGAGTGTTGCCCGCTGGCTCGATCAACGGAGTGATCCCAACCCGTTCGCAGGGTTTGACCCAGCCTCGCCACGGCCGGGGATGAAGGGTGAAACTGCTTTCGTCTTGAAGAACCACCACCCCTGACCCCCTCCTTAACCAAGGAGGGGGAATTGGGGCTCCCCTCCTCGCTTGCGGAGGGGATGGGGGTGGTGCTGGTCCACATTATCGGGAAGGACGGTTAGATTGCGGTGCGGGTTCTCGTCATTACGCTCTTCTACGCCCCCGATCTGGGGCCCAGCGCGGCGCTCTACGAGATGCTGTGTGAAGAACTGGTCCGCCTGGGGTGTGACGTCTCCGTTATCTCTGCCGTTCCCCACTACCCGACGGGAAGGGTTGCCAAGGAGTTTCGAGGCCGGCTGGTGCAACGCGAGCGGCGCCAGGGCGTGGATGTAACCCGTGTGTGGGTGCCCAGCGTCGATAGGGCGCGGCTGGGGCTAAGGCTTTTGAGCTTTTTCTGCTTCCAGGTCCTGGCAGCGTTTGTGGCCCTCACTCGCCGCTGCGATGTGTTACTGGCCAGCAGCCCCGCCCTGGAAGTGCTGTTGCCTGTGGTGGCTTTAGGGTTGTTGCGGCGCAAGCCCATGATTTACTCGGTCCATGAAATCTACCCTGACGTAGGGGTCAAACTTGGCGTTTTTCGCCACCCTCCGGTGATAAAGGCCATCGACTGGATGGAGCGGCGGTGCTGCCGGCGTGCGGGCTACGTGCGCGTGCTGTCCGAAGGTTACAAGAGGGTGCTGGAGTCTAAAGGGACGCCGGAGTCGAAGCTGGCGGTTATTTGGGACTGGATTGACACCGATTTCATTTCTCCGCTTCCCCGGTGCAACGCCTTCTCCGCGCAGTGGGGGCTGGATGGCCACTTTGTGGCGATGTACGCCGGCAACCTGGGATTGACTCAAGGGCTCGAACAGGTCGTGGAAGCCGCGCGGCTGCTCGAGGAGGAGCCAGCCGTCCGCATCGTTCTGGTGGGGGACGGGGCTGCTAAAGGCAACTTACAGCAGTCGGTGGAACGAGCCGGCCTTAGAAATGTCCAATTCGTCCCTTTCCAGGAGCGCGAATTGCTGCCGTGGGTGCTGGCGTCGGCGGATGTTTCACTGCTCACGCTGAAACGGGGCATGGCCAGTGATTCGGTGCCCTCGAAGTGTTACTCGATCATGGCCAGCGGCCGCCCTATCATCGCTTCCGTGGACGAGGGTTCCGACACCTGGAACATGATTCAGCGGGCGGGCTGCGGCTTGTGCGTCGAGCCGGAAACCCCCCACGCCTTGGCCGGCGCCATTCTCGACTTGTTCCGGAATGACGCGTATCGAGCGCGTCTTGGCGCCCTCGGCAGGGCATACGCGGTCCAGCATCATTCCAAACTGGCTGCGGCTCAAGAGTTTTGCAGACTCCTGCGTTCCCTGGTCTGCGGAGAAAAGCGCCCATCCGGGGAGGCGGTACCGCACGACGGGCCAGTGTAATTACGTAAGCTGCGCGGCAGGCGCCGGCTCCAATTTAGCGTACGAGTTAGGCTAGATAAAACCTGACGGGCAGTTTTCTCCGCAATATGATTCCGCGCTGCGATCGTGATTACGCACTTTGTGATGTATTGCGCGGGCTTCGCGGGCTGCTTGGCGGTTTTGCTGAGGGCTCGGATAGCCTTCGAGAATGGTTTCCAGAGAGCCGTTTCTTCTTCCTGCGCAGGGGCGGGGAATGCTTGTACCTGCTGCTGCGCGCCATGGGGTTGCCTGCCGGTTCCAGAGTGGGAGCACCACTCTATAGCTCCCCACTTGTTTTCCAGGCTATCGCTGCCGCAGGGCACATACCGATTTTTCTCGATGTGGACCCCCAGGGCTGCGGGATCGAGTTTTCCTCGCTTTCTCGCAACAGAGAGAAGCTCGACGTGCTGGTGGTCGTTCACACGTTCGGTTACCCCGCCGACCTGGATGGGATCCGAGCTGCTCTCGGGGGACGGGACGTGCCGATTGTCGAAGACTGTGCGAGTTCCCTCCTGAGCGAGTATAAGGGCCGACTGACAGGCAGCTTGACCGAAGCGTCGTTTTTTAGCTTCCGGCTGGATAAACCCGCGTCCGTGGGCGGGGGCGGAGTTCTCGCCGTTAATCAGCCCGAGCTTGCGCGGAGGGTGGAGCGTGAGTATCAGAAGCTGGGGCTTGAGCCTGTAGCGACCGAGATTTGGCACGCGCTGAAGTCGTGGCTGGGAGCGCTGGCTTACTGGAAACTGCCCTACCGTATCATCATGGCTTCTCCGCTGGGCAAAAGGCGCGAGCAGGTCGGGCGTGACCATGAGGCTGAGGCTCGAGTCGCGCTCTCCGGAAATTGGCGGGCGGGGAGAATGCGGCGTATGGAGCTCGCGCTTCTCGAGGGGCGCCTTCGGGCTTTCCTGGGAAGCATGCCCCGCTTGGCCGAAAGCTCGCGCATCATCCGTAGCTTCGTGAGAGACACGCCTCTGGCTGTGCCAGACGAGCCGCGGTGGGGCAAGTGGAATCACTTTACATTGCCTGTTTGTTTTCCGAGCCCTCGGCAGCGCGAAGCCGGGCGGAGATTTTTGCTTGCGCGGGGGATTGATACTCACAGGCTGTACTGGGACTGCGTGCTGAGTGCCCGGACCTTCGGCTACGATTCGGGATGCCCTCAGGCAGAGCGGGTTGCGGCAACTGTCTGCACGGTCCCCAATTATACGTGGCTGTCGCACCGCCTGCTCGAGCATATTGGGCGATCTCTGCGCCAAAGTGTAACGGCAGCTCAATAGCGCCGCGCGACAGCGACAGTGCAAATGCACAGACTGGCTTCCATTTAGTCGATGGCCGACGAGCGAGGAACGAACGGGGGGACCTGAAACTCCGGGGCGGATAAGTTTCTTTGGGCGCGGTTCCTGTTGTGAAATAGCGTAAACCGTTTTTGAGCCGAAGACCCTGGCAAGCCACGCGGGGTAGCGCCATGACAGAAGGCCAATTTGCAGAGTTCTTTTTGAAGCAGGGCCAGAGGGTCATTGAGACCAAAACTTGCTTTTGGTACTCGCATCGGCCCTTCCTCTATATGAGCCTGCCTTACTATCGGGCGGTTTCACCCTCAGGGTCGGAACTGGCTCGCGTGCTGCTAGGGGGACCGGCTGCGGCGCTCCGCTTTCCAACGAATCCGGACACGCGCAACCGCACGGTAGGAATCTTCCTATGCTCGGATCGGAATTATGGCTTCTCTTCACTTCAGCAAAGAATGCGCAACTATACGCGGCGAGGATTGGAGAACTGCACCGTCGAAGCTGTTGATTTCGGTTACCTCGCCCAGCATGGTCACCTACTCAACGCCGAATCGTTCCAACGTCAAGGCAGGGAGGCAGCGACCATGAGTGAATCCCAATGGCATCGTTATTGTGAGGCTGCTGGCAGTATCCGGGGTTTCGAGGCTTGGGGCGCGTGGGTGCGTGGGCATTTGGCCGCGTTTGTGGTGGCGGCTTTGGTGGGAGACTGTTCCTACATGCATCATCAGAGTGCCGCGACTGAGTACTTGCCACTCTTCCCCGACCACGCCCTCAACTTTAGCGTAACCCGACTTGTGCTCACGAGACCCGAGGTGAAGAGTGTTTGTTACGGTTCGGATTCACTCCTGACCCCGGGCATCGACACATATAAGTCGCGCATGGGGTTTGAACGCCGGCTCTTTGGGGAGCGCATCGTGCTTAACCCCCTGTTGCAGCCCATGCTCTCCCTCGGTGGGCGGCGGATTATTCGTTGGGCGGCTCGCAGGCACCCCGAGAGTAAAATGTGGCAGAGAGCATCTTTGTTCCTGACGCGGAACGGAACCTAGTGGTCTCCCGAAGGTGAATTCACAGCCTCACTTGTGGCGTTGCCCGTCTGGTTTTGAAAGCCAGCGGTGGCGGCTCGTCGGTGGCTGGCAAGGAAGTCTATCTGGCCGTCAAGTCGAGCCCTGCTCCTCCGGGGCAAGCCCTTGGGTCTTCGGCATGAGCACAGCGTTCCGGATCGTCACGGCTGGTGCGCGATGACTCCTGATGTCTTCGCGGAATGGTTGCGCGGCCAGGGCCAGAAGGTGGTGCGCACGGCCAGCGCCTACTGGCACAGTCAGGGGCCACGCGTTTTTCAGGCGTTTCCCTACCATTGGATTCTCCGCCCCAGCGAAGAAGAGCTAAGGGGTCTGTTGCGCGAGCATGGCATCATCGCGGTGCGATATTCGACCCCCCCGGACGCGCCGCTGGGTTGCCTGAGCTACCACGTGGTGTACGAAAAGCCCACCTATGACTTCGAGGATCTGGGTAAATGGGCTCGCAAGAACGTTCGGCGAGGGTTGCGGAATTGCGCCGTGGAACAGGTCCCCTTCGACCTGCTGGCGCGGGAGGGCTGGGCCCTTCAGCAGGACACGCTGGAGCGCCAGGGAAGGCATGTGCGCCTTTCGCGGCAGGATTGGCGAAGGCGCTGTGAGTCCGCCGCCACCTTGCCCGGATTTGAGGCTTGGGGAGCGCTGGTGGAGGGCGCCCTGGCTGCCTCGGTCATAACGTTTCAGATGGGCGATTGCTGCTATCTGCTCTACCAGCAATGTCGCCGTGAGTTCCTCACCGCGCACGTCAACAACGCCCTGAGCTTCGTGGTAACCAAGGCCATGAGAGGTCGCCCCGGTGTTCGTACGATTTTCTACACATTGCATTCTCTCGATGCTCCCCCCAACATCGACGAGTTCAAGCTGCGCATGGGCTACATGGCAATACCCGTGCGCCAGCGCGTGGTTTTCCATCCTCGGCTGGCACCGGCTTTCAATCCAGTTACCCACACCCTGCTAAAGTTCATGAAGCGGTTGCGGCCGGGGAATCCCACGGTCTCCAAAGCTGAAGGGATGGTGCGTTTCTATATTGAGGGGAAACGTCCAGTCGAGCAGCAGAGGATGCCTGAGGCGTTGCGAGGCTCGGCTCTCGAGGGAGACGCTCCGGGGCTCAGCGCCCAGTCGCTCAACGGGGATTGAAGCCAGATCGGTCCTGCCCTCTTAGGACGATTCATACGCAATGTCCGTCATTCGTAGAGGATAACCCCATTGTCTGTCATTCTGAGCCCGTTCGCTGTCATGCTGAGCGAAGCGAATGGGCTCAGAATGGCAGGCGGTGGCCTTTTCTTCTACGAATGACGAACAACCCGTATCAGAACCGCCCGCTGGGTGCGTAGCGCTGTGGACGACCGGACGGAAAGATAGAGATATAGGATGCGAAACAACTTCTTGCCATTTTCTCCACCCTGCATTGGCGAGGAAGAGATCGCCGAAGTGGTGGACACCCTGCGCTCCGACTGGCTGACTACCGGTCCCAAGGTGAAGCAGTTCGAGCGGGAATTCGCCAGCTTTGTGGGTGCGCCGGCAGCTCTGGCGGTGAGCTCTTGTACTTCGGCGCTGCATCTGGCGTTGGTAACCTTGGGGATCGGCCCCGGCGATGCCGTCATCACCACGCCCATGACTTTCTGCTCCGGCGTGAACGTGATCGAGCACGTGGGCGCGCGTCCGATCCTGGTGGACGTGGAGCCGGACACTCTCAATATAGATGCCGCGCGGGTCGAGGAGGCCTTGAAGAGACTGTCGAAGGAGCGCGAGGGCGTTCGGGTGAAGGCCATCTTGCCCGTGCATCTTTATGGGCATGCGTGCGACATGGAGGCTTTGCTGCGGTTGGCGGAGGAGTACGGACTCGAGGTGATCGAGGATGCGGCCCATGCGCTTCCTGCCAAGTACAAGGGACGCATGATCGGCGCCCCCGCGGGGACATCGAAGGTGCGCGTATTAAGTTGCTACTCCTTTTATGCCACCAAGAATCTGACTACGGGTGAAGGTGGCATGCTGACGGGCCCTCCTGAGCTTGTCGAGGAAGCGCGCATTTGGGGGTTGCACGGGATGAGTCGCGATGCCTGGAAACGGTACAGCTCGGAGGGCTCGTGGTACTACGAGGTGGTTCGAGCCGGTTTCAAGTGCAACATGACGGACGTGCAGGCGGCCATCGGCCTGCACCAGTTGAAGAAGCTCGAGGGTTTCCACGCCCGGCGGCGTGAGATCGTGCGGCGCTACAATGCGGCCTTCTCCCCGCTCGCGGAGCTTCAAACCCCGGTCGAGCGTCCCGAGGTCGAGCATGCCTGGCATCTCTACGTCCTGCGCTTGAATCTCGACCGCTTTAAGCTCTCGCGGAACCGGTTCATTGAGGAGTTGAAAGCCCGCAACATTGGCACCTCCGTACATTTCATTCCAATCCACCTACATCCTTATTACCGGAATAAATACGGCTACAAGCCTGAAGACTTTCCTGTAGCGTACCGGGAATACCAGCGCGCGGTCTCGTTGCCGCTCTCTGCCAAAATGAGTGACCAGGATGTGGAGGATGTGATCGAGGCGGTCTGTGCCATTGTCACGGAATATCGCGTGTGATTTGACGAGACCAGCACAGTCGTGGCGCCAACCCGCGAACGATGCGAAGCAAGGGGTTGGAGTGTCTGCCTTACCGATGGGTTGGATGCCCGTACGGGCAGGCAACTCAGAGAGCGGCGAATAAATGGGTCAACCTTTGGTGGAGAAGGGAACTGCCTCTCATGCGCCGGGCGTTTGATGTGGTTTGTGCCGCTGGTGGGCTGCTGCTGTCTTCCCCCCTCTTTGCCCTCATCGCTCTGGCCATCAAACTTGAAGACGGGGGGCCCGTACTCTTCTCCCAAATCCGTGTGGGAAGGAATTTCCGGAAGTTCCGCCTGCACAAGTTCCGGAGCATGGTTGCCGACTCGGAGCGTCGGGGAAGTCCCATAACGGAGCCCGCAGATCCGCGCATCACCCGTGTGGGAGCCTTCCTGCGGAAATACAAGCTAGATGAGCTGCCCCAATTGATCAACGTGCTGACCGGCGACATGGGATTAGTGGGAGCCCGACCCGAGCTCGAGCGCTACGTGGAGATGTTTCGCCCCCAGTACACGCTGATCCTTCGCGAGCGCCCAGGCATTACCGACCCTGCCTCCCTTGCCTATCGTCACGAAGAGCACATTCTTAAGCCGGGTGATGTGGAGACCCAATACGTGAAGCAAGTTCTCCCCCGCAAGCTGGAGATCTCACTCGAGTACTCACGGCGCCGGACATTCCTCTCTGACCTGCGAGTGATCGTAATGACGCTTTTCGGCATGTGTCCTGTTCAGCACGATTCAGAGTCCATACAGACCGTTCGGGGCTCCGGCGCTCGAATCTCCAACCAGGATGGAGAACAACGATGAGGTTTGCCATCGTCCGTAGGAGCGGCCCTGCTCGCCAAGGCATGGGCGAGGCCCTGCGGGGGGCCTTAACTGCCGGTCGCCCAGGCCGGTCAGTTGGAATGATTCAGTCTTGGCAACTCCACGGTGAGGGAACGCTTGATTCTCGAGCGGTTCGATCCGTGATGCCTCCCCTTCTTCCAGCCGCAGCGTGGTGACGTCGGCACGACGAAAGGCAGCGCGTTCTTCGAGAACAGGAGTTCATATGAAAGAGACAGGGATGCAGTACGAATTCTATTCGGCGGTGAATGAGCGGATCGTTGACGGGTTGATTGCCGGCGTGGCTTTCTACATCGCGTATCAGTTGCGTTTTGAGGGTGCAATACCCCCTGAGGGTCGCTATCAGATGTGGCTTCTGATGGGGGCAGTCATGCTGGGCCGGGTGCTCATCAATTCCTTGTTCCACGTATACCGCCTTATCTGGCGATACATCAGCCTGCGCGATGCTTTCTTCATGTCGAGGAGTTATCTCGCCTTTTCCGCAATTCTCCTCCTCCTGCGCTTGGCGTTGCCGAACCGTTGGGGGTTGCTTCGGGTTCCTCTCAGCATAATTGTTATTGAATGTCTCATTGCTTTCGGCGGGGCGCTAGGCGCCCGCTCCTTGCGGAGATTGCTGCACGAGGGTACGCACAGAGGGAAGCGAGCCGAAGGTGCAGCGAGAAGAGCGGTCCTGATTGGGGCGGGGCGTGCCGGCGTGATGGTCGCAAAAGAGCTCGTGTCGCGGGCTGACATCAGACCGGTAGGCTTCTTGGACGATGATCCCAGGAAGGCTGGAGCGCTCATCAATGGCCTTCCGGTTCTGGGCCCGTTGAGCTTGCTACCTTCGGTGGTGAGTGAGCATGACGTCGAAGAAGTGATCATCTGCATTCCGCAAATACCACGCGCTACACTGAAACAGATGTGGGCGTATTGTGAATTGCTCCCCGTGCGGACTTGGATGGTTCCGACGCTTGAGGAGATCCTGGAAAAGAAGGTCAACATTTCCCACTTTCGCGAACTCGTCATGGCGGACCTGCTTGGCCGGGACCCTGTCGGCATGTCCGTGGAACACGCCGATGTCGTCGCCGCCTACCGGGGCAAACGCATCCTGATCACGGGGGCGGGAGGATCGATCGGCTCCGAACTTGCTTGCCAACTCTTCAATTTGAAGCCTGCCCAACTCGTTCTCTTGGACAAGGATGAGAATGGCCTCAACGACACCTATGGATGCATTCAGTCGGAATCGGCAGGTGTGAAAGTGCACCCTGTGGTTGCCGACATTCGCTTCCCTGCGCGGCTACAAGCTATCTTCTCGCGTTTTCGCCCCGAAGTGGTTTTCCACGCCGCCGCGCATAAACACGTCCACTTGATGGAAATGAATCCCTGCGAAGCCGTTCTCAATAACGTCAGCGGCACGAGGAATCTAGTGGAGCTATCGCGGACGTTAGGCGTCGCAAGATTTGTGTTCATTTCAACGGATAAGGCCGTAAAGCCAAGGTCGGTCATGGGGGCGACCAAGCGGCTATGCGAGATGATTGTTCAGGCGAACTGCCACAACGGACATACCGATACCGCGTTTTCCTGCGTGCGGTTTGGGAACGTCGTGGGCAGTCGAGGGAGCGTAGTACCCATATTTCAGAAGCAGATCGCCAACGGTGGACCCGTAACCATCACCCATGCGGAGGCTGAGCGCTTCCTGATGACCATCCCTGAAGCTGTTCGCCTGGTGATCCAGGCCGGCATCCTGGGTCCCGCCGGTGAAATCTACGTATTGCAGATGGGAGATCCCATAAGTATCCAGAACCTCGCGCGCAATGTCATCGAGCTTTCCGGCTTGCGGCCTGGGAAAGACGTTGAGATCAAGATCACTCAATTACGTAATGGAGAGAAGATTCGTGAGGAGTTGGTGGACGAAGCGAGGGAGAGCCTTCTCCCCACGCGCTTCGACGGAATCAACGTGATCAGGGGGCAGGGCTTTGACCCCACCCTATTCATGCAGGAACTGAGTGCTTTGGAGGAAGCGGCCCGCCGAGAGGCCGTCGCGGAGGTCTACCATCTGATGCAGGGCTTCGACATCGAGTTTCGTCCGGACTTCAGTCTGTTGGCGCAATCAACCCGGGTAGGCGCTGAGAAACCGCATGTCAGGGAATCTGAACGCATCGCAGAGACAAGCCTGAACGAGGGACGTTGACTTGCCCTTGCACTCTCGACTACGGCATTGCGGAAATCAAGAGAGCCGCACAGGCCGGGCTGATCAGGGACTATCGTAACCCCACGCATTACAACGATCGGAGCATCGAACAGTTGAGCGCCCAAGTCTTCGGGCGGGAGGGGGGAGAGACCCTGAGCGCCTCCGAAGAATTCCTGCGCCGGAGCGCAGCAGCAACCACGTAGCGAGTTTCGCCCCCAGCCCCCTTCAGCGAACAACCTTGGGACGTTGAATGTTACGGGACGACGAGAACCCAGGTCACAGTGTTACCAGTCCGCGCCAGCGTGAATACCCTTCCCAAAACTACAAGGGCAATTTGCGACAAGGAGGGGAGAGCCTCATGACCGCCTCCCCTGTCCCGATCAAGTACTACTGTCTGAATGGAGGAATGATATGAAGAAAGCACTAGTCTGTGGCGCAGGTGGCTTCATCGGCGGCCACCTTGTCAAGAAGTTGAAACGGGAAGGCTATTGGGTTCGCGGCGTGGACATCAAGGAGCATGAGTTTTGTCCGACCGCTGCGGATGAGTTCCTTCTTCTCGACCTTCGAGACAAACATAATTGCCAAGCTGCACTCGCCGTAGATGGTGGAGGGTTTGTTGAAGTCTATCAGCTGGCCGCCGATATGGGTGGAATGGGCTTCATACATTCTGCCGAGTGCGAGATCATGCACAACAGCGCGTTGATCAATATCCACATGACGCGGGCTGCGGCACTAATGTAGGGTCGCGTCAAAGTCGGTCTTGTGGGGATGGGAGGGGATGGCGGAGTGGAGGCGATGGCGGGCGGAGGGTCTTCAGCCGGGATTCCGGGCCTGACCCTCAAGGGGCGCGGGAGGCGCACGGATC
>Ga0208821_1000341_pt1 | contig 38831 bp, 34 predicted proteins | sample June2015DPH_20_5_FD_184720 | JGI IMG/M metagenome (GOLD analysis project Ga0208821, IMG submission 184720) | Peatland microbial communities from SPRUCE experiment site at the Marcell Experimental Forest, Minnesota, USA - June2015DPH_20_40... | ecosystem: Environmental > Terrestrial > Soil >...
CCCCACCCGAGGAAAGGAAATCGAATGTCGTGGCCATAATCAATCACAGCCGCGGTCGATAGGACCCGCAAAACGATGGTGCTGCGGGAGAGCGGATCCTCGCCCCCGATAATTTTTTCACAGCTTCTTTTTGTCGGGATGTATGCGACCCCGGGACGATATAATGTTCGGGTGTCTGAGCTAAATTGGGTTACATGCACAACAATCCCGTGAAACGAGGGCTGGTCAAGCACCCCGGCGACTGGCCGTGGTCGAGTTGGGGGTTCTATTTCTGGAATGACGCTTCGATCTTGGGCATGGACAAAATACTGTGATGGCATGTTGGAGTGAATGTCATAGCTTGCCTTCCTTGCTTCCGCGTTCGCAGAACTCGGCGTAGCTCTTCCTGGAATACTCAGCCATCCTGTCTCTCTCGCGGATGCCCCCTACGAAGAACCAGATGCCCGCCACAATTGCTCCACCCGGGATGAAAAGCAGGAGAAGCAGAGGCAGCATCTTCCAGTATTTCTTACTTTCCTTCCACCAGTTCTTCCACCGCTGTCTCTCAGTCATGGCATCCTCCTTGTACGCGCGAGCTTGCGCCTTATGCTCACACTCTTAGGAGAGTCAGAAGCCTAATACCAGAGTACGTCCGTACCATACCAGTAATATTTAGATAACATCTTGTCGCACGAATGGATTGGCCTAGAGCGGCAAGCGTAGAGCAGACGTGCTCCTTACGATGGATTTCTCGAATGCTCAGCTTTTCGGAATCAAGGCGAAAGCTCACCGCCACGGATCGATACTCATACAGGGACCCGCTGCTGCGAATAGTTTCTGGCATTCATCCTGTCTCAGCGCAATTACTCTGCCAGATCATCGTTGGGGCGGACCGGACGCTTGGTTTGGAGGGGTTCACGTTGGTGTGGCTTCAAAAATAAGGCCAAATGCCCGCTGCTTGGCCGGTTTCGCCGAACGCGATGGCCGGCTGGCATTCGGCTTGACCGTCTCGGCGATCGCTGGATTGGCTCAAATGAGGCAGCAGAAGTGAGGAAAGGCGAGAGCAGCCGGCTGGAAACGGTAGAGAATCCACTCGGAGCGATCTTCATCAGTTGGAAAGCTGGCGCTCCTGAGGCCGCCGGATCCCATGTCTCTCCATCCGGTAAATCAAGGTCTTGCGGCTGATATCCAGGTAGCGAGCGGCGTGCGTCTGGTTCCAGTCACACTTCTCCAATGCCTTCAGGATGAGTTCCTTTTCAATCGCTTCCAGGCTGATGCCTTGGGGTGGCAAGCCTATTTCAAGAGCATCTACGCCGGCTCTTTCCTCACGCAGGAACTCCGGCAAGTCGTGGAGGGTAACCTCGTCACCGCGAGTTAGGACCACGACACGCTCCACTGCGTTCTCGAGCTCGCGCACATTGCCTGGCCAGCGATAGCGCACAAAATAAGGCAATAGAGCGGGAGGCATCACCAGATTCGGTCGACCGTTCTTTTGCTGGCTCCTGGCAAAGAAATGCTGCACCAGATCCGAGATATCCTCCACCCGCTCCCGCAAGGGCGGCAGCACGAGAGGGATCACGGCGAGGCGGTAGTAGAGATCCTCGCGAAACGTGCCGTCCTCAATCATGGCCTGGAGATCTCGATGGGTCGCCGCGATGATGCGGACGTCGACGTGGTGTCCCAATTCGGAACCAATCTTGTCAATCTCACCCTCCTGGATCAGCCGCAGTAGTTTTACTTGCAGCTCCGGCGGTATTTCGCCGATTTCGTCCAGGAAGAGCGTTCCACCATCGGCCATTTCGATCTTTCCCTTTTTGTCGCCGACCGCGCCGGTGAAAGCACCTTTCTTATGGCCGAAGAGTTCAGATTCAAGCAGCTCCCGCGGAATCGCCGCGCAGTTAATGGTGATCAGCGGGCCATCTTTGCGCGAGCTGTTAAAGTGGATCGCTCTTGCCAGCAGTTCCTTCCCGGTCCCCGTCTCTCCTCGAATGAGAAGCGTGGAATTCGTTCGCGCCGCCCGCGCCGCGACGTCCAGAACGTGCAGGAGGGCGTCGGAATTCCCTCGGATGTTCTCAAACCCGTATTTCTGATTAAGATTGGCGCGCAAGGCCCGGACTTCCTCAATGAGTCGAAGATGATCCAGGGCACGAGCGACCACCAGCGACAGCTCATCCGGGTGCACTGGCTTGGTGAGAAAGTCATAGGCGCCGGCCTTCATGGCTTCCACCGCCGTCTCCACGGTTCCGAAGGCGGTGAGGACGATGACGACGGTTTCCGAGTACTGCGACTTGACCTGCTTGAGCACCTCCATACCCGAGAGGCCGGGCATCCTCAGATCCGTGATCACCAGGTCGTACCCTCGAAGCTGCAGCAGCGAGAAGGCCTGTTGGGCCGAAGCCGCGGTGACGACGGAATAGCCGTCCTGTTCCAATTGAACCTGCAGCACCCGGCGCAGACTATCTTCGTCGTCGACTACGAGGATTCGGCTCATCTTCATGTGCGGCTCGAGGGGCGGGGAAGCGAAACCCGCATCGTGACCCCATCGGGCGAGTTGCGGACCACCGTCAGCGTCCCTCCATGTTGGCTCACGATCTGGTGCGCCAGGGACAGTCCCAGGCCGGTGCCGGTCTCTTTGGTGGTAAAGAAGGGATCGAAGATCCGGTCGAGACAATCATGGCTGATTCCGCATCCTTGATCGTGAACGTCAATCGTGACCTTGTTCCCGTCCTCCCGCGCCGCCAGCAGCACGGTCCCGCCCTGCGGCGTTGCCTGAATTGCGTTCATGACCAGGTTGAGCAGAACCTGCTTCAACTGCTCGGGGTCACACTCCAGTCGCGACAAACCCGGCTGGATGTCCTTCTTCAGATCCCGCCGGCGGGTTTCTCCCGCATGTTGCGCCAGAACAATCACCGAGTCCAACAAACCGTCGATTTCGACCGTCTTCAAATCAGGCGGGCTGGGCTTGGCAAAGCTGAGAAAACTGGTCAGCAATCGGTTGAGCCGGCGGCTCTCTTTCTGAATGATATCGAGAAACTCCCGACGGCGCTCCTCGGATTCGCGCTCACGCTGCACCACTGCGGCGGCGCCTTCAATGCTCGCCAGGGGATTACGAATCTCGTGTGCGAGTCCGGCGGACAATTGCCCCAGGGCATAAAGTCGTTCTGCACGTTTCATTCCCTCGAAATTCTCGCGCAATTCCTGATGCGCCCGACGCAATTCCTCGGTGGTCTTACGGAGGGCCTGATCCTGCTTTCTCTGCCGATCCGTGAGTACTCCGGCCACCCCGCCTACGAGGCAGAAGACACAGGTTTCCAAGCATTGGTCGAGCACATCAACCTTGGACACGGTCCAGATGGGTGGCGTGCCGACCATAAAGGCGATGCCTGACAGCAGGGCGACGGCCAAGCCGCCGCGCCAGCCCATGCTCAAGCCTGCCAGGACGATCGGGATGTAGTACAGCCTTTGTAATATATAGATCCAGTGGGCCGCGGTCCGAGGGGTCAAGAAATGGAGAACGCCGATTACTGCCACCGCCACCAGAATCAGGCCTCGCCACAGCCAACCCTTCAGGGTTCCCGCCGCATCGTCCCCGGTAGTACCCAACTTGGTGATAGAAGGCAAGATGTGACCCTCCACCGTCGCGTCCGATGATGCGTTGCCATCCTCGGTCACACTTGAGGGTACGCCGATTTCTTCCGATCTTCAACCCGACAACATCAGCGCGGTCGCGCCCTACTTTCGCCCTACATGGCCTACTTGCGCGTGGGAGCGCCGGCGTCGCGCCCACCTCTCCCGCAAAGTGCAATCAGGTCTCCATTAGAGCGGTTTCCGCCGCAGGAGGAAAGAGCCGGCAGGACGCCCGAGCTGCCGTGTTAAAGCAGGGTACTAGCCCTCTTGGTAACCGAGCTTGCCGGGATACCAAGTGGGGCGCCTGTCCGATTTGGGGCAGAAGCGCCTCTTTTGAGGCACTTGTCAAAGCCGTTGCCACTGCGCCTGCGCCATCGGCGTGGCCATCCATTAAACGCCAAATCCGGGTCTCAAAACACTGGGGGATCCGGCTGTAGCCGAGGTAGGCCTCAATCCCGGAATTGAGTAGCACTGTTTTGCCCTAATCCGTGGGGAGATGCCCGGCTTTGCCGGGGGATATTTACTCAGTCTAATCATTTTAGATTGCAATGGCTTGAGACAAAACTGAGGAGGGACAAAACAGTGCGACACGAAATTACCCACTTTGGGGCGAAAAGGCAGGGAAATTGCGAGGGACGAAGCGGGCGGTGACGCCTTGGGAGGGGTGGCGGGGGTGGGCGGGGTTCTGTTCGTGGAGTTTCTGCGCAAGGTTGATTTTCTGGAGGCAGGCGGAAGGTATCGAGCGGCCGGAGCCTGAAGATTTCGAGCACATCTACCATCTGTATTATAGCCCGCGGGTGTACTCGTTGTGCCTGCGTATGGCTGGGAACATCGCGGAAGCGGAAGATCTCACCCAGCAGGCTTTCCTCCAGGCGTCCAGAAAGCTCGATACCTTCCGTGGGGAGTCGTCCTTTTACACCTGGTTACACCGGCTAGCCGTCAACGTGGTTTTGATGCGCCTGCGGAAAAAGAGGGTAGCGAAAGAAGACTCCCTCGAAGAACTAACGGATCCCGACAACCGGTCGAGCGCTTGGCATGGAACAAAAGTTCGTTCGTCAGACGCGACGGCGTTGGTGGCGATTGATCGCGTGGATGTGGAGAGGGCACTCAACCAGTTACCGTCGGGATTGCGAACCATTCTCGTTTTGTACGACATCGAAGGTTACGAACACGTGGAAATTTCCGGCCTCTTAGGCTGCTCCATTGGCGTATCGAAGTCACAACTGTACAGAGCCCGGCAGCACACGCGCATACTGACGCGTGAGGCTGCGTGGCAAAAGACTGGATAAGAGCGACTATTTACGAACAGATCCCGAGAGGGGAGGATCTTTTGTGGAGATATATACCTTAGCTAGCATTATCGCTGTGATGATTGCTACCATTGTGGTTACGAGAGAGGCGGAAGACAATTCTCAATTCACAAAATCCGCACGCAAAAAGAGATGAGGCAACTAAGTTTCACGTCGACCAGGAGGGTCCTTGTCACCGACAGGCAATTCGTCAGGAAGATGTCCCATCGCTATGCTGGACTCATGCAAAGACCTGAATCGTCCTGAATTGAGAGGCGGCTCATGCAGGCTAGCGTAGTAAGCCACAGCGTTGCACAGGGAGTTGGGATTACTGTCCGAGGAAAGATCCTGGTAGTTGACGATGATGCCAAGGATCTCGAGGCGTACTCCTCGACTTTTCGACAAGAAGGCTTCGAAGTCCGGGCTTTCGTCTCTTTCCCGGAGGGTTTATCCTGCCTTGAATCCGAGCACTTTGACCTGGTCATGGTGAAGCTCAGGAAAGTCCCAAGTTTGGAGGATGAGGAATCCTGGAGCGTGAGATCGAGATCCCCCGCCGCAGGCGTGTCTTGGGTCTGGCAGGCTGTGTCGATAGGAGTGGTTATGTTGATGTGGTGTGCTTGGGAGCTCTGGACTGATTAAGGAAGCCCTTATCCACCACGCAGGTTTTGCGGACGGTGAAAAACCATCTTCAACTCCAGGCATAAGCGGGCTGAGCCTCACCTGACTTCAAGATCTTGACGACTTCCCGTTCACCAGGATCCTGATGAGTGCTAATCCAAGAGCTAAATGCAAAGCACGTGGAAACGAAGAAAGGGTGGTGCCTGCAATCCCTCTCGGTTTCTGGCTGAGTAGACACCTTTATCTTCGATATGGCAACAGGCGACCCGCAAGAAGCGTCTGCCATTCCCCGCTCCCGGCGCCCACACCTAACGGCGGAGGCTCAGCCCATGCCATTCGATTGGCCGACCCTGCGGCTCGTTCCCGCGCGCTGACAACCTTTCTTTGATCGACACACCTTTTGAAGAGCCGTGAAGATTGCCTGACGAACGGCCTTGGCTAGGAACACCTCTGGCGGCTACAGGGCCTCCGAATGTTTCGGGTTGGTGGGATTTAGTCTTGGCTCAATCTTCACAGAATAACTGGGACAACCTCAAACAATCGCGCCCGGGGCAGAAGATCGAGGTGGTGGACTCGAGCATGAAGACGCTCGAAGGCACTTTCGTTTGCGTCTCTGATCAAGCCATCTCGCTTCAGGTCGATAAGAACGCGGAATCCGTGGAGCGTGCCAACGTCGTGCGTGTCAGCGTCCGTGACACCTCACACCGCACGGGCAACATGCTGATTGGCGCGGCCATCGCAGGAGGCGCTGCCTTAGCCCTCGGTTTACTAGCGAACGCTCCGGGAAGCAACGAGGGCAATGGTTGCGCGGGCTGCGTCGCCGGCTTTGCGGCTGCCGCGGCGGGCGGGGGCGCAGGCTTGGGCGCGATCCCTGGTAATCGGACGGTTTACCGAGCCAAGAAGTAGCGGCCTTGCTTTCTGAAAAAGCGCGCTTGCGACGAGCGGTGAAAAGTCATTGTTTTCTCTGCTGGCCCGCCGTGGTAACGCAAATGACTCTGGAGAGGAAACTGAAACTCCAGGAGGTGACATATGAATCGTCGAACACAACATTTCGCAATAGGGATGGCGGTCCTCATGCTCGGTTTCATCGAGGTCGCTTCCGTCAGCGCAGCGGAGCCCAAATCGACCCAAGCCAATTGGGAAAACCTCAAGCAACTGGCGCTTGGCCAGGAAGTCCAGGCAGTGCTGAACGACGCCAAGTCGTATCGAGGCCAACTGCAAACGGTGGGCGATGACGCGCTGGTGCTGCGCCTGGCGACGGGCGACCAAACCTTCGAGCGGCAAAACGTTCTGCGGGTCTCCACGCGAGGCAAGAGCCACCGCGGCCGGAACGCGCTGATCGGCCTCGCTGTCGGTGCCGGTGCCGGTGTGATTGTCGCTGTTGCCTCCCCTGAATTGGGTACTGGGAAATGCGCGCAGGGGTCCTGCGTCAATGCTGGGACGGTCTCCCAGTTGGGGTTTGTGGGAGGCGTTCTAGGCGCTGGCTTAGGAGCCGCCATCCCCACCCGCGGCTGGCACGATGTCTACCGCGCCGAGACGAAGCCCAGAAAATGAGCCTGAGTTGAAAGGGGAATGCGATGGTCAAGGCAATCCTTGGAATGCTGTTTGTGCTACTCGCTTCTTTCCCAGCCGCTGCCCAGATGTCGAGCGGCTATGTTTACGCGTTTGGCGGGCCGGTAGTCGTGCCGAAGAGCGCCTTCACACGCTGGAACGGGGACTTCGTCCACGTGGGAGGAGGAGGCGAGGGCCGCCTCACCGACCGGTTCGCCCTGGGGGGTGAAATAGGGGTTCTCAAGCCGGTAACAAACCAATACGCCATTACGACCGGCCTGGCTTCGGTGACGCCCGCCTTTCATTTCATCTCCAGGGATTCGAAGCGCAAATTCGATCCTTTCGTGGACGGCGGATTCTCTCTGCTTGCCGGCGGGGGAGGCGGGGCAGTAGCGATTCACTACGGTGGCGGAATGAATTACTGGGTGCGACGCCGGTTCGGCCTGCGATTCGAGTTCCGCCATCATATCTTTTCACCCGAGACCGGAGAGGCCGTGCACTTGGTTGGCTTTCGGGTTGGTATTGTCTTCGGCACGGGGTGATGGCGCTCACGGGTGGCGCAGAGATCGCTTCTGGATGTCCCCGAGTGTTGGTACCTCCAGAGCGGCGGGGCGTCGGCGGGTGTCCTACAAATGGAGTCCCCTTGCCGATCGCAGACACGTCAAACCCCGGCGTGTCTGCGCCACCCGCGAAGCAAGAACAAAATGCTTTGCCGTCGGAAATCTTTTTCCCGCGGGATCCCGAAGGGAGGCTTGTCATGATTCGAGGAAGAAATTCCAGCTCAGCACTTGGAGGTGCTGCTATGAGAGATATGATCCTACTGATTCTGATATCAGTTCTGTTCGGCAATTCGGTTTTAGAGGCCAGAGTCGGAGCCTCTGCAACAGGCGCTGTCTTGCCACAGGAAACAACCAAGAAACCGACTGTGCAGGAGCGCATTATGGAAATTCCACCCGGAACCATGGTTGAAGTACGCCTTATGGACAAGCACAAGGTCAGGGGGAGGCTTGGGGAGGTCACAAACGAGGGCTTCAGTCTCCAGACGGCGCAAGGAAACAAGGTCGAGACGCAGAAGATTGCCTTCACAGAAGTGAAGACCTTAAGAAAGGTCGAAGGTGAGACGACCGGGAAGAAATTTAGCAGGGGTGTGATTTACGGGCTGGCCGGAATCGGCGTCCTTATGGTGATCTTGATCATCTGGGCTGCGTCCCGCTCAGATTAGGGACCACGCCGGAAGCTTTCCTTGGCAGATTCCGGGCGGCGCGGCAAGTGGGGCGACGTGCACGATCGATCCCGCGTTCGCTCCCGTTGAGCGGGGCGGCTGCCGCAAACGCCACCGTCACCGTGCCGAGGACAGGCCACGTACAGACCGCGCCTCTTCCCAAGGCGCACAGGTGGTTTGGCGGATGGCTTAGTAGCGTCGTTGAGCGGGATGGTGTCGTTGCTACTGCTGGCATAGTAGCTCGCGCTTGTCATGGAAGTGCGACAGAGGGCGGCTTGGGCATTACTCGGGTCGGCCCTACTGGTGCTGTCGGCGCGGGTGGCTCGCGGCGGCGGGGGTGCGAGTAGCCGTCCTCCTCCGCCTCCGCGGGGGCCGGAGTGGCGACTGGGGTGTCTTTCGGCGCTATTGGTAGGCTGGTCGTGCCCACGGGGAGCTGGCTCGGCGTCTACCGCGCGCGCTGAGTGCCTATTGCAAGGGGCGAATTCGAAAGCGGAGTCTGTCTCGGCAGTCACCGCACGGAGCCGGTCCCGTAAGCCTTGTTTGGAAGCAGGCCCACAGCGCTACGAAGATGTTGTGGGTGTCCATAACCTGACAAAGGAGGAGAACATGAATAGCTGGAGGAAGCATACGGTCATAGGGCTTGTTATTTGTCTGATGCAGTTATCGTTGGCCGATGTAGCTTTGTCGGCGGACACCACTCTACCCAATCCGAGCCTGACCAGACAGCGAGTGGATCAATTCGGAGTGGGCGCGAAAGTGAAAGTCGAACTTACCAACGGCAAGAAGTTCAAAGGATCAATTCAGTCCGTCGAGGACGGTGGATTCGTGCTGGCTGCGGCCAAAGCCGGTTCACCAACACGGGTTCTCTACGGCGATGTCGCGCAACTGAATCTGGCGAAGAACACCTATAAGGCGACGGGCCAGCCGGATTCCGTTGAGGTAAGGCGCGTGGTGGCGGAACTGGGTGTGGCCCACCACATCATGGTAAAGACGTCGGAAGCAAAGGAGTACCACGGCAATATCGTGGCTATCGAGGCTGAGAGCTTCACCGTGCTGCCCGACCACACGGCTGCACCGATCCAGATCGCATACAACAACGTGCAGCAGATGGGGCCAAACATGAGCAGGACCAGTTGGATCGTCATTGCCGTGCTTGTAGGAGTTGCCGTGGTGGTCACTGTTTATGCCGTTGTTTTTGCAGTGTACGCCAACCACTAGCCGGGATTTCCACGGAAAACCATGCCCCTAAGAATTGGCCGGTTTTTCTGGACCCTGGTAGGTCGTCAATCTCGCGGGTGGCGCATACACTGCCTTTCATGTATGCGCCTCACGAACACGGGTAACATCTCTGTCACCGCGTCCTGTCCGTGGCCTGTCCTGGCTTCTTAACGGTCGCCGACATCAAGGGCAATGTCGGCGCCACCCGCGGGAGGGAGGCGACATCTACACAAAGGAGGAAATACGAATAAAAATAACAGACAACATAGGGGGGTTATCTCATGACATGATACTGTCTAGCTGCTCGCGGCGAGCCTAGCTCGCTTGGCACGACGAGCGAAGCCGCACGCGCGGTAGAGATGACGCGGGGTGGAAAGCGTGGCAAAGTCCGGGGGCGCCTGGGCAGGATTTGTGGCTAAAGGGGGCGATGCTCAGCCTGGGGCCGGGGCGTTCTCTCAGGCATGGGAAATCTATCGCGACGGGGCAGAAGAAGGGAGAAGGGCGGCCCTGGGGTCGCCCCCCCCTCATCGTCGCGATGAGTTTCCAACCGGCTATTCCTCAGCGGGTTGCTCGCCATGCCGCAGGGCGGGACCGCCTCCGCTTCACCGGCCAGGCAGCATTGTGAAGTTGGAGGGCGCCCGTGTCAAGTTCCACATCTCCAGAGCGCCGGCGGTGAAGTGTGCAATAGGAGAAGAAAAAAGGACAGAAAAAACAGAAAAAAGTAGTTGCCACGGCATCGCGGTTTCAGAGATGCGCTACCTGCTGCTTCCGCGCAGAATCTCGGCAATTCCTCCGTCTTTAGCGCGCACGCCACTTGCAATGGGTAATTAGTACCTAAGTAACGTTGACCCCGGCCCCACGTGACATACACTCGGGTGGTTATGGAATCTCTTTCCGCCCGCTACAGGCTCGGCCCGTATGATATCGCCTCGGCGATTTGGACTTGGTGACAGGGGCGAAGGGTTCTCATCGGCGGCGGGAGACTGATGGACAAAGGAGGAAAACCCCAATGAAACGCATCATGATGGCAACGGTAGTGCTGTGCTTGGCAGCAGCTTTGCAGATGATGGGGCAAACGACGTCGACCCCAACGTCGCAGCCAACGACGAAACTAACGTCGCAGCCAACGACGAAACTAACGTCGCAGCCAACGATGAAACTAACGTCGCAGCCAACGACGAAACCAACGTCGCAGGCAACGGCGAAACCAACGTCGCAGGCAACGACGAACACAACCCCCGGTGGCGCCGCCAACGGGCAGGGGTCGGTAGGGGCCTTGAAATGCACGGGCCCGGAAAGGAGACCTTGCACGCAAGAGATGGTGAGGGATTTGGCCAGGAGGATGGGGAAAAAGAGCGCGGAACACTCGGCCTTGGCCAAAATTAACACCTTGAGTTTGGATTCGCCCGACGGGACTTTGTCGTGCAGGCAGAATGATGGAAAGCCCTGCACGGCTGAACAAGTAAGGTCTCTGAACGAGCATGTTGCGGCGGAGATGAGATGCGACGTGAGATTTGAATACTCAGGGTCGAATGCGGGGAATGCTACTTCTACCCACCCGAATACAACCTCCGATATCGCCGCCAAGGTGGAGGCGTGGGAAAGGACCTTAAACACAACGAACTCACCCTCCGAAATCGCCGCCAAGGAGCGGGAGCGGGAAAGGACCGAACGGAGAATGGACGCAACCTCCGAAATCGCCGCCAAGGAGCGGGAGGGGGAAAGGACCGAACGGAGAATGGACTCACCCTCCGAAATCGCCGCCAAGGAGCGGGAGGGGGAAAGGACCGAACGGAGAATGAACTCAACCTCCGATAGCGCCGCCAAGGAGCGGGAGGGGGAAAGGACCGAACGGAGAATGAACTCAACCTCCGATAGCGCCGCCAAGGAGCGGGAGCGGGCAAGGACCGAACGGAGAATGAACTCAACCTCCCAAGGCACCGCGGCGCCGCCAAGGGAAAAGGGTCGGTAGGGGCCTTGAAATGCACGGGCCCGGAAAGGAGACCTTGCACGCAAGAGATGGTGAGGGATTTGGCCAGGAGGATGGGGGAAAAGAGCGCGGAACACCCCGCCTTGGCCGAAATTAACACCTTGAGTTTGGATTCGCCCGACGGGACTTTGTCGTGCAGGCAGAATGATGGAAAGCCCTGCACGGCTGAACAAGTAAGGTCTCTGAACGAGCATGTTGCGGCGGAGATGAGATGCGACGTAAGATTTGAATACTCGAGGTCGAATGCGGGGAATGCTACTTATACCCACCCGAAGTAGCAGTAAAAGGTGACCTCGACGATTCCTTTCGCCGAGGGTATGCAAGGTTACGGCCTCAGACTGCCTAGCCCTCGACCTTTTGACGCATCCCCAAAAGGGAGAGGGAAGAAACGTGCAGACTCCAGGCGCCGGGCTGAAGCGCGGCGCTACTTTGGCTCCAGCACCAGCACGGACTCCACCTGTCCGGCTTGGAATGCCTGCGGTGAAGGATAAAAATAGAGCGGCAGGTAGCGGCCCGCGGCCCAGGGTTTCATCTGGTCGTCGTAATGGGGGCTGGTAGGATCTTCGCTCTGGCCGCCGGGGTACATGCCGAAGCTATGCCCGAGATCGCTGAAATCCACCACCATTCGCCAGGAGGCGCCGCCTGTGACCTCGCCGCCGTTGGCGCCGGGCCCGAGCGTGAACTCGTCGCCGCGCACGGGGATGCCGCCGCGGTCGAGAGCGGGATTCTGCGTGAGCGAGTGCAGGCGCAGGACGTTGGTCGCGCCCCACTGCCACCGGCTCATGTCGGCTCCCCGGTCCTTCACAAGCTGGGCGACGGCCGCGACGAAGCTGCGCGCCATGATGTCGTTACGTGTTTCCCTTTGCTTCGTGCGCACATCATCGAACCATTTCGACTCCGGGTTGGCGCGAGTGAGGAACTCCAGCACTTCGAGCTCGGGCTGGCGCTCGTTCGATCCGGCGAAACCCCAGCCGCCATCCCACCGTTCCACGCCGGCGGCGTCGAACTTATCCTGCCAGACCTCCTGGCGGAAGCGCTCGAACCACACCGCCCAAATCCGCTCGGCGACGCTCTCCGGGGTGGCTTCGAAGTTCCAGCGGCGCAGCTCGTCGATGGCGCGGCGCACCTCGTCGCCGCCGAAGGGCTGGCGGTCATAGGCTGCGACCAGGACGGGCACAAACGCCTCGGCGGCCGAATCGTGCGCGTCCATCTGGAAGGCCTCCATATCCTCTACCGTGATGTGTTCATGCGTGCAAAGCAATTCATGGATGCGGCGCGTGCGGTAGCTTGGGTCCCACATCCAGCCAAGGTAGTAGGGGTATCCCACGGGAGCGGGTCGGCCGTTGGCGGAGGCTAGGAAATGCTGGGTAGGGTTGAGCGCAAAGGGAAGCTGATCGTCGGGAATGTTTCCGGCCCAATCGTAGTCGCCGGAGGAGCCGTCCACGGGCCAGCGTCCCAGGCCGCGCTTGCGGATGGGCAGCGCACCGTGGGGAGCGATGGCAATGTTGCCGTCCACGTCGGCATAGATCACATTGAGCGCGGGCACGGTGAGGTTCTTGAGCGCCGCCTGGTAATCGGCGAGACCGCGCGCGGTGTTGAGCCGCTGGAAGGCCAGCACCTCAAACGTGGGCTCAAGGCCGGTCCACGCGAGCGCGAGCTTGGCGCCGTGCGTAGTAACCAGTGGCCCGTGGATCGTCGACTCGATTTCCAGGGGTACCGGCTTTTCGCCGCGCACGGGCACGTCTTCACGAACGCGCGTCAGGGGGCGCCACGCGCCCTTGTAGAAATACTGGTGGGGATGCTGCGGGTCCGTCTTTTCGATGAAGTAATCGACGGCATCGGCCTGCATGTCGGTAAGGCCCCACGCGATGCGATCGTTGTGGCCAATCACGGTGTAGGGGAAGCCCGCGAACGTGACTCCCGTAATGTTGAGGCCCGGCGCCACCAGATGCGCGGTGTACCAGATGGAGGGAAGCGAAAAGCCCAGGTGTGGGTCGTTGGCGAGAATTGGCTTGCCGGTGGCGGATTTGGTTCCGTCGATCACCCAGTTGTTGCTGCCCAACGCGAACTCGCTGCCGAAGCGGCCGCTTACAAAGTGTCGATGCAGATCGAGGGCAGCCCGGTCAAAATCAGGGGGGAATTTCGGAGGCACGTCGGTAGCGGCGCACGGTGAGCGCCTGAGACACGGTGCTGACGGACGCCAAACTCCGGACGGCGGTCGTGGACCGCCCCCCCAGCGGGCTAGGGCATCCCCGTGCCCCAGGGGCTTGTTCACCGCTCCCCATCCCGGAATGGTAGGAACTTCATACGGGCGGTCGAGAGGAAAGAGTTCGTCCACCGTCTCACGACCCAGCTTCTCCACCAGCATGCCCATCCACACGTCGGTATCGGTGCCGGACTGGTCCCAGCCCATGTACTTGGAGAACGCCAGCGCGTCGACCGGAGTCCAGGGCGCGGGGGTGAAGCCGAGTTGCTGGAAGATCGCGGGCAGCTTTGGGCCGCTTAACTTTTGCAGCTCGCCAAGGCGGGCGTTGACACCGGCGCAGTAGGCCTCCGTCTCGCTGCGGATGCGGCCGTCAAGACGATGACTTTTCCAGGCGGCTTCGGCGCTGCGCCGGATGCCGATCTGGCGCACGAAGATGTCGTCGTCCAGCGAGGCCTTGCCGAAGACTTCCGCCAGCGTGCCGGAAGCGCGGCGCCGGAACACTTCCATCTCGAACAGGCGATCGGTGGCGTGCAGATATCCGAGCGCGAAGTAGGCGTCTTCGGCTGAACCCGCATAGATGTGCGGGATGCCAAGAGTGTCGCGATAGACGCCGACAGGGGCTTTGAGTCCCGCCAATGCCAGCGTCGCACGCGACGCCTGGCCGACGGCAGGGAAGTCCTGGGCCCGCAGGGGGGCCGTCGTGATGCCAGCCAACGCCAAGACGCGTAGGGCGGCAACGGACGCCAGGCACCACGGGAGTGATCGTGAAAATTGGCGGACCACGCTGAACCTGTTCATGAGATATTGCCTCCTGCGGCGCTCTACTATATCAGCAAGGGGAGCAAGTTGGATAGACAACGCGTCGCTCTCCTCATTTGCGTGGGCCGCCGCTATCGTTAAGGGTTCTACCTTAGCTATCCTAGTTTGTCATCGTTGTTGAGATAATCCTTACTGGGACCTATTCTGCCCAGACAGCGTTTGACGACCGTGTTAGTTTTCGAGGACGCCGTGGTCCGGGAGGAGCCAGCAGGCTAACGTGGGCGCCATATCTACGTTTGGCGACGATACGGCCCAGAGGTCGCATTCTGTGGGCAATAGTTTTCGAATACAACGATCCAGGACTTGCGGGTAGGCCGTAATACATCCAAGTGAATTCTTTCCGAGTTCGCCATCCCGGAAGAACCAGAGCGATGGGCGCGGCGCTTGCGCGCGCCGACTATCATTTCGGCGCCCACCGAGCTCTTGCCGGCGCTCCCGCTAGCTAACTTGACGCGCTGAGAGCACATCCCGCGCAGTCGTCCAACGAATACTGGGATAGCGGTCGTTGTCGAGCGGCTCTAGCTTTGCCCGGCCGTCGAACATGTTACGCATGTACTGCATGCCCTGCCATGCCGGGTAAAGTTCCTTCTCTCCGGGAGCGACCGTGCGCGCGACCTTGATAAGCGTGCCGAGCATTCCCAGACCTCCAGCGCGGAACAGGCGGAACTCCTTTCCGGTCACCTCACTTACGACCGCCGTCAGTTCCCGGGCGCTGAGTTGATCGCCAGCAATTCGTAGAAAGCGCGGGGTGGAGGGATCAAGAGCCGCGCTGGCCGTGAATGCGGCCGTGTCGTCCATCGTCGTGAAGTCCATGCGCTGGTCCGCGTCGCCCCAATAGAGGACTCGCTTCAGTTTGAAGAGAATGAGCGGCATCTGACCGGTCAGCATATCGGTAAACGCACCGTTGAAGATCGTGGTCGCTCGAATCGAAGTCTTAGCGAGGCGCTTGTGGAAGTTTCGGCGCAGATCGAGATTGCGATTCTCTCCGGGTGGAAACTGGGTGAAATCGATCGAGTAGTCGGAGGGAATGAAACGTGGCAGGTCAGCCTTGATCGCAGCGTCGAGCAGAACCGTTTGCGTTTCCACGATCACATCCCGCAATCCCTGCAGCGCGGACACCACGCAGGACGCACGCGAGCACACCGGTGTCACTTGGGAAGCGCTGCTCAAGTCGACACTGGCAATCGTTACGCCGAGCTCCCGCAGTCGCTCAAGCTTGTCTCGCGCAGTGCCGTGGCGAACAAGCGCTCTTACGCTGGCTCCCCGTTCCAGCAAAGCTCGCGCGATGCGTCCGCCGAGATTACCGGTCGCTCCCGCCACGACGATGGTCGAGTCACTCATGATTCCGATATTACAGAAAGGATAGCGTCGGTGCAAAGTGGGCGCAGATCCGAGTGGGGGTCGACCGGAGGCTTTTTCGGTCGATGAGGTCAACAGACGACTGGCACCCTTCGAGCGCCGTCGGAACAAACCGGCCGCGAAAAGAAGTGAGCCAGGGTATATTCCTCCGAGAAATAGATTACCCTAAAGTCCTATGCAGGCTTGCCGAAAGCTCACGAACAACGACAACCTCTGGGAGAACAAAAACGATAATTTCCCAGAAATGCGGTCTAGCTGACCCTCGCCAGACGCTGGTACTCGGCCTCAGCGTGCTCGGGGATCAGGACCCAGAGGGTGTAGATGCCGAGCGCCGTCCCGAGGGGAAAGTGAATGAGGCTAATGCAGCCGAGGACGATGGCGAGCATGCGCGCCCAGGGGCTGTGGGCCAAGAGGCCCCATCCAGCGATCACTCCTGCAATGGCGAAGCCTGAAATGAGCAGGCCGATCGCGCCCAGGAAGGGAGCCAAGAACAACCGCACGTGTTCGGGAATCGGCATCAGCATGAACGGGAAAGGCATTTGGCCCAAGGCCACCAGGGCCACGCCCGGGATCAGCCGCAGCACGGAAAGGGCGATCCAGAGGGCGCCAAGCACGCTAACGTGTCTCACCACGCGCGAGGGTCGGGCGAATCCCGCGCTCGGGCTGGTTTGCGCCGGTAGGCTGGTTGGGCTAATCGAGGATTGAGGCGGTGGCGCGGGCGTGGCCATTGGCGCGGGAGCCGGTGCGCCGGAGATGGCCTGGCCGCATTTGCTACAGAAGATCTGCCCGGGCATGACCTGGGCGCCACAATGAGCGCAGTACATAAGAACCTCCTTGCTTCCTTGCACTATTATACGCACAACGCCACATAAGAGTTCCAGACGGGCGCGTCCATCACAAGCAGCGCGACCTAATTGGAACGCAAAACCGCTGACCGGTGTCTAAGGGAAGCACACAGGTCGTAAGAGCGGCTGCGGCGTGGGCATCCTCGTCGGGCCGGCGTGTATCTGTGTGGAGAGGAGGAACTGACCATGAGATCGACTCTCGCGCTGTTAACAATTCTTGTTGTTTCCCTGAGTCTTTGCGCTCGACCGTCCGACAGCCCACAAGTCGCCCGAGCGAAAGGAACTGCGGCACACACGGGTGAACAGTCGCTGCCCCTCCGTCGCGTAATTCTGTACAGCAATGGTGTGGCGTATTTTGAGCGGCGGGGCCAAGTGACGGGACACGCCGAAATCAATCTGTCATTCAAAGATTCGCAAATGGACGACGTGCTGAAATCGCTGATCGTGCTTGACCTCGGGCATGGACAGATCGGCGCGGTGAACTACACTTCATCGGCTCCACTCTCAGCGCGACTCGGCGAAATCCCTTTCAGCATCGCACCCGAGATTGAAAACTCAAATGAAGGCGGGCTGGCAGGAGTGCTGCGCCAGTTACAAGGAGCTCACGTTACGGTGGCCACGGCGAATCGCACGGCCACAGGAGCTATCCTCACGGTGGAGGACCGGACTTCACAGCTTGACGCGGACAAGCCGCCCGAAGTCAACCACTGGCTGGTGTTGGCCTCGGAGGCAGGCGAACTGGCCAGCTTCAACCTGGCCGAAGTTCGGTCCGTCCGCGTGCTGGAGGAGAGCGCGCGCCAAAGTATTACCAACTTTGCCGAAGCCACAGCTTCCGCTCGGCGACGAGGCGCCAGAAACATTGTGGTGACCTCAGATGGAAGCGGGCCGCGAGAGATGGTGGTCAGTTATACGGTTGCCGCTCCCATTTGGAAGACGACCTACCGCCTGGTGCTTGACGCTTCGGGCAAGCCGTTCTTCCAGGGTTGGGCCGTGGTGGATAACGTCAGCGATGAGGATTGGCGGGACATTAACCTCGCGCTCGTTTCCGGCAGCCCGGTCTCGTTCATTCAGCCCATTCAGCAGCCACTCTACCGGCACAGACCGGTTGTGCCCATCCCCGAAGACTTGCAACTGAATCCGCAAACTTACGAGGCGGCTGTCGGCTCGCCAGGGGGCGTGGCGGGGGGAATGATGGGCGGCATCGGAAGCGGTAGGGGCAGCGGTCTCGGACCCGGAGAGGGCGGTGGCGTCGGTGGCGGTGTCTATTCTGTGGGAGGTTCTGCGCGCGCACCTGCCAATGGCCCAACCACAACGCTCAGCGACGCCATCACCAGCGAAGACTCCGGCGTCAAGAGCGCGGCCACCGGGAGCGAGGTCGGTGATTTTTTTGAGTACAAAATCGACCGTCCTGTTACCGTGCTTCGCGGACAGTCGGTCTTGATTCCGATCCTACAGACGCGAATGGAAGCCGAATCCGTGTCGATCTACAACCAATCCGCGCGTGCTGACCGTCCGATGAGCGGCTTGAGGTTGAAGAACACTTCCGCCCTGACGTTGGAGGACGGCTCCCTGACCGTGATTGAGGACAATGCTTACGCCGGCGAGGCGCTCATGGAGCGGCTAAAGCCCGGTGAAGAGCGATTTATTTCCTACGCTCTCGATTTGGGCACGCTGGTTTCAACTCGCTCCCAGGACGCACAAGAGCCAGCTTTCCTGGTTCGTGTATCGAACGGCGTCTTCCAAGCTCACTATTATCGAACCCAGAAGGAGGTCTATGCGCTTACCAACCAGACGGACAAGGCTCGGGTGGTTTACGTCGAACATGCGCAACGCCCGGGATGGAGATTGGCGGATGAGACACGCAAGCCGGATCAGGTGACCGCTTCGGGATATCGCTTCCGTGTCGAGCTTGGGCCGCATGCCACCGTCCAACTCCCCGTAAGCGAGCGCCAAGCTCTCATGGACACGTATGCCCTCTCGAACCTGACCCCGCGCACGTTAGAGTTGTTCATCTCAAGCCCCTCGATCGTGGAAGCGACACGCACGGCACTCGAGAAGGTACTCGAAATCAAGAGTCGCATATCCGCCGCTGAGGCGCGGCTGGCGGCGGCTGAGCATGAAACCGCCGAGATTGCCAAAGATCAGGACCGGCTGCGCGAAAACATCAAGGCCTTGGAGAAGACGCCCGAGGGTCACGAGCTGATTGCGCGCTATGTGGCCAAGGCTGAGCAGCAGGAAACTCGCATCGAGCAACTGACAAACGAGCGGCGGACCGCCAACGATGAGCGCGCCCACTTACAGGGCGAACTCGATGCCGCCTTCCAAGCCTTGGGCCACAAGGCGGAGGGGAACTCGGCGAATCTGGCCTCGCCGGCCGAATCCTTGGCGAAACCCGGAGGGCCTCTGCCACAATAAACCTTTCGAAGGAAGCGCCATCACTTCCCAAGCGAACAGCGTGCTAACGTTTGATAGCAATAGCAGTGAGTCACTTATCGACATAGACATAATGGTAAAATTTTAGTTCTGTAAACCCCCGCTTTTCCGGATGGAGGGACGATGTCCTGCGCGACCTGAATGGGGGCAGCGTTCCGAACCTGGTTCCAACTCCGGCGCTGCTCCGCAGACCTTTCACCTGTCCTGCTCAACGACGGCACGGCATCAGTCCTTATGAGAAACAAGGGTTTGGCGATCGGTCTTCTCCTCATCTCTGTCGTTTCAGTGCTCGCTCTCACCGGCTGTAGGGAAGTGCATGGAGACCAGGCGGCAGACGCGCCGCCTCCCGCCACTGTGGTTCCCGGCGTTGATGTGAGCCTTCTGACCGTAGACCATCCTGAGCAGTATCCGCTCGCCGCCGCAGTCGCGCGGGCCGCAGCCTCGGAGTTAGTCGTCACGGGCACGGTGAGCCCCGACATCGCCAGGAACGTTCCTGTCATCGTGCTGGCTTCCGGCCGCGTGGTGGGAATTTACGCGCGGCCGGGCGATACGGTGCAAAAGGGACGGTTGTTGCTGCGCGTTCGACAAACCGTAACGAACGGCCTGGAAGAAACTCTCGATGTAGTTCACTCGTCGCATATCCCGGCACTCCTCTTTGATTTGTTCCACCCCGCCCAACTCGCGCAGGGCGGCGTAACAGGCTTCCTCCGGCGTCATTTCTTTTCCGACCTTCTCCTCAATCAGCCTTTCCAGGTGGAAGCGGAGTTCGTCGGTAACCTCCTGCTCGACACGGCTCTTCTGAAAGAGCGACCGAAGTCGAAGCGGAAATTTGTAAATCCAGCGCATAAACAAAGTCATCAGTTCTCAGTCGTCAGTTCTCAGTTCTCAGTCGCAATCGACTTCTTCTTCTCGCAACTGACAATTGAGGGCTGACAACTGACCACTGACAACTGACGACTTCATTCGTACCTCAGTGCCACCATGGGATCGACCTTGGTCGCCCTGCGGGCCGGGATGTAGGTCGCGAGCAAGGCCACGACGGCGAGCAGGATGGTGACGCCGCCAAACGTCGAGAGGTCACCCGGCCGGACGCCGTAAAGCAGGCTTGCCAGCAGACGAGCCAGCACGGCCGCCCCGGCCAGCCCGAAGGCGACTCCCACCAGCGCCAACTGGAGGCCCTCGCGCATAATCAAGCGCAACACCTCAGGGTGTCCCGCACCAAGCGCCATGCGGATCACAATCTCGCGCGTGCGTTGGGCCACGGAGTATGAAATCACTCCGTAGATGCCCAGCGCCGCCAACGTCAGCGCCAGGAGAGCAAAGGCCACCAGCAGGATCACACTGACCCGCCGCAGCGTGACGGATTCACGGGCGAGTTCTTCCATCGTGACCAGTTTGAAGATGGGCTGGTCTTTGTCCACGGACCAGATCGCCCGCTTGAAGGCGTTCGCCAGGCTTCCCGGCTCCGGTTCCGTCCGCACCACAAAGGCGATCAACGGGAACGGGGCCTGGTCGAAGGGCCGGTAGAGGTCGGCGTGCGTTTCCTTTTCCAGGCCGAACGATTTGACGTCGCCGACCACGCCGACGATCTGCCATAAGTCCGGGTGATCGTTCTCTCCCAGGTCCAATTGCTTGCCGAGCGGGTCCTCGCCCGGAAAGAAGCGGCGAGCCAAGGTCTGATTGACGGCGGCCACCTTCACAGCCCCCTCGCGGTCGGCATCGGTGAAGACGCGCCCCGCAATCAAGGGAATTCCCATGGTGGAGAAATAGCCCGGCGTCACCACGCGGTCGTCGGCCTGTGGCTCCCGACCCGGCAACGGCCGCGGGCGCTCTGCGACAGTAAAGGTCTTTATTCCCCAGAATCCGGTCAAGGGAAGATAGTTGGTCGCGGCCACGGACTTCGCTCCTGGCAACTCTCCAAGCTGCTGCATCGCGGCATGGGCAAAGGTCCGCCATTGATCGGGCTTCGGATAGTTGTTGGACGAAACGAAGATCTCGCCGGCCAGAATGTGATCCGGGTTTAACCCGAGGTCGCCGCGCATCAACTGGGCAAAACTCTTCATCATGAGGCCCGCACCCACCATCAGCACGAGCGCAAGAGCGATCTCGGTCACCACCAGCGAGCCGCGAAGCCGGCGGCCGCTCACGCTTGCCGAGGCGCTGCCCGCAGTCTCTTTCAAAACCTCGTTAATCTCCATGCCCGCTGCCCGCAGCGCCGGCACGAGGCCGAACAACAGACCCGTAAGCAGGCTGGCGAGCGCCGCGAAGCTCAGCACGCGAGCGTCGATAGGTATGGACTCAACCGTGGGAATGCTGAGGTTTGCAATTTGATTGGGAAAGAGCTTCACCAGAAATGCGGAGCTCCACACCGCCAGCACCAGACCCAAGGCGCCGCCCGCCAGCGAAAGCATCACGCTCTCGGTCAGAAGCTGCACCACGAGACGCCGGCGGCCCGCTCCCAAGGCGGCGCGGATGGCGATCTCTTTCTGCCTCACCGTCGCGCGGGTGAGGAGGAGGTTGGCCAGATTCACGCAGGCGATCAGCAGCACGAGGCCAACGGCCACCAGCAACACGAGCAGAGCGGGCCGGATGTCCCCCACCCGCTGGCTTCGCAGAGTCACCAGCTTCAGCGTGTTGCCCGCATCTTCGTTCGGGAAACGCCGCGCCAGCTCCGTCTCGATGCCGTTCGCCTGCGCTTGCGCCTGGGCCAGGCTCACGCCGGGCTTGAGTCGGGCGACGATTCGGAGGAAGTCGTGCACCCGATCGCTCTTCGCGGAAGGAGTGAGCGCCAGCGGCGTCCACAATTCCACCATGCTCCCCGGATGATCGAAGTCGGGCGGCATCACTCCTACCACCTGGAAAAGCTTGCCGGTGAGGTTGATCGATTTTCCGATCACGCGCGCGTTGCCGCCAAAACGCCGGCGCCACAATTTATAGCTCAGCACCACCACAGAGTCGCTGCCCGGGCGGTCGTCGCCCGGAAGAAAAGTGCGCCCGAGCAGAGGCTTCACCCCGAGAAGCGGGAACATGTTGGCGTCGAAGTCGTAGCCGACAATATGCTCGGGCTCGCCCTCGCCCGTGAGGGTATAGATTTCGTCGCAGGAGCCGGCCATGCCCTCAAAAACGTGGTTCTGATCTTTTAAATCGGCGAAGTCCGCCGGGGATACGGGAGCAATCTCGGAGCCCTCCTTGGGATTCATCCTCCACACCATTACCAGCCGCTCCGCGTCCTTGTAGGGCAGCGGCCGGAGCAGAACTGTATTGACCACGCTGAAGATGGCGGTATTGGCGCCAATTCCGAGCGCGAGCGTCAGTACAGCCACGGCGGTGAAGCCGCGATTCTTCGCCAGCATCCGCAGGCCGTAACGAACGTCCTGGAAGAAGATCTCGATATAATTCACTCGTCGCATATCGCGGCACTCCTCCTTGATCTGTTCGACGCCGCCCAACTCGCGCAAAGCCGCATAACGGGCTTCCTCCGGGGTCATCCCTTTTCCAACCTTCTCCTCCATCAGTTTTTCCAGGTGGAAGCGGAGCTCGTCGTCGAGCTCGCGCTCGACGCTCGTCTTGCGAAATAACGACCGGAGCCGAAGCGGCAATTTGTAAATCCAACGCATAAATAAAGTCATCAGTTCTCAGTCGTCAGTTCTCAGTTTTCGGTTCTCAGCCGCAAGCGACTTCTGCTTCTCACAACTGACCACTGACAACTGACCACTAACCACTAGCCACTAACCACTAGCCACTGTTATTCATACCTCAACGCCACCATAGGATCGACCTTGGTCGCCCGGCGGGCGGGCAGGTAACTGGCGGCGAGGACCACGGCCAGAAGAACCAATGCCACCGTCGCAAACGTGACGGGATCATAGGGGCTGACGCCGAAAATCATGCTCCCGAGGAGGCGTGCGACTCCAAGGGCCAGCGCCATGCCGAGCGCACCGCCGATCAGCAGCAGTTGCAGTACGCCGTTCGCCACCAGGCGGAGAATCTCGCGACGGGGAGCACCCAAAGCCAATCTTAGGGCGAACTCGGTGGTGCGCTGCGTCACCGAGTAGGAGATGACCCCATAGAGCCCCACGCTCCCCATCGACAGCGCCATGAGAGCGAAGATGAGCATGAGGGCCACGACGACGCGTCCGCCGGCGAGCGAAGTCGAGAAACGCTCATCCATCGTGCTGACGCTGGTCAAGGGCAGGTCAGGATCGATCGCACGCAGGGCATTCCGGAGGGCGGCCACAAGTGGTTCTGTCTCGCTCCGGCTCCGCACCAGAAGGTATTCGCTGGTCCAGGGTGCTTGCAGATAGGAAATATAGATCTCAGGGCTGCTGGGTTCGTTCACTCTGGAGTTCTTCACGTCGTTCACTACGCCGACGATTTCGAGCGCCACCGGTCCCGAGGGGTCATTGCGACCCGGAACGAGTTCCGAAACCAGCAAACGCTTGCCGAGCGGATCGCTCGCTGGAAAGAACTTCTCTGCCAGTCTGTGATTGATGATCACCACAGGGGTTGACCCCTCGCGGTCGTCCTCGGTGAAGCCGCGGCCCTCGAGCACGGCCAGGCCGAGGGTGCGGAAGTAGCCGGCGCTGATGACCTGATAATTCGCGACGCCCGAGGCGGCGGGCGAAACTGGATCGCGGCCCTCCACGCGAAAGGGCTGGCCGAATTCAAAATTCATGGGTGGCAGGCCGGTGGAAATCGCGGCGTCCTCCACGCCGGGGATCGCGCGTACCCCCTCGAGGAATTCTGCATAGAACGTCCGGACGCGACCCGCGTCGGCATACTGCGGAGCCGGCAGCAATAGATGAGCGGTCAGCAGGCCTTTGCTGGGGAAGCCTGGATCGACTTGAGTCAGGCGAATGAAGCTGCGGACGCTAAGGCCGGCCGTCACCATGAGCACCAGAGACAATGCCAGCTCCGCCATCACGAACCCATTGCGAAGGCGGTTTTGGCTTCGATCGCCCACCGCGGTGCGGCCCGAGGCTTTGACATGCTCCAGCAAATTCGCGGCGGCGGTCTGCCAGGCGGGCACGAGCCCGGAAAGCACGGTTGCGGCCAGGCAGAGCGCTGCGGCAAATCCCAGAACAACGCGATTGATTTCGATAGGAGCCAGTCCCGGCGCCTGGAGAACGGGAAGAGTTGCAAGGTAGCGCACCGCTCCGAAGGCCAGCAGAAGGCCCAGTGCGCCGCCCATCAGGGCAAAAAGAAGAGTCTCCACCAGCAGTTGGCGCATTACACGCCAGCGGCTGGCGCCCAAAGCGATGCGCACCGCGATCTCTTTCTGACGCGTGGTGGCCCGAGCCAGAAGCAAGTTGGCAACATTCGCGCAAGCCATGAGCAGGACCACACACACCGTGGTGAATAGGAGAACCAGCATGAGACTGACGCCCGGGCCCGCCAGAGCCTCTTTGAAGTCTTGGGTGAGCGCGCTCCATTGCTTGTTCGTCTGGGGCGATTCCTGCGCGACTCGAGCCGCGCGCGTCCGCATTTCCTCCCGGGCCTCGGCGGCAGTGACGCCCGCCTTCGTCCGTCCCACCACGAGCAAGTCGCGAGTTTGCCGGTCAAGCTCCCCGCCAGGAAGGGCTAAAGGCATCCAGACATCCATCCGCCCCCAGAACTCGAAATCAGCAGGCGCCACGCCGACTACGACGTACGTCTCGCCATTGAGTCGGATGGCTTTGCCCACGATGCCCGACTCTCCTCCGAAGTGGCCCTGCCAGATTTCGTGGCTCAGGATGGTAACCCTGTCGCCGCCCGGGCGGAATTCCGTTGCCGAAAAAAAGCGCCCTAGCTCGGGCCGCAAGCGGAAAGTGTCAAAGAAGTTCGGAGTGATGCGCGCTCCTGACACGAGGATGGGAGGGTCTCCGGATAAGGCGACAGTCGCGCTACGAGCGGCGGCGAGTTGCTCGAAGCACGTATTTTGATCGCGCCAATCGAGATAGGTGGGAGCGGAAACGGGGCTTCGGCTGCCATCGGGGCGCGTCTCCCACACCATCAGAAGGCGATCGGCGTCACGGTAGCGCATGGGGCGCCACACCACGCTGAAGATGGTCGTGTTCGCGCCAATGCCCAGTGCCAGCGTGATGACCGCCACGGCCGCGAAGCCGGGATTCTTCGCCAGCAACCGCAGGCCGTAGCGAAGGTCTTGCAAGAAATTCTCGATGTACCTCAGCCCCCACATATCGCGGTACTCCTCCTTGATTTGCTCCACCCCGCCCAGCGCGCGCAGGGCCGCATAACGAGCTTCCTGCGGCGCAATGCCTTTTGCGACGTATTCCTCAGTCAGCTTTTCCAGGTGAAAGCGGAGTTCGTCGCTGAGATCCTGCTCGGCGCGGCTCTTACGGAACAGCGACCGGAGGCGAAGAGGCAATTTGTAAATCCATCGCATTAGAAGTTCTCAGTTTTCAATTCTCAGTCCCGAGCGACTTCTGCTTCTCACAACTGGGAATTGAAGACTGACCACTAGCCACTAACCACTAGTCACTGCCAATCTGTTATGGCCGGACGCTATATCTTACGGCGCACTCATCGTCGTTCACTGATGACCGATAACTGAAGACCGAAAACTTGGTGGTGGTGTCATTTGGAATCGGATCCCTTTCGAAACACCGGTCATTCCCGCGAAAGCGGGAATCCAGTCCGTGCATAGCAAATTTCCGAAGGTTTGCGGAGTAGATTCCCGCTTTCGCGGGAATGACTGCGGCCTGGAGCGCTCGTGTCTCGCAAATGACACCACGACCAAAAACTTAGTTCCGTTGACATTTTTCCGTACCTCGCGTATGGTTTTCCATATGAAGACAACGCTGATCATTCCGGACCCCGTTTTTCGCGACTTGAAGAAGCGAGCGGCGGAGCGGGACACGACCCTGTCCGAACTGGTTACGGAATACTTGCGCCAGGGCCTGCGCCGGCCGCCGAAGCGCAAGCCATTGCCGCGGCTGCCTTCCTTCAAAATGGGCCCCCCTCTGATTGACATCACCAGTCGCGACGAAATATATCGCGTTCTCGACCTGGACCGCCTGCGTCTGTACCGCAACCTCAAAGGGTCCGAGAAGAAGGGCTGACGGTGTTCGTCGTTGACACCAACCTGCTGGTCTACGCCGCCGACGAAGACTTCGCCGGGCAGGGGCAGATGAGACAAGTATTCCGCCAATGGGGTATGTCCTCGGAAACGTGGTACGTCACCTGGTCGATTGTCTATGAATTCCTCAACCTGGCCACGCAACGCTCGGCCTTTGCCCATCCCCTGTCGTTTTCGCAAGCTTGGCACTTCATCGAAGCGCTGCGGACGTTTCCTTCTTTCGAGATCCTGATGGAGACCGACCGGCATGCGGAAGTGGTCCGCGATTTGGCGAGGGAATACCCGCACATGTCCGGCAGTGGGTTTCATGATCTGCATATCGCCGCGGTGATGAGGGAGCACGGAATCACCGATATTCGCACCGCTGATACGGATTTTCATCAGTTCAAGTTCCTCCGTGTCACGAACCCACTTCTTCGCCGTGGCTAGGGTCCCAGGGTGGTACTTCAACTCTTCAACTTTTGACTCCTCGACCTCCAGATTGCCTATCAGCCGTCACTAGCCACTGACCACTAGCCACTAACCACTAGCCACTAACCACTTCATCACGTCGTCTCCAGCACAAGCCCAATGGCCGTGGAAAGCCTCTGCCAGTTGGCGTGCTCGTGCTCCAAATACTTGCGCCCCGCCGGGGTCAACGAATAAAACTTCGCCCGGCGATTGTTGTCCGACTCGCCCCACTTCGCCTTGATCCATCCACTATGCTCGAGGCGGTGCAGCGCGGGGTAGAGCGCTCCCTGGTTCACCTGGAGCACTTCCTTGGACACCTGCCGGATGCGCTGAGCGATGCCCCAGCCGTGCATGGGTTCAAGAGCAAGAGTCTTGAGGATCAGGAGGTCCAATGTGCCTTGGACCAAATCGGTTGGTTTGCTCATTCACACTCCCCTCAGTTATCGACAGTGAATCCTACCTCGCCTCCTGTCAATAATCAAGGGGAGATTTTCCGATAGCAAAGGAGGTTCCAATGTTCGGACGCATGACTGCAAGTTTCTCGTAATATTCCTTAACGCTTCGCGGAGCGCGGTCGAAAAATCGCGGCTGGGGGCTAGGGCAATTCTGAATTGTGAATTCTGAATTGTGAATTGAAGAAGTGCAGCGGGCGACCGCCGACGGCGGCAACATCGATCACGACGCCATCCGTGGTCACTTTGGGGAGCCAAACCTCAGCGTAGAGTTTGAGCATCCCCGATTCTGCTGCTGCGCTTTCGGTATGCTTCCCGCTCGCGCAACTGCGATTTCTGTCCGTCCGTGAGGTCCAGTCGTCTTGATTTCTCCCGCACATGCTCAATTGCCAGGAGGTAACAAGCGGAGGCGGGGACACCGGCGCCGCAAGAGCAAGACGGCGGCCCGTACTCTTTCTCTCTAAATCCTTACGCCATTCGGCGCTTAGATGTACAATGGCTCCGGTTCGGGGCAACTGAACCAGGGTATGCCCGATAGCTCTCCAGGCAGGAATTGAATGGCCATCAAGAAAAGCGAACTCTACAGCTCACTCCGGAAAAGTTGCGACGAGCTGCGCGGGGGCATGGACGCTTCGCAATACAAGGATTACGTCCTCGTTCTCCTCTTCGTCAAATACGTCTCGGACAAATATGCGGGCCAGAAGGATGCCCTCCTCGACGTGCCCAAGGGCGGCAGATTTGCCGACATGGTGGCGCTGAAGGGCGACAAGGAGATCGGCGACAAAATGAATAAGATCATCAGTCGCCTGGCCGAGGCCAACGACCTCAAGGGCGTGATCGATGTCGCCGACTTCAACGACGCCGACAAGCCGGGCAAGGGCAAGGAGATGGTGGACCGCCTCCCCAACCTGGTGTCTATCTTTGACAATCCGGCGCTCGACTTCCGGGGCAACTGCGCCGAGGGCGATGACATTCTGGGCGACGCCTACGAATACCTGATGCGCCACTTCGCCACCGAGTCAAGCAAAAGCAAGGGACAGTTCTACACCCCGGCGGAAGTCTCCCGTATGATGGCCAAGGTGATCGGCGCTGGCAGGGTCAACCCGGTCGCGGTGTTCCGCTTCGTCTCCGAAGACTGGTCGCCCTAGATCGCGCCTCTGCGCATGCGCGAGCGCTGGCCGGAGTTGCTAGAACACCCCCTCATGTATCAACTCCTAAAATCAAGAGCCCAAATGAGAACAGACCCATCCGCCTCGGTCAGTCCCGCCAGGTATCTACTCGGTCAAGAGACCACCGCACCCGCTGCGCCACAAATGTGGAGAACGGTCTTATATCCATGTCGATGCTGGCGCGGTCCAGCGCGCCCCAATAAGCATTGCGATCCTCGACCCGAATGACCGTCCAGGGATAGCCGCCCGAAGCCAGCATCACATTCGTCAGAAAGCGTGCCATCCGCCCGTTGCCGTCCGGATAGGGATGGATATAGCCGAACAGCCAGTGACCGAGCACGGCGCGCACCGAAGGCTTGACCTCCCTTTCGAGAAGATCAAAAAGCACGGGCATGGCGTCGCGTACCGCCTCCCACCGTGGCGGCACATAGCGCGACGTCCGCAGATAGACCGGAATGTTCCGGTATCCGGCGAGCGCGCCTGGTTGAATCAGGCCCGCAGCGACACAGGGCTGGAACAATTCGCGATACCACTCCTTGTGTGCCGCGCGCGCGCGCCGGCATTCTCCCCCGCGATCACTTTCTCCACCGATCCTTTCACGAGCTGGAACGCTTGCCAGTATCCGCGCGCCGCCAGCGCGTCGCGGCTCTTCCGGTCATCTTCGTGATGTTCCGGGTCCCAGTTCCCTTGCCGCACCCTCTCAATGACTTCCGGTGTGACCGAGTATCCCTCAATGGACAGAGAATGGTAGGCGTCGCTTTGATAAATTCCGTCGACGAAACGAAGATAGGCATCCCGGTCTTTCGGAAGCCCCGGTTCTTTCGGGAATGTCTCCACGACGGCGCTGCGCATCGACTCCCAGAGCATCTCCACGCGCCCCACGATAGGGGCCCGAGGCCGGCGCAGCGTGCCGAATATTTGCCCGGCCTCGAAGGGATTGCTCTCCCGCACATCGTAGCCAGCGCTCTTCATCGCGCCAATTATCTCACCCGCCAAATCCGGCCGGCCCGTCTGCCGGAACGCCCCCGCCAGATAACCTGCTTTCGCGGAGTGGCCGCCATTCAGCAAGAGGCGCAGCAGGTCCGACGCATCGCCAAGGCTGGCCAGCATCACCTGCGTCTCGACCGGATTTCGCCGGAAAAAGGATTCCACCACCCTCACCAGCGCCGCCGCCGGCGAGAAAAGCCGCAAGCCGTCCCTTACCACCAGATCCGCCGTCGCCGGCATTGCGGGTACCTTCAGGTCGTAGAGCGACGTGCCGAACAGAAGCTCGATTGCATTGTTCGTGCCATTCGGGCTGTTGACCACAACCTGGTCCGGGATGACCGTTCTCTCGCCATGGAGCAAAAGCGACTGCTCCGGCGAGAGGTACCACTCCTCGCCGAAACGGTCGTTGCAGTAGCGCGCGCAAAATTCCCAGAATGAAGCGTACCATGGCGTGCTGTCGCCCTCGTGCGCGCTCGGGCTGGAGAAGATCAGCCAGCCTTTCATGACCTCCTGAAGAAAGCCGTTCGCAACCAGTCGTTGACGGTGAACGCGGCTCAGGTCGTCCGACCGGAACACATGTCTCCCGCCCCGTTGAAGCGCTTTGAGCACATCGAGGGATGCAGCCAGTTTCTCGTTCGGCGTCGCCATAGAAACTCTCTTGCTCCGGGTTAACGCAAGTTTATTGTGTTGTGCAACTGCAAGTATATTATGCCGTATCAATGCAAGTCAAAAATGCCGTGCGAATGCAAGTATATCATGCATATAACTTAACACGATGTTTAATTACAATGACTTACCGTAAAATCCCCAGACTACAATTCCGCCATGACAGTGCCCCTCGCACCCCGCCGACCTTACATCCTCGCTTGGCCGAGGATGGCAGGAATTGCCGATTTTCGATTGCCGATTGCTGAAGGATATTGGAAGGAGTTGCCACACCACTTTTTCAATCGTCAATCGGCAATCAGCAATCGGCAATCAAGACTCGGCTGCGTCTGCAAACGAGCACTGCCGTGCGTCCAGTGAAGGCGAGGACACTCGGCACAAAATCTCGTGCGGGGTCGAATGCTCGCCCTGTCACCAAAAGAGTGGCTGTGGCCATCAAACTTGCTTCGAGCGGACGCAATACAGGCGAGTCAAAGTGATCCCAATCGGAAAGTCCTCAACATATCACCCTCCTTGCGTAGGCGCCGATTCAGCCAACCGCTATCTGGACACGGAGACGCGTCGTGAGCGGGAATGGTTTCACCGCCAACAGCAGTCCCTGAATTGGCTGTTCGCTTTACTGAACAAGTTCAGCGGCATGCAAAAGCTTGCACATGTGCGGTTAGCCGGCTTACCGTCAAGTGACCGCAGGTCCGTGCTACCTCTCTATCGGCCCAACCGTTTGCTTGCACTCCCCGCGAGCATGTGGTTATACTGATGGTATGAAAACTGCGATTTCTATCCCCGATGGAGTCTACCAGGGCGCGGAGCGTCTGGCGCGGCGGACGAAGAAGTCGCGCAGTCGGCTGTATGGCGACAGGCGAACAGCGTCAGGCCGGGTGCGCAAAGGTGCCTGGGCTGTTCTCCGTGGCCTGCCACTTTGGTCTGCGCTCCTTGCTGGCCTGGGCTAGTGCGCGCCGCACTCCCTCGGCATCGAAGTCGGTTGCGTAAACCGGTGTGCCCGGCTGCTGGCGCCACGACTCATCGAGGCCGCCAGCATCAACGGCATCGAATCCGAGCTGGTTTACAAGCCGCATTACGGTCTCCTTTGCGTGCTTGTCATCGCCGGCCACGGGCAGGGCGATCCGTCCTCGGCTGCCAGCCGGGTGGCCGCGCTCCAGCAGGTGTCGGGCATAGATGTTATTAAACGCCTTGACCATGGGCCGGCCGAGCTGATTCGCCACCCATCGACTTTCCGCCATTCCCGCTTCGATATCGCCAATGCGGCCATCGCGCTCCCGTGGGTAGTAATTGCCCGTGTCGATTCTGTTTGCGGCGTGCATTCCGGCCTCTTTTTGCCTTATACTGCGACTATGCAGCAACTTATACTGGAGATCCCCGACGAGTTATCCGCCTTTTTGGCTGGCTTCGGGCACGACCTCCACCGCGCGGCTCTGGAAACCATTGCGGCAGAGGCCTATCGCGAAAAAAAGGTGTCCGCCGGCCAACTGCGTCGCTTACTTGGGTACAAAACCCGAATGCAGGTACACGCCTTCCTCAAAGAGCATGGCGTTTACCTACGGTACGGTCTTGCCGATCTGGAGCACGACCGGCAAGCGGGCGATGCCCTTTCTCGGCACCCTGCTCCATGATAGTTATTGCTGACACGACGCCACTGAACTACTTGGTGCTCATTGATCGGGCCGATTTGCTTCCTCAGCTCTTTGGGCTTGTGTTGATCCCTCCGGCAGTTTTCAACGAGCTTAAGCAACCTGAAACCTCGGAACTGGTGCGGGATTGGGTGGCCAATCCTCCCTCCTGGTTGCAGGTGCAATCTCTTCGCTCCCGGCCAGACCCTTCGCTTGACCACCTTGATTCGGGAGAGCGCGAAGCCATTGCCTTGGCCGAAGAGGTGAAAGCAGATCAACTCTTGATCGATGAGGCGGATGCCCGGCGGGAGGCCGCTCGCCGGAATTTGGCGTTCATGGGCACACTCGGTGTTTTACGCCTGGCCGCCCGACTCAACCTGATCGACCTGCCATCCGATCTCGCCCGCTTGCAGCAGACCACGTTTTACGTCGATCCCGAATTGATCAATTCCTTACTCGTGGAAGACGCCGCCCGAAAAAAGCAATTGTAGCTCGGACCTGTTTTGAAGCTCCGCGGGTGGCGCATACGTCCCGATACTTTTTGTGGGGATGCATGCGACGAGCGGGGCTGGGGCGGAGCGGTCGCGCTACCCCAGAGTTGAGCTCCCGCTCACGGTGGGCCGCTATGGAAAACACATCAACCGGTCGTCTCACGCACCGGCCCAAGCGAGGTAGAATAGGCCCGTTTCTGGCATGACGCTCCGTCTTGGCCGCGGACACAGTGCCGTGGCACATCACTGAGGGTCGCATACATCCCGACAAAAAGCGTCCGGACGTATGCGCCACCCGCCGATACTGTCCTGGGCAAGTAGCCCTGAGCCCTCAACCCAAACGCGCGGAGCACGTCTACGGTTTCGCGACTACACCTCAAGTGACTGGATGCCGAGGGGGATAGTTTCCCGGTGGACGACTACACCCCGCCGTTGGGTGGTGCTTTTTCTGCGCTTTTCGTCTGCCGACTTGAAAATCGGCGCTATTGCGAGGATAGTTGTTGGGCGGGAGGTCTACCGCTCGAAAATGCGTTTCGAATGAATACGAAAGGCCTCGGCTATGGCGGCTAAGTTCGTTTTCCGTGTCCACGCACTTCGGCGAATGTTCGAAAGGCAAATCAGTGTTGACGATGTCAGGGCCGTCATCGGCAGCGGGGAAACAATTGAGGATTACCCAGATGACAAGCCTTACCCCAGCCGTCTTGTTTTAGGGTGGAGAGGCGCGCGTCCTGTACACGTTGTCGTGGCGCACAACATGAGCGACAATGAATTCATCGTGGTAACGGTCTATGAACCGGACGCCGAGCTTTGGGAACACGATTTCAGGAGGAGAACCACATGAAGTGCATCATCTGTAAAGTAGGGGAGACCCGTCCCGGTCGCACCGCCATCACCCTCGAGCGGGATACCACGACACTCGTCTTCAAGGCTGTGCCAGCAGAAGTGTGCGCCAATTGCGGCGAACCCTACGTTGCGGAAGAAATCAGCCGCCAAATCCTCGCCGCTGCCGAGCTCGCCGCCCGCTCCGGTGTTCAGGTTGATGTCCGGGATTTTGTCGGGGCTGTGACATAAAGCAGGCAGCGCCGTGCGTATAAGAAGTCCTTTCACATGTCGATCAATGCGAAAGACCGAAAAGCCGCAGACGAAGGCAAACTGCGCCTACGTCTGCGCTGCTACCCGCTCACTTACGGGATTTCGCAGAAATTTGGAGCTCGTTGTAAACAAGCTGAAAGGCGTTACCCTCTCTCTCGCACGAAAACGCAGAGCTTCGCTCTGCGCCAGCCTGCCGAAGTCCGCTTCTCGGAAGTGACCCCGGCCGAGCTTGCTTAGCTGTTGACATCAGCCGTTCCCACTAGGCCACCACCACCGCTGTGAAGCGGCCTACCTTTGAGAAATCCGCGGCTGGTGCATACATCGCACCTCTTGATATGTGCGCTATGTAAAATGCGGGGGTGCCAACACAGCGTGACAATAATGGCCTTAGCCTGTCGGGCCGTTCAAGAGCCAGCGGCCTTGCCTATTCCCATCGCTGGGCCCGGCTCCTGCTCGGCGTTCGCTGATCGCATACATGCCAAATGGCGGCATCTGTGCGGCAGCCGCGAACGGTCGTCAACAACACCATTCGGCGAGACGAAACGGTAGGCGCGGCTAGCGGGGTTGTCAGTCGTCGTCTTTCAGTTGCAGCGAGAGGAAGTGAACCCGGCCTGACTCATCGCCAGCAACGATCCTGCGATCGCCGGCAAAGGCACAGCACAGCGCGGCAGCATCGCACGTGAAGGTGGCCACCACCGCTCCCGTTTCCAGATCCCAGACCTTCAGCGTATGGTCCCCAGAAGCGGACACCGCCCGCTGCCCGTCCGCACTCACCGCCACGCCATAGACTGCCCCAGAGTGGCCGGCCAGGGTTTGCAGTTCGCGGCCCGTTTTCAGATCCCACACCTTCAGCGTCTCGTCCCCAGAAGCGGACACCGCCCGCCGCCCGTCCGCACTCACCACCACGCCATTGACCTCCGCAGAGTGGCCAACCAGGGTGCGCAGCTCGCGGCCCGTTTCCAGGTCCCACACCTTCAGCGTCTGGTCCTCAGAGGCGGACACCGCGCGCCACCCGTCCGCACCCATCGCCACGCCATTCACCTCCCCAGAGTGACCAGCCAGCGTGCGCTGCAGCGCCGTCCCCGGCGGGTCGAGCGCGGGGTGCAACGGCTGGAGCCACGGGGTGGGAGCGGCCTTGATCAGTGAATGCGTGAATTGTTGCACCGCCGGGAGCTCCTGGTGCGGCAGAAGGCGCCCAACCATCTGGGATGCGAACTGCCCTGGATCTTTCTCGACTACGTGGGAGGAAAGCCACAGGGCGCCATGGATCAAATCGAGCGCCTCACGGTCCGGGTACTGGGCGCGCACGTAGTCGAGTTGAAGGTCGTGCAGACGGATGCTGCCAGTCTCTGCGTCCCGTTGAGCCAAGGACAAGCTCACAAACTGCTCGGCCGTTTCGAGCGCCTCCCATTCGTCCACTCCCCAGAGCGTTTGTTGGATGGCGGGAGGAATCGGCATGTCTTCCAGAAGAACGGCGAGCGCTAGATAACGCTGGCGCGCCTTCGGGTCGAGCGCCTCCGCGCTCACCTGGATGGCACGCAGCAGATCGGTGTGCGGATAGTCCGGGAACTGCGCTCGGATCTTCGCGAGATCAGCACGGCGGAGGAGGTTGCCAACGTGTTTCCAGTACGCTGAGGGCCTGCCGCGCAACATGGCGCCGATCATGGCCAGGGCAAGGGGCAGCCGGCCACATTCGCGAATGAGATCAGCAGCTTCAGGCGGCAGATCCTCCGGTGTCAAGGCGCACCAGCGGGCCAGGAGGTCGCGAGACTGCTCCACGGTCAGGAGATCGGCGATATGCTCCTCCGCTCCGACGGCCGCCGCGATGGAGGCATCGCGAGTGGTGAAGAGCAATCGCGAACGGAGCGACTCAGCGCGGAACGGCTCGACGTCCCCGGAGCGCCAAACGTCATCGACCACAATCAGCGCGGCTTTGTCCCGCATCACGGTGCGGTAACGATTGATGCAACCGAGTTGCGTGTCGTAGCCTGCGAGATCATCACGAAAGGCTTTGCCGACCTCTCGCATGCGAATGACGAGGTCATAAGCCGACTCTCTGCCGGCGGTGATCCAGATGACGCCGTCCGGAAACGCCTGCTGCACCACCTCGTCATGGCACAGGGCCTGCGCCAGAATCGTCTTGCCGATCCCGCCCATGCCTTCGAGCGCCGTGAGGGCAGTGCTGGGGCCGGAACCGTCGCTGATGATCGCGTTACGCAGCCTGGCGAGCGCATCAGGCCGCTCCACGTAATTGCATGGCAGGAGGCGGGGCAGTGACGTAGGTGATGCGGAACTCGGGGCGCAGCGCCACCGCGTTTCTGCCCAGGCGTAGGTCTTCGAGCAGGAGCTTGAACTGGGCAGCGTAGGGCTGCGCGCCGGTGAAGTCGCGGTAGTTCTTCGTTTCCAGATGCAGAGGGATATCGCTGCCAGATTGGGCGAGCAGGGGAATGACGCGTTTGCCCTTGCGCAACGGCCGAAGCTGCTCGGCGCGGCAAATCTCCGAGAGGTAGGAGCCCGGCGTCATCAGCGCCAGCACCACATGAGATGTGTCGAGCGCTCGTTCGATTTCGGTGGTCCAGGTAGCGCCACCTGCGATGTGCTGTGTGTCGAGCCAGGCATCGAAGCCTACTTCCGACAGGTCGCGCTGGAGACGCTGCGCGAGGTGCGCTCCGTCCTTCCGGGCATAAGAGATGAAAATGCTTTCCCGTTGCTGCGTCATCCGTGAGAGTCACTCTATCATACCTGGAGCTCATTTGGCCGTATAACGCTAGAAGTGTAGAGTCTTGGAATTTGGTGCAAAGGAGTCAAGTTCTGCGCTCAATTCTGGGGCGAGGGTGGGGCTTCAGCGCCGCCGGTAGCCACTCCTCAATCAGAATGCGCGGCAAATTCGGTTTTTGCTCCAAGTGCTTCGCAGGATTCTCTAGGACAGTTCTGGATGTTCGGCCCGAATCCAACGTTCTACCTCAGCACGCAACTCCGTGGCCAGCGCGGGCATTTCTTTGGCTTCCCCGTCGGAAACGGTCCCACTCGTTTCGTAGCTTGACAGGTTCCTTTTCTTCCGAAAAGCGTCCAACCGCTGAATCAGTTTCGGTTCGGCCTTGATCGTATATTCGAGTGATTGAAACACCCGGTAATGGTGTGAGTCGCGGGTGGCGCGATAACCCGCGGCGGCTAATGCGGTATTAGCGGCTTGCAGCGCGGCATTGTAAGCAATGGCGAAGCGCCAATCCGCGCCCAACCCTTTGGCTTGGCACTCCTTAAGGTCGCGGTCCACAACGCCCAAGAGGTTTTCGATTTCCTCGCGGCTGCTCTTGTGCTCGGTCAGCCAGCCGTATTGGACCCAGTCTCGCAAGCTCATGCTCATCGCCTATGACAAAGACGTTTTCATTTCTCAGCACACTTGACAGAAAGTGATGGTGCGCCTTCAGCTTGGACTTGAATTCCGTGGGCGAATAAACAGTAGGATTAACCTCTCGGCCGAGGGTTTCCTGGGCGATTGCCAACGCCGAGACGGCATCGCCGAAGCTCACGTCACCCACCACCATCAAATCCACATCACTGCCGGTCTTCTGTTTGAATCTGGCCACAGAACCATAGATAAAGGCCACCTTGATCCGGCCGGCTAAAGGCGCCAGGGCATCGCGCAAGACCTCGACAGCGCCAGCGGTCTTGACTACCAAGCCTTTCAGCTCGGCGAAAACTGGGCATTCCGGATCCGCCTGGTAATAGACTTGGCGCCCTCGGACTGTGCGCCGGAGAATCCCTGCCTCTGTAAGCCGCTTGACCTCCCGCTGCACTGCTCCTAGGCCCAGCCCACCTGAACGGACCAGTTGACGCAGATAATAGGCTTCGTCCGGATGGCCATATAGCAAGGCTAGAATAGCGCGCCGCGTCTGGCCGAACAGCGCAGCAGATAGGCTCGAACTGGCCGGCGCTGTACTCATATTGGATACGATCGTAACCAATTCGGTTACGCCCGTCAAGCCGAAACCCCGCGGCGTTTGCTCACCAAAACAAATAACCCCGCCCGAGGCCTCGCGGCATGTCGCGGGTGGCGCGGTTAACCCGCTCGCCATTGAGATCGGCGGGCCTTCGGCCGCGGCGGGTCTGCGACATGCTGATTCCGCTTGAGGCTGAGGTAAAATCTTTTCCTGCCTCGGCTGCGGCATTCTTACGGCCTCAATCATCTTCATTTTCATTATGTGACCACCAGCATCGAACAGGATTCAGGATTCGGGATTCAGGAAGTGAAAGACCGGCTTCCAGGTGGTAGATGGTAGGTGGGGAAGAGCACCGGGGGTCGCGCCCGGCTCTTCGACTCGGAGCGGTTTAAGCGCAGATTCGTCACCACGCTCGCCGACCTGCGAGGCGAGCTGTGGGCTTCCGCATGGTACGAATTTGAGGGAAAAGCTTTATTCACGCTATACTATGAACCACCAAGACACTAAGGCACCAAGAGAGCCCATCCCCAAGGAAACTGACGAAGTTGTTTCAAAGATCGTTGACGCTGCATTTGCGGTGCACAGGGCGCTCGGCCCGGGCCTGCTGGAGAGCGTCTATGAGGTCTGCCTGTTGCACGAGCTCAATAAGCGAGGACTGAAGGTGGAACGGCAAGTGTTACTGCCCGTGGTGTACGATAACCTCCGCCTGGATGCCGGACTTCGACTGGACCTTGTCGTAGAAAGGCGGGTGGTTGTGGAACTGAAGACTGTCGAGGTGCTGCTGCCCGTTCACAAAGCGCAACTGCTGACCTACCTGAAACTTTCCGGTCATCGCCTCGGTTTACTGGTGAACTTCAATAGTGCACTCATAAAGCAAGGGATACAGCGAATTGCCCTGTGATCGCTTGGTGCCTTGGTGTCTTGGTGGTGAAAGGTAGGATTCCAGCGATTGACCCATTGATCCATTGAATCATTGATTCATTGAAAAGAACGAGGCAAGGGCCCTTCAATGAGTCAATGGATCAATGATCCAATGAGTCAATTGAAGAAGTCCTGGGCTACGCGTGTGTACATATTGTCTCTTGACAACGCCCCGCCGCTGTGGTAGCCTATAAATGTGAAAAGCCCAACTCGCGGGGAAGTCCTTTCCTCGTCAAGCTAACACCCCGCCCCAGGAGGAACCATGTCCTTACGCAAATCACCCCTGGACGGTATGTGGTAGGTGGTAGGTGGGGGAAGAACAGGATTCGGGATTCAGGAGTCAGGAGGCAGAAGAGCGGGGGCGGACTACAGCGGGAAGGGAAAGGGGCTAATTCTGAATTGTGAATTGTGAATCCGGTAGGCGGTAGTTCGTAGGTGGTAGGTGGGGAAAAGCAGGTTCCAGGTGCCAGGGGCTAAAATAGGATTCAGGAGTCAGGAGTCAGGACGAAGAAGGTCTGCTCTTCGCCGACTGCCTACTGCCCACTGCATTTGAGCGGAGTTCGGCTTGCCGGAACTCTTGACCCGTACCGCATTCTACGACAAGATGTCAAACTCTTCAAGGAAAGAAAGAGCCGGTAACGTCAAAAAGTGAACGAACCATGCGGGAATGTTATGTGCGCCCCAACGGCGCGGATCGCCAGTGGGTGGAAGTCCCACCCAGATAGTCGTCGGTAAGTCTGGTAGCTGACAAGCGGCTTAGGCCGGCGACGGGCCGGACCGGGCCGAAGCCTTGTGACAAA
>Ga0208821_1000342_pt1 | contig 38795 bp, 40 predicted proteins | sample June2015DPH_20_5_FD_184720 | JGI IMG/M metagenome (GOLD analysis project Ga0208821, IMG submission 184720) | Peatland microbial communities from SPRUCE experiment site at the Marcell Experimental Forest, Minnesota, USA - June2015DPH_20_40... | ecosystem: Environmental > Terrestrial > Soil >...
TACCGGGCCAAGCGATTGAAGGACAATCGTCAGCGTGGCTAAATACACCCTCGAAATAAAGCCCTCTGCCGGGAAGGAACTGGACGCGCTGGACGATGCGCTGTTTGCCCGGATAGACCGCAAGATTATGTTGCTTGCCGAGAACCCACGCCCGCCAGGATGCAAGAAGCTCAGAGGGCACAAAGACCACTGGCGCATCCGCGTGGGCGACTGGCGCGTTTTGTACGTTATTGACGATGCCGCTAAGCGCGTGAGCGGGTAGCGCGGACCAGCGCTTTTGTGGTCCGCGTCTTTTCGGCCCCGCGATGGAGCGATCAAATTCGTGCGCGCGGATCGGAGGGCATTCCCACGCGGTCGACGATCGAACCGTCCGTCGGCTGACGGATTCATCGGCGCTCATGCCGGCGCATTCGTTGTAGCTTGATCCCGCAGGGCGGGACCAATCTTCCGGGCGGCTGACCAAACCGGCCCTCACCGGGTCGAGGTGAATGTATTCCACCTTTTCGTTGTATTCCTTGACGCTGCGCAGGGCGCAGTCGAAGAACCGGGGTTGCCACAGTTCGCCCTCCGCGCCCCGGCGCTGGTTGACCGCGCTCATCGAGCTCTGCTTCACCGACTTCATGGCCAGTGAAATCGTTAAATGAGGAAGGGCTGCGGAGGAATTCGTCTCCGCGCTACCCGCTCAGCGGTGAGGGGGGCGTAGAGGCTTGGCTTTCCCGCCGCGGTGCTGGGCGCGAGTCACCGGTTGGAACGCCTTGTCAGGCAGCCTCATAAAACTCTCCGGTTGTAGCAGGCTGGCAACCGAAATGTCTTCGTCGACGCCCTCCCAGTGAATCCCCACGCCCCCGCCGATGAGTTCCCAGTCGGCTCTTTGCTTCGCCGACGCCCGCACCAGCCGGGGGAACCAAGCGAGAGGAACCGCCACCGTCCGGCCGTCGGAAAGGGCCACGCTCAGCTCGTCGGCGGAACACGACACATCGATGGCGAGTGCCTCAGCTCTCTCGACCAAAGTACCCATTCCACTCCTCCACAAAGAACTGTTGATTTTCCTCGACCATCTGGCGGGTTTCGGTCAATTCGTGGCCCCGAAAACCACGATTGTCTGCAAGTCCAATCGGCTCCAACCAGAACTTCGCATAACGACCGGCATGAGCAACGTGGATGTGCGATGGCTCGCGCCCCTCGAGACTGTAAAAAAAGAATCGGTAACCTCGAATCCGCAAAACCACAGGCACCGAATGAGTTTACTACAAAAAGGCGACCGTTTGGGCCCCCCTGCCGGTGAGCCACCCGATGGAGGAGTTGCGGGTGAAAAGGGGGTCGATCTCATCGTCCATAAGCAATCCCCGAACAGGTTCGCAAAGCTCGACCAGATTCGCGGCTTGGGCCTCCGGCGCCGCGGCGCGAAGATGCGCGGCTTCTTCGAGCAGGCGGGCGGCGTGGGCTTCGAGCACCCGGCCTTGCGCGGCGGCTTGGCGGGCGAGTTCGGCCTCGACTTCGGGCCGAATGTCGAGCGTGATGGTCATGATCGGCTCCCTTTTTGCGGTAAGTCCCCTACTCTACCGGAGCCGTGGAAGCAAGTCAATTTAATGCCGGATAACAAACCTTATGCTGCGGAACCATTCCGCCACTTGGCCGTATGTCGCCTAACCGCGGATGTAACCCTCACGATGGTGCGACCGGTGGGTTTGGTTCGTAACGGCAGATCTGGTTCGCCCTGAGGTACCTCTTCCAAATCCTGTTCAAACCATCCTGGGCGCGGCAAAAAATCTCGTGGCGCGAAGCAAGTCACGAGGTTCGTCTGCGGCCTTCTTCTGGAAACGAGCGCTGCCGGCCAGTGCTGCGTTACGCAAGTAGGTGAAACACGCTAGCCGCACACTGTCGTGCTGAGTGGTCATGGGCCTGCGGCCCACCTATAGGAATGAAAGTCATACCATTCGTCACCCCCGCGCAAGCGGGGGTCCACGTGGGTGGATTCCCGCTCCCCGCCTTCGCGGGGACAAGCTTCGCGGGAATGACGTGACTTCCGACGGGGCGAAGCGAAGCATCGCCGCAGTTCGCTAAAGGAAACAACAGCAGAGACCCTTCGCGGAGTTTACCCTGAGCGAACTGCGGAGATTCTTCGCTCCGCCCTGGACCGTCCGGTCCAGGGCTCCGCTCAGAATGACAACCGAAAGACTCAGGGTGACGGGCCATCGAATGTTTAACTTTCCTCAGCAACAGGCCACTGGTGTCGTGTAACACCCAAGTTTTGACCATTCGCCAGCGGATCTGCGCCCTGGTTGTAGGGGTACGGCTTGCCGTACCCTCTTCATCTTTATCGCGCGACCGAACCAAGAGGGTACGGCAAGCCGTACCCCTACAACCGGCCAGGGCCGCGTGACCATTGCCAAGAATTAGAGGTTACAGCACACTAGCTGTTGGATCCGAGCTGGAGATAGAACTCCCGGGGACTCAACTCGGGGTAATCTCCGGTCAAGGCGAGGTGCTTCCGTAGCTCCATGCAGAGGTGGCATTTGGAGTAGAAGCCTTCGGCGGATTCCTGGTACCCGCGCTCCCTGGCCAACGCGAGCAGGCCCTTCAGGTCCTCCTCCATCAGGAGCCCGAGGACGGGGAAGCGCGCCGTGTCCACGCCTTCCCTCAGCAGTTCGTCGAGCTTGCGGCAATCGCCCAGGGTGACGCCGGCGCAAAAGCCCGGCACGTAGTTTCCGTAGTTATCGAAGTGGTTATGGAGCGGACGCAGAAACGGCATCAGGCACGGCTCGCGGAAGAACGCCTGGGCGCGGCGCAGCGGATAAATGGACCGGAGAAACTCCTTGAGTTTGTAAGGCGCGCTCCCCATCACGAAGAACTCGGCGTGGCGCGCAAAGTCCTTGGGGCTTTCGAATCTTAGATAGTCTTCAAAAGCTACCGTCCCCTGAATGCCCCACTCCAGGAAGCGCTGGAAGTACTGCACTTGATAGACCATCGTGTTCTGGCCGAAGACCTCAAAGCTGAGCCGTGTGGCCCGGACGGTCCTTTCAAACGGTACGTACTCCAAGTAGAAAGGATTCACCGAGATCAACATTCCCCGCAGTCCCTTCCGCTTCAGGGTGTCGAGTTTCTCCCGCGTGGACCGGTCGTCAAGGCACCGGTAGGCGTTGGTCTCGACGAAGGTCGAGGGAATCCCGAGTTGTGTGGCCAGTTCCACGGCGCGGCAAAGCAGAGGAAAATTGACGAAAGGCTCGCCGCCGGTAAAGTGCAGCCCGTGGTTCAGCGATGTGGTGTCCGGCCCATAAGGCGCCGGGAGGATCTTTCCCGCAAGCTGACTCAGGATATTCTCCAGCATCTCCTCCGGCATCCAATCGGCGCTCCATTGCGGCGAACAGGCGTACATGCAGTGACGGCAGGCGGAGGGACACTTGTAGGATAAAATCAGACCGCCAGAGATCGGCTTCGGTATCGGCTTAATCATGCGATCTGATGTCCCTCAAATTCTGGCCCACGGTAGCGGGCGCGGTCCAGTGTACCACGTCCACACCAGCCTTCCGAGCACCCAGCATGTCGGACTTGTGCCTTCAAAACCCCGAGACAGCGTCCGGGGAAGTAGGTTCTGCGAGGTCGCCGAGGGTTTACCTGTCCGCGTATATCGAAAAAGGCTATCCAAAGGCCGAGCGTGGCGACCTTATTGAGGGCGCTCAGGCCCGCCGTGAAATTCAGGCGATGAAAGACGACTGGCGATTGTCCAAACGATGAGCGTTTATGCTCTCATGCCTTTTGCCAAAGCGGATATTTTGACATCGGGGTAGATCGCAGGTGGGCCATGGAAAAATCCCCACATGCCATCTACCACCTACGCCCTCCTCCATTTAGAGTAGTGATGTATAATGCGGATATGGCCAAGCATGTGATCGACATGTCGGAAGCGGAAGCAACCCGCGACTTCACGTCGCTGCTGGCGCGAGTGCGTGAGGGCGCGGAAGTCGTCATCAAGGACGGCACACGGCCCGTAGCCGTGGTGCGTCCTGCCGAACCTCATGTCCGGCTGCTCTCAGAATCTCTTCGCCTCGCCCGAGAGCACGGCTCGACGGCCACGCCCGATGAGAATTTCGCCAAGGATGTGGCAGCCGCCGTCGAGAGCCATCGCGAACCACTGAAGCCGCCCGCATGGGACTAATACTGGGCACCATCTCATAGATCAAAAAAGCGCAATAAAGGAGCCACGCACATGACGGAATTGGGGCAGGAGAGAAAAATTGTGGTGAGCAAGGATGGTCCTTATCTGGTATCGGGAGACGTACCTCTCGCGCGTCAGGTCATCACCCCCAACAGCGAGGGAATGTCCTGGGAATGGAAGGAAGGTGAAACGTTTGACACGAAGCCAGGCTACGCGCTTTGCCGTTGCGGCCATTCCAAGAACGCACCATTCTGTGACGGTTCGCATACCAAGATCGGGTTCGATGGCCGTGAGACTGCGAGCCGCGTGCCTTACGCCCGGCAGGCAGAAACCCTTGATGGGCCCACCTTGGTTCTGAGCGATGCTGAAAACCTATGCGCGTTCGCCCGGTTCTGCGATCCGGGCGGAAAGATTTGGTCGCTCATGGAAAGGACCGATGAGCCCGAGGTTCGCGAACTGGTGATCCGCGAGGCGATGCATTGCCCCGCGGGCCGCTTGGTCATTCACGATAAGAAAACGCATAAAGAAATCGAGCAACCTCTGCCCGCCTCGATTGGCGTGGTTGAAGATCCGGCACTGGGATGCAGTGGGCCGCTCTGGGTTCGAGGGGGCATTACGATCGAGTCCGCGAATGGCAAGCGCTATGAGACGCGCAACCGAGTGACGTTGTGCCGGTGCGGAGCCTCTGACAACAAGCCTTTCTGCAATGGCAGCCACGCCAGCATGAAGTTCCAGGACGGCATCAAGAAATGAAGGACGCTTGGAACGCGCGATAATGCAGCGGAAGCTGGCCTACTCCGACACAGGACAGGTCGCCGCGGCGACTTTCGCTATCAGCGCCGCCTGTTCATCGGGAAGCTCGATCACCGTCATAAGAAATCTCCCAGATCCATCGTAACAGAGCCGATCTTACTCTATTTGGGGGGTGGCACGTTTGTCACGCGGTCGTCACGCGCTGGTTGTTGTACTATTGGGTTGACAGGGAGAGGCGGCAAAATTAGAGTGAGAAGAGGAACCCAAGGAGAGCACTGCCTATGACCGGAATCCAGTTCGTAACCGATGAGAAGGGCCGCAAGACGGCGGTGCTTATCGACCTCAAGAAGCACAATGCGATTTGGGAGGACTTCTGGGATGGCCTCGTTTCCGAGTCGCGCCGCAAGGAAAAGGGCATTCCCTACGAGGAATACCGGGCCAAGCGATTGAAGGACAATCGTCAGCGTGGCTAAATACACCCTCGAAATAAAGCCCTCTGCCGGGAAGGAACTGGACGCGCTGGACGATGCGCTGTTTGCCCGGATAGACCGCAAGATTCTGTTGCTTGCCGAGAACCCACGCCCGCCAGGATGCAAGAAGCTCAGAGGGTACAAAGACCACTGGCGCATCCGCGTGGGCGACTGGCGCGTTTTGTACGTTATTGACGATGCCGCTAAGCGCGTGAGTGTTACCCGCCTCGCTCACCGCAGAGAGGTCTACGAGCCGTGACACAGATTGCGGCGGAACTCTTCCCCTTCAAAGAACCGCGCGCGCGGGCCTCGCTGCGGAGCCCGCCGGCGGGGTGGAGCGAGATTCATCAGGCGGTTCAAGTACTTCATCAATCGGAACGGGCTTACCGGCCCGACCACGTATGTCGCAAGTTGGCCGCTCCCATTCCACCTCCGGAAAGTCCCGGTGGTACCTATGCTGAGGTGACGATCGCTGCGATCCGGCGGGTGGCGCGGACATGCTGTAGTTTGCACGTCTGCGGTGAATCGGAGAGAGTGAAGGTGCAGAATTGATGGCAATAGGGCTACGCCTGGGGCTCAGGACGATTCGCAGACATCACCTAACCCTGTCTGTGCCGCCCATGTAAGACGCATGATCGGTTCCTCCGTTATTAGTTCTGCGCTCACGCCCGTCACGTCTATCTACACACGTTCAGCATTGATTTCCTTGATTCGGATGTTGCGAGCGGTGATGTACACGTTGACGTACTCGACTCCGGGCTCCTCTGTTTGAACAGCAACTTCTCCAAACTCTCCCGTACCATTCTGGAGCGCACGGCGAAAAACAACGAGCGCCTGCCTCTTGTTGGGGGCGAGCACAGTGCCACACATCCCAATCGGTCCCCGTGATGAGTCCCCGCAACTTAGATGATACCTGCGCATGACCAGCCCCCCTTACCCTGCCTCTTCGCTCAAGAAAATATCATTGGATTCGCCTCAACCCCCACACTGGGGATGCCCAGCTTCTTACATTCGACAAGCGCCGTCCCCGTGCCACAAAATGGGTCCAGGACGCGCTGGCGCGAAGTCAAACCGAATCGCTCAATGTAATCGCGCACAAGATGAGGCGGGAACGATAAAACGAACCGATACCAATCGTGCGCTTCGCGGTCTTCTGCCCGGAGCTTGTTATCCTCCCGGACAGGCCCATGAGTGCCGGTATACGTAGCTACGGAGTTTACGCTCACAGGGATTGATTGTTGCCACAAAGGAGAGCATAGAACAACAAGTAAAAGCCGGGCTCGGAGTTCATGCCACCGTAGGATTCCCACATGCCATCTACCACCTACGACCCGATTGAAACTAGTGATGTATAATAAGGATATGGCCAAGCATGTGATCGACATGTCGGAAGCGGAGGCAACCCGCGACTTCGCGTCGCTGCTGGCGCGAGTGCGCGAGGGCGCGGAAGCCGTCATCAAGGACGGCACACGGCCCGTAGCCGTGGTGCGTCCTGCCGAACCTCATGTCCGGCTGCTCTCTGAATCTCTTCGCCTCGCCCGAGAGCACGGCTCGACCGCCACGCCCGATGAGAATTTTGCGAAGGATGTGGCAGCCGCCATCGAGAGCCATCGCGAACCACTGAAGCCGCCCGCATGGGACTAACTCTCAGCTACTCAGTGTTGACGGTTAACGTTCGCCACTTCGAGCGCATCCCTGGCCTGTCGGTACTGAAACTCTAGCCAAAGACACATTGACGGCGCTCAGGCCCGCCGTGAAATTCAGGCGATGAAAGACGGCTGGCGTTTGTCCAAACGATGAGCGTTTAGGCTCTCACGCCCCTTGCCAAAGCGGATATACGACGCATCCTGAAACAGCGCCCGTGACGCCGCGGCCTCAGGTGACCGCTGGCTGGCGCAGCCCCCCTGTTCTTGGGGATCTGCGATTTCCCGAAGGGACTTGTGGGAGCTGACAGCGGCTCCGAACGATGGCTCGGGCTTTTATCCGCGACAGTCCGGCAAAACCGGAGGTAAAGGCTCTCCACAACCAACCTCGGCCCTAGCCTCGGCCCTAGCTTGTCTAGACACTAGTATCATGCTAGCATTGGCCAAGGAGAATGCAATGGCAACACTATATGTGCAGAACGTCCCCGACAACCTCTATGAGGCACTTCGCCGCCAGGCGCAACAGCATCGCAAATCCATTGCGGCGGAGGTCGTGTCCCTTCTCGAACTGAACGTGCCGACCGCCCAGGAACTGAAGTTCCGCCGGGATTTTCTCCGCCGAGCGCGGCGGCTCCAGTCGCGAAAGGGCCGCGCCACCGGCCCATTCCCCTCCAGCGAGGAAATGCAGCGAGAGGGCCGGTCACGATGACCCTCTTTGTGATCGATGCGAGCGTGGCGGCGAAGTGGTTCCTCCCGCCGTCAGGCGAGCCGCTGGCGGAGGAGGCGTTGCGGTTGCTCGCTGGCTATGCGGAAGGCCGATTGCGGTTCGCGGTACCGGACCTGTTCTGGGCGGAGTGTGCCAACATTCTATGGAAGGCGGTCCGGCAGGGCAGGTGGACCCGCAGCGCGGCGGAGGAAGCGATCATGGCTCTCAAGGGTCGAAGCCTGCCCACGACCTCTTCGCTAGACTTGCTCGAAGAGGCGTTCAGCATCGCCGCCACCTTCGATCGTACGGTCTACGACAGCCTCTATGTGGCGCTGGCGGTCCGCCTCAAGGCCGACCTGGTCACCGCGGACGCGCGGCTGGCCAATGCACTCGCCGCACACTTGCCGGTGAAGTGGCTGGGATCTGTGTGAGGCTTCCCTGGCCTTCTGCGGGACGTCTTACGCCGGGCTGGCGCAGACCCTGTTCTTGGAGGTCTGCGATTTCCCGAAGGGACTTGCGGGAGTTGACGGCACTATAAGAGCAGTGACAAGTGACGAGTGACCAGTGACAAGAAACAGGCAAAGTCCGAAGGGAAAAGGACGGGCGGAAATCGGGATTCGGGGGCGGGGTGGCTACGAAAGCCGACCGGCTCCTGCCTTCTGCCTTCTGCTTACTGCCTACTGCCCTAAACCGACCGTCTGCGCCAGCCCGCGCTTCACAGCTTCAGTATACGCTCCGCGTTGCCATGGGATATTTTTTCCAAATCCTCGGGGCCGACAGGGAGCGTGTTGAGAAATTCACGGCCGGGAATGTTAGAAGCGTATGGGTAGTCAACCGAAAACAGAACGTGGTCAGGACCTAGCACGCCAAGCGCGCAGAGAAATGGCTGGGTATCAAAGTAACCACTCGTCGTGACGTAAAAGTTCTCGCGAAAATACTCGATGACTCTCCGTTGGAAAGGAGGCGCACTGTTTTCGTTCGCCATTTCACCAAAGACCCGGTCTGCCCGAGCGATATTGAACGGCAGGTGATCTCCCATGTGTCCGACAATGATTTTAAGTTTGGGGAAACGGTCGAATACGCCGGAAAGCATCAGGCGGAGGCAATGCAGTCCGGTTTCGGCATGCCATCCCCAGCCCGCCATGGAAAGACCAAAACCAATGTTGCCAGGCAATCCACTGTAATATGCGTCCCTGACGGGCTGAGGCGGAAAACCGGGATGGATGTAGATGGGAACATCTGAGGCTTGAGCGGTTGCGAAGATCGGCGTGAAGCGCGGGTCATCAAGAAAGATTCCGTTCAGGGTGCCCATCACGATCAAACCTTTGAATTTGAGATCTTTGACGCAACGCTCAAATTCCAGAACAGCCTTTTCCGGTTCTTGGAGGGCCAGCGTAGCGAAAGCGGCGAAACGATCCGGATGAGCCGAAACGGCGGCGGCAAGTTCGTCGTTGATGCCATGCACGAGCGACGTGGCGGCGGCGGGATCCAGCTTGTCGAGTCCGGCGCTGGAAAGAGACATGACCTGCATGTCGATCTTGCCGGCATCCATATCGGCGATCCGTCCTGCCCCAATGTCCAACAGCCTGCGAGTTACTTCTTGCATTCTCGCATTTACATCACGAACTTGCCCCGTTGCTTTCAGAAATTCCGGCGTGGTGAAATGTTCTTCGAGAGTGATTGTACGCATAGGTATATTATGACCTAAATTGAGGCGAAACCTATAACCGGAATCGGCATGGCAAACACCCTATCCGCCGGGGTTCAGGCGGGAATTTCGGCGAGTGGATGAATGCGCCGGACATGGATTTGCTTCGCGCGCTTGCGGGTCTGGGCGATGTCGTAGGAGGCTTGCATTCGCAGCAGCGTGTCCATCTTCACTCCAAAGGCTTTTTCACATGTCAATATGATAATGCCGGAGGGATTGAGAAATTTCGGGCCTTCGGCTAAGCCTCTGGGGAAAAGCAAGCGTAGCGCTGACCCTGCGGCGTGAGGTCCGCGGCATTTCGCACCCGCCTGCGCTCGCCCGCAGGTTTGAAGACTACATCTCTGCCCTGGAGGGTTCCTTACATCATGCTGTGATAGCAAATTCGTTGTGCCGAGGGCGGGAGAAGCGTACAATGCGAGACATAGAGGTCTAAATAGGAAATTCCGCATTGTACTCCGTAGAGGCGGTCGGGTGTATGTTACCGGTCGGGCGGCAAACGAACAAGGAAACCCTGGCTCAGCACGGATTTTCACTTTGGCATCCTGAGCCACAGCGACACGCACCCCACGGGCTCGTTCGCAAGCGTTTTACAATGCAGACGCCAGCGCGTCAGTTGGCGGCCCGGTGTGGGCCAGCAGCGGCGGCAGCGGAATTGCTGTGCGATGACCCTGATAGGCGGCGTGTGTTATCTTCTGGATTGGAGCCCTTATGGACAAAAATATGAGGCAGGCTGGTTTAGCGGCACTGGCACTAACGATTGCATTCGGCCTCACCAGTTGCAATCGCAACAATCAACAGCAGAGCGCGCAAAGCACGGCACAGAATCCGCAGGATCAAGATCCCGCCCAGGTAAATCAGGCGCCCGTGGGCGATCAGGCGGCGTCTTCGAACCAGGTCGCCGCATCGAGCGAGACCGCACCCGCCGAGGCCCCGGCACCTGCGGAGTCTCAGCCGGACAACTCGAATTATTCGAGCGACAACTCCTATTCGGAACCTTCCGGGACGGGGGCTGTCGAGGAGGCTCCCCAGCCACCACCTCCGCTGCCCGAATATGAGCAGCCGGCGTGTCCCGCCCCTAACTATATCTGGACTCCCGGATACTGGGCCTGGGGCTCGGCCGACTACTATTGGGTGCCGGGCGCCTGGGTGGCATCGCCTTATGTGGGTGCGTTGTGGACGCCGGGTTACTGGGGGTCCAGTGGCAGGGTGTACGGCTGGCACGCTGGCTACTGGGGCCCTCACGTCGGTTTCTACGGCGGCGTCAATTATGGATTCGGATACGTCGGCGTGGGGTTCCGAGGCGGCTATTGGAGCAACAAGGGATTCCATTACAACCGCGCCGTAACCAACGTCAACACCACCACCATCACCAACGTCTACAACCGGACGGTGGTGAACAATGTGATCATCAACAACACGCGCGTGAGCTACAACGGGGGCTCGGGCGGAGTCCGTTATCAGCCCAGTCCGGCTGAACTGGCCGCCAGCCGTGAACCCCACGTGCGGGCTCTACCGGAGCAGGTCCAGGTGGTCCGTGCCGCCGCCACCAATCGCGCCCAGTTAGCTTCGGTGAATCGCGGCCGGCCGCAGATGGTGGCCATGGCGAAGCCGGTCGTGGTACGGCCGATTACTCCTCCGGCCGCCGCGGTGAATCCCGGCGCGCGCAGGGCGGCCGAAACTGCACCAGCAGCCCGGGCCCCAGTGGAAACCCGGCCTGCTACGCCCGCCAATCGGCCCGCTGCGCTAGCACCTCGAACCGCAACTCCCGCCAGGCCGCAGGCCGAGGCGCCTGCGAGACCTTCCAACCGTGCCGAACCGCGGCGAGAGGTTCCGGCCACCCGGCCTGCGCAGCCAGCCCCCGCGAGGCCGGCCACACGAGCCCCGGCGCTCCCGCCGGCGCCTCATGAGACCCAGACGCGCAAGGCGCCGCCGCGCCAGCCAGCGCCTGCGGAAAAGAAGCAGGAGCGCCGGCCGGATGAAAGAAAGCCGCAATAGCTCACGTGCACGGGCTTCAAGGTCCGAGTTCGAGCGCTGGCGCGGCGAGCAGAGGCTTCACCCCGTGCCGGATGGCGGCAATCTTCCTGCTGTTGCGGATGTCCTTGCAGATCTTCTCGGAACCGATCAGTCGGAAAGTCGGGTCCTCGGAGTGCCTCTGGGTGTCACTGAGGTTTTCGTAACCGGCCAAGCGACTATAGACCGATTGCCTCAGCACGTCGGCCCGCGCTCCTAAATAGGGACGTAATCGACACTCTGGGACATCGAATACTCGAAGTGAGGATTCCATCGCCCCTGACCTCCGAGGCTGAAAAGTTGGCGGCTATCGTCCGGGACGTCATGACCAAGAAAGCCGAACTGAAACGAGAAATCGCGTCGGTCGTGAAGGCCCTGGAGCAAGCGTAGCGCGGGCCTCTCATCCCTCCTCGGAGAGGTTGTCGTGGCCCGAGCCCAAGGTCTGAGGGAACCGACGCACGCACCACCCCCTCACCTCTCCTCGGAGAGGAGGGGAGTCTGGAGTACGAACTAATTCATTTTGACGCGCTTGGCTCCCTCGGCGGGGTGGATCTCGAAGGTGGAAGACGGTATTCGGAGGTTCACCTTGACTGCCCTGTAGCGGGCAATCAGATAATCGCCGCCCGGCTCGAAGAATTGCTGCTGGGTCGGTAGCCACGATTCCTCACTGACCCACATCTGGATTTTCGTGAGTTGGGAGGCGAGGCTCTCCTTTCGTGGTGTCAGTTCAAGCACTGCCGTCGTATCGCCGTCGAGTTCTTCTTCCTTCATGTATTTCAGTGTATAGGACTTTTTCAATTCTCCTGTTTCCGACCCGAAGCCGAGCAACAAGAACTCCTCCACCAGTCCCGACTTTTGCTCGAGGCTGTATTCCTGGAGCTGATTGATCTTCGGCAGGTAGATTTCCGCCTTGTTCTTCTTAAGCAGGATGACCTTGGATTCGGGCTGCTGCATTTCTATGCGGATCTCGGGAGGCTTGACCTTGCGGAAAAAGAGGCGGCCTTCCTCTGTAGACTTGTCGTTCACAAGCACAGTGACCTTGGTGTACGTGAGGTTTGCGGAAAGGGTCTTTAAGCGTTTCGCGGCGTCGTTCATGCGCGAAAGGATTTCGGAGAGATCGGGGGGGAGTTTTCCTTTGCGGGGGAATAGAGCCACCGCGCCGGTGCGCATTGGCGAGAGAAGCCCGGCGGCTAAGAGGAGCCAGGTTAAAGCGAGTCTGAAACGCAAGGTCACTCTCCCCCATAAGAGCAGTGACGAGTGACGAGTGACAAGTTCGAGGCGGCGAGTTTTTGCCTTTCGCTGCTCACTTTTTGCTGCCCTTTTTCCTTGCTCGTCACTCGTCACTCGTCACTGCCTTAGCGGCTTACCAGCACAGTGTAGCCGAGCACCACCTTGTTCTTGTCGGTGATAGGCACAATCGATATCACGGTGAAAGGCTGGTGCAATTGCCGGCTCAAAATAATCTGGATGGCGTCCTCAGGCTTTGCAGCCGTGTATGATTCCACCAGCCTGGCGTCCACAAGGTAGCGCCATCCTTGCTTCCCATGTCCCATTTCGACGAAGCCTTGCTGATGCCGAAGGTCGGTTAATTCGAGAGTGGGCCGGTCGTTGAACCAGCCGCGAGGTGACAGGAAAATGAAGGCCAGGATGGCTAAGACGAGTAGATCGTACTGCCAGGTCCCGCGCTCATACGCCCAGAAGACGGTGCGCAGGATGCCAAGTTTGATCTTCTCCCAAACCCTCTCGATGCCACCCTCCACCGCGCCGGTCTGGGCTTGCGGCAAGGTGGGATTGCGGAATTCCGTGCTCTGAGCCATAAACAAGCGTCAGTAAAAAATAATGGGAAATGCGGGAAGAATCAATCAGAAATAATCTGCCCATCCCGCATGTGGATAATCCGGTCCGCCACCGCAGCCGCCTCGGGGTTGTGGGTGATCATCAGGATCGTTTGTCCAAAGGTTTTGTTCAGGTTTCTAATCATGCTGAGAACGGCCTGCGAATTCTCGGTGTCCAGATTGCCCGTCGGCTCATCCGCCAGGAGTATCTTGGGTTCACAAATGACCGCGCGGGCGATGGCCACGCGCTGTTGTTCACCGCCGGAAAGCGCATAGGGTCGATGCTCAAGTTTGTCCTGGATACCGAGCATCTCGACGACCGCCTGGAAGCGGTGCGGATTGAACCCGTTACCCTGGATGTGCTGGGCGATGGCGATGTTGTTTCGCGCCGTCAGGGTGGGCAGCAGATTGAAGCGCTGGAAGACGAACCCGATCGTGTGCCGCCTAAAGCGCGTGCGGTCAGCGTCCGTCATCTTGCTGAAATCATTGCCATCGACCAACACGTGGCCGCTGGTGGGACTGGTCAAGCCGCCCAGAATGTGGAGCAGGGTGGACTTCCCACAGCCGGACGGCCCAACCACCGCCACGAGTTCACCCTCATGGACAATGCAATCCACACCTCGCAATGCTTGCACCTCGACTTTGCCGAGGCGGTAAACTTTCTTCAGGTCGCGAGTGGCAATTATGGCTTCCATGAAAACCAGCGTCCGTGCTTAGCAGCGGGTTTTGGCGTGCCGAGTGTCATCGGGATTTCCCGCCTCTCCAAATCCATCTTGGGCAACGACCGAATGACAACTGCGGACGACCGCCCGCCACGGACGCGCTCTATTCATACGCCAGCGCGTCCACAGGGTCAAGTTGGGCTGCACGCAGCGCGGGATAGAGCGCCCCCAGCGCGCTTCCGGCCAGCGCGAGAATGGCGGCGTAAAGGGCCCATTCCATTGTCAGTTCTATGGAAAGGGTCGGGAATTTTGCGAGGATGACCTTGCGGGCTACCGCCGCGACTCCGTACCCAACGATGATTCCAACCGCGCTGAGAAGACCTGCTTCTCGCAAAATCAATGCAATGATATACCCTTTTGAAGCCCCAAGCGACTTCAAAATGCCAATCTCCCGGGTGCGCTCGGTAATGGTTGTGTACATGGACAGGAAGATGACCAGGAATCCGATCCCCACCGCGATGGCGATTATGACAGTAATAAAGGCGTTCAGAGCCGGCAAATTGTTGGATGTCATTAAAGACATGTATTCCTTCACGGGAAGGACCTGGTACTTGGGAAGCAACCGGTGGATAGCATCGGAAACGTCATCGGTGTAACCGGGTTCGGTGCACTTGACGAAAAAGATGGAGGCCTTTTCCTGGACTTGAAGAAGATCCTCTGCCGTGTTCATGGGAATAAAGAGCCGCGCCCCTTTGCCATGTTCGACGATGCCACACACGTGAAACTCGTGATTCAACAGGGAAATCGTCTGCCCCACCTTGATGTGGTTCGCCCGGGCATACAGATCGTCCACCAGGATGTCATACGGGTTCAGGAATGGCCCGCCATCGTGATAGGCGAAGCCGCCGGTAACCCGGTCGAAAGTGGGCGTATCGATCCCGTAGATGATGTTCAAGCCTCCGATGGAATTGAAGTTGAAGAGCACGGGAGCCACGGCCAGCACGTGTGGGATCTGTTTGAGGAGGTCTCCAAACTTGATGGGCATGGGCGCCTGAGAAAGAGCAAGAAGGAATGACGAACTCGGCGGTTGCACGAGAATGTCTGCGCCCACACCCTCCAGTCGCTGGGCTGACTCATCCACCAGCCCATGAGCGAGTCCCACGAACAGCATCACCATGGCGACTTCAATCGCCACCGCCAGGGCGCTCAGCGCCGTACGGATCGGACGGTACAGGATGTTTGAGACAATCAGCTTATTGATCACGCGGGTTCTCCTGCTGGTCCTTCGCGGTCAGGTCCACCAGTTGCGCGCCTTCGGGTTTGTTGAGGATGAATTTTTCAGGTTCTATGGCCTGGTTGAAAGTCGCCTTCAAGATGGTGATCGCCAGGCGGTAGTCTTCAATCGGCCTCCCCACCTCGATGTGAGATGGGAAGCTGGTTCCTTGAAAATCCTTCGAGTCAGAGTAATGGACGTCTTCGACATAAACTCCATCCGACTCGTAGAATTGCAGGCGTGCCAGCTCGAGATTGGCTCGGTCGAACCAGGCCTTGCGCTTCAGGCGCAAATCTTCGCTATCAGCGGACCCCACGACGCTCACCACATAGAATCGGCGTCCGCCCTCCTCAGCCTCCTCCAAGAACCACTTCTCATGCGAAGCATCGAACTGCGGAACCAGCAAGGCCTCCAGAATGTGTTGCGGCCGCAGGTTCTCCAGGGAGTTTTTCGCTGGGCGGCGGAAAGTCGTCTTCCCCACAATGAACTTTTGCTTAGGCGGGATGTACAAGCGGAACTCCTCGCCGTTGGAAACCATATCGAAGATATTTGTCCTCACCACGGGGGCCTGCCCCACCATTCGGATCAGGGCGGGCCTTTCGACCAGAATGAAACCCCTGACGTCGTGGTACTCCTTGATGACTCCAGAGTAAATGGACCCAGCCGTCGGTTCAAGATCCACCGTCGCGGTCAGGGTGCGGATGCTTTGGCTTTTGGAATTGAGCCCGGCAACCAGATCGGCAAGCGAAGCTTGGAGTGCCGGTGGGGGCAACTGCGATGGCTGAATCCGTGTCTGCCGCCGCACCATGCACGCAGAGGCCGCCAAAAGTATTGCCGCAACCGCCAGCCCGACCAAGAACCTTCCTGTTTCAATCAGATGTGCTCTCCCCAAACGCGCATTGGCTTAATCTAGCAAACGGTTTGACCACTGTCAATAAACGCCCCCTAAGGCAGCCTAACCTGCCATGTTTGAACTGCTTGCCGGCAAGAAAGTCGCCCAAGTGAATAGACCGCGAAGGGGTCAGTTTTCGGCGCCCATTGGGGTTGCGCGCTCGGGAATCTTCAGCGAACCGATAATCTCAGAAAGGTGAAGTCGTTTCCTCTGGCAGTAGTCGCGCAAACCTTGCACAAGGCGAACCGAAGTTCCCGGGTCGTAGAAATTTGCTGTGCCCACCTGCACGGCCCTGGCGCCGGCGATGAAGAATTCCAGAGCGTCCTCCGTGGTGGATATACCTCCCAGTCCAACAATCGGAATTTTCACTGCCCGCGCGGCCTGGTACACCATGCGCAAGGCTACTGGTTTGATAGACGGCCCCGATAGCCCTCCGGTTACATTCCAGAGACGAGGCCTTCGCGTTTCGATATCAATGGCCATGCCCACGAGGGTGTTCACGAGCGAGAGCGCGTCCGCTCCTGCGGATTCGGCGGCCCGCGCAAAAACCGTGATGTCGGTGACGTTCGGAGAGAGTTTCACAAAGAGTGGATAGCGTGCTGCCTTCTTGGACGCTGCCACCACTTCTTCGGTCAGCTTCGGGTCGCTGCCATATACCATGCCGCCACAACGCGTATTGGGGCAGGAAATGTTGAGTTCGTAAGCGGCGATGCCCTCGCCCTCGTTGAGGATCTCGAGACACCGAACATAATCTTCAGTGGAATAGGCAAATACGTTTACGATGCAGCGCGCCTTGAGGGTGCGCAGAAAGGGGAGCTTTTCAGTGAGGAAGCGCCTTGCGCCGACGTTCTGAAGGCCGATGGCATTGAGCATCCCGGACTCGGTCTCGTAGATGCGGGGCGGCGGATTTCCCTCCATCGGCTCAGGAGAGATGCCCTTAACGACGATGGCCCCCAGTTCGTTCAAGTCGATGAGCGGAGAAAATTCCTTGCCGTATCCAAAGGTACCGCTTGCCGTCCAGACCGGATTCTGGAAACGCACACCGGCGATTTCGGTTTCGATCTGCGGGATGAATTGCTCGCCGGTGGACGCATGGCCGTCGTCAGGAGACGATTGCCGGCTTGCCGGCGGACCCTGGATGGAGCGCAGTTGGCGTTTCCCAGTTTTGGTTCTTGCGCACATTTCGACCTTCAGCAGCGACTGTCATTCCGAGCGGAGCGAGGAATCTCGCCCTGATTCGCTCCTCCACAGACAGGGCGAGATTCCTCGCGGAGTTTACCCTGAGCGAACTGCGGAGATTCTTCGCTCCGCTCAGAATGACAAGCGAAGGGCTCGGAATGACAGATGTTTTCAGCTCACACGGGCATCTCGACTTTCGACCTTCGACTCTCGACTCCTCGACTCGTCAGGCCCTCCCGCCAATGTCCCAAACTACTTTGTCCGACCAAAACACCGGTCCCTCGGTGCAGACTCTCTGATAAGCCTCATGACCGGCGCCCTGGACGCGGATGCAGCATCCCAGGCAAACGCCGAGGCCACATCCCATGCGGTTTTCCATCGAAACCAGGCACGGGTGGCCATACTTCCTTGCCAACTCCACTGAGGCGCGCAACATGGCCCAGGGGCCGCAGACCATCAGCAGGTATTTCTTATTGGTGTGACGCGCCAGGTATTCTTCCAGCGGCCTCGTCACGAAGCCGCGATAGCCCGCCGACCCATTCTCCGTGGCCATCAGCATGCCGCGCACCAACGGCCTGAAATCTTCGACACCGACGAGGTCAGCCTTGCTTCGCCCACCGAAGAAGAGGCGTTGATGAAACCCCGCCTCCGCCAGGCGCTTCGCCGACAAAAGCAGGGCAGCTATTCCGATACCTCCCGCCACGTGGAGAATCTCATTCGCCTCGTGCGCTCGAGGCAGATACTCCTCCTCGAAAAAGCCGTGGCCCAGAGGCCCCAACAATCCAACCTGGTCTCCCGGCTTGAGCTCGGACATTAGCCGGGTCCCGTGCCCCACAACCTTGTAGAGGAATTGAAGGATGCGGGGAGAACCCGGCTCGCGGTCATTCTCTCCCTCGAGATTCTTGGCCTTGAGGTCATAGATGCTCATCGGCCGGCGCAACAACACATCCGACCGGCCGAGAATTCGCAGCATGGCAAACTGGCCGGGACGCGCGGCCTGTGCTTGCCGGGGAGATTCAACACTCAACAGGAAATGGCTGCCGCTGAGGGGGCGGTTTCCGGTAACGATCACAATTTCATCATACATCTTCCTTATGTTAGCAAAACTCCGCAGTTGAATGTAAGGGCGATTCGGGAACCGCCTTCACTGTTGCGCTAGTTTTCATCTTCTTCTCGTGCGGCGAAGGTTTTCCACGATCATCGCTTGGCCCAGGATGGCTGGAATTGCCGGTTTTCGATTGCTCCCGCTCGGCGGGACGGATGGACATTGGAAGGAGTTGCCGCACCACTTTTTGAATCGCCAATCGGCAATTAAAACCTTCATTTTCAATGACATTCCCGCCTTCTTAGCGCATCTCCTTTGTTTTCATATACATTCCCGCTCTGTCCCCGAGTTTTCCACAGCCGTCCTTTGTTTTCAATAACATTCCCGCGTCGTTCGCTCAAAAAAAGGATTCTTTCTCACGGAAGCAGGCTTCCTGTGCAGTTGAAAAAGAGGGCTCTTCTGCTGCTTTCGTACGTCCTGGATTACGGTCGAGGACTGATTTGCGTCGTCGCATCGAAAAGAGCGTCCGCAGCCGTCCTTTGTTTTCAACAACATTCCCGCGTCGTTCTGTCAAAAAAAGAATTCTTTCTCGCGGAAGCAGACTTCCTGTCCAGTTGAAAATGAGGGCTCTTCTGCTGCTTTCGTACCTCCTGGATTACGGCCGAGGACTGACTTGCGTCGTCGTATCGAAAAGAGCGTCCGCAGCCGTCCTTTGTTTTCAACAACATTCCCGCATCGTTCCGTCAAAAAAAAGAATTCTTTCTCACGGAAGCAGACTTCCTGTGCAGTTGAAAAAGAGGACTCTTCTGCTGCTTTCATACCTCCTGGATTACGGTCGAGGACTGATTTGCATCGTCGCATCGAAAAGAGCGTCCGCCAATGCCCAAGGGTGCCCCCAGAGTGGACACTCACTATGCTAGCCTATCTTGCGCTGCCTGTCAAGAGAAAAAATGCAGCAGTCAGGGTTCAGGAGTCTGGAGCCAGTAGGACGTACGATTGCTGATTGCCGATTGTTGATTGTCGATTGCTCATGCCCCGCCGCGGCGGGACGATTGACGATTAGCGATTGACAGTGGAGGACAACTTCTTCAATCGGCAATCAGCAATCGACAATCGGCAATCAGCAATCGGCAATGACCCGCTTACCCGTGCCTGCCGACGATCAGCCCCGAGGGGCCGGGCAGGCGGACATGCCGCACGTCCTGAAAACCCACCTCTTCGAGCCAAGTGGCGTACTCTGCTTCGGTGTAGGTGCTTCCGGCTTGGGTCCCGACCAGCATATTCAGGGCAAACAGCGCCGCCGACTTGGGCGCAGTCTTGTCAGGCTCGAGGATGAAGTCCTGGATCACAACGCGGCCCCTTGGGGCCAAGGCCGCGAAGCAACGCTGCAAGAGGTCCTTGTTTTCATCGGGACCCAACATGTGACAAATGGCGGACACGAACACCAGGTCATACCCTTCTCCGAACCTATCCGCGCGCAGGTCCCCAGGCCGAGTTCTGATGCGCCCTGCCAAGCCTGCACTTTTGATATGGCCTTGCGCGATAGGGATGACCGTGGCCAGGTCCAGAAGATCGACCTGGAGATTCTCATTCGCGCTCGCAAAGGCGATAGAATAGGCGCCCGAGCCGCCGCCTACATCCAGCATGCGAGTCGCACCTTCGGTTCCCACGGCCCTGACCACCAACGGCGCCCGCGCCCGCGCGTTGCGGTGCATGGCGGCGATGAAGGATCGCGTCCACTCCTCACCCCGGTCAACCATGCCTGGATGAAAAACGGAGGCGCCGGCACGGATGCATTCGGTGAGTGTGGACCAAGTCTGCCACAAGTGCACCAAATGCATGGTGGCAGCGCGCGAATCATCGGCGCAGCCAGCCACGAAGTATCTTGCGCTGGAGAGAGAATTACGGAAGATCGTATCTTGCTTGGCCAGCCATCCCATCGCCACCAGCGCGTTCATCAGCATTTCCGTGGCGCGGGGGTCACTGCCTGTCCTGGCGGATACCTCATCGGCCCTCGCCCCGCTTCCCACAGCGGTAAAGAGATCCAATTCGACGGCCGTAAGTAGCACGCGACTTTCCTGAAACCCTCGAAGCGTGCTGTTCAGATCGTCGGGAAGGACTCCGGCAGCCTCTTGGGCTCGTTGAGCGGCCAGCATCTTGTCACGGTTGGTACAAATCTCCTCTTGGAGAGCCGCGACATCTTTATTTGCTAATCGCTCCACCACGCGCCCCGTCTGGAAGTGCGTTCGCACAATTTCCGGCACATCCTGGGGCATCACACTGGAGTACCAGGTGCCCTCGGGGTAAACGATCATATTGGGGCCCCGATCGCAGAGGCCGATCGAACCGCAAGCGGTGATTTGCACGTCATTAGAAAGCCCCTGCCCGGCCACTTCTTTGCGCAACGCCTCGATCGCTTTCGCGGAGCCGCGCGTGGCACAGCACGGGACACCCTCAGGCTTCCGCTGGTCGCAGACAAATACGTGATAACGAAAAGGCCCCATAATCCCCCTCTCCCCCTCAGTTTAACATAAAGAGGCTGCCCTTATAGTTGACAGCGCGGCCCTTGGCCGCAACCAAAAGCAAATTCTTCGTTACGCTGCGCTCCACTCAGAATGACATGTCATCCTGATCCCGCCGTTCAAGCCTGTCATTCTGAGCGGAGCGAAGGATCTGCTTTTCTTCGCGCCGCGCGATGAAGTTGGCGCTTAGTGCTCCAGCGTACGTGACCTAAACGAAAAGGCCGCATGAGAAAATCTTCACAGCAGAACAAGGTCCCAGGAACTAGTGCTTCAGACCCCCTGTTGTCTTCTGACTCCTGGTACAATCCCACACTATGAAATCCCTCAACCTGGATTGGCGGTTTGTGTTAGTGAGGCCGCGGAATCCGCTGAACATCGGTGCAGCGGCGCGGGCCATGGCCAATTTCGGTTTTCGCGAGATGGTGGTCGTGGCGCCCTACAGCCCAGTATGGCAGGAAACGCGCTCGGCGCTTGGAGCTGAGGGGATTGTCACCTCAGCGCGTGCCGTGGAGAGTCTGGTGGAAGCCATTGGAGATGCGTCAATGGTTGTGGGCACCACGGCAGGCTCTCGGCGCAACCTGGACCGAGGCCTCATCCCACTTCCTGACTTCCCCGCCTGGCTCCGGCAACGCCAAGCAGCGGGCCGTGTGGCAGTGCTGTTCGGTTCCGAGAAGAGCGGCCTTTCAAACGAGCACTTGAGTTATTGCCACACCCTGGTTCGTATTCCCACCGCGGTTGATTGCCCCTCCATGAATCTGGGGCAGGCAGTGGCGGTTTGCGCTTACGAACTGGCGCGCGCCGGCCTTGTGCCAACCCGTCCGCTGCGGCTGACCGTCCGCCCATCGGACCCGGCCGCCGCCCAGTCTCTCGACCGCTTGTTTGACCGTGCCGCGCGCGTTTTAGACCAAGTGGGGTATCTGAAGCCCAAGAGTCGACGCGCTACACTCCTCAAGCTGCGGCGCCTGATACTCGACCTGGAACTCACCAACCACGACGCCACAATCCTGGGCGGCATCCTGGCGCAGATCGAGTGGAAGATCGGTCAAAGCAATTCTGAATAGTGAATTGTGAATGATGAATGGGTTTCGAGAGTTTGTCGTATTCGTTGCAATAAGCGCAGGATAGTGCCTCCACAGCCCACACAGAGCTCTGGAACCGTCAGCCAATCTTCGCTTCGCCGCTTCCGCACTGGCTTTTATTCCACACTTTGGGCAGTGTATGAGAACACTCTTGAAAGGCTTTGGAGGCGGTGCTACGCTATTTGTGATCTAAAGGTCACACGGAACGCGCCGATAAAGAGAATACAGTGCCTAAGCGAACCAGGGATTACCACTCTTGGCAGATCAAGCAGTTAACCAACCCACAAACGGCGGCGAGCTACCTTAACGCGGCGCTCAACGACTCGAATGAGATGTTTCTAAAAGCTCTGCGCAATGTGGCCGAAGCCGGCACAATCGCAAAGGTCGCGAAGAAGGCCGGCGTCAGGCGAGAGAGCCTTTATAAAACCCTTTCGGATCGAGGCAACCCCCGCCTTGACACCCTCAACTCCGTCTTAAGCGTCTTGGGACTCCGAATCGCTATTGAAACGCGACCTACGGCTCGCCAGGCATCCACGAGAACCTAGAACTTTGCACTCCTTGGCGGGACGGCCAGCGAGAGTCAAGTTGCCCCCGTCGCCCATCTGTGTGAAGTGCACAATCGCCGTAATGCCTCAGTTTCAGGCGCATACCCCTGGGAGCGCGGTCATCCTTGGCCGCACTTCTCGCCAGGGGTCTGGAAGGGCGGGGCTTCAGCCCCGCCGTTACAAGGCCTTCCTGACTATTCCTGTGTCCCGTGCCCCGCGCAGTCCCGCGACTGCGGGACTGCGCGGGGCACGGGACCAACAGAGGGCAGGAGCCGCGATTCCGGCGGGGCTAAACAGGCTGCGGAAAAACCCTTGATCAATGAGGTAGCGGCGACTTTACGTCGCCACAACTTCAATCATTGCAACACGCATATGGCGGCGTAAAGCCGCCGCTACGCCTTTTTCCGCACCCTGTTAAGCAACAAAGTGGCTGTCAAGCCTAATTCATCATTTTATTCGGTGACATGGGCAAAACTTGAATGGTAGAAAATCAAGACTGAACTGCGGGTTTCGGCGGCTAATCGTTTGCTAATGCACATGGAAGCCATGCAGAGCATTGGAGTTGCCAGCAATTGTGGGCTTGCTCCTGGAGGCTTGCAGGGGTATGCTAACGATTCCTAGGAACCTCGCAAGTTGGCGGGGTGCCGAAAAGGCGGCCATTGAAAGCGATACCTGTTGTACAAGCGGCTCGAATGATTGCACGGGGTACGTGGAGCTTCTGCACTAATCGGCCCTTGGTGGTTTCTTTTGAGCTGACGCATTCCTGCACGGCCAATTGCAAGCATTGCGACAAGGGCGGGATGAAGCCCGACCCGGCGGGGCTGCTTCGGGCGGAGGATTACGCGCAACTGCGCGGCGCTCTGAAGCCCATGGTCGTGCAGCTCTCGGGCGGCGAACCCCTGCTGCGGAAGGATCTCGAGGAGATCGTCCGAGCCGTGAAGGAGCCGAGCGGCCTGCCTTACACCATTCTGGTGACTAATGGGCGACTGTTAACGGAAGAAAAGTATCTGGCTTTGCGGGCCCTGGGCATTAACCAGGTTTCTATCTCGCTGGACTTTCCCGATTCCAGGCACGATGACTTCCGGCGCTCACCCGGCCTTTATGCTCACCTTGAAAAGCTGGTTCCCGCGCTTGCCCGTTACGGCCTGGACAACGTGGCGCTCAATACCGCCATCACGCGCGAGAACCTTCCGGCACTGGTGGCGGTTTACGAACGGGCCAGGGAGTGGGGGGTTTCTATCTCTTACAGCGCCTACACGCCTCTGCGCACCGGCAGTATGGAGCATTACATCCAGTCCATGGACGACCTCGCCCTGCTGCGCAAGACTCTCGATCAATTATTGGAGCTGAAAGCCAAGCATGCCCGCATCGCCAACTCTCCCTGGACGCTTTCGGGTATCCATGATTTCTTCCGCGATGGGACCGTGCAGGGATGCAATGCCGGACGAAGGTTTATGGTGGTGACGCCCCAGGGCGGCTTGCGTCCGTGCTCGATGTTTGACAACGAATATGACTCACAGAAAGAGATGCTGAAAGAATTTGTCCCCCATAACCAGTGCGGGGGTTGTTACGTTTCCATTCGCTCCTACCTCGACGCCTCGTTTTGGACCCTCCTCAAAGATAACGTCAGCAGCCGCGTTTTTTCGCGGAATGGGAACGCCCCGCAGCGCTGAGCCGGCGGTTTTCGCCAGGCTCGCTGCGCCGACCAGTTCGCCAGGCCCGGATTTCTCACCACGTTTCGACGCTCTTAGTGGGCTGCCGGAAGGGCGGGGCTGAAGCCCCGCCCTTCCAGCCCCGTGGTGAGAAATGCGCGCCAAGTCCGGGGCCGCTCGAGAATGCTCGGCAAAAGCTGCCCCGACGCTTCCGGGCGCTGCCATTCGCTCCCCCCACCTACCACATACTGCCTGCCACCTACCGCTTCAGCAGCTTTTCGATGGCTTCCACAACCTCGGGAGAGTCCGGCTTCACCGGCGATTCGAACCGTGCCACAACTTTTCCGTGCCGATCAACCAGAAACTTGGTGAAGTTCCACTTAATATCGCCGGCCACGGTGGGATTCGCCTGCTGGGTAAGGTATTGATAGAGGGGAGTGGTGTCCGCGCCTTTCACCGAAACCTTGGCAAACATGGGAAAAGTGACGTTGTACTTGAGCGTGCAGAAGCTCTTGATTTCCGCATTTGTGCCTGGCTCCTGCGCACCGAAATTGTTGGCAGGAAAACCCAGGATCACAAAGCCCTGGTCCTTGTATTTTTCATAAAGCGATTCCAGAGCCGAATATTGCGGCGTGAAACCGCATCGGCTGGCGACATTCACCAGCAGAATAACCTTGCCCTTGTAACTCGAAAGCGAAGTGGGCTCGCCATCGATGGAAGGCAGGGTGAAATTGTAGACGCTTGCACCCGCAAACAAAGGTGCAGCGAATGATAGAGACGCCAGCAGAAGGGTGAGGAGCGGACGTACGCTCGGACCCGGCATGACCATGGTTTTCTCCTTTGTGGTATTGCGCCCTGACCCCGAGCCTTTCTTCCGGTCGGGGTGAACCTATATGGTAACTCAGGATGCGGGTCCGCCGCAAGCTCACTGCCTTCAACGGTATGTGGTATGTCGTAGGTGGTATATAGGGAAAGACGAGCCGGCACGCGCTGTGTGGCATATGGTGGGTGGGGGTGTTCTTCCCCACATACGACCTACCTCCTACGACCTACCGTCCACTACCCATCGAACAGCGAATTGAGATTTCCGGCCGGGTCAAAATTTGCGCGATGAACTCTTTCCGACAAAAGCCACAAGCTGTGCCCGTCCCGGCGGGCGGAGAGAACAGGTTGGGGATTACATGCCACGCATCTAGGGCCTAGGTTCTACGGAGTGGATTCCATAATCACCCATTGCAGAGGCACTTTTTCTTTGCGTCCCATCGCCTTCCTCTTGCGAATCAGGATGATGGAGAGACCAAGTGGAATTTGTCGATTGCGGCACCCCACCTGCGCAGTTGGTGCTGGCGCGGGGGACACGCACGTGAGGTCTGCACCAACCCGAATGTGCGTAGTTTCCTGTCCCGAAGGACGACACCCAATGGGTGAAAAACAAACCAAAACAAGGGTATTGCAAGGCGGTGATTTGAGACGCCGCCAAAACGTACCCTAGGAGGATATTGATGAAACGAACCATTTTCGTACTATTGGCCTTGCTCGTTGTTTTCGTGGCCGCCTTCTCTGTGCTCGTACTGCGGCCAGTACAGAAGGTGAAGGCCGGCTCCCCCACCAACGGCTGCACGAATAGAACTCTGTTGGGCACCTATGGATTAGTGGGATCGGGATTCTACCTCCATGACGAGACGAATGTGCCCGCGGACGTCTCCGGGTTAGTTACCTTTAATGGAAGGGGAACCTGGAGCGGCAGCACCTTGAACATCGTCGCTAACGGGAGTGGGCTTCCCGACAACCCCTATTACATCCCTACCGGCGATGCTACTGCTACCTACACCGTCAGTCCAGATTGCGCTGTCACCCTACAAATTGCCGGGGAGTTCGGCGGCTCCGTAACAGTATACGCTTATGGCACCATTGTCGATCCAATCGCTGGCGAAATTGTCGGGAACATTTTGAGCAGCAACCCAAACGTTACAGGTACGTTCCACGCCACGAAGGTACCGCTTATCGCAGCGCCGCCGCTCCCTCCCGCCTGACGTGAGTGAACTGGCCGCGTTGGGACCTGTGGCGCCTTGCCGCGAAGAAGCAATGTAGGGAGGGCGACCGGCCTGACTGTCAGATGGTAGGGCCACTTTCGGTTGGTGGTTCAGGCTGTTCTGGCTTCTGTCGCCCTCCTTGGCGGCCCACGTTCCCATCTTCTGGACCAATGCCCCGGAGTCACGACTCCTGGGCGGGGGCTGCCCGCTTCATCCGCTATCCCCCCTCGGGACAGGAGGGCGTTCCATAACAGCGTGCTGGAGGAGGTCCTGCAAGTCTTTGCGTCCCATCGCCTTCCTCTTGCGAATCAAGATGATGGAGAAACCAAGTGGGATTTGTCGATTGCGGCGCTCTACCTGCCAAGTTGGTGCTGGCGCGGGTGACACGCACGTGAGGCGTGCCCCAATCCGACTGGGCGTAGTTGCCTGCCCCGAAGGGGTGAGAAACAAATCAAAACAAGGGTATTGCCAGGTGGTGATTTGAGACGCCACCAACGCGTATCCAAGGAGGATGTTGATGAAACGAATCATTTTCGGATTAGCAACCATACTTGTCGTTTTCTTGACCGTCTTAGCTGTGCTCGTAGTGCGCCCATTACGAACAGTGAAGGCCCAGCACGGCTGCTCGGATCGCACGCTGATGGGCGACTACGGATGGACGGAATCTGGATTGGAACCAGAGGATACCCCCACCGACTTCTGGACCCTGGCCGGATTAGTGCACTTTGACGGAAATGGACACTTTACCGGCAGCAAAATATACGAGATCGACAATGGGGTTCCCGATCCCAATAATCCTAGCAGCGATATTGACGGTGCCTATACTGTCAAATCGGACTGCACAATCACTATCACCTACACTTGGACGTCCGATTCCGCCGCATATACTGATCATGGCGTCGTTGTCGGTGCAAATGGCAGCGAAGTAATTGCAGCCGAGCAAGGCAGTAATTCCGACACAACAGGACACGTGGACATAAAGAAGATACCGGATTCGGACGAGCGCTGAGGCTTGCTCTTGAGAGGCCCTCGTAATATAAGTGAGCGGTCTCCTCGGAATGTTCGTTGCATTGCGGAGATGAGTGGCACAGCGAAGGCAACCGGATTGGCTGTCAGACGGTAGGGCCGCAGGCGGTTGGTGATTCGGGCCGTTCTCACTTTTGTTGCCCTCCTCGCCCGCCCACGTTCTCATCTTCCGGAGCAATGCCCCGACTGGAGTCACGACTCCTGGGCACCGGGTGCCACATCGTCAGCAGCAGGTGTCCTCCTTGCTGTTCTCCGAGCTTGCAGGCAACTCCGTTTCTGATGTCGTCTCTGGCTTTTTGATGCGTCGTCAGAATCCGTACAAGTCCGATAGAAAGTTGGTGCTGGAGGGGGGAGTTGAACCCCCATGCCGGGTGACCGGCGGCAGATTTTGAGTCTGCTGCGTCTGCCAATTCCGCCACTCCAGCGTTGGTCGAACCAAAAGGTTAGCATAGCGCCGAATTTCCCTCAAGGCGGTTTTCGATTACCTCGAGAGTCATGGTTCCAAAAAGTAGGCAGTAAGCGGTAGGCAGTGGCGAGGATGCAATTCAAAATCCAGGCTCTTCCGCGGAATCTGTGGGTAAGAAAACTTGTCGCCCATCCTTCCACACCGGTAGTCTCCGGTTAACGCCGTCAACCGGGCGGAATGGATGGAACCAAGGAACGGGCGCTCCCGGCTCTCTCAGCGAAATAGTCGTGGCGCAAAATCGTGAAGATCACGGCGCCACGTCTGCCACTCGTGTGCCGTTCCTGGCGACTCGAAGAAAACCACGTCCACACCCGACGCTTTCAAGGCATCTGCGGCACCCTTGATCCCGTCGTGGAACTGCTTCTCCTCGGTTCCTGCTCCTAGCCAAAGCAGTTTCACCTGCTTGTTGAACGCCGAAGGATCGGCAAACGCACCTTCGTAGGCTGTCTTTGTGTCAAACTGAGGTGGCTGCGCGGCTCCCGCCGGCTGCTTGCCTGCATTGATGCGGGCTACAATGGGGCCGCTGAACGATCCAATATAGGCGAACTTGTCCAGATGATGAAGGGTAATAAAGAGCGTCTGCATACCTCCCATCGACAGGCCCGCCATCGCTCGATGTTGTTTGTCGGGAATCGTGCTGTAGGATGCGTCAATCAAGGGTATGAGATCATTGATCACCACGTCCCCGAATGCGCTGAAAGCCTGCTGAAAGTTCCGCGCCGGGGCGCCGGGTCCAGCGGCCACCGCTGACATCCCTGCTTTGGTCGCATAACCGCAATCCGTGACGACGATCATTGGTTTGGCTCTGCCTTCAGCAATCAGATTGTCGAGAATGAAATTTGCCCGGCCTTGCTTAGTCCATCCCGTTTCGTTCTCTCCCATACCGTGCTGAAGAATGAGCACCGGGTATCTCGTCGTTGAAGCCTTGTCATACCCGGGCGGCGTGTAAACAAAGGCGCGCCGCCAATCTCCGGTGGTTCTTGAGAAGTACCACTTGGTGCGTACTTCTCCGTGCGGAACATCCTTTACATGGTAGAAATTGACACCGTCCTCCGGAACTTCTATGCCGCTGGTTTCCTTGTTGTATCCGAAGTAAGTCTCGCTCCCGGGATCGTTCACTGAGACCCCATCTAAAACAAACCAGTAGTAATGGAATCCGGGGACAGCGGGCGGCGTCGTCACGCTCCAGACCCCGTCGGCGCTCTTGGTCATGGGAAAAGGGCCTTTCCCTAGCCCGTCGCCGCCCGCCACTTGAACGCTCTTAGCGTCGGGCGCCTTCAGCGTGAAGATGATCCTCCCGTCAGCATAAATTCTTGGACTTTGCGCACCGCGCACATTCGATGTGGCAGTTGACGAGTCCTTCTCGGCTTGCGCCTGCAGAATCGGTGATCCAAAAGTGACGCCAATAATCACGGTTATTAAGAGGGGTTTCAATGCTGGTGCTCCTTCCTACCCGGGACTGATTACATCGGAATCGGCTTTTCACAAGCGCTATCGCTACTGACGATCAGAAGCCAATCCTATCACGCTGTGGGCGCGCATGCCGCGAACCGTAGCCGCAGTGACTGTCAACGAGGGCGCATCCCACATCGCAAGATTGTATGGCAGGTTGACGAAGATGCGGTAGGCGAGCGCTATCGCGTGTTGAATTCCTGCGCCGCCTCGATCATCGCCAGCATGTTGGCCTTGGGCATTCCTGGACTGACGCCACCACCCATGGAAAGAATGATCCCGTGACCCTCCGCCTTCCGAAGGACGTCCAAGGCAGAGGCCTTAACTTCTTGCGGCGTGCCCCGGGTTCCGACTTCCAATGGATTTACGTTGCCCATCAAGCACATCTTCCCGCCGATTCTTCGGCGAACCTCTGTGACGTCCAGGTTGTGGCTCCAATTCACTACATCAAACCCAGCCTCCGCCAAGTCTTCCAGAAACGGGCCTATTCGGGCGTCGTTGTGGTAAACCTTCACCCAATCTCTCGGAAAGGCCTGGCAAATCTGCCTCAGATAAGGATGCGCGAACTCCAGGTACTGCTTCCGGGACAGGAAACCGACGATGTCGTCAAGGATAAATATCCCTTCCGCACCGTCGCCGAGCACCTCCACCTGGGCTTTCAGCCAAGCAATGATGGTTTCCGTGGCATAGGCTAGCAATTTGAGCAAGGCTTGTGGGTTGTCGTTTATGTCCAGCATCAATTCGGTGACACCGCGCATAAAAGCGGCCGCACTAAGAGGACCGCGGGCGGTGGCGACCGGAATCATATAGCCCGCCTCAAGAATCCGCTGTTGCTGCGTCCGGTAGCGGTGCAGGGCCATGGCCATGAGCCCGTCAGTGTAGGGATCAACGGGAGTCAAGCGCTCCAAGTCTTCGAGGCGGAAAAGGCTGGGGAGCACAGAGGGAGGTTGATCCGATTGAAAAGAAATCCTGCTCCCCATAGCGGAAGGCTCGATAGCCATTCCATACTCAACCCACCAGGAAGGAAATATGATGATCTCCGGAAACTCTCGCATGAGGCGCAGATTTGCCTGAAACCAGACTTGCGGATCAAAATAGTAGTCAAGGTGGCTGATCCCCAGGTGGCCGGGGATCCAGGGACTATCGATGATAAGTGACACAGGTACACGAGAGATAGAGCGTGACTTGGCAGCTTCCTTGAATGTTTCCCACTGTTCGCGGCGCATGGCGTGATGTCTTAGTTCAGCGTGAAATAGAGAGCAGTTTAACGCCGCCGTCGAGGAATTGCCAGGGCGTTCCGACAGATGGACAAACGCCTGCTGACGACAAGGCGCTCCTGCGGATTGAAAGTTGGACGAAGAGAGACCTCTGATCGAAGACTTGGCATTCGTTCCGGGCAAGCAGTCTCTCGAGGAATAGGAAATGGTTTGGCGCTCGTAGGCTGTTGGTGTATTCTGACCATGTGAACAGAGCAGACTTCAAGAAGCTGGCCTTAACACGACTGGATGACGCGAAAGTCCTGCTCAAAAACAGGAGGTATAGCGCAGCCTACTATGTCGCGGGTTATGTTGTCGAGTGTTCGCTCAAGGCCTGCCTGGCAAAGAAGACCCAGCGGTATCAGTTTCCGCCGGATGCAAAGAAGGTGAGGCAGCGTTATTACACTCATGAACTTCAGATCCTAGCTGAAGAGTGTGGCCTCCTAAAAGAAATCGAGAAAGGTGACGCAAAATTGCAGGCGTACTGGAACACTATCAGGGATTGGAATGAAGAGAGCCGTTACAACCCTGGTGTTGGCAAACGAGCAAAAGATTTCCTGCTCGCGATAGAGGACCCCGCTGAGGGAGTACTGCAATGTATAAAACACTACTGGTAGAGGAACTTGTCAAAGAGGGCGAGACACTCATCAAGGAGCTCGAGAAGCACCGCTTGCAGATCGCTGCTGCCCTTTGGCACTACATGGAGGATCTCGACCGCTGGCGACTGATCATCGTGTTCTCAAGCTTGGTTGACAGGGAAGGCCCCCTGCGTGCGTACACGCGCATCCAAGAAGTCCTCGCGGACATGCAAGCGAAAGAGCTGTTGCTAAGCGACATTTCCGTGATGGGGGTAAATGATTACGGGTTCCGAGAGCTTCGGTCCCAGGTGGGGCAGTCGGTCCCGATTAGCAGTCGTATTCGCAGCCCTTGGCGGAGGAACCAGAAGCTCAGTCGTCTAGCAGATGCAATCATCTATCGGTGGGATGTTCAATAGCGCGTTTCTTGATTCTTCGGGTTTCCTTGATTGCATCACAATCGTTACCGACGAGACGTGACTTTCTTGTTTGGCACGGGCACACTTCAGACAAAACACAACTAAATTGGAGCAGAGTTGGCTAAAGGGACAGAACCCTTTTGCGTTTTCGCCACCTGCGACATCGGCGAAGACGCATTCAAAATTCTGCGCGCGCGCGGCTATGAAGTGGAAGTCTATCCGGAAGTAGAGCCGCCGCCGAGGGGCACGCGTAGCGCGGACCTGTTTTGGAGGTCCGCGGTTCGTCCCCAATTGACAACAAAAAGCCGCGGACCTACAAAACAGGTCCGCGCTACGCTTGCTGCGATCCTTTCTGGTACGCAATGCCGGAATGGATTACCATCTTTGCGACGACCGCACCAGGGCGAGGTATCCTCATTGAGCGGTGCGGCGGCGGAAATAAACGAACATCCAATCTGAAACGTCGAGGAGACAAGCGATGACCCAAGTGGGCGAGGTGGTGACAGCAGCGGAGCTACAACGAAATGTTGAGGAGGCCGCCCAGCGGACTCCGGTGATTGATATTCACACGCACCTTTTCCCGCCCAGCTTCGGCGGCCTGTGTTTGTGGGGAATCGATGAGCTGGTGAACTACCACTATCTGGTGGCGGAGTTGTTCCGGTCATCGCCGGAGAGCCCGCAGCAATTCTGGGCGCTTACAAAATCCCAGCAGGCTGACCTGATCTGGGATGCTCTCTTCGTCAAGAACACGCCGCTTTCGGAGGCGACCGCCGGCGTTGTGGCGGTCATGATCAAGCTGGGGCTGGATCCCTGCCAGCCGGACCTGAAACAGGCGCGCGAGTATTTTGCCTCTCTCACCGTTGAACAGCACATTGACCATGTCCTCGGTCTTGCCAATGTTTCAGAATTGGTGATGACGAGCGATCCCTTCAACCCCGTGGAGAGGGCGATGTGGGAGCGAAACGAACCTTGCCCCGAGCGTTTTCATCGCGCCTTGCGGATGGACCCGGTCCTCAATGACTGGGAAACCGCGCACGCGGTGACGGCGGCGGCAGGCTTCAAAACCAGCGCGGATTTGACGCCGCAGACCGTCAGCGAGGCGCGCCGTTTCCTGGACCTGTGGATTGCCCGCACGCGCCCCCTTTATCTCGGGGTTTCGCTGCCCTTCACGTTTACTTATCCGGATGACTCTCCGCGCACCCGCTTGATCCGCGAGGTCGTCCTTCCTACGTGCCTTCAGTATGGCATTCCTTTCGCTCTGATGATCGGCGTGTCGCGGGGAGTGAACCCTGCCCTGGGTGAAGGTGGCAACAGCCTTGGCTATGCGGACACGGCTTCGGTGGAGCGAATCTGCGTGGAGAACCCGGGTGTGCGTTTCCTCGTCACCATGCTGTCGCGAGAGAATCAGCACGCACTGTGTGTTGCCGCGCGGAAGTTCAGCAACCTGATGCCCTTCGGATGCTGGTGGTTCCTCAACAATCCCTCGATTGTGGAGGAAATCACGGCGGAACGCCTGGAGTTGCTGGGCGCCACCGTGATCCCGCAGTACTCCGACGCCCGGATTCTGGATCAATTGATCTACAAATGGGCACATTCCCGCCGCACGATCTCCCGCGCCCTCTACGAATCCTATTCCCGTTTGATTGCCGATGGTTATCCCCTCGCACGGAAGCAAATCGACCGCGATGTGGCGCGGATGTTCTCCGGTAATTTCCGGAGATGGGTTGGGCTTCCCGAGACGGGGGCCCGCTAGAAACAGGAAGTCTTCATTTCCCAGTTTTCAGTTGTCAGTAACTTCTGCTCCAGGGGGCGGGGGTAGTAAATTCAGATTAGCGTCCCCCTCGGTTGATGCGGCGACAGAGGGGTCCGGAGTGAAAGGGTTCTGCGGTCGAATACAGGGAACGGTATTGGCGTCATTTGCGAGACCTAGTCATTCCCGCGAAAGCGGGAATCTACTCCGCAAACCTTTGGAAATGTGCTGTCGGCGGACTAGATTCCCGCTTTCGCGGGAATGACCGGCGGCTCGAGTGGATCCCCATTCCAAATGACAGCAGCACCCAGGGAACGGTCTCCTTGACAAAGTGAGACGTTTGTGCGAAACAGGGCTTCGCTAGTTGCTCCCAAGCCACCTCATGCGGCGGAGCCGGAAGCAACCAGGGATGGTGGACAGCCTTCTCAGCACTGTTGGACCTAAACGGACGTCAGCCTCGTCCGGACTATTCCACCAACACCCCCCGCGACTGACGGATTTACAGGAAGCGAGGTGAGAGCGTGAAGACTCTGATTTTTTCCTTACTTGCGCTGGCGGCCGCACCGGTCGTGGCCGTGGGACAGTTCCAGTTTCACGACCTGAACTCCAAGTCGGTCGAGCTGACGGAAAATGGCTCGCCGGTGTTTGTCTACAATTACGGAACCATGCTCAAAGAGGGTACAGCGGCGGATCGCGCCCGCTGCTGCTACCTTCATCCAGTATATGCGCCCAACGGCGTCGTGGTCACCGATGATTTCCCCAAGGATCATCCCCACCATCGTGGCATCAGTTGGATGTGGCCGGTGGTGGTTGTGGACGGCAAGACGTACGACCTTTGGACTATCAAAGGCATCGTCGCGAGGTTCGAGAAGTGGAAGAGCAGGACGGCAGGCAGGGATCACGCGGAGCTAGCCTTTCAGGATGGCTGGTACATCGGCGATCGCAAGGTGGTGCAAGAATCCGTGTGGATCGTAACCGCTCCCATGGCGCACGGTCGCCGAGGGATTGACATTACTGTCGCTCTAAGCTCCGTGGGCGCGGAAGTGGACATTGGCGGCACCCACGAGCTCAACAAAGGCTATGGTGGAGCGCTGGAAATCCGCTTCGCACCACGCACCGACACCAAGATCCGCACCGCAGCGCAGGAGGACGCGCCGGACAGCGATCGTGTGCCGGCGGCTTGGGCGGAGCTGACCGGGAACTTTGGCGGCAAGGTGGTGAGGACGCGCGTCAGCGAAGATCCTTCCAACCCCGGCGCGCCCAACGGTTGGTGCTTGCGGCATTACGGGTTCCTGGGGGTGGAGTATCCGGGGCTCGAATTGCACCGGCTGAGCAACAACGCGCCGCTTGTCATGGCTTTTTCCATCGAGCTTTCCGCCCGCCCGTCCGCCGCGGCCCTGCCCGGCAAGCACGTTCTGGTTTACACGCATAATGGCAAGGGCTACGTGCACGACAACATTCAAATGAGTGTTGAAGCCATCAAGAAAATGGGCGCGGAGAACGGATTCGCGGTGGATGTGACGGATGATCCGCTCTTCTTCGCGGACCAAACCCTGAAGCAGTACAAGGCTGTGGTGTTTGCGAACACCAATAACGAAGCATTCTTGAACGACTCCCAGCGGAACGCCTTCAAGCATTATATCGAGTCCGGCGGCGGCTTTGTGGGCATCCACTCCGCCTCGGGCTCGGAGCGCGATTGGCCGTATTTCTGGTCAGTGTTGGGTGGGAAGTTCGTGCGCCACCCACACCAGCAGGTTTTTCTTGTCCGGGTAAAGGATGCGGATTTTCCGGCCACACGGAAATTGCCCGCCACGTTCGAATGGAAGGATGAGTGTTACTTACTCGACCACCTCAACCCCGATATTCACGTGCTGTTGGTCACCGATCATACCAAACTCGATGATCCCGATAAGGCGAAGCATCCCGACGAAGAATTCGGCGACTCTCTGCCACTCTCCTGGTATCACTATTTCGACGGTGGCCGGGAGTATTACCTCGCCCTCGGCCACAATAAGGCGGACTATTCCAACCCCCTTCTACACAACCAGATCCTGGGTGGAATTCTTTGGGCCATGGGAAGTGAAAAGAACAGTGACGAGTGAAAAGTGACAAGTGACCAGTGGGACGAACCGTGTACGCTCGCCACTCGTCACTCTTCACTTGTCACTGAAGTTTGGAGGTGAGATCATGCAAATCGAAAGCACGTCATCGCGACGACGATTCCTGAAAGGTACGCTCACCGCAGCCGCAGCCATCGGTTTTCCCATCATTGTCCCGGCCCGCGTCTTCGGCCGCAGCGCTCCGAATGACATGATTCAGGTGGCGCAGATGGGCTGCGGCCGCATCGCCCGGGACTCCGAATTCAGGGGCATCCTTAGAAATAGCGATGTGGCCCGCTATGTGGCTGTGTGTGACCTGGATACTGTCCGCATTGCCGACGCGAAGAATCTGCTCGAACAGGCCTACGCGAAGAAGTTCGGAACAGGGAAATACGCGGCGCTCAAAACCTACGGCGATTATCGCGAGATGCTCCAGGACAAGAGCATCGATGCGGTCTGCATCAGCACGCCCGATCACTGGCACGCCCAGCCCGCTATGGAAGCGGCGTTGGCCGGCAAAGACATCTATCTCCAAAAGCCCGCCTCGCTGACCATCAAGGAGGGCCGCCAGATGGCGGATACCATGAAGCAGACGGGCCGCATTTTCCAGCAGGGAAGCCAGCAACGCTCGGACTATAACTTTCGCTATGCCTGTGAATTGGTTCGCAACGGCCGCATCGGCAAGGTTCAACAGGTTCTGATTGGGTTGCCAGTGGACCCCTCTGGGGATGTGGAACCGGAAATGCCCGTGCCGCCGAACTTGAACTACGAGATGTGGCTCGGCTCCACGCCCCTGGTCTACTACACGGAAAAACGCGTGCACCCACAAGCAGCGAACTTACAGGATCGCTACGACCGCCCGGGCTGGCTGCGCTGCGAGCAGTTCGGCGCCGGTATGATCACCGGCTGGGGCGCGCATCACATCGACACGGCACACTGGGCCATGGACACCGAATACACCGGACCGGTGGAGATCGTCGCCAGCGCGGAGTTCCCCAAGAAGGGGTTGTGGGACGTTCATGGCCCGTTTCACGTGCGGGCGCGCTATGCCAACGGCGCCAATGTATATATCAGCGAGAAGTATCCGACCGGCGTCAAATTTATCGGTGAAGACGGCTGGATTTGAGTCACGCGCGGCGCGCCCGTCACCGCCAGCGATCCGGCCGTGGAAAAGTCCCACAACGCGGCGCTGGATGCGAGCGACCTGAAGATGCTCCGGGCCGGCATCAAGGACAACGAAATCCACCTGCACCATAGCCCCAAGAACGATCATCACCTGGACTGGCTGACCAGCATCAAGACGGGCCAGCCACCGGCAGCGCCGGCGGAAGTGGGCCATCGTTCCTGCACCGCCTGCCTGCTGGCCCATGCCGCCATGAAACTGAATCGTGAACTCAAGTGGGACCCGCAAGCGGAACGCTACGTCAACGATGAGGAGGCGAACGCCCTGCTTTCCCGTCCGCAGCGCGCGCCCTATGGCACCGACTACGTGCTGGCCAAGCAGGGTTGAGCGTCTTTGGGAGATCGCAGACGTCAAAAATCGACCGTCTACGCCAGCTAAAGGTTCCCGGTTGCCTGCGCTGGCCGCCAAGCGTATCATGCGGGGCGCATGCCGAAGACTCTGTGCGTGACGGCGGCTAATCCGCCCGCCGCAGTGGAGCGGTGAGGTCGTCAAAAACACTTTTCCTGGGGGTCCCGTGGGGCTGCATTTTGAGTGGAGAAAATCGAAAACATTTTATCGTGTCCTGGCGGCTGTATCAATATCCCTCGCGGTTCTCAGTTGGATGGATATTTACCGCAGAGCCCAGACTGGAGAAGCTGTAGAACACCTGAAACGTGGGGTCGCGCATTTCAATGGCAAGGAATACGATGCCGCTATCGCGGAGTATCGAGAAGCTATACGGCTTGATCCCAAGCTCTCAATGGCCTACAACGACCTTGGCAGCGCCCTCGACCGCGAGCAGAGGAATAGCGAAGCCCTTGCCGAGTATCGGGAAGCATTGCGTTTGGACCCCAAGAACTTTTTCGCCCTGATTAATCTAGGTGACGATCTTCAACTGACGCGTGATTTGGACGGCGCGCTTGACCAATACAAAGAAGCTGCAGGGCTCAAGCCTGACTCGGCCCTAGCTCATTTCGGCGTGGGCTCCATACTTCTCAAGAAACGTGATTTTGGACAAGCCCTTGAACAATTTAAGACAGCCGTCCAGCTCGACCCCAAACTTGTATACGCCCACAATAACCTAGCCTGGGCACTCCGATGGACTGGGGATTCACAAGCAGCTTTGGCAGAATGTCAGAAAGCTCTGGACCTGGCACGGGCTGATCCCCTGATCCAGAAAAGTTGCGAAAATTTGGACAACGAAATCGGGAGTGGTCCGGCCAAAAGTCGGCCTCCCGCGTGATCAGCATGCAGCTTCGCACGACTGCGCGGGACACGGGAATAATCAGGAGGGCCTTGTAACGGCGGGGCTAAACAGGTTGCGGGAAAACTCATAGGCGCTGTCATTCTGAGGAGCCGCAGGCGACAGAGAATCTCGCGTTGTTCATGAAAATGCGCAGGGCGAGATTCTTCGCGCAGTTTACCCTGAGCGGCAGAGCGAGATTCTTCGCTCCGCTCAGAATGACAGCCGTGAGGCTTTTTTCCGCAGAAGGTTCAGCCCTCCCCTTTCAAAACCTTGATGAGAAATCCGGGCTGAGCGCCCCATTCCGCTTTTGGAGCGTATAATGCGGGACGAGCAAATCAACCGGCGGAGATTCTTGCAGACGGCAGGAGCAAGTGCGCTGCTTGCCGGGTCCGCCGCAAATTCCACTTTGCCTGCGGGGCAAGGGCTAGAGCCCGAAGGCTGTTCGCGGCCCCCGCGAGGAATGGTCGAGCATATGGGAGATCCCGCCCTCGTCAGACTCATCACGCTCGATCCCGCCCACTTCCACGCGGCTCTGGTTCAAAAAGAGATGCTGCCAGGGATCGCGAAACGCGTTTCTATCTACGCTCCTCTCGGCCCGGATCTCCTGGCGCACTTGAGTCGTATCGAACAATTCAACACCAGGGCCGACAACCCGACGAACTGGGAACTCGATGTCCATTGCAGCCCTCGATCGCTCGACGAGATGCTTTCCGCACGGCCCGGCAATGTCGTGGTGCTTTCGGGCCGTAATCGCGGCAAGATCGATAAGATTAAAGCGTCCCTTGATGCGGGCTTGAATGTATTAGCGGACAAGTCTTGGATTATCCGGGCCGAAGATCTTCACGCTCTCGAGTCCGCTCTGGATGTTGCCGAGCATAAGGGCCTGGTCGGCTACGATATGATGACCGAGCGGTACGAGATCACCACCATCATTCAGAGAGAACTCGTGAATGACCCAGCGATCCTCGGCTCGATTGTACCGGCCTCGGATAACCATCCCGGCGTCTTCATGGAAAGCGTCCATCACATCATGAAGACTGTGGCAGGGCTCCCCAGCCTGCGCCCGCTGTCTTTCTTTGACATCCAGGAGGAGGGGGAGGGCCTCACCGATGTCGGCACCCACCTGGTGGATCTGGTCCAGTGGACGCTTTTTCCAAATCAAGCCATCAATTATCGGGAAG
>Ga0208821_1000344_pt1 | contig 38662 bp, 40 predicted proteins | sample June2015DPH_20_5_FD_184720 | JGI IMG/M metagenome (GOLD analysis project Ga0208821, IMG submission 184720) | Peatland microbial communities from SPRUCE experiment site at the Marcell Experimental Forest, Minnesota, USA - June2015DPH_20_40... | ecosystem: Environmental > Terrestrial > Soil >...
AAAGCCACGATACTACGGCACTAAGACAGTATCAATAATGTGGATGACACCGTTGGTGCCTTCAATATCGGCCTCTTTTACCACCGCGTCATTGACCTTTATGCCGTGGCGCAACCAGTGGTGCTCCTCAATCTTGAGCGTTGCGCCTTGCATGCTGGTAACGCTTTTTTCTTTGCGCAAGTTCGAGGTCACAAGCTTCTCTGGAACGACGTGATAGGTCAAGATGTTCTTCGCTTTGTCAGCGTCTTCGAGCGTACTCATTATCGTGCTTCCTTGAAGCTTATCGAATGCTTCGTTCTCAGGAGCAAAAAGCGTAATCGCTTGGGCATTTTTGAGGGTATCGGCGAATCCCGCTGCCACAATCGTGCTGTGGACTCTCGATAGTTCATCGATGTGCGACACAATCTCAACGACATCTAAGTTGAATTTCATCTTAATCACCTGCTTTGCTGACCAGCCGCGCTGGATTTGCTTCTAAGATTTTCTAAGACTCGTACATTTAAGAAGTTATCTCAAATTCTTGAAGGAAGCGCCCAGCTCGCGAGTCTCTTTTTTTTCACCGCCGTCGTCACAGTCGCTCAACTGGTGCCTCCTCTTTCTTGGCCGGGTTCCGCTTGGTTCGTGCTTAGTCGAGGGGATCAAATCATGACGACTAAGTGTGCGGCGCGGCTATGCACCTACTATGCTAGCTGCTGAACATTACACATATTATGATGGTGCGATGCCAAACCGCCAACTGTTCGAGATTTATCGGAGCAACATCTTGGCGCACCACGCCAAAGCCGGATACGACTACCCGACAATACGCCTTCCCTTCACGGTCTCAGGGCGTATCGGGCTGCCGACGCGTATCTACCAGACGGTTCACGATGGGGCGCTTGCCTTTCTTGTTGTTGTCTCGTCGACTTCAAAAAGCAGTCCAGATCAACATGAAAACGCCTGTTCGAGCGCAGAATCCTCCGCCTTGACATAACGACATTCGGTTAAGGCAGTACGGACGAGAATCGCCTATATCAGACGAAGGCCGCTTCACTCTCGCAAAACGTGACTGGGCGCTCGACACTTCTCAAGTGCCCCCCTCCGTAAGAGCCTGGTCGCCATTCAAGAGCCCTCGAGCATAACAGTTCTAAGGCAGCCGCGGAGGTTGCGTCAGAGCGTTCAAGGTCTCATTGAATGCGTCCTCTTCTCGTTTCGACATTTTTAATCACGTCACGGCGATCCCTAAAATGATTATCACGATTCCAGCTAGCGCTCTGACGTATCTCTCGCCGTCGAACCAGACGTTGTGATACTGTCCGTGTTTGACCAATACGCTTGCGACGCCGTCTACGGCGACATAGATTCCGATCGCAATGAGTACGATGTTAAACCAGTGAAACACCCTTTTTTTCCCCCTTTTTGCGAACCCTGAGTAAGGCTTTTTCATGCCATAACTCTATCGAGACTTGCGGCCATTTACCCTTTGAAGTTTGTTTATGCTGGCCGCCAAGCCTCTGAAGTTTATCACACTTTCGCCCTACTTTCAGCTAACAATTACCCGGGAAGACCCACCATTTTGGCCCATGAACAACGATCGGGCTGAGGTCGATGAACTTATCCTTGAAATCTTGGACTACAAAAACGATTATGCCGATATGCTGCCGAAAAACTTTTGAGGAAATGCTCGACCAGTTGGGAAGCGTATCAATACCTGCAAGACCGCGCGCACGATGCCTAGCTACCCGACACAGCACGTCAGCAGTTGCGACGAATTATCAAAAGGATTCAGGTGCACATACATCAGTGTCGAGAATACGGCTATGCGTATGAGGGGTCGTGAGCGCAACTTTCTAAGAGCGCGGCCATTCACCTGGTGAAGATTGTTACTCAGCCCTTGATAAAGGAAAGCAAGTCGGCGTTCAACTGATCTTGGCAGATGGTGGGCAGACCGTGCGGTGCGCCCGGATAAACCTTCAATGTTGCCAGCGGCGCGATTTCGACAGTACGCAGCGCTGCGGCTTGAATTGGCACTATTTGGTCATCATCGCCGTGCACGACCAACGTAGGTATAGTCATCTTCTTCAGATCCTCGGTAAAGTCGGTCTCGGAAAATTGCTTGATGCAATCGTACACTCCGGTCATCCCCGCCAGCATTCCTTGTAGCCAGAAGGATTCGCGAACGCCCTCAGATACGTTGGCACCTTGCCGATTATAGCCATAAAAGGGCAATGTAAAGTCCTTGAAAAACTGCGCGCGGTTATCAAACACTTGTTTCCGAATGTCGTCAAACACGGCAAGCGGCGTGCCCTTGGGATTGGCTGCTGTTTTGAGCATCAGCGGCGGGACCGCGCTGACAAGCACTGCCTTGGCGACGCGGGCTGTGCCGTGCCGTGCGATATAGCGAGCGACTTCGCCGCCGCCTGTGGAGTGACCAACCATCACCATCTCACGCAGGTTTAGCGTTTCGATAAGATCGGCAAGATCGTCCGCGTATTGGTCCATCGTGTTGCCGTCCCACGTCTGTTCCGAACGTCCGTGACTTCGGCGGTCATGCGCAATCGCACGATAGCCGTTTTGCGCCAGAAACAGCATCTGGACGTCCCACGCGTCGGCACTGAGTGGCCAGCCGTGACTAAACACGACGGGCTGACCATTGCCCCAATCCTTGTAATAGATCTGCGTGCCGTCTTTGGTTTTGATTGTGCTCATCTTTCTCTCCTTGAGTTTAGGAACAGTGAATTTTTTTCTTTACACGATCTCTCGTTCGTTAATTCGACGTCTTTCTCAGATTCAAAACGTTGAGGACGTGTTCTCTGACTTTGTTGTTTGGTACCAAGCCCAATTTTATTTGTATCTTTTCCGTTGAAAGCGCAAGATAGCCCGCTAAGAGCATCGGGACGACCGGATCTTTGAGATATACTTTTCTCGCCCAAGTTGAAGACCTACGATACCGTCAAGCGTGACCACATTTCTTCTGCGCGAGACGACTTGTTAGTTTCCCACCGCACGGGTAGACCTCTTTACGCCGTCATTCATGAGATGCACATATGATGAATTGTCAGCGGTGCAAGAATTACGCCCATTGCAAACTGCGTGGCGATAGAGAGGCCGTTCCATATTGTGAGGAGTACCGGCGTCCGCGCTATATTAGAGACTCACCCGATGGTCGTTTACCCTTTGAAGCAAGTTTGGCACTCGCCACTAGGAATAACGGCCAGTTTGAAGCCTATATCATCATCAAAACAAAGCGACTATGCATTATGTGATGTGGTTCATGTAAAAAACACCGAGCAGGAGGGGAAAAATGATAGAAAATGGGCTAATCTTAACGGGCAGCGACGCGGAGCTATTGAGCCGCGCGCTTTCAGAGGTCAAGACGAAAGTCTACGAGGAGTCCGCGACAAGTTTAGATGATACCCAGGCACTAGATGCCATTGTTTCGTGTTTCAGAACTATGGAGAAGGAAGGACACGAAAAAGAAACCCGTCACACATATCTTAGCCCCTTGCGTAAGCGGCTTGTCCTGGGGACGCTTCTCGATAGGGCCAGCGGTGCAGAAAGAGAGTGACGCGGGGGGAAAATGGTGAGCGAAGAACGTGATAGTGAAGAGGTGACGTGGGATGTCGATGGGATCGCGGTCTATGGGACTTTGACGCACCCCGCCAATACCGGCCCGCATCCAGCCGTCGTTTTTGTCGCCGGCAGCGGACCGACTGACCGAGACTGGTGCTCACCACTCCTGCCTGGTACGAACTGCAGTGGTCGGCTCCTTGCTAACGCTCTTACTAAACAGGGCTTCATTACGTTGCGATATGACAAACGAGCCGCGGGGCCACGTGTGCGTGAAAACCTCCCGCAGCTTATCGGAAAGATAAGCATGCAAGGACACCTCGACGAGCTGACCGGCGCTGTCACTACGCTCATGTCGCTAACCGACGTCGATGTCTCGCGATTGTTTGTGTTGACGAACAGCGAGGGAGCCATCCACGCCTTGAACTATCAAACCAGGACACCTCATCGCCGATTCGACGGTCTCGTCCTGACCGGCGCTCCGGGCCGTCCGATCGGTCTCGTTGCACGGGATCAACTGCTCGCGCAAGTCGGGCCTCTCGCCAACGGAGATGAAATAATGAAACGCTACGATGCTTGCATCGCCGCGTTCGTCGCTGGCAAACCGATAGCACCTGATGCATCCTTGCCTGAAGTTATGAAAAGCCTTTTAGCCAGCTTAACTGTCCTGGTAAACCTACCATTCGCTCGCGAGCTGTGGCTCAAGAATCCGGCGCACCTCGTGTCGCAGGTATCGGAGCCTATGCTGGTTGTTATCGGCAAGAAGGACATTCAAATCGACTGGCGTGCTGACGGTGGTCCGCTGCAAACCGCCACCGCTACCGATGGCAACGCTACCTTCGTGTTCCCGGACAACACCGATCACGTGCTCAAGCGCGAACCTCGACCACAAGACGAGCTTTTGGCCGCTGAAGTGTCAGCGCGTTATAATGCCGAAGGCCGTGTTCTAGATTCCGATGCCCTTTCTGTCATCACAAATTGGTTGGTTGAACGGTCAGACGAGGCACGGTGAACTCAACCGACCAGCGTGCTAGTGGTGAGATCGAACCTTCGCCCGGGGCTACGCCCCATCTCTTATCGCATGACGCATTAAAAAACAGCGGTGATATCAAAACTACCGTAGATGCTGCTTTGCACATTAGCACACTGAGATAAACACCGTCTAAACGGTTGCATACTATCCTTCTTTGTTTATCATCCTGGCTCATAACGCCGTGATAGTGGGCAAAATCGTAGTAGTTTAACCTCATCCGGACACTAAGCACACGCTAAAAATAGTGCGGCGCGTGATGGTCTTGGACACTTCTCAAAATAGTGGAAGAGTTCACAAAAACGGCCTCACGTATATGCTAGTATATACCTCTATTTTATGTGTTCGGCCTCGTTGCGTGTTCTTTTCGCCAGTTCTTGGCTCCTAACTCGTTATTTTGATTAGGTCATAGCGAATTTATAGTTTGGTGCAACATATTTAGCAATTCATTATTGTCGCTGCTATTCAGGTTTGTATCAGATTGAATTTAGGGGAAGAACGCATGGAAATAAAATACGTGCCGACAACGTGTCCCTATTGCGGGGTCGGCTGCGGACTTAACCTGGTGGTTAAGGACGGCGAGCTCGTCGGAGTTGAGCCGTGGAAGAGAAGTCCCATAAATGAGGGAAAACTCTGTCCTAAAGGCCTCTCATGCTGGGAATTCGTGCACGATGAGGATAGGCTCACGACTCCGTTGATCCAGAAAGATGGCGAGTTTGTTAAGGCTACTTGGGACGAAGCGCTCGATCTTGTGGCTTCGCGATTAAAGACAATTCACGAAGCAAACGGCCAGAACTCGGTCGCGTTTCAGGTGTCATGCAGAACCACGAACGAAGAATGCTACGAGATGCAAAAACTGGCGCGCGTCGGATTCAAGACCAACTACGTCGATAATTGCGCGCGCATTTGTCACGGTCCATCTGTCGCTGGACTCTCGTTATCCTTCGGTTCGGGCGCGGCAACAAATGGTTTTGCAGACGCTCTGAACGCGGATTGCATCTTCATGATCGGCTCAAATGCGTTAGAAGCGCACCCGCTCGCTGCGCGAAGGATCATCCAGGCCAAAGAAAAGGGCGCACACCTAATCGTCTGCGATCCACGGTACTCAATGACGGCGAAGCAGGCGGATACTTACGTGCGTTACAAGCCCTCATCTCAAATTGCCTTGCTTAATTCAATGATGTATTGGATTATTGCGCAAGACTTGCACGATAAGGAGTTCATCGCAAATCGGACGAAGGGATTCGAAGACCTAAAGGCGACGGTTCAGAAGTACGCAGACGTGAAAGCTAGAACAGGAGTGCCTACTGAGTTAGTGAAAGAAGTGGCGCGGAAATACGCGGCCGCTAAAAATGCCGTAATTATCTACTGCCTCGGCATTACCGAGCAAACAACTGGGACGGATAACGTTATGTCGCTCGGGAATCTTGCGATGTTGACGGGAAACATCGGAAGACTAGGAGTTGGCGTCAATCCGCTTAGAGGTCAAAACAACGTCCAGGGCGCCTGCGACATGGGGGCCTATCCGAATATGTATTCCGGCTATCAGAAATGCGAAGTTCCTGAGAATCGCGAGAAGATGGAGAATGCATGGGGCGTCGAGGGACTTCCTGGCGAATATGGGTTGACCCTGACCGAGCAAATAGACGCATGCGGCGACGAGATAAAGGCTATAGTCATCATGGGTGAAAACCCGATGATGTCGTTCCCAGATTCCAACCACGTCCGCAGGCAACTTGAGAAACTCGATTTTCTTGTGACGTTGGACATCTTTCCAACAGAAACGACGAAACTCGCCGATGTCATACTCCCGGGCGCGTGCTTTGCGGAAAAGGACGGCACGTTTACCAGTGGTGAACGCCGAGTGCAGCGTATAAGAAAGGCAGTTGATCCGCCAGGCGAGGCCAAAGCTGACTGGGAAATTTTAACGGATCTCGCTCACAAACTCGGCTTAGAGGGCTTTGAGTTCACAAGTGTCGAGGACGTCTTTGACGACATGCGAAAAGTGACGCCTTCGTACGCAGGGATATCTTATGGGCGACTCGAGAGACCCGAAGCCCTTATATGGCCATGTCCAACGGAAGAACATCCAGGAACGCCGATTCTCCACAAAGAGAAATTCGCGTCGCCGGACGGGCTAGGGGCCTTCTATGGCATAGAAGACAGACTTCCTGCGGAGCTGCCAGATGCCGAGTACCCGTTTGAACTCATGACGGGCCGGATCTTGTTCCACTACCACAGCGGAACTATGACGAGGCGATCGCCAACACTTGACCATGAAGTCCCAACGGGATATATTGAGATCAGTGTTGAAGATGCGAAAGAGCTTGGCATACAACAAGGTGACCGCGTAAAGCTTCGAAGTCGTCGCGGTGAGGCTGAAACGCTTGGACGCGTCACGAGCGATATGCCTAAAGGCGTGCTGTATATGAGTTTCCACTTCAGCGAAGGCCCTGCTAACGTTCTGACGAACACGGCACTGGATCCAATGTCAAAGATGCCAGAGCTGAAGTACTGCGCTGTGGCGCTTGAGAAAGCGTAAGGAGGTACACAAAGATGGTTAAAGTAGGTGATATGTTCTACGCGCAAGCAGCCGATATTTCCATTCAGCAGAAAGGTGAGTGTGGCGGCGCCGTTACCGCGACGCTGAAGTACCTGCTTGAGAACAAGCTTGTCGACGGCGTGCTCGCGATGAAACGCGGTGTGGACATCTATGACGGCGTGCCGACGCTCGTTACCGATCCGGCGAGGATTACGGAGCTTTCGGGGTCGCTGCACTGCGCTCCGGTCATTCAGTCAAACGTGCTTTTCAAGTACCTCAACGGCGCTCAGGACATGAAGCTCGCTGTCGTTGGCGTCGGGTGTGATTCGCTCGCTATGCAAGTACAGATACGAAAAGAAGAATTGAACGCTGACAACCTCGTCCGTATTGGCCTCAACTGCGGGGGAACCTTCCCACCGGTGCAGGCCCAGGAAATGATCCAGAAGTTCTACGAGACCGATCCGATGGACGTCGTCAAGGGCGAGATTGCCAAGGGGAACTTCATCATCGAGACGAAGGATCACGAGCACAAGGAGTTCAAGATCGACGATCTTGAAGAGCAGGGGTACGGCCGACGGGCAAGCTGCCGCCGTTGTGAGGAGAAGATCCCGAGAACGATGGACCTCGCGTTCGGGAACTGGGGAGTCATCGGTCCTGACGCGGGTAAGGCCACGTTTGTCGAGGTCTGCTCTGCGGCGGGGGCGCAACTGCTCGAGGACGCTGTCCATGCTGGTGCCCTGACGACGAAGGATCCACTTCCAAAGGGGATTGAGATTCGAGCAAACGTCGAAAAGGCGATGCTTAAGCTCGGGGCCAAGTGGCAGGCGCACGACTTCCTGAGCGGTGAGGAGCGCGATGAGTTCTGGCTCGAGCAGTTCGCGAAATGCATAAAATGCGGAGGCTGCTGGAAGGCGTGTCCCATTTGCACGTGCGATGATTGCAAGCTCGAGAGCTGTGAGCCGCGCTGGGTTGAAAGCGGGATTCCTCCTTCGCCGAAGCTACAGTACACGCGGGCGGCACATATGGATGCCGACTGCGTGGACTGTGGTCAGTGCGAGGACGCATGTCCTGTCGAGATCCCCCTTTCGTCGTTCTTCCACCAATCGACCAAGAACACGGCTAAGCTCTTGGCAAGATTCGATGAAATAACAGCCACTCGATAAAAAACTTCGATTTAGCAGACTTTGGGCGCCTTCTGTCCCCGGTTGATTTGTTAGAGTTGTATGTCTCACGCTGGGCGCTTCGCGCGCTTGTTTATGTTTAGCCGCGGAAGGCGAATCATACCGATTAGGTGAGCAGTGCCACTATGCGGTTACTATGTTAGTTGCAGATCATTACCAAGATCTTCGTCGTGATTATGCCATGCCGAACTGCGAGCTGCTTGAGATTCATCGGAGCAAAATCTCGCTCCACCACGCCAAGGCAGGGTACGGCTACCCTGTAATACGCCTTCCCTTTACAGTCTCAAAGCTTGCAGGACTGTGGACGCGTATTTATCAGACGGTTCACGATGGGGCGCTCGCATTTCTTGTCGTTGTCTCTGGCGCAGCCACAGAAAAAGGTGCTAACCAGTCTGAAGACGCCGTCCTAAGCGCCAAATTGTCCGTCTTGACATGGCGGAGGTCGCCGGTTAGAATCCGGCAGAGCCCACTGTCCTTTTTCAAATAGGACACGCTGAAGCCGTCTGTTTGGCATTTGTCGGACGTGAGGATTGTGGCGAAAAAGGCGCCATAGGGGTGCGGCGTACTCCTGAGCGTCTTTGCCGCCCGCGGATTTATCTTTTCACTGCATCACTTGCAATCGCTGTCAGCCGCCGATCAGCAATCCTATCAGGACACCCGCGATAGCTGCGGCGGTTGCGATGGCCAGGGTCTCCATTACCGTCCTTCCCACCGGGCGTTTGCCTATCCTTGCCCTGAAGAGACCGAGCAGGATCAGGAGGGTAGCGGTTCCCATGATACAGATTATCCGGGCCTCGGCAAACGGCAGAAATACGAAAGGTATCACTGGGGTGAATCCCGCTGTAAGATCCGTGATCCCCATCCAGCCGGTTTGCACGAGCGCAGAGTCTTTCCCGGAGGTGGTGGTCTCCTCACTGGCGACCGCGTCCTCGAATGTGCAGATCGCCAGGGGGTTAGCCTGTATATCAGTCCGGATCGTATCGAGGCTTTTACTGCTCAGGCCTGCTCCCTGCAGCACGCCCATCAGCTCGTTCACTGCATGGTCAGGATCACGACGGATCTCGGCTTCCCGGTGCTTTGCTTCCACCCGGGCTTCGTCTCTCTCGGACTCGAGATCGAGGTAAAGCCCCGCCATCATCGAGACCGACGCCGCAACGGCGGCCGTAGCACCTGCAAGAAACACGGCACTTCCGGACTGGGCGCCTACTGCGACACCGAGCACGAGCCCGAAGATCGAGACGGCACCATCCTCCATGCCGTATACGATGTCCCCCGCAGAGCCGCTGAGTGATTGCCTCATCCGGCTGAGGAATGACGGGCTGATTACTTCGCTCATGCCCGGATCAACCTCAACATATCAAAATCATAGCTCCCCGTCCGCTCTGCAAACCCCCCGGATGCTTGCGCTGTGGGTATAGCACTTACCGGCATGACATGCACCGCTGAACCGAGCAGCACGCTGATGATAACAAGTACAGCAATAGTTTGTTTCTTCATCGTAGGTCATCCCATCATCTTCTTTCATCAGGCGGCTGCGATGCTGCAACCGCCGATTTGGCAAGCTAGAAATCATGATGCACTCGTTTAATAAACGTTGCCGTGCCCTTTTTTGTCAATATTGCCTTATTTTGTCAATATTGCCTTAAAGAGGATTTTCTCGCACTCCTGTAACGCCACGAAAGCCTCGCCATTTTTACACAATACGGCTAACCAAACAATACGGCTAACCAATAGCCGCTTCACACGACCATCGAAGTGAGCGTTTCGACCATACTTTTGCGGTCAATCGACCCTGAGCGTTAGGTTGGCCGTCGCAACAATCACAGTGCCTGTAACTCCTGTATCAGATTCTGCACCTGCGGATAGAGCTGACCTTGCGCGGCACACGTCCGCACCCAGTCGTCGCTGCCCGGCTTTCCGGTCTTGGCACAGCCGTCCATCCGCGGCAGCAAGGCGCTCTTGAGTTGAGCATGCTGCACTACTAACGGAAAAGGCCCGATTCATATAGTAAACATTGGACATATATGCCGAAGACCTACTGATGCTCCTCGCCGCTTAGAGTTCAAAAGCTTTAGGTCACCGTGTTCGGAGATTATCGGAAAACACTTCTCTTTCGTTGTTCCCCAAAAACGATCGCCAGCAAAGGTGGAGATCCTCCCCATGTAACCCCCCACTGCGAGGGTTCTGAGAGAAGAAAGAGGCACTAAGGAAGATTTCCCCAATGTTCTTGTGACGCTAACACTCAGTCTTCGCGTGAAGCTGAGGTCTCTGATGAACTCTTCGAGGCTCTGAACAGCGACGTTAAGACTGACCTAGACCTGTCCAAACCCTCGCCGCGTCTGTCGCATCGATTCTGACTTAGGCGCGCGGGCGCATAGACGCCGAAGGTTCTGCCTACCTCCTCGCCCAGCGGACGACGACATACTCGATCGGAGGAAGGAGCAGGTAAACCGCCGTGCTCCACGTCTTCCCCGTCAGGGCGATAAGGACCGCGAGGAGGGAGACAAAGGGAACGACCAGGGCGCGGGCGCCAACCTGCCGGACAAAACCGGGGGACATTCCGGGTTCAACCAGGCGGTCTTTCCCAGTGGCGTACTTCCATTGCAGGAACATCCCCATCCCGAGTGCAAAAAGGTTCAGCTCGAATACGATCTGACCGAGGGGGACATTAGGAAAAGCACCCGAAAACTGGGTGGAGAAAGGAACGAGGGCGACGAACATGAGGGTCCCCATATTGAGCCAGACATACGTCCGGTTCACGCGACTCACGGGGTGGAGCTCGATATGGTGGCTAAGCCAGAATGCCCCGAGGATCAGGAAGGCCAGCACATAATGGAAAAAATCAGAGTACAGCGAGAGGAGAAGGTTCGCAACGAAGGGTGTTGACTGGACCAGGTCCGCCTTCGCCGGTATGCTGATGCCTATAACAAGCAATGTCATCGAGAAGGCAAAGATCCCATCCGTCAGGGCTTCCAGCCGGCTTTTGGTAAGGTGCATCACCTCACCTTCCAGATACTGGCTTTTGGCAAGGTCCACGGCCTCACCTAGCAGATTTTCTTTTTTCATGAAAAGCAATCTCAGCTGTTAAGTCCTGAAGGATTAATCTTTTGTTTTTCTCCCGCAACAGGTCAGACATAAGCGGATTTCGACGCCATTCCCCAGCCTCGGGACAACGCCAGGGGTGCAAGGGATCCTGAGAATCAACGAGTCGTTAACGACCGCAGCAGCCACTGCATAGCGCCGTAATTTTCGGTCTCAACCTTTGGCTGCTCGGCTCTGTTCACGGCGCTTTTCTGCTCGGCCGTTAAGATAAGCGTTTGTGGGTGCTCAAGAGTGAGGCGATCGGGGTTTGCGGGAACTAACTGCTGCCTTCATCAATATCGGCTACTCGGGAGGTCCCGCTTATGGATGTTGACCAATCGCTCGGCCCATAGGCGTAACTTAGATTTTGCTGAATCACCCTCATTCTGCTCGACTGATCCCTGCCCGGCCGCTCGGTCGATCCGGGCTGAAGCATCGCTGACAATTGCACCGATTACCGGTTCCAATGCTACGCCCGCGCTGGCAGCCATCTCCGCAATGGACATGCCACCGTTAAAGTCCTGTCGCAACTGGGCCGCGCTGATCCCCATAACGCCCGCAGCAACGAGAAACTCATCTCGAGCCATTGATCGCAGCAGAGCACGTTCGGAATCACCCACAGGCGGCAACCACATCGGCCCTCGCCGATTAGGCAGAGAAAGTGTATAAATCAGGCGCAAGACAGCAAATCCGCCGATGATCACTCCGAACAGATAGTAGCCCAGCAGGAGGAGCGCGGCCCCTACCACAAGACCGAATACAATGATGATCCACCAAATGACCCGAGAGACGCTTCGAGCGGTCACGCTGACGCCTCACTGCTGCAATATGACTTTCGCAAGTGCTTCACCTATAATCAACGGTTCAAACACAGTTGTCTCATAGCTTCTAATGTTTCTGTCGCAAAACTGTAGGTAAGTGGCGGCTCTAGCTTGTGACCTCGCGTAAATGGCTATTTAACCTGCTGTATGCTAGCGCGGTAACACGTATGTCGCACGTGCAAGCTTAAGCTTGCAACACCACGGCTACTCTTTACGGGCAGTGGTGTCGCAAACTGCCGGAGTCAAGTCAATGGCTCCGGCCCTGTTTTTGACACCATCATAGGCGCAGGAAGCATATTATCCAAATATATAGGTTTGACGGAAAAAAGCGGCAGAAGGAAACCGAGGCATCCCTTAGGCATAGCTAGAACCTAGTTAAGTTTTATTACAGATCTTGCACGTTACAGCTCGTTTGTCGGAGATCCCATTTCAGCATCACCATCGATCACCCGATGCTGCGACGCTGGAACCCGATGAGGCCGACGATTGCAAGGATCAACGCCGCGACGGTGAGCGAAACCAGAGGCAGCACCGACACCTCGCTGACGAGAACGTTCGGCACGTGGTTAAATGGCGAGATGTTTAGGATCGACTGGTTCACCTGCAACGTCTCGCCGATTAGCTCGACCAGGATGAACGCTCCCAGTGCCCCCCAGCTCACGAACGACAGCCGAGGTACGAGACCGTACAGGGCCATCGTGATCCCCCCTACCACCCAGACGGCGGGCAAGTAAGCGAGCGTGGCGGCCAGCACCCGAGGCAGTTCGTAGCCCACGTTGCCGATGCTCAGCCCGTAGGTCAGGCCGGCTGACACACCGAAAGCCGTCAGCACGATCGCCGAGCCAATAACCATAAGGGCGAGATCACTCGACGCCCACCGCAGCCTGCTGACTGCGGCGCCAAGCACGTGATCGACACGCCCCTCGACCTCCTCGGACTGTAGCTGCAGCGTGGCCGTGATCGCGTATGCGCCGCCGATCCAGCCGAGGAACGTGAGAGAGAGAGTGATAAGGGCGTCAGTGTATGCAGAGGGGCCACCAAAATGGGCGAACAAGTTTGCAAGCTGTGCGTTAGCGGCCAGCAGGTTCGCGGAGGTTTTCGCAAGATAGCCAATCATAACGCCGTACACCGCAAACAACGCGGCCCAGGCAAGCAGTGTGCGCCGGTGCAGCCTCCACGCTAGAGCTAGTGGGCCGCGGAGTCGGGGCGACGCCCTCGCCGGGCCAAGTCGCGGCCTGAGAATGCCGGCACCGACGTCTCGGCGTGAAGAGAGCGCGTAAGCCATCGCGATCAGCACGATGACCGCGCCGAGGAAGAGGGCAAATACCGCCCACTGCTCGTTGGCGAATGGTTGTACGAGGTGCATCCACCCAAAGGGCGATGTCCACGACAGCCACGACTGCCCGCTCGGCTCGTTCGCATCGCCAACAGCGTTCAACAGGTAAAACAGAACAAAAAACGCCCCCGCGATGCCCCTCGCAACCCCGGCGCTCTCGGCCAGCTGCCCTGCCACGCCGGCGAGGGCTGCAAACGTCCACCCGATCGCTGCGAACGACAGCCCCAGTGCGACTGACCCGGCGACTGGAAGCCCAAAAGCGACCAGCGCTGCAGCGACGAGAGCGGCGATCACTAGGTCGGCGAACAGTGTCACGATCAAGCTCGCCGACAACGGCGCTCGTCTGCCCACTACGCCCGAGCCCAGCAGCTCGTACCGTCCGGTCTCCTCGTCGGCGCGCGTGTGCCGGATCACGGTAAGCGCGTTCGCCCCTGCAACGATCACCGCAGCGAAGAGGCTCGACCGCCACGCGGTCAGTCCGCCGATGGTCGCAGAGGACACGGGACCGAGCAGTGCGACGAATCCCGGACTGCTCACGATCTGAGCGGCAAGCAGCTGTTGCGACGCAGCGGTCGGATAGAGACTCACGAACGCGGCAGCTACGACGACGACGAACAGGGGCGGCAGCGCGATCCAGATCGGCAGCAGAAGGCGATCCCGCCGTAGGATCAACCGAATGAGTGCGCCAGTGCCGCTAAACTCGCTCATCGGGCGCGTTCCCCGGTCTGGAGTTCGTAATGGCGCAAGAACAGATCCTCGAGTGTAGGCGGGGCACTCGTAAGCGCGCGCACGTCGAACGGGGTGAGGTGTTCCATGACGCGATTGATCGCACCAGCATCCACAGTAAAATGCGCGCTGAGGCCGTCGACGCGTATGTTGTGCACGCCTGGCAGTTCACTGAGTCCGGTGACGGGGCGAGCGGTTTCCACTGAGACCGATATTCGGGTGAGGTGGCGCAGTTCGGCAAGCGTTCCTGACTCGACGATCTTGCCTTCCCTAATGATGCTAATGCGGTCGCACAACGCCTCGACCTCGGCGAGGATATGACTGGAGAGCAGCACGGTCTTGCCGGCCTGCTTGACCTCTGTTACGCACTCACGGAAGACTGCTTCCATCAGGGGGTCGAGGCCCAGCGTCGGTTCATCGAGGATAAACAACTCGACGTCAGGGACAAACGCAGCGATAAGGGCCACCTTCTGTCGGTTGCCCGTCGAATACGTCCGACACGGCTTTGTCGGATCGAACTTGAAGCGTTCCACTAGCTCGTCACGACGCGACTGGTCAAAGCCACCGCGCAGTCTGCCTAACAGGTCGATGACCTCGCCACCGGAGAGGTTTGGCCACAGACTCACATCACCTGGCACATAAGCCAGTCGACGGTGGAGCGCTACCGCGTCCCGCCACGGATCAGCGCCAAGCACGCTGACACGCCCGGAGTTCTTGCGCAGCAATCCGAGCAGAATGCGCAGCGTCGTGGTTTTTCCGGCGCCGTTGGGGCCGATAAAGCCAAATACCTCGCCATCTTCGACTGTGAGGTCCACGTCTTCGAGTGCTCGGGTTTTCCCATAACACTTGGTGAGGTTTTCAATTTCAATCGCCGACAAATGCTTCGCCTCCAACCATTTTCTTTGTCCTGTTCATTTGTAAGCCGCTTAGAGTCTAAAACCTTCATAATATTACTGGCATAACCGCAATGCGTGACTTTCGTTGGTGCTTCGATCATCGAATTGCGGCACCAGGTGAACCTTGTTCATCAGAGCGTGATCCATCTCATCATTGATAAAGTTTTAGAACGATGTTCACTAAGGTTATCGTATGCCAGCCATGGATGCCGTTCATAGGGAAAGAAAGAGCGTCACTCGGGATAAGGCGGGAAAGATTAGTTCAATTTTAGATGCTACACGCGCACTCATGGAAGTGACAGGGTACTACGATGTTACTATGCGGGACATAGCGAGGTGGGCCGGCGTGAGTGTCGGGCTTATCTACAAATATTTCCCGGGCGGTAAGTTCGATATTATTAAGTGCATAGGCTCTCGGCGCGTTGCAGATCAGCTCCTGATAAAGCAGCCAGAAACCATCGATTTTGACGACTTTCCAGGCTACATGCGGGAGCTCATCAAGAATATGCAGCAGTTCAGCAATGATAACAGCTCTTGGACGAAGGCGTCAGCGGCCGCCGCAGCACATGGCAGTGATATCGCAAAAGAAATGGACAAGCTCAGCCTTAAAGACTACAATGCCATTCCCGAGCTGTTCGAGCGTTTCGATGGCGTTGATTTAGGTCACGCAAATCCTTTGGAGCTCCTCGCTGACTGGATCGTCATGCTTAAAGGCATCGTCCTTTATAGCGTGCTCTTTCCTTGGTCTTTGATGAATGAGGGCGCCTTAACAGATCTAATGACCGACCTATCTTTGCATATATGGGGTTATCGGAAGACGCGGTGAGCTCACGAGGTTCCACAGGGAGGAGGGGAGGTTACCTTTCTCTTGCGCATCGTAAACTGGCCTAAAAAAATCATAGTGTCTAGGGAGCGCAGAAAAAGTATAGAGATTGAGTGTTCTCTATGCAGTGAGTATTTCTTGCACACGGCGCATCCTCAATACCGTCGTGTGAACGCACCTGCATAGCAAAGGTCAGGGAAACGGAGGGGCGTTTCTAGGCGGTGCTCTGCCGTTCTCCTTAGCAATCGGAGGGTGCTTTTGGGAGGACCACAAATCATTTCGTCTCCCGTGGTGAGCGCGTCGGCATATCGACTTCTCTCTTTGTGCTGCTGCCCATTTTTCAGCTCATAACGCGCTCACCACTGATAAACGCTTTTTTCGTCCGTGCACAGCGTATGTGCCGTTACACCTTGCCCGAATTCTTGCCGAATGTCCCTTCAAACCACGCCTTAATCTGGTCGCGCACGTGTCGACCTGAGGCGCACCGATCGGTATCTGGTGCTGGAATTGATCCAGGATTCACGAAGGGGTGGTGGAGGTACTCAACCCCACCAGGAAAGATGGGGCAATTCTCGTGTGCATCAGCACACATTGTCACGACGTAGTCAAAGGATGCGTTGTCATACTCGACGAGAGATTTGGCGCGCTGTGAGGTAATGTTGATGCCCAGCTCTGCCATCACTTCGATGGCACACGGGTGCACTTCCGTCGGTTCGCTGCCGGCGCTGTACGCCTCATATCGATCGGCATACAGCGCGTTAACGAACCCTTCGGCAATCTGGGAGCGCGCTGCGTTGTGCGTGCAAAGGAATAAGATCCTTTTTTTCGCGTTCATCTTAGAACCTCCAAAACAGAGTAAATCCGTTCTTGTAAGAAAATGCAGAGACCTGGTTCATAACCGCATCCTATAGTTTTTCTATATCGTAGCCATTCACCTGTACGCCACTTAACGGCCGAACCCCATCGCGCAACACCACGAGCAAACATATCTCCTTTTGGAGGCGTGGTGGTGTGGAAACTACCGCGGTCATCTTTCCCCCTGGCTCTCACCTTCTTTTAGTTGCTATTAAGACGCTTGTACATATGAGCTCGTGCGCATAGGTGGTTAATTCGCGACTTCCACGCTTGGGGGAAGCAGTTGAATAAACGCGAAAATACCTATAAAAACGCTAAATCCTCCATCTTCACACGGCAAAATTAAAAAAAACGGTATCTTTTGTCGTTAAAAATGGAACGTCAGCGTTTTTGTAGTAACAGTTTCAGTGGGAATGGCTTGCCGTGTCCGGGATAAACAGTCTTGACGTTATTACTTTCTAGTTTTTCGATACTGACCTGCGCAGTGGGCATATCGTCCATGATGGTACTGATCGCAGGTTGTTTGGTGTTTTCAAGTAGGTCGCCGCAAAACAGATCACCGGCGGATGTCAGAATGCCGATCGAGCCTTTGGAGTGTCCCGGAATTGAAAGAACTTTAGCGTCGAATCCATATTCAGTAAGATCGCCCCATCCGCGACAATCGCATCGGGTTGAAATCTGTCCGCAGCACCAAATCTAAAGAGGCTCGGGGCCAGCGATCTGAGAAGGCGATTGCCTTTTTTCCTGTTCCAGAACATATCGCCGCGTTCAGCCATACCGACATCGTCAGCATGCATAGCTATCTTTGCTCCGAACTTTTGGCGCAGATAGGCGGCATTTCCGATGTGGTCAAAATCGCCGTGGGTGATAACGATCAACGTGAGATGTCCTGGCTGTCAGCCTGCGCTGATAAGTTCTTTTTCAAGGTCAGCGCGCTTGTTGGGACCCCCGGTGTCGATCAGGACATAATCATCGTGGGTTTTGATGAGATAACAGTTGACGCTGCCCAGTTTGAGGGGGAGCGACAGATTGATCGAGTTGAATTCTGCCGGCATGTGGTAGTCCTTTCGTGTTTGAGCGGCTGTTACAGTAGGGCACATCACGTCTTCCCGGCGAATACGCGATCGACTGCGCCTACAACCTCTCGGATCAGCTCAGTCACCAGCGCGTATGCGACTCGATCTCAAACTGTTCACTAAGGGGTGTTGTATTCAGGCGTCGTGTCCTCAGCTCACTTTTCACCTTGCGCCAGATTTTCTTTGACTCTGAACCTGACGATCTCTTTTACAGTGTCTAACGGAATAGGCCAATCTATTGGAAATTGAACCGTGCCTTTTGATTGCTTGTAACTGGACAACTTCTCCTTGAAAGCCAGGATGACGGAAGAGGGTACATAGAACCCGATATGTTTATTATAGGCGGCGAAATGCACCAAGTTGCCGTTGAGCTTGAAGGTAGGCATTCCATAACTAATACTCTCTTCAGCTTGAGGCGCTGCTTCTCTGATAGCACTTCTCAGCTCCCTGAGTCTATGCTGAACATTCTGAGGAAACGTCGCGATATAATCGTCGATATTTTTTGACTGACTTCTTGACCTCTCACTTACCATATTGCTGTCCGAAACTGATCGACTATTAATTCAGTTTGGCAGACGCAACAACAGCACGTTTGCACATGTTTCCTTCAGTGTACCAGTTCTTCAAGAGAATGCTGCAGCCGCGTTAGGAGCCTTTTCTGGCACCTGCTGAGTAATATCCCAATATTCTACAATCTTGTCCGCGCTAAAGCAGAAAAGATGAACTTGCCTTAACCCTCCCTCGCGAGGGTCAGGGCTGGAGAGCTGGGTGTGCACTGCAACAAGGTCTCCCTCAGCTAGCACATTCCTCACGATAAGCTTAAAATCGGCATTCGATCCTTTAATTATACCTTCTGCTCCTTTCTTCTGCACCTCTATCATTGCATCGATCAACTCATTCATTCCGCCGGTAACATACGGATTATGAGTCTTACACTCTGAGGCACAGAATCTCAGTCCCTCTTTTGGTCTGCCTGCGCCAATCAAATTTAGGAATTTGACTGCGATGTCTTTTCGCGTATCCGCTTTTTCTGAACTCTCGGGAGGCTTTAAATCAGACATTCTTTCACCAAATATGCGCGGCATTTGCCGATTAAATCTGCTTGCACGCACGCCAAGCCATGTTGCTATCTCACAGACATGTCCGGCTGGATAATGCCAAAAAGGTTTCCTTCCGTGTCCGTGCAGTAGGCAATAGCCCCGATGCCTGGAACGGCCTGTATTTGCCCTCAAACAACGACAGGTGCGCAACATCGTCAACCGCTACGGTTCGGTCATCGGAAAAGACGTCCATCCCCATACCTTCCGACACTCATATGCGATCCACTGCGTGCGAAACGGGTGGGACATAAGACGGCTGCAGCACGTCAATGATTTGGTGGAGAGGTGGTTCAGCAGCCTAAGCTGTTCTCAGTATTCTTTCGTCCTTAACGGGCGGATCTGTGTTCCCGCTTGACTGGTTATGTCGGCCGGAGAAATGGACCCCCGCTTGGAGCTATGTCGATCAGAGTAAGCAAGCTCGGTAGAACAAGCGACTTCCAGAACTGAGCCGTTGGGCTTGCACTTTCTGCGTCATGGTATCTGCGCTTTTCTGCGGAGCGTACGATATCTTATATACATCTAATGACTATTAGTTTAATTAGTGACTATTAGTCAGCAAGAGGAAGTTCTTATGAAAATTATTTTTGACGACGAGCAATTCTCGTTTCAATTGCTCAGGGTCCTTGGAGACGCGGTGAACGGTGCCGCGGATATCGGCGAATGCCTATCCACGGCGAATCGGATAAAGGAGGGAGATTTCGAAAGCTGGCATGACGAATGGTTAAAAACTGCGAGGCGTATCCACGCAGTCGCTGATGCGAACCTCGCCGCCGGCCACCGCGTGAGTGCGTGTGAAGCGTACCGCCGCGCGTCGAACTACTATCGCGCGGCAGAGTTCTACCTGCACGGTGATCCGACCGATCCGCGCATCACGAAACTCTCGGGCGCGAGCGCTGAATGCTTTCGTCGGGGCATACAACTCCAGGTGCCGCCCGTCGAGATGGTGGAGGTGCCATACGACGGCACAACGCTCCCCGCGCACTTTTATAGGGTCGACGAATCAGAGGCGCCCCGACCGACGCTTATCCTGCACTCGGGATTCGACGGCACTATTGAAGAGCTCCACGGCACGGCGATGGCCGCAGCGAGACGAGGCATCAACTGTCTCACGTTCGAAGGGCCCGGGCAGGGCAGAGTCATCCGTGAACAGGGACTGCCATTCAGGCCTGACTGGGAGCACGTAGTAACGTCGGTGGTGGACCACGTGCAGACGCTGCCGGGCGTCGACCCGACCAAAATAGCGCTCATGGGGCTCAGCATGGGCGGTTACCTCGCACCGCGCGCGGCGGCGTTCGAACACCGGCTGGTCGCGTGTGTCGCCAACGGCGGTATTTTTGATTTTTCGGCAAACCAGGTTCCTCCCGGGATGTCGAGCGCGGAACTCCTTGGGTTTATTCGCCAGGACGCAGCCGCTGCTGACAAGGAGATATGGAAAGCGGCAGAGGCCAACACCGAGGTCCGGTGGGGCATTCAAAACGGCATGTTCACATTCAAAGCCGCGACCCCCAGCGAATACTTGTTGAAGGCATCTGAATTCGAGCTCACCGGTGTGGCAGAACAGATCACGTGTCCAACACTCGTCGTTGATGCCGAAGCCGAGCATTCCTTCGCTGGCGAAGCTAAGAAGCTCTACGACGCGCTCAGGTGTCCTAAAGAATTTATGCTCTTCACGGCTGAAGAAGGCGCAGAAGAGCACTGCCAGATTGGCGCAGCCATGATATCGCAGGAGCGCATCTTCGGATGGCTCGAGGATGTGCTGGATGAGAGGACGAAAGCGTAAATCCGTTTAATTAGTGACCGTTAGCCAATTTTAGCTTAAGCATGCCAAACGAAAAAAGAAGGAAGCGAGATAGAGAGCGCCGGCGGAACGAGATAATCGATGCGGCGGAGAGACTATTCTTCTCAAAAGGGTATGACGTCATTACCATGGACGACATCGCCGCTGATGCCGGTCTCGCCAAGGGCACTTTGTACACATATTTCAAAAGTAAGGAATCCCTGTTCTACGCCGTCGCCCTTCGGGGCGTGAGGCTCTTGAACACGTTGTTCGCGGGGGCAGTTAAAATGGAAAAAGTAGGAGTTGATAAGATCTACTCAACCGGCGTCGCTTACTATGAGTTCTCAAAAAGGTACCCCGAGTATTTTAAGCTGTTCTCCTATGCCGAGTCGGAAAGGTTCGTCTGCCGGAACGATGAAAACGCTCTCAAGCTCACGAAAGTAAACCAGGATAACTTGAACATAATGCTGGAATCGATACGCATCGGCCAGGAGGACGGCTCGATCCTGCCCGGCCTGGATCCGCTGATGACGGCGATCTTTCTCATGGAATCCACAAACGCGATGATCCCGATCCCAGGGTTCCATGAGACCCTCTATCAGAACGGCAAGGACACGGACGAAGTTATGCGCTTTACCCTCGAGCGGCTTAAGCGTTCCATAGAGAACACCCCCAAGTAGGTGATAGCGCCGCGATAATGGGAGAAGAAAATGAAAGCTGTTTTATTTGACGGGTCAAAAGACGATGATACTACGATTGGTACAATCCGCCAAGCCATTGTAGAGCAGCTGGGTCGCGCCGGCTGGGACGAAGAGGCCATCGACGTCAGAAATAAGCGTATCGCCGGCTGTACGGGGTGCTTTGGCTGCTGGGTCAAGACTCCGGGCATCTGTGTCATCGACGACGATGGCAGGGAAATAGCTAAAAAAGCAGCTCAAGCTGACCTGCTTGTTTGTCTGACCCCGATAACGTTCCGCGGCTACTCCTCGGAGCTCAAGAGGGCATTGGACCGGAGTATACCCGTGCTGCTGCCTTATTTTACGCGTGTCAACGGTGAGATACACCATTCGATGCGATATAGGAGGCGCCAGCGGTTGGCCGTCATCGGCGTGCAGGCGTCACCAGACCGTGAGAGCGCGCAAATATTTAAGACCCTGGTCGACCGCAATGCGATCAACTTCCATAGTCTCGCCCACGGCTCATCCATTATAATTAGAGGCTCGGGTCCGCGGGAGATCGGCGAGCTGACGAACTCACTGCTAAAAAGCATCGGGGTGACGACGTGAGCCAGAATAAGAGGGCTTTACTCATAGTTGGGAGCCCGAGGTGCGAAAAGAGTAATTCAGAGGCCATCGGCACGTATTTAATGGAACGGCTCGGCGAAAAAGGCGTGGTGTGGGATAAGGTATACACTTACCGCTTAACAAGAACGGCGGAGGGGCGGGAAAAACTGCTTAACGCCGTCTATGGAGCTGACATCCTCGTCCTGGCTTCCCCACTATACGTAGACAGCATTCCCTCGTTTACTATCAATGCTATGGAGCTGATCAACGAGCACAGAAGGGCCATTGAATCCCCGAAAGAGCAGAAGCTGTTCGTCATCGTCAACTGCGGCTTCCCCGAGCCTTCCCATAACCAGACGGCGCTAGCCATTTACAGGCGCTTTGCCCTTGAATCCGGAATAGAGTGGGTCGGTGGGGCCCGTGTTGGCTGGGGAATGGCCATCGACGGCAGATCGCTTGATAGCGTGGGCGGAATGGTCAAGAACCTGATGAGGGGCTTACAGCTTGCCGCCGGGGCGCTGGCTGGAGATATTCCGGTACCAAAAGAGGCGGAAGAGCTCATTTCAAGGCCATTTATGCCCCTGGTCCTGGCAAAGCTCATGACGTCGGTCGCCGGGGGCGTGGGCTGGAACAGCGAGGCCCGAAAGAATGGCGTAAGGAATAGGATGCATGATAGGCCCTATGAAAGTGATTAAAGTCTAGAACCCTGCAAATAAACATGACGAATAAAATGATTGGGCGTTGGTTTCTTCCTTGATTCAGATTGAAAACTTAACCAAGTATTATGGCAAGCACTTGGGTGGCAGCGTGGATCTCAAGGTTGGACAAGGTGAAGTGTCCGGCTTTATAGGTTCGAACGGGGCCGCAAAGACCACGCCTTTGCGGATCCTGCAAGCGTTGCTCCGCAAGAACGCCAGGAAGGTAAGCCTACTGGGGAGAGAGTGGTGGTGGCGCAGCCGGGCTAGAATCGATGCGACTAACGTAGCAAGGGTCTGAGCAGGCTGTTCTTTCAACTCAAGCGCAAACGTTCGTAAGTACGATCCGTCAAGTCGTTCAGCCCTTGCGAGGCAGTAGCTGCACGTCGTTCCGTATATTACTACATACTTTAGTTTAGCATCTAGCCTGGCACATTCAACGCTCTCTATTAGCTCTGCCAGCGGCACTGTGTGAACGTCGTCGAGGGTATAGGCGTCGTTGTGATGGCTCGGACCTGGACCGCACCGCTAACGTCGGAAGTGCTTCCAAGCTAGCAGGATGAGCAAGATGACCGCAATCACATTGAAGACTATTTTACCGACAAAATCGATCGCCAGAACTATCCCGCTGGCCCAGAATCCCGCAAGCATGCTAGCTGCAAGTCCTCCGAAGATTATCGCAAATCGGTGAGCATCTCGCCAATTAGTGCACATAGAGAGCGTTTTTATCAAGAAAAGAACCGTGCCAGCCAGGATGAGACCTAGTATGATAGGAACCGTGGCAGGTATCTTTGGAATTACATCATAAGCGAAGGCAACCAAACCGAACCATAGTAGACTTAGCACAAAAACAAGCAACCCGGCTAGCCACGGCTGTGGGGGCACTCTGGTTGTGCCCTGAGCTGGACGCAGCGCTGGTCTAGGGCCTAACGCACTGATCACTAACACCGCGATCGCGGCCAAAGCAAATATAATCAAGACCAACGGGGGTTGGTAGACCGATCCAATGGTGGAGGGCACAACTGTTTGAGTCCAAACATACCAGGAGAGGACAGAGCCAAGAATGAAGATAATCGCAATGATAGAGAGCCCTCGTTTGCCAAACCATAGATCTTCACGCCGGCTGGGAAAGATAAGTTCTGTGAGGTATATAGGTAGAACCACACCCCAAACACTTTCGTAGCCGATGGCCCACAGAAAGTAAACCCAATTTACTCCTAATACGCGACCGTAAATGTTGTAAGAGCCAGAACCGATGAAGGGAGAGATCGATGTCTGGACGACTATAAACTCCACGAATATGGCAAATGCGACGCCTAAAAGGAGGATAGAAACCCATCCCCGATGTTGATGTCGCGCCAAATATCGTGTGAGTAACGCCGCACCACCATAAAAGGGAATTTCTATAATTAGGGAACTTATGATCGTGAGGTATGTGGAACCGAAGAGAACTTCCGCAATGACGGGTGAGAGAAAGAGGAGGGTTATGATAGGCGCAACCTGGCACCATCCTATGAGTTTTTGCTTCATTTTGTGTCACGAATCAAAACGGCAAAACGACAGTGCGATAGCTAATTTCATGTTTTAACCGCGCCATATCGCCCTGTGGCCTTCTACTAGAGAAACTAGACAAAGACAGAGCAGAAAGGAGATGAGATGGCCTGGTCTTTTTTTGCAGCAGGAACGGTTACCGCGCCTGCGAATACAACGGTAATGAGAAAGATGACTACAGAAAATGAGAGGATTTCGGATACGCGCATGATTGCCTCGTAAAACGTTCGTTGCCCTAAAAAAATGTCAGAGGATACGATAAAGGCTCCGATTTAAAACTGGGCGAGCAGCAATACTGCCGATAAGCATTAACAAGTCGGCTAAATGTTGCCTGCTCTGCTGGCGAAGGTAACTGGGGGGTCTGGCTACTCGTTCGCCATTTCGAGAAGCGCCTTCACTACGTCCTCTTGGGTCTGGACTTTTTTCCTCTCAGCGCTCAATGTGGCGCGGTACTTCTCGAAATCGGCATGGGTTTTCTTGCTCACGCTGATGGTTGTTCGACATGCTTCCTTATCTGGTTCTGCCTTCTCTGCCTCCCTAAAATGTGAAACAAGAGCGTTGAGAGCTTCCAAATCATCTAGGCTAATCTGGGCTCTTCATAGAATTTTGTCTTGACTTCTGCAAGCACGCGGCTCAATAGCTCCGCATCGCTGCCCGTTAAGATTGGCCCATTTTCTATCATTTTTCGCCCCCTGGCCGGTGCTTCTTACATTAACAGCATCACATAATGCATGATCGCTTTGTTCTGACGCCGATTTTAGCGCCTAAAAGGCCGTTATTCCTCTAGGCGAGCTTTGATTAAACTTCAATCGCTCGAGAATCGCCGTCATTATCTGCCGATACGCCATGTCGGTCGAAACGACCCAGGACGCCGATATAAATCGCAATGGAACGGCACGCGGTCCTCGTCGCCGCGCGGCTACAGTCACGCTTGAGCCTTGAGGGGCGGGCCCATACACTGAGCGGGCCATCCCGGGATTTGAGCTGGCCCTGGCACCGGTATGCCATCCGCGGCCACATCTCCCCCGGCCATTAAGCCATGCAACGTAAGTGAACGCTCCTTAGGAAGAACCTAAGTGTTCACAGCCTGTGCTCCGCCGATGGCCACGACGTCGACCCGGTAGACCTCTTCCGCCCCATGCTTCAGACCCGACTCGATGCCGCGTACCAGTGACTTGACCTGGGCACCGCGCAGGCCATCGTCGATGTCAATCCGGGCGACAATCCATAGCCGGCCCGGACCGATGAAGGTGAACAGGAGTTCGCGAATGGCGGTCACACCGGGGTACCGAGGATAAAGGCTCGTATTCTCTCCTCCTCAGCTGGCCGCAACGGCTGGGTGAAGCCACCAGGATCGCGGCTCCTGTCCTCGGCCCACACCCAGGCGCCGACCAGGAAGTCGTGGCTGCGCCGGATAAGCCGAAGGCTGATGAAGATCATCATCAGCGCGATGAGCACCGCGGCCACTCCCTGCGGTATCGACGACCCGGTGATCTGATTAAGTGCCAAGCCGGCAAACGCGATCACGTTTCCGAAGATCGACGCTGCGTCGTTGAGGAACACAGCCCGCAGCGAGGGTTCAGACGTGACCCTGGACTCCTCCAGGAGCTCCCGATGGTAATGGCGTGCCCTGCGGCTCATCTGGCCCGCTGATTGGCGAAATGACGCCAGAGTAAAGACAGTAGCGATCACAAGCACGACATAGGCCACGGCGAACGACGAGGTGACGCTGGGGTGGATCAGCTCATCGATGCCGTCAACCAAGGAGAATATCGCAGCGGCCACTAACACGCCGAGGGACGCGATCAGCGTCCAGAAGTAGGTCTCCCGCCCGTACCCCAAGGGATACCGGGCGTCGGGAGGGCGGCTGCCGCGACGCTGAGCCACGAAGACCAACAGGTCGTTGACGTTATCGGCGAGTGAATGCGAAGCCTCGGCGGCCATCGCAGAAGAACCAGTGAGCGCCGTTGCACCGACCTTGGCAAGCGAGACCCCGATGCCCGTCACAAGGCCTACCAATACGGTCCGCGCGCTTTCGTCCGGCATCGACCAAGGTTCACCTACCGCCTATTGTATGAGACGGCTTTTATGATTTATTCTTACCCCATTTAATCGGTCTTGCAGGATTTTGGGCCCTTGGCGTGTTCGCTTCTTTTTCGCTGGTAATACAATACACACCTCAAACCGCGGTATTCGTCAGCTATTATTTTTTTTGACACGACAAATTCTTGATCGCACTATCGCGCCGCTGTCTGGTAGCCAGCCGTCGTGCACGCGGTCCTGCAGGTATTGGTAAGCTTCCCAACTGGTTGAGCACTTCCGTAAAAGTTTTTCGGCGGCCATATCAGCAAGGTCGTTTTTGTAATCCGCGATTTCAAGGATGAGCTCATCGATCTCTGCCCGATCGTCGTTCATGGGGCAAAATGAGGGGGTCCGGCTGGAAATTGTTAGCTAAATGTGGAGCGGAAGTATGTCTAATTCAGAGGCCCCGCGTGCACGGTGTTTTTAACGCACTCACTTTTGGGGTTTTGTGGCGGCTGAAACCTCCCTTATGTAACCGATAATCTTTTGCTTGAAATCCTCCATTGAAGCCGGACTGAATTGAGAAACATCATGCAGCATGATGATGTTCATTTCGCCTCCCGCGGTTACAATTGCTATGGCCTTTTCATAATTAGAGGAGAGTATAGGCACGAAGAACATAGTCTCCAGATTGGCATTTTTGCCCAGGCTGACCAGCCCGATATTTGTTATATCAAGGCTCCTTCTGGGTTCTCCTGTTTTCGTCAGGACCAATCCTTTAAGGCTGAGCGCCGTTTTGTTTCTGAAATCACCGTACGCGGCAAAATACACTGCATCCATCAACGTGGGTTCCACTGAGTTTAGAGCAGCGACGCCTTCCATAAGTTTTTTAGGTGAGGACCGCAATTGCGTCATCTGGATATTGAATCTGCGAGCGGCATCCCACAGCTCCTTTGTTTTATCTGGAAGAATAACTTCGGCACCTCCGGCGAGAAAGCCAAAGTTTTCACCTAGCCGATTCTTGAATAAGTCTCGGATATTTACGGCTACAAGGGCTTTTCTCAGATACGGTTTGTTCCGCCCTTCCATGTCGTACTGGGCAAAGGCGAAAGCTGTTGTCAACGCGCTGTTGACGGTGACGTGCTCTTCTTGGCAGCGATGTATGAAGGTAGATGTAATGTCCTCTGGCAGGCTAATCACGGCCATCCCGATATCTTTTGATTTCCAATAATCTCTGTAGATTTGCGCGTAGTCGTTCTCACCAAAAACTGTTTTGCTTTTCTTCCATGCGCGATTTGTCCACGCTATAGCTATCCTATAGATCCAGCTTGGTGAAATTTTGACCTTGAGATCATCATTGATGACGCTAGGTGGCAGGGGCATAGGTTCCACCTTTACATCAAGTTCCTGCAGGAAAGATGCAATATCCTTGATTAGGTAGGCCAGCGACAACCCATCGCATATGATGTGATGGCAGATCACAACCAAGTCTGCGCTTTCAGCTGAACGAAAAAGGAGGAATTTAACCAGCGGCCCCTTGCCCATGTCGAACGGTTCCTGCTGTTCTCGCCAGGCCAGTTCAAACCACTGATTCTCTGTTTTCTTGCCGACTATTTTAATCTGAAAATCGGGAACGTTATCGAAGGCGAACCGAGCATTGCCTTCTCTATCCTGCTCTATGCGCGCCCCAAGGAGAGGATACTTCAGTCGCGCATTAGCTATAGCTCGCTTTACCGGCTTTTCAAGTATGTCGCAACTGAACCTTCCCATCATTATTATGTTGCAAAATGGCGCACGGTATAGCAGGCGTTGCTCTCCAGTCAGGGGCTGATGAATCTCAGGCGATGTATTCTGCATATTCAACGAACCTCTACATCTGCATTAGGAAATCAACGGATTAAGAATCTTTATATTTATATTGTACATAATTCCCGAATCTTTTCCTTGGGTCGCCCAGCTCATATTTTGCTACTCAAAATTGAGGAGCTCAACAAGCGGTTACAAGACGATGGAGAATGATTACTACTCAAAATACGAATCAACGTTGTTTGATGTCGAAGCGATGGCAAAGAGGAGAAAAAAGAGGGATTCCAAGGGTTGTCAAAAGGCGTTTGATATGGGGGCTCGCTTCTGTGGATAAAAAGGCATTAGACGCTGAAAATGGCGTTAGCGCAAAAAGAACATGCAATATACGATACAGCTCATGTGAGTTGCGCGAACGGATTTGCTAAACTGTGTGCAGCTATGGACTTAGTCAGGTACTCCCAAAAAAATCGAATTTCTTGCCCAATGAGAGCAGATATGGCGGGCTATGCCAGCACTTTTTCGAGCTGATATGCGCGCTCTTTCTTCTTTTCGAGCGGACAACCCTTAACACGACGCGCGCCCTGTCCTCTTTCATTTGAAACATTTGTAGGGGTTATACCATGAAGAAATATGTCTTGCTCATCACACTGGCGCTCATTGCAGCCCCCCCCGTAATAGCAGGATGCACGTCACCTGCGAGTCCAAGTCCAAGCACCGCAACTTCGACGTTGGCGAGTTCCGCACCGGCAGCAGCAAACACGGCGGCAGCTTCGCCAAGCGTAACCGCTTCAGTCAGTCCAACTATTTCACCGACTGCCGCAACAAATCAGCAGACCTATTCCGTCTCGATAATCAGTTATGCGTTCCAGCCCTCGACGTTAACCATTCCGCGAGGAGCAACCGTAACGTGGACTAACAACGCGCCAATTGCTCATACCGTCACGTCCGATACCGGGGCCTTTGGCTCAGGCACGCTAAGTCCGGGAGCGACATACTCGCACCAGTTTAACCAATCGGGGAATTACTCGTATCATTGTAGCATACACCCAACCTTAATGACGGCTACTATAACTGTTCAATAAACACTGGGGGCACAAATAGCAGCAATATTATTGAGCTTAGGATTACAGCCCCCTGCGAGGCTGACGTAAATACGTTCACTGTCTCGCCCACCGTTCATTCAATCCCCGTGCGAATGTCCGTGCCTGCTCCATGTCAGCGCTATCTGGCCGTCCCTTGTTCGTGCCGCCGGCAGGTCGAAGTGTCCTTTTTGTATAATTGCGACGGCCGGTCGGTCCCGATCCGAGCGCGCCAGGGCCGTATTCTTTCTACTTTTTTGGTAATCGTTAGCCGTATAGTGCAACCTCGAGGTCTAAATCCTTGCGTTGAGGACATTCATCAGTTTTGCGCGTCGGCCGAATTCTGCGTACTGTCTTCTCACGCCAACCCGATCGGAAAGAATTCCTTTAAGATGTCGCGAGTTTTTCAGTGCCGGCCGTCGAGATAATAGGGGCTGTTGTTACCGCTTTCGCACCAAACGGATCGATATCTTCGTAGCCCCTGGGTTTACAACCTTCGATATTCCCCTGCGTCCATCGAGCGTGTGTGCGCCTATCTGGCAGTACGGGCTAATGCTCGGAAAGTTTGGCGATATATCTTGTATGAGGGCAGCGATTTCTAAACCGTTACACTGTATGCTCTCTCGTATCGTCTTAAACTGCTCACTCGGTTTTATCTGTGCTCCAAGTGCCTTGCCAATGGCTTCTGCATCTTCGTCGCGTGCTTCTGCTGGATAGATGACGTAGGGGCAATTATCCCTAAGGTGGCGTTGGCCCACGATATTTCCAGAAGGATGAATTACGCCAAGCCTCAGCACAGGCGTTCCCGCATCAAATGTCCCTTCCGCGAACGTTACATAGCTAAAAATCCAGCCGGTTTTTTCAATTGCCTCATCAACGTATTTCCTCGACATATGAGAATAACGCGCCCTAAATCGTGCACGCGCTTCGCTTACGATATCGAGTAATAGATCGGTGCTGCTAATTTCACGTATATGTGCCAACCTGTTGTTCACGAGCCTGAGAAGTTCTACGCTTCCTGCACCCGTGATCAGCCCGATACTGGTATTGCAAATCTTTTCGTGATCATCATTGTAACCGACCAACCGCCTGTTTGTGTCATAAAAAGAGACTCGCGTGTCTGCGGCCAAGAACACATATGTTCCGAAGTTAATTCCTAATGCAATCGTCATTGATAGTTAAGATGGCACACGCGCATACACGTCATGCAGGTCCTTGTCGTTGAACTGGAGGTACGCCGAATGACGTTCACGCTCGAAGGCCCAGCAGCATCTGCATCCGTCGGATCAGTATTGATCCGTCCTTCAACTTACCTTTTCATGCGGTTTAGCCATAGCAGTTTACTTGTCACACAGCTAACCCAGCACAAGGATTTAAACTGCATAGCAAGCCCCCAGGTTGTTTTGTTAACGAGACCCATTAGCCAAAATGGCGTCTTATCATGCAGCTCTTTTACATCGCGAGCAGTCACGATTATTTCAAGCGTGTTCAATTATAACAGGTACCATTTTACATCTGCGGTGACTACCACTTTACCACCTGGCGGTTCTTTGCCCGCTTGCTCTGACACGCCCGTATCGTAGCAGACCGGTCTGGGCATTAAACGAGATCAGTGCATAGTGTAGAGTTGTGATAGACCACGCACAACTACGGATCAGATGGAGAAGTCTGTAAGGCCACGATGTTTTGCCAAACCGAGAGATTTAAGCTTTCTTCTGCTCCTTTAAAAAGCACTTACGGGCATTGAGGAGAGGAGCACGAACGTGAGATATTTCTGGCTTGATGACACAGCTCGGCTTGTTGAGCGGACAGACAATAAAATGCCGACCGAGGCTGTGGGAGAGCGTCAGCACATGTTGAGCAACGTCCTCTTCTGGATTGTCCCTGTGATCATCGTACTCACGATCCTCATCTTTGCCTTTCTCAGGTGAATGTTATGACGTTCTGCAAAGAATGCGGACACAAGCTCGGCTTTCTCGAACCTGCAGAGGACGGTTTGTGCAACGGTTGCTGACAGCGGTTGGTGCAGCAGAGGGCGGCCGAGGCACAGTGCACTCATAATTGTTAAGTAGCACTCTGCCGACTATTCAATTACTATGCTAGCCGCTGAACATTACCCAGACTTCTTCCTTTACGGTGCGCCGCCCCGTACAAACGAACTGCTGGAGATTCACTGCAGCAAAATCTCACTCCACTGTGCAAAAGCCGACTACAACTACCCTACAATACGGCTGCCCCACACGCTCTCAATGCTTGCAGGACTGCCGACGCGTATATATCAAACGGTGCACGACGGGGCGCTTGCCTTTCTCGTGGTCATCGCACCCCCTAACTCAAAGCCTGAAAGTGTCCCAGCAGACTCAAAATCGCCCGCCTTCACATAGCGACGGATTTGAAAAGTAATAAAGACTAATCGCTAGCATCCGAGCCTGCATCAGGCTCAGGCCGTGTCATAATCTCTGCACAGCTTCAACTACTCGTCTTGATTAGCACCTGTGATCACGTCCGCGTAAATCTAAGCAAATCGATAATCATTTGGACGAGCACAGATACACGTCACTGAGGTGTGCCGTTACGGCAGCGCGTACTGATGACCGCCTAAGAGGCACTGGCATTGTTTTAGCAATTTTGAGCCTGACTGCTCTGGTAACGTCTTTCAGTGAGTCAATGCTCGTTCCGGCGTTACCGGTCCTGCAAGCGAACTTCCACACCACCGAAGCCGTGATCGCTTGGGTTCCGGGCATCTATTTATTATTCGGCAGCCTCGCGACACCCACGTTCGGCAAACTCGGTGATACGTACGGGAAGAAGAAACTCCTCCTCATCGCGATTGTCTTGTACACGATCGCAGTTATCGGAAACGGTTTTGCGTGGTCTATAGAGAGCCTTTTAATCTTCAGGGCGATACAGGGGATCGGACTGGCGATGTTCCCGCTGGCGTTTGCAATCATCAGGGACGAGTTTCAGCACGACAAGGTCGCGACGGCGACAGGCTTTGTGAGCGCGATGTTTGCCGTGGGGTCGACTATCGGGCTTGTCGGCGGTGGATGGATCACGCAGACGTTTAGCTGGCAGACCAACTACTACCTCTTGGCTCCCGTTGCAGCCATCGTAACGGCGCTCATCGCATGGGGCGTCCCTGAGTCGCCCCTTCGCACGCCGTCCCGATTCGACTACTGGGGCATCATCTTACTCGAGCTCGCGATTCTCGGTTTTCTGGTACCGCTCACACAGAGCGGGGTATGGGGATGGTCCTCGCCCTACACGCTCGCCCTCCTCACGCTCGGCGTGGCCGCGACGATCGCATTTGTCTATGCGGAGCTTCACGTCCGTAATCCGCTCGTCGGCCTTAAGCTGCCCGGTGCCCGCTACATTCTTGAAATTAACTTCGTGATGTTTATCGCAGGCTTTTCTATGTTCTTGGCCGATGTGGCGATCGTCTATTTTGCACAGACGCCTCCACCTGTCGGCTTCGGTTTGAACACGTTTCAGACCGCGCTAGTGTACGTGCCTTCCGGGATTGCTGTCCTGGTGGCTAGCCCGCTGTTTGGGGTGCTCGTTACGCGCCGGGGAGCGAAGAACACGCTTGTGTTCGCCTCGTTCATCGTCGCCGCAAGCTTTGTGTTCTTCGCGTTGGCGGGCAGCTCGATCGTGGGGATCATCATCGGTACTGTCATACTGTTTTCGGGCGTCGGCGGTGTCTTCGTTGCGGCGATCAACCTCCTCTTTTTGTACGTGCCTGCCAGCAGAACCGGCGCAGAAACTGCCCTCAACATGGTGTTTCGGTACATAGGGGGTGCCGTCGGTACGACCGTTACTGGAGCATTACTGACACTCTATGCAGCCCCGATTGTTGTTACGATTCCCGGAGGGACCACCATCGCGCTCGCCCCCACAACGCAGGCGTTTACGTATGTGGTCGTCGTAGCACTTGTTTTAGGTCTCCTGGGACTCGTGGTTGCGTACGCGCTCAAAAGAGCACCAGACGTCCAGATACTTGAGGGTAGCGACGGACAGGTGCCCGTGGGCTAGGGGAATACGCGGCTGTGTTCGAAAACAGCAGACAATGATTCGTTGGTCGCCTTGCTCGACTAGTGTTAGCAGCAGCGAAACTAAACTAAGCCCTGCTCATCTTTTTCATTTCAGCGCTGACAAGACTAGCGAATATTGGATGCTTCCACAACCGTTGCTCTTACGCCTGTATGCTTAGCGCAAGCGCGGTATTCAATATGGTGGAAACCGCAGGAAGCTCGTACCGTCTTCCCGATCTGCGGCATTCTCGTTGCGCTGCTGACACTGGGAGCCTCCAATAGGCTTCGGCTGAGATGATTAGTGTAGAAAGATGTAAGCAAGGCAGCGTCAGTTCGTAAGTTATTTATGTAAATATACAGCAGCAACCCCACATGAAACCATTCTGGATGCTGAGCATCGTCGTTGTTATTGTTGTAATACTTGCCAGCGTTGGGTACGTCACCTCGACCACCCAGGGCGCGTCGACCACCCAGACGATCGGTGGGATTACGATCCCTACCACGACCGGTTCGCCGACGCCGGCGGAGGCGCGACAGATCGCGGCGGCAGCGTACGTCTTCGGCTACCCCCTCGTCTTTATGGACGTCTTGAAGGAGCACCAAACGGCAGTTCCGGCGCCGAATTCAACGCTTGGTGTAGCACCCATCAACCAGCTTGCGAGACCGTACCAGGCGCAACTAACGGCCGGGTCGCTAGTGCAACCGATGCCGATTGCAACCTATGATTTTGCCTATGCGAACGGATGGTTTAACCTGACGAAAGAACCGATGGTGCTGAGCGTTCCTGCCTCGAATGGTCGGTACAACGTGATGACGCTGTATGATGAGTGGACGAATGTCTTTGCATCGCTGGGGCCGCGCACAACCGGAAACGGGTCGGGCGCTTACGCTATCGTTGGTCCCGGGTGGAACGGCGCCCTCCCCCCAAACTTGACAAAGATACAGGCGCCGACAAACATCGTTTTTCATATAGAGCGGGCACAGCAGAACGGTCCTGCTGACCTTCTTGCAGCAGCCGCCTTTCTTGATAATCTCACTGTGACCCCATTGAGCGCGTGGGGCACGAACTACACGCCGCCGGCCACTGTGTCGGGGAATCCCGACGTGAACATCACGTATGTCAGGGCTCCGGCTGCCTATGCTCAGGTCGCGAATATGACCCCTGACGTATTTTATGGCCGTATGGCTACGGTTATGGGGGGCAACCCCCCAAGCAGTGCGGACAAGCCCGTCGTTGATCAGATCGCACGCATCGGCATCGTCCCGGGCACGCCCTTCAACTGGAACGGCTTGAACGCGACGATGCAGAACGCGATCGCTCAGGGTTTTCAAGATGGGATCAGCCAAGTTAACGCGGCGAGCATCAATTCTGCGGGCATTGTCGAAAATAATGGCTGGAAAACCACTTATGTCAGTGGCACCTACGGGACAAACTACACGCTTCGTGCCGGCATAACGCTGGCGTATCTTCTCCCCAACCTCCCGCAGGACAATCTGTACATGATCTCAAATACCACCGCCACTGGCGTCCCGTACTCCGGCGCGAACGACTACGTGTTGCACTTTGCGAACAACAGCACCCCGCCTGTCAACGCATTCTGGTCTGTCACCATGTACGACACCCAAGGCTACCCCGTACCCAACTCACTTAACCGATATACGATCTCACCACACCTTGGTAACTTGACGTACAACCCTGACGGGTCGCTCGACATCTACATTCAACAAGCTTCTCCCGGGGCCAGCAAAGAGTCAAACTGGCTTCCCGCGCCATCAGGCGCATTTGAGCTTGGTTTGCGCTTGTACTGGCCACAGGAATCCGCGCTAAATGCCTCGTGGGTGCCGCCGGCGGTGCAGACGGTCGGTTCCGCCACACCGACAACAAATGCGACGATGTTTGCCGACTTAGTTCCGGCATTTGCCGACCAACCGCACAACTAGCCGCTCTGTGAGGGGTCCGCCTCTCACTGGGGCCGTAGGCCGCTCGTACGAGGAGTAACCCATAACTGGGAGTGCGTTTAAATGAGGCGGCAGGCCGTAGCTGGCCTGTTAGACTGTCCAATGCGCTAGCTTAGCACTCTAACTTGGCTACTTTAGGTACGACAAAAAAACGCGTGATCCGTCTTTTGATTCATAAATCGTTAAAATAACCAACAATATTAGTCAAAATCTGCAAGCGAATGATTGGATAGGAATGGCAGGGTTGGAAGATTGGAGATATCTTCGTAGTGAATATCTTCTTCGCAACACACGGCAGATCAGTCACCTAATCGATGTGCTTATTGCAAAGCTCGCGTGGATCTAAGGAGATGCGTAGTGATGTTCCAGAGTTAGGGAAGCTCCTTGATTATTTCTAACCCTTCTTTTTCAGGAAACGCCTTTAAGGTCTCTACGCTCACCGTTCCGAAGCCGCCGAGCATGAGCAGCACTTTTCCCATTGCCTCGTCGCTGGGAGCTTCAGCAATCACTACCTTGTCGTACCTCCCGAAAGTGAAGTAGAGGGCTTTCAGCTCTCCGTTAACCGACGTTAATATGCTACGAAGGCGTTCTATTCGTTGGGCATCGTCCTTTATCTCCTGTATTCCCGCTTGTGTCCATTTCATAAGCATAATGTATCTAGGCATAGTTGTGTTACCTCCTTTTCGTTACAAAGTGGCGAACAAGACGCCAACACTTTGAAGCATACAACATTATGGACTCTTGTAATAAAACAGGCACGAAGTGAGTGCTTACAACCCCGTGCCTGAATATCAAAAGCACAGTGACTGTAGTTATTACACGTCACGATGCAGCAATGGTTACAGGTATTGCTCCCTACGGCTACCGATTTGTGTTGAGATGAGTCCAGGACGTCTTGAATCAACATAGGCGGCACGCGCTCACAAAATCAAGGAATTTCTGACTCACTACCGTCTTCTCTCGTGTATAGGCCACATAGTGTGTCGCGGTATGGAAAGAGCGTCGCATCTGGAACCGGTTTGTCGATATGCTCGTCAATAGCTTCTGGCATTGGCAAAAGTCAGTCGCATGCTGCAAATCACAACAATTAAGTTTCTGCTACGCATTCTCCACCCTTATGCTAATTGCTGATTTTGATTCAAACAACGTCGTTGGATTTATACAGCCCAAAGTGGGCCTTTTAGAGACTCATCACAGCAAAATTTCTCTCCATCGCGCAAAAGCAGGTTACAACTACCCGACAATTCGGCTGCCTCACGCATTGTCCGTGCTTGCAAGATTGCCAACCAAAATCTATCAGACAGTCCATGAAGGAGCTTTGGCCTTTCTCGTAGTTATTTCACCTCTAGGAAAAGCCCCAGCAAGTCTCGAATCCTCCGTCTTGACATGGCGGAGGTCGCCGGTTCGAATCCGGTCGAACCAATTAAGAAACCAATCAGGATTCGGTGTCACTCTGAACTGATCGTGAGCTGCACGTTTTTTAACGCTTTATATGCGCTCTCTTCCAGCCGGTTCTCCCATACGCCGAAGGCCAAAGCGTCAAGCGGCCACCACAAGAGTACCCATCCGCCAATAAGCAGACCCCCGCTCAGCAGCCTGATCCCAAAATTCGCATACGATCCAAACCACAGCGCGAGCCCATTCAACACAAGAAAAGCGAGGATGCCCACTCGCAGCGTGCGCAAGCCTTTGTATCGTGCGATGTCCTGTCCCTGTCGCGCATTTTGTGCCCAGGCTTCAGAGTATTTACGGACGGCTTTCAGCGTCTTCGCCTCCAGATCAGGCGTTATCTGCTCTGCAGGAAGCAGCACTGTAAGTTCAATCTCCTCTGCTGATGGGTGGCTGTACAACTCATCGACGACGTAGTCCATACCTGTTTTGAAACTGTACGGCTGGTAGTAGTCAGAAAATGGTGAAATGTTCGGGTCATCAAAGAGGTGGTTGATATCATGGAGCCGCAGCGTCGTCTGATACACCTTCTTATTCTTCATCGGTTCGTTCCTCGTTGCATCATCGGTACCTTTCGCTTCGTCCGTTAGACCGGAGCCGATCAATCTTTGCGTCTGCCGGAGACTTTTCTCGCGCACCAAAGCGGGCTTTTCGAGCGCGCAACTAGCGTCAAAGCTCTACGCTCCGCGGTTTCGTCACCGTATGGCTTGATCCAAAAAGATTCGCGTCACGTACCGCGTGTTAGATACGAAAGGATATGAAACAAGCAGTGTGCATCTTAGTGGTTGCCCCGTTCGTGCTGCTGATTACAGGGGCGGGACGCACCACCTATCAAACCGCTTCTCCTCAACCGACGACCTGTGCAGCGGGTGCCACGTACGTCAACAGCAGCATCGAGAGTGGCAACGGCAGCCTCTACGTCTACTCCGAACTCAACCCTCGTTGTGCACCGGGCATATTCGCTTCAATTACGCCGATGCCACCCGTTAAACGAACCCGCCCGCCCACAACACCCCGGGGCCACGTGTAAACGCACTTAGGCAGCGGAGGATACTAGCGCAAAAATTGCATTTAGATAAACCGTCCGGTAAGATCGCCCGAACGACTCGGCACTCGCCTGGAGGGCACTATTTAGTCGGGAGCTCGGGCACAGCGGTGCCTTGGCTATGAAAGCTAAATTTCTGCCTATCGACACCGAGTGCTCTATGCTTCTCGCGTGAATTCGACGAGCAACCCGGTTCCCGGCAGAACTCCTCGTCAATACCAGCGTTCTTCTCTACTGCTTTGACGTATCGATGCTTCCCAGCAGAGCGTCGCAGCTATTGCCAGCTTCTTATCGGCATCGTGGCTTGCACCCCACGCATCGCTTCTCGCATCGCTTCTCGCATCTCTTCTCGACTAGCCTTCTCTTTAGCAAGCTCCTCTTCGGTGTCAATAGTCTGCGCGGGAAAATCCGCGGTAAGCCGTGTGCTGTACTTTAAGACCAACTCAAGGAGTTTGGGCGTAGGAATGTCTGAGAGATCGCGCTTTTGGAGCTCCTCCTTCAGGCGCGTAAACTGCGTCCCGAAGAGTTCCAGCTGCGCCTGGTTGGTCAGCAAGTATTTTTCGAGCATGGCGTCACGTTCGATGGCCTTTAGGTTCGTGAGCTCTTCGCTATATTCTTGCTCCCATTTTGCCAACGTGCCTCTACTTGTACCGATTTCGATTTCAATACCTCGAAACGACTTCCCCTGAGCTCGTAGCTCCAGGAATTTTTGTCTTGTATGTTCTCCTTTCATGGGTTTACCTTCCGTCGTACGACGGCAGCTATGCTCGAAGCGAAGGATCACACAAAGAAAGACGCAGACAAACATCCAAAACTATATACGATAGTCCAGTCACTTTGAATTGCGTCTTGCTTTGCGTGAGAGCGGGCCGTTTTTTGATTCGCGTCAACTGCGCGACCTGCTTTCACTTCTAAGCCTTAATCCCACTCAGACGTTATAGTAAATGAA
>Ga0208821_1000350_pt1 | contig 38133 bp, 27 predicted proteins | sample June2015DPH_20_5_FD_184720 | JGI IMG/M metagenome (GOLD analysis project Ga0208821, IMG submission 184720) | Peatland microbial communities from SPRUCE experiment site at the Marcell Experimental Forest, Minnesota, USA - June2015DPH_20_40... | ecosystem: Environmental > Terrestrial > Soil >...
CCGATTGCACATTTTCGAAGCTCAATACCCAGCCCACCTATTCCCCTGTTTACGCTTCACTGTGCGCCTCACGACGCCCAGCGCAAAACTCGGGGCCGAGTGGATCGCTACTCCTTCCTCGTGAGAACCTTTCATTCTCTGCTTCCTGCCGGTTTATCCCGGCGCTTTCCGGTCCTTTGTTTTCATACACATTCCCGCTTCGTTCGTGCTTTTTTAAAATTACTAAGTTTTCTCTTACCTCCTTCCCAACCGACATGCTGTCCAAAGGGGCAAAGGAGTTCGCTGCCTTTGTCGCACCGGGTGGCGCGTTCTCAAAGTCTTACTCCTGACTCCTGAATCCTCCTACATGGCTCCGACTGAGTATTCTAGCCTATTTTCTTCCCCGTGTCAAGAGACACAGAGTCGCGTCCGGTAAGCAACTCCCTCGACCCTTTGACGCCCCTGTGAATCAGCCGCTCTTTGCGGTCGATCGAGTTTTTGGCGGGGGACAACCTCCTTCGTAGCGTTTCAGCGCTCCCCAAAAACTACATCCTCTTTGTTCATCTAGTTCCCAAATTCACACAAAAGAGGTTACGCTACCATTGATAGCGTGGGAAAAACGCATCTTTAATAAGATGATCAATAGTCACATTATGTTAGAGGCCATTTTGAGTTTGCAGGTAAACCGTACGCGTGGTCGCGCATGTTTCCAGCTTGCCGGATGGACGGGTTCGTGTTGAGGAGAATTTTGCCGGAGAAGCGGGACAGGATGATTCTGCTCCCCGTGATCGGGTCGCAGCTCATTGTCACGACGAGCCTTTTCCTGATGCCGATATTGATCGAGACGCTCAAGGTTGACGGTGGACTTTCGGGGAAGGCCGCTGGGTTGCTATTGAGCATGGAACTGGCAGTGTCGGCGTTCGCTACTTTATGTCTGTCGGCGTGGGTCCGCAACCATTCAGCGCGGCACTGGGCATTGTTCGGTGGCCTGCTCACGATTGTGGCTACCGCGCTCACGCTCATCTCTCCTGCGCTTCCAGTGCTCTTTGCCACCCGGCTCCTGGCCGGAATTGGAGCGGGCGTTGTAGGCGCTGAGGCGACGAGTGTCCTGTCACGCGGAGTCGCCCGGGAACGGCTGATTGCGATTGTGACGATCATTTCTATCGTCAACGCCGCGTTTTGGCTTGCCGTGTTGCCCTACATAATCGACAGATTCGGATATCGAGGCCCCTATGCCGGCCTTCTGCTGATCTGCCTGAGTGGCACTTATCTGTTGATGCGCCTGCCGTCGCTATCCATCCGACGGGACGCCACCCGGCAGGCATTCCACTCACCCTTCGCTGTGTCCGCGTTGCTTGTTGTGGTGGCCGTCTTCCTGACACAACTGGGGCAGGGTGCATTCTGGAGCATGGAAGAAACCTATGGCAGGTACGCTGGTTTCAATAGCCATGTAATCGGCGTCTTACTTTCGGCTGTCACACTTCTTTTGTTACTCGGGGCTGTTGGGGCCGCCTGGGCCAGCGAACGGTTCGGACGTTTCACCTCGCTGCTCATTCTCATCGCGCTCAATACGGTCTCGATCCTTCTCGTAAGCACGATGGCGTTCCATTGGATATATATCGCGGCGAATGTTCTGCAGTCGATCACCAACCTCTCTTCCGTGATCTACCAACTTGGTCTCGCGGCGAGCCTGGATCGCTCGGGGCGAGCGGTTGCGGTGAGCACGGGCCTGGTAACGCTTGGCAACGGGCTCGGTCCCAGCCTGTCGGCGGTCCTGAGCGGTGCCTTTAGCGCACCTTTTGTAGGTATATTCGTTCTTGTGTTGAACGGTGTGGCTTTGGGGCTTTATGGCGCGGTCAAGTTGCGAGGCGCGGAAGGGCCGCCGATGTCCGCTTCTCTGACATGATCGTTTCTTTCTCCCGCGCAGTGTTCGCGCGAGCCCAATACACGAAGCCATTCAGAGCTGCGTACTGGTGTCATTTGCGAGACATGGGCGCTCGAAGCCGCAGTCATTCCCGCGAAAGCGGGAATCTACTCGGCAAACCTTCGGAAATGCGCTGTCGACGGACTGGATCCCCGCTTTCGCGGGAATGACTGCGGTCCAAATGACACCAGTACCCAGAGCCGGCAACGCTTGCCAAGCGGCCTAAGCCTCTGGCACTCTACCTTTTCACCCGGTTAGATCGTGCTTTACGAACTGCATCGGCGCGGCGGGTCTTTCTCTCTGCGGACGGCAAAGAGGGATCTCTGTTTGGATTTATGGATTCGAGAAGCAGAGAAAGCGCGCTCTTCAAAGAAAGCAAGACGCGAGCACGATGCGGTTCGGGGAGAGCGAGAGCGAGCCGGGTGGTGGCGCTGGCCATCTCGATCGCGATCAAGGCCCGGTCGTATATTGCGCTCGGGTCGGACTCAGGATGCACTTTCTGCAAGGTATCGGCGATAACCCGGGCATTTTGAAGCGTGTCTTCAACATTGAGCGCACGCAGTTCGATCGATGCGCCCACGCAACTCCATATTTCGATGAAGGCAGGGTTCGAAGCCTGTAGTTCGGCCATCCGGTCGACAATAATTCCAATCAGGTGGTTCGGGTAATTCCTGCCTTCCTGGATGGAACGGCGGATCCCCGCCGCTAAGGTTTCCGAAATTGTGGAAGTGTAGCGGGTCCACATTTCGCGCACGATCGCCAGTTTCATGGGGAAATATTGGTACACCGAAGCGATCGGCATCTTCGCCTCGCGTGCGATTTCGCGCATGGAGACACTTTCATATCCACGCGCCGCGAACAGGCGGAGAGCGACCTCCAATACGGTTTCAAAGCGAGCCTGACTACGTTCCTGACGCGGTATTCGCTTTACTTGCGTCCTGCTGTCAACATCAAACATGGTTTCCTCATACAGACTATACACCATTCGATGCAAGCGGAGAGGAGCGATGGCCGTAATGCCTCAGTTTCAGGCGCATACCCCTGGGAGCGCGGCCATCCTTGGCCGCACTCTGTGCGGGCTAGAAGCCCGCGTTCCTGACGAACGCGCCCAAGACTGAGGCATTACCGATGGCCAGGGTCGCGTCAAAGTCCCCGAAAGGTAACCTCCCAACGCGCCTTTGACCCGACCCTGGAGCGATGGCCAACAAAAGTGGTCACCGAGCTAAATGCTCATTTGACAAATATGACTGTTGCTCATATTCTTTTGAAGTTGTTTGGCCTGGGTAGGGCGCAGCACGCATGCGCTTCCAGGAAAAGCTGCTGACAAGTCCCGTGCCCGCCTGGTCAGGTTGTTTTCGGAAGCGTTTGCACTCAACCAAACCGCCGTGCGGGCAGAGCGGGTTCGGCACTTCTTTAGGCGGTCACGGGACTAGGGTGCGACGGAGTTTGATGGAAGGGGCAGGAGAGATCATGGTCGCTACGCGCCACAACCGGTTTGTGCTCGCCGTCGACCTAGGAACATCGGGCTGCAAATGTGCATTGGTGGGGCTCGACGGAGTTGTCCAGAAATGGGCCTTCCGTCCTGTCCCTTTACACATCGTGGATCAAGTGGGCGCCGAGCAGGCGCCGGAAGATTGGTGGAGCGCATTGATCGGCGCTGCCCGGGAACTTATCGGAACGCTGCCGGAGCTGGGTGGGGAAATCGCAGCCATTTGCTGTTCCTGCCAGGGAGAATGTACGGTCCCTGTCGATCGCACAGGTAGACCGCTCCATCGGGCGATGTCATGGATCGATATGCGTGGGGCGGAAGCGATCCGCCGCAAGGCTGGGAACCGAATGCTTGCCGTGGCCGGTTACGACCCTGTCAAGTTATGGCGTTGGATCAGCCGCACGGGCGGCGCTCCGGCTCTCTCGGGGAAAGATCCTGCGGGACACATGGCCTTCATCAAGGAAGTGTGGCCTGCAATCTATGACCAGACTTATAAATTCTTGAACGCCCTCGACTATATGAACCTGCGCCTCACCGGCCGGTTCGTTGCCACGGTGGACTCCATTCTAACCTCATGGGTCACCGACAATCGTAATGCTAACGATATCCATTATGACCGGAAGCTGGTTGCCCAATCCGGCATTGCAAGGGAAAAGCTGCCGGAGATTGTACGCTGCACCGATGTGCTCGGTCCTCTGTGCCCTTTGGCTGCCGAAGAACTAGGGCTCCCGCGGGATACGCTCGTGGTGGCGGGTGCGGTTGATAATTCCGCGGCGGCGATTGGATCGGGGGCGGTTCGGGATGGCGAGGCTCATCTCTATATCGGTACATCATCCTGGATGGGGGCGCATGTTCCCTTCAAGAAGACCGATGTGTTTGCGCACATTGCCTCTGTGCCTTGTGCCGTGAGCGGGCGCTATCTGGCGGTTGCTCTCCAGTCGTCGGCGGGTTCCAATCTTTCCTTTCTATGCGACAAGGTTCTTTTCCATCAGGATGAGCTTGGTACGGAGCGGCCTCCCGATGCTTATTCCATTTTGGACAGAATGGCAGCGTCCGTACCGCCGGGAGCCCGAGGCTTGCTTTATACGCCCTGGATCTTCGGGGAACGTAGCCCGGTCGATGACCCGAGTTTACGGGCGGGTCTGCTGAATATGTCCTTACAGCATTCTCGCGAAGACATTATCCGTGCATTTCTGGAAGGGGTTGCTCTTAACACACGCTGGATGGCCGGACCGTTCAATCGCTTTCTGGGGAAGCCGCTCGATCAAATCACCATGGTGGGTGGAGGTGCGACTTCTGACGTCTGGTGCCAGATATTCGCAGACATATTAGGCATTCCTATTCGGCAAGTCAGGGCTCCAATCCAGGCAAACGCCCTGGGAGCAGCTCTAATCGGCCATGTGGGGATGGGTGCTCTTTCCTTCGACGATATCCCGGGCCTGACGCAGATCCGTCGAACCTATCTGCCCGATTCTGGGAGGAAGGCCCTGTACGACGAAATCTTCGAATCTTTTAAGCTTGCCTACCGGCGTCTAGCACCGTTGTATCGACGGTTAAATCTACGCAAGAAAGTGCATCCATGAACTTCGATCAAGCGCGCCGCGAGGTCATTGCGACCTGCCTGGATCTGGCCGATAAGGGATACCTGGCAGGAACAGGGGGGAATATCGCCTGCCGTATCGACGACGAGTATTTCGCGGTCACTCCCTCGGCAACCGACTATTACGCGATGGGGCCGGAAGATATATGCGTGCTCCGCCTGGACGACCTTGTGCGCGTATCCGGGGATCGTCGGCCCTCGGTCGAGCACCGGCTGCATGCCTACCTTCTGCGTGCCCGGCGAGACTGCCGCGCCAGTATTCACACGCATCAGCCGATTGCCAGCGCCTATACCCTGCTCGGACGCGCCCTGGAGATTCGTCATCCGCGCCACCAAGCCCTTCTGGGGCCGCAGGCTGCTTTGGTAGGCTATGCACCTTCGGGCACAAGTTGGCTGGCGTGGAAACTGAAGAAGACGCTTCGGCCGGGGATCAATGCTTATCTTCTGCGCAACCACGGTGTGGTCTGCTGCGGTCCGACGCTGGGCGAGACGGTGGCCAGGGTTGAAGCCCTGGAGTTGGCCTGCACCACCTTCTTTCGCCATGCCATCAACAACCGGGCAGGCTTGGGCGGCGAACCATCTTTGTCCGAAGTTCTAACCCTGTTGGTCAATTCCGAAGAGATGGAGTCTGTGCCATGAACACCTCCGGTACGAATCCGTCCTTGCTCGATAACCATGTTTCGGAGCCCGCCTATGGCATCTCCGAATGGCCCGATACGGACGATATCTACGCGCGTCTTGCGGCACTTGTTAAGCAACCGATACGTGCCATCCGCCGTGAAAACATGGAGACCGTCCTCAAGTATTTCCAGGAGAAGTGCGTTCAATCCCGGCGTCTTTCACAACAAGCGGAGCGGATCATTCCCGGCGGTATACAGCATAACCTTGCTTTCAACTATCCATTTCCGCTGGCAGTTGCCAGCGCCCACGGCGCCTATCTCACCGATGTCGACGGCAACCGTTATATCGATTTCCTTAAGGCCGGCGGGCCGATACTGCTGGGCTCCAATGACGAAAATATCCGGCAACAAATACATGCACTGCTGGACTCCTGTGGCCCGGTAACCGGCCTCTTGCATGAGTATGAAGTCAAACTGGCCGAGTCGGTCTGCGAAGCTATGCCTGCTATCGAGATGTTCCGGATGCTGGGCTCGGGAACGGAAGGTGTGATGGCAGCGCTTCGGCTGGCTCGCGCCTATACGGGCCGAAATTGGGTCATCAAGATCGGGGGTGCGTATCACGGCTGGAGTGACCAGATGGTGTATGGCCTGCGGATTCCCGGCACTGGCCGCAGAGAAGCCGCCGGCATACCAAGGCCATCTACAGCCTATACCCAGGAGCGGTTCCCGAACGATCTGGAGGCTTTGCGGCGGACCCTGTGGCTCAATCGCTTGAGGGGCGGGACCGCCGCCATTATCGTCGAGCCATTGGGGCCGGAGAGCGGCACCCGTCCCGTCCAGCGCGACTTCAACCGTCAGCTTAGGGAACTCTGCAACAAATTTGGCGCACTGCTCATCTTCGACGAGGTCGTTACCGGATTTCGCGTGGGCATGGGTGGCGCGCAGGGCTATTTTGGAGTTAAACCCGACATCACCGTACTGGGAAAATGCCTGACCGGCGGTTACCCGATGGCGGGCGGCATCGGGGGACGGCGCGAGGTGATGATGTTGTTGGCGGGCGGCATTGGGACCACCTCCAAGCGTGCATTTGTGGGGGGAACACTATCGGCCAATCCCCTCTCCTGTGCCGCAGGCTATTTCGCCATTCAAGAGATGCGGCGCACCGATGCCGCGGTGAAGGCAGGGCGTGCGGGGGATCGATTGCGGAAAGGGCTCAGCGAAATCATTCGCCGTCTGGATTTGCCCTATGTCACCTACAACCTGGGTTCGATTGTTCACCTGCATTCCTCGGGCGTCATGCACTTGAGTATGCGCAATCCACTCAAGGTTATGAGAGAAGTGGGGCCCCGCAAACACATGATGGAAGAAATGGGAGCGGCGTTCAGCGCCCATGGAGTCATCACTCTCGCGGGTAGTCGTATCTATACCGGGCTTGCCGATACCGATGCGGTGATCGATGATGCACTGAACCGCTTCGAGGACGTGTTGAAGCTTGTTTAGTTCCGGGGGGCTAGGGTGGAGCGGACGCTGATTGAGACGCAATTGCTGGAAGGATGCCGGCGTCTTGCCAGTAAGGGGTTCTCCAACACCCCAGCGAACAGTTTTTCCATGCGGATTCCCGGGACCATGGAAATGATCCTGACATCCGGACATGAGGATTGGCGGCAGATTGGAATCGCCGATCTCCATACGGCCTCTCTTCTTGCCCATGAGGGTTTGAGTGGACTTCATGCATCGATCTATCAGGAGCGCGCCGATGTCGGCGCGGTGGCGATTTCGAGTCCCAAGGGGGTGCGCCTGCTGGCCCGTTATGGCGGCCGGTTGCCGCCCGTCTTTGACGAACAGGTGAGACATATTGGTTCATCCGTCGGACCGCTGCCGGACGAGGAGAAGGCGCACGGGGACAGGGTGAGGAAGACATTCAGAGGCGGCGCTAATGCCGCACTGCTGGGCGAGCGGTTGCTGTGTCTGGGAATGACCTGCGAACGTGTTCTCTTCAACACCGAGCTTTATGAGAAATGCTCACAAGCGTATGTCATCGCCAAAGCATGCGGCAGCCGGATCGGGTTCATACCGGTTTGGGTTCGACTGATCGCCAACCGTCGCTTATTGAACGACGAACGCCGCGCCGCCGCATGTTATCGCAACGGTCGTATCCCGGAAGGCATAAGCGCATATTGAGATGGGCCGCAAACCAGTGGGCTAGGATTCAAGAAAAGTGAATCCTTCGACGACAATACATTTTATGTTGCAATGCGAGCAGTGCTCATATTACGCGGTCGCATCGCGGGTGGCGCCGGCATTGTCCTTCATGTCGGCGACAGTTAAGAAGGCAGAACAAGCCACGGCTAGGACGCGGTGACAGAGATTAGCCCGTGTTCGTGGGGCGCATACACAAAAAGCAGTGTATGTGCCACCCGTGAAAATTGGTCTTGACTTTGGGGTCCACCCCTCTGTATATGAGTATTACTCACATTCGAGCTGAGCCTGGCTCATCGCTCTAGGGAAGCCATTTGATTCAGCTCTGGAGGCGGATCATGCGATTCTTGGCGCGTTATTTTCTGTTGATCTTGTCTTTCTCTCTGCCGGCGCTGTTGCTGGCGCAATCCACGCAATCCACCATCCTTGGCACGGTAAAGGATGCAAGCGGGGCAGTCATTCCCTCGGCGCAAGTCGTCATCACCGATACGGACAAGGGAACCTCAGCAAACTATATCACCGATGCGAATGGTAATTACCAGGCTCAGGACCTGCCTCCGGGCAGATACAAGCTGGAGGTGACGAAGGCCGACTTTCAAACCAAGTTGATCGAAGGCCTTGCGCTGACCGCCCGCCAAGAGCTTCGTATCGATGTGAATCTGGCAGTCGGCGCCACCGTGCAAGAAGTCACTGTGAACGCTGCTTCCGCGGGGGCCATCGAGACGGAGACATCCTCCATCGCCTCCACGCTGAATACGCAGAGCGTGATGAGCCTGCCGGCAAACTTTCGTGCCAGTGGCGGCACCAGCCCACTCAATCTCATTCAGACGCTTCCCGGCGTGCAGCCCGATACCGGTCCAGGCACCACCACCCCGATATCGAATGGAACCCCCAATACTAATTTCTCCGTGCAAGGCGGCCAGCCTTTCCAAACGGAAACCTCGGTAGACGGCATTTCGACCCAGAACGTCAGAAACAACACGCCGCTCTCCGATGCCTTTCCTTCCACGGATTCGGTAGCCGAGATTCGTGTCGATGGTGTCAACAATAATGCCGAGTTCGGACAAGCCGGAGAGGTCACCACCGTGACCAAAGGCGGAACCAACCAGGTGCATGGAGGGCTTTTCTGGTATCACCAGAATCGCGCCCTCGATTCCGTCGCTTACGGAACGCCCGTCAACCCGGTAACCGGCCAGGCGGAAAAGCCGCAGAAGATCGGCAATGACTTTGGCGCCAGTGTGGGCGGCCCCGTAGACATTCCGCACTTCTACAATGGGCACGACAAGACATTTTTCTTCGGAACCTACGAAGGATTCCGTTTCCCCAGGCAATCCTCGATTCGGGATCTGGTCCCGACGCCAGATATGCTAGCGGGGAACTTCAGTCAAGAAGTGCCGTACCTCCTCGATCCCTACACCTTCGGGCTTTATCCGAATGCGACCGTCAGTCCGATCAGCGCTTCCGCCAAGCCGTTCCTGAACTTCTTCCCCGCGCCGAATGTCGGCAACTATCCCACCCTTGCCGCCGCGGAAGCGGGCCCCGGCTATAATTATGCGGCGAATCGAGACAGCAGTTATAACTCCAACCAGTTCGACGCCCGCGTCGACCAACATTTCAGCCAGAAGCTGCAAGGTTTCGCCCGATTTACCTTCAAGAACCTTAATCTTCTTGCTCCTCAGGATCTGAACATACAATCCATCACGAATTTCGATAATTACCGGATCCTTGCCGGCTCTCTCGTCTACAGCTTCACGCCCAATCTGGTGAACGAATTCCGTTTTGGCTTGACGTTCGAGCACAACGGCCTTCGCAACTCACTGGATGGCGGCCCCTACACGGCTGCCGCCGGCTTTGATCCGGTGGGTCCGGACGAACCAGCCAATGGTGCGACGGAAATTTATTTTCCCACCGGTCTCACCACACTTGCCGCCGGCAATCTCAATTCCACATCCATGAGCCACTTGTTCCAATATGCAGATAATCTGACCTGGGCAAAGGGAAGACATACGATAAAATATGGGCTTGACATCCGCACGCTTCAATCCCTCACCACGCTCGGCGCCTATGGACTCAATAATGTTGAAGTCTTCGCCTTTACCGGTCAAATTACCTCCTATCCGAATTCGCCTGCTGTCGCCAACGAGTTTGCCGACTTTCTGGCGGGAACCCCTGTGGCGACGCAGTATTATACGCTGGTTCCCAAAGACGACGGGAGGTCGATTTATTACGGCTTCTACGCACAAGACGAGTGGAAGGCTTTGCCGAAGCTGACGGTCTCCTACGGCCTGCGTTACGAATACCATCCGGCCTATCACGACACCACAGGCACCATCGGTAACTTCGATCCCAGCAATGCAGGAACCGGGGCGGTCGTCTATCCCGATGGCTATCAGAATCTGCTCGATCCGTATTTTCTGGCCAGCTTCGATGCTTGCGGATACGGTCCTGCAAGCACGCCTTACGCAAATTGCACTCCCGTGCTCTCCAACAGCCAGGACCATCTTCCCAGCAGCCTGCGCCGGTCGCAAAAGGATCGCATCCTGCCTCGCATTGGATTCGCTTGGCGGCCATTCAACGATGACAAGACGGCCATCCGGGCCGGCTTTGGCATGTATAACACGACTATGCTCGGCAGGATATTCTTCTCTCTGACCGATAGCTTGCAGGCCGCCACGAACACGTACTTCAACTCCCTGACTGCAACCGGCCTGGCCTATACTTGGCCGCAGACAAGTCCAGGGTCGGGTGCGGTAACGCCCGTGTACGGTTCGGCACGCATGTCGACCGCCAACCAAATCGACTGGAAAGATCCTTACTCCATGCAGTGGAACCTTTCCATCGACCACGAGTTTGGGGGGAATACCGGCACGCGCATCTCCTACATCGCGATGCAGACCAACAATCTGGTATACACACCCAATCTGAACGATATGTCCTATTCGAGTACCACCGAAGCTGTGAACCGTCCGCTCACCGATCGCCCCTTTCCGAATTGGGGTGATGTGGACACTCTCATGACGGGTGCGGTGGCAAACTATGAATCGTTGCAATTGGAAGCCAACCACCGCTTCCAGCATGGTTTCACCTTCGACTCAGCGTACACGTGGGCCAAGAACCTCGCCGACAATCAGGGAACGGCGCCGGCATCCTTCGCGGCTGAAAACGGAAGCAACGAGGGAGCGGTCGTTTCTAAACAAGAAAACCGTTTACTCTTCTACGGAAACGTCTATGGAACCCGCCGTCAACGCTGGATCTCGACCGCCGTGTACGACCTTCCCTTCGGACGCGGCCAGAAGTTCGGCGCAAAGATGAATCGTCTGGAAAACGGGCTGCTGGGCGGCTGGCGGTTCAGCAACATCTTCCTGCTGCAAACCGGTCCTTATCTCTCGGCGTATATTCCGGGCGACGATGCCGACCCTTCCGGCACCGGGTCAGGCGTTCTGTACGGCCGCACTCAACATCCTGACGTAGTGGGAAAGATTTATCCCGCCCACCAGAGCAGAAACGAGTGGGTCAATCCCCTGGCCTTTGCATGTCCCAGTAACAGCGGCTATACGGCCACTTCCTATGCGGGTAATCCGTGCAGCGTGGGGGTGACTTCGAATCCGATTGGACGTTACGGCAACGAGGGTGTTGGCGATATCGTCGGTCCTGGAACCGTGAACTGGTCAGTCGGCCTCAACAAACAGATCGCGCTTAGCGAGAGGGTAAAATTGCGCGCGGAAGTCACCTTCACCAACGTGCTGAACCACACCAACCTGAACGATCCATTCCTGGATATCACGAACCCAAATTTTGGAAAAATTACTTCTGCCCGTGGATCCGATTTTGGTGGCAATCGCACCGGACAAGTTTCAATGCGGCTTGAATTTTAGCTACTGTTAGAAAAACCTGGCGCTCAGTCGTCATCGCCACAGGGGTGCGCTTCCGTCACAAAACTGGAGTCAAGGGAATGACTCGCTTAATCCTAACCCTGGCGCTCGCGCTCAGCTTGGTGTGCGGGCAGGCATTAGCCCCTCCGGCGCCTCCCACCCTCGGCCACAAGCCGCGGGCTTCGGGATGGGTGACAGTTTCTGGAATGCAGTTTCTGGATGGGTCAGGCAAGCCGCTGCTGCTGCACGGCATCAATGTGGCCAACAAATCGCCGGAAGAAGGATATGTTGGTGATCTCACCCCTAATGATTTTGCCACGATTCGAAGCTGGGGCATGAATTGCATTCGGCTCGCCATCTTTTGGGACGGCCTGGAACCGCAACCCGGCCGCTTTGACCCGGCGTATCTCGAACGCATTGCCCAGCGGGTGGAGTGGGCCAAGGCGCAAGGGCTTTACGTGTTGTTGGACATGCATCAAGACCTTTACAGCGTCAAGTTTTCCGATGGCGCACCGGCCTGGGCCACCCTCGACGAGGGTAAGCCGCACACAAGTGGCGCCGTGTGGAGCGACGCCTACTATGCCAGCCCCGCCGTTCAGACCGCGCTCGATCACTTCTGGGCAAACAGTACGGCGCCCGACGGGGTAAGCCTTCAGGATCATTACGCGCGCGTCTGGCAGCTCGTCGCGCAGCGCTTCCGTGACGAACCCGCCGTGATCGGCTACGACCTCATGAATGAGCCGTTCCCGGGCAAGGACGCTCCGCGGGTATTGCAAGCCAGCCTGCAACGGTTGTCGGAAATGCTCGCTGCCCGTCTGGGACGACAAGCTCCCGGGTCCGAGGAGTTGTTTGCCATGGAGGCAACGCCGCAAGGGAGAAGGCAGATTGCGGAGTGGCTGAAGGACATGGCGCTGTTTACGGGAATGCTGGAGCCAGCGACACCCATCATGCAGGATTTCGAGCGCGGCCGGCTGATGCCGATGTATGCGCGGGTACGCAAGGCGATCCGCGCAGTGGATTCCCAACACATTCTCTTCCTTGAGCCGGCCATGTCCGCCAATATGGGCATCCCGAGCGCCATCACGCCGCTCGCCGACGAGTCCGGAAAACGTGACCCCGAGCAGGCCTACGCTCCCCATGGTTACGACCTTGTCACGGATACCCATTCGATCGATTTGACCAGCAACGAGCGGGTCGCACTCATCTTTCGGCGTCACGGTAAACTTGCCAGGACATTGCGGATGCCTATGCTGGTGGGCGAGTGGGGGGCTTTTTACGGGAATCCGGCGGCTGCGGGCGCGGCGCGGTTCACCGTGGGGCAATTTGATCTGCTGGGTTGTGGTGATCTGTATTGGGCCTACAGACGCGAATTGGCCAAATCACCACTCTTGCGCTCCCTTGAGCGCCCCCCCACATAGGCCAGTGCATTGATCCTGTCGCACAGGTCGGGCGGCGCGCCGCCGGTCCGCCGTGGCGTGTGCTCTCACGGTGGGCAAACACGCCAACTCGCGACTGCGCCCTGCACGGGCAGAGCGACCTCCTTTTCTCTTCGATTTACCTGGATTCGTTACTTCGCGGCGTGTGAGGTTTTGAGGGGCAGGGCCCAGCATTGAACCCCCAGGGAATCGCGTCGGTCTTCTTACTGGTTCTGAGACTCGCCGGCCACTTCTATCGCGTTGATCATGGCGTAGTTTCTGACTGGGGCAAATTCCAGGGCCAACTGGCCCTGCGCGTTCGATTTGAGCCCATGAAAGGATTTGACGAAACCCCGATTGGCTCCTCCGGCCTCCCCAATCACATCCAAATCCCGCAGCAGCGACTGGCCGTTGCAATAAAGATCAAAAATCCGGGAACCAGCTCCCCCCAACCCCTGATCTTGCGTGCCGAACTAGGCCTCGGCGAAGTGCTGGGTCAGCCCATAGGTGCCATCGGGCACCGGGATGACATAGCTTAAGTGCCCATAGCGCTCGCCGCCGTAAAGATCGGGATCCGCACTGCCCGTGACGGAGGGTTGGCGGCGATGGGTAGAGCCCCCACCGCTGGAGGAGCCGCAGGGCCGGACCGCGGGCCCTGCGCTACAAGCGGGCTGCCCTCATGGTTCCCGCAACCTTATTCCCTTGTTCACTACGCGCGGGGCGAAATTGAAATCTCTATCCAAAGGGTCGCTCAGTCGAAGCGGATTGGGTTGGGAGACGCCCTCCCGATCAAGACAGAGTCTGGTCCCTGGCGATGAGTTTGTGTTCGACATAGACGGCAGGGGGAACTGCTTGTCCATTCAGGCACTGAAGGACTATCGGCAGAATCCTGAATCCATATTTCTCTGGGAAATAGGCCACGGCGCCGATTAGAGGACTGTCAGCTTTCCGGAGCTCATCCTCCAAGGCTCGGTCGGGCCCCCAGCCCTGCGCCATGATTGCAGTGAGCTGTTCTCTGCCAGCTTCACGGACCGCACGGATAGCACCGCGTGCGCAGTCGTCATTGGCAGCCGCGATGAGCAAGTGTTCGCGCTCCGCCAGGGACCTGAGTACGCGCCGAGTGGCCAAATAGCCCCCCCCTTCAGTTCCTTTGCCATTCTTGTGGAGCAGGCATCTCTCATTCAACTTCGGCAAGACACTCTTCATTCCATCGAGGGTGCCAATAACCCGCGCATGAGGAACAGGTCCGGCTTCAGGGATCTCCAGCAGCAGGATGCGGTCCACGCGCCCGCGCCAATTCTTTTTAGCGAACCCTGCCAAAGCATCGCCACCCACAATGCCCGCGGCATAGTTATTGACGCCGAAGTAGATAGCGCTAGCCATGGGAATATCGATCGCCAAAGTCGGTATTCCCGCTTTGGAAAACATATTGGCGAGGACGGGTCCAACTCGATAATGGAAGTCATATTCGATTACGAAATCAACCCTTTGCGATATCAGCCACGCCGCATTTTTCACAGCTTCCTCCGGGCTGTTACGGTTATCAGTGACGAGCAACTCAACCTGGGATTTCGCCGCGGCGTCCATCAAACTTTGGGTCACTTTGTGGGAAAAATGCTGGTCACCGGAAAGCTGGGCATATCCGATGCGATAGGCCCGGTAACCCAGGAGGTCTTTGAACCTCTTGGTCTTGTTGTCACGCAGCACGTACCCTCGCCCCTCCAAGGTGCGAAGCAGCCGAAAGGTGGTGCTGATATCGAGGTTGGCTTTTTCAGCGATGTCGGTCAGGCGCAACTCCGTTCGCGAACTGCGCAGAACGTCCAGGACATCGAGCGCCTTGCCGAGAACCTCGACATAGTAGCGACCCGGGCCGTCCTGGGAAGGGGTTTTGATCCCGGCGGGTGCTTGCGAGGATGGCTGTTCTTCTTTCGACTGCGTCGCCACTCTTGTGTTCATCTTCCCCATTTCCTTTTCCTGCCGGGCGCCGTAGGGGCGGGCCTTGTGCCTGAGGCTGCGTCAAGGGCGACCACAAGGGTCGCCCTTACGCGGGATTTGCCAGCAGGCTGGCCAGTTGCTATTGATAGCGCGACTTTTCGGTGGCGTCAACAATTTTCATCTAATAAAAACTTTTTTTTCTTGACAAACAATTTGGCGAGATATATACGATACACATTGCGTCGGGTTTTGCATTGGTACGGTACATCCGCAAGATGAGGTTGTACCTTACCGAGGATTGCTTGAAGTGCTATATGTTCCCCCATCGTTTCGTCCGCTTTTAACGCTAGGTTAAATCACTGCGTGCTCGAAAGGTCAGTTGGAGAGTATTTGGCTCAAATCGGGCGCAAAGGCGGCTCGGCCACTTCGCTCAAAAAGGCCCGTGCCGCCCGCAAGAACGGGAGGCTAGCGGTCGGCCGGAAAATGAAAGCGGAAATTCCGGCTAAAGACCTGCCTGCCTGAGTGTCTCAAAAAGGAGGACAAACCATGAAAGTACGCTTTCTGCCAGTTATTTTGGCGCTCTTGTTTTCGACAGGTTTGCTCTATGCCCAAGGAGGCGCCACGGGAACGATTCTGGGCACCGTGACGGATAAGTCTGGCGCGGTGGTGCCCAACGCCACTGTGGATGTCACTAACGTTGGCACAAGTGTTACCAGTCACACGCAGACGACCTCCTCTGGAGACTACACTGTGCCCTACCTGAATCCAGGGATCTATCGAGTCAGCGTACAGGCCCCCGGGTTCGAAAAAGCGGTCGTAGATAATGTTACCCTGGACGTCGACCAGCAGGTCCGCGTCGACGCCATTCTAAAACCCGGCATCGTTACCGAGACCGTCGAGGTCCGGGCGAACCCGGTCGCGCTCGATACGGACAACGCGGCCATTTCACAGCTCGTAAGCGACAAGCAGGTGGTAGATCTTCCGCTGAACGGGCGGAACTGGACCTCGTTGCTTTTCATCAGCCCCGGCGCGGTGACGGTCGGCTCAGAGATGGGCACGATGAGGCAGGGTGAAGGCAATGGGATCAGCATTAACGGCTCCCGGCCTGAGTCTAACAACTTCACGCTCGACGGCCTGAGCATAACCGACAATAGCATGACCACCCCGGCCGTTATCTTGTCGATTGACGCGATCCAGGAGTTCAAAGTCCAAGCCGACACCTATTCCGCCGAATATGGCTTCAGTGCGAACCAAGTGAACATCATAAGTAAGTCCGGCACTAACAGCCTGCACGGGGCCCTGTTCGAGTTCGACAGAAACGATACTTTCGACGCCAGGGCTCCCATTGCTCAGCCAACGCTCCCTACACTGCGGCAAAACCAATTTGGGTTTGTGGTGGGCGGCCCGGTGATCCTGCCGCATCTCTACGACGGGCGTAACAAGACCTTCTTCATGGCGAACTACGAAGGCACGCGAATCAAAAATGGATTCAGTGGGTTCGGGGACGTCCCCACTGCGGCGGAAGTGGCCGGAGATTTCTCAGCCTCGGGGCTACCTGCGCCGGGAACAGCGGCATGCAATGCCGCGCTGGCATCAGGCAACCCTTGCATGCCAGAGAATCCAGCGACGGGAGCGGCTTTCCCAGGTAATGTGATTCCACCCAGCAGCTTCTCGAAGCAAGCCGCGTTGGACCTCTCGGTCAACACCTTCCCCGCGCCGAATTGTACTCCTGCCCAATGCGCGGGAGACGACCTTCGCATAGTGTCCACACTTCCCCTCACATCGAACCAACAAACCTACCGGCTCGATCAGGATCTGGGCCGCTTTGGAAAAATCTTCGGCCGCGGAACGTATGCGAACTACACGAATACAGGCCTGAATACGGATTCACAACCCCTCGGAGAATTGTTCTTCGATGAGACGGAGAAGCAATGGGAAGTTTCGCACACCATTACCTTCCACGGGAACATCGTGAATAACTTTCGCTTCGGCTACCTGGATGCGATCGCGAATGAGGGTGGTTTAGCGCCGTCCGCATCTCAGATCAGCGCTTTAGGGATGACAGGTGTGTTCACCCACTTCGCTCCGCTTCAGGCGAGCTGGTCCAATTTGACCTTCCCCGGCACCCCTTACAGTGGCTTTGGAGGCCCGGTCAATGCCTATACGGGCAGCGAACAACCCGCGTGGGAGTATGCCGATTCGTTGACGATGGTGCATGGCAAGCACACCCTGACTTTCGGTGGCGATTTCCGCCATTGGCATATCAATCGAAATCTTGATGACGACTTCTTCGGCGACTATCAGTTCGAAAACACCACTATTCTGACGAACGGCGTCGGTTGCACGACAATTGTTTGTGGCACAGGCAATGCAATTGGTGACTACCTGCTGGGCTACTACTATAACGTCGGCGGGTATATTCCCGGTCCGTTGAGCCCTACAACCGAGGCGGGCAATCCCGCGTCGCACGTCTACAATTATTTTGGCCCCTTTGCGCAAGACGACTGGAAAGTGACCCCGCGGCTGACCTTGAACCTTGGCCTTCGTTGGGACTACCGCAGCGTACCCTACGAGGAACAGAACAAATTCTTTTGGCTGGACGTTAACAACCCCAACGGCGGCCTGTGCTTTGCGGATCAAAAGTTGTTGACCGACGGCGTGGCCCCTGCCGGAAATGGCTTCTTCGAGTATTGCAACCGGCGCGCGCCGAAGAATCCCGGATTGTTGAAGCCTTTTGCTCCTCGCATTGGCTTCGCCTATCGCCCGTTCGGTGGGGACAAAACAGTGGTTCGCGGCGGATACGGGATTTATTATGACTCCTTTGAAAACCGTGAGATTGATAATTCCGGGGACCTCTATCCCTTCAGCGTCCGCGATAGCCTCACCCCAACAACCCAGCCGCTGACGACGGCGCCTAAGTTGACCAACCAACTGTTTCCACCTTACACCACGTTTACTGAAGTAAGCCCCGCATCGGCGACCTTTATCGCGGTGATCGAGTCGGAATTGCCACTGAATCCTTACATGCAACAGTGGACGCTTTCGGTGGAGCGGCAACTCGCCAGGAACACAACCCTGGAAGTGAACTACATCGGATTGAAGGGCACGCATCTGCTCACTCGGCACAACATTGCGCAGCCCTATGCACCCGCGAATCCCGCGCTCTGCCAACCCTCGGCTGGTGGTAGTCCTGCGAACTGCCCGGCTGCCCCCCGGCTGCCCTACGCGAATTTCACGGGCTTCTATATCAACAGCGACTGGCACGGAAATTCCGACTACAACGCGGGTAATATTAAGCTCGAGCGCCGCACCGGATCGATGGCTCTGACGGCAATTTATACCTGGGCCAAAAGCATGGACGACAAATCCGCCGCCGCCGGCATCGGAGCGAATGGCGGGGGATACCAGGGGTTCATGAACAACCACGATACCAGTCTTGATTATGGCCCCTCGGATTTCGATGTGGATCATCGTTTTGTGGCGAGCTATGTCTACAATCTGCCCTTCGGCCGCGGCAAACACTTCCTTGGCAATGCGAGCAAGGCATTGGATTACGCCGTCGGCGGTTGGGAGTTAACCGGCATCACAACGTTCCAAACGGGATTCCCGTACTCAATTTTTTGCACAGATCTTGCCGGTATCCTGGATAGCCAGGCACAGCGGTGCGATCAAGTCCCCAGCGCGTCTTTGGCCCCCGCTCAAAAAACCACCAGTAGCTGGATCAATACGGCGGCGTTCGTCAACCCGCCTATTGGTGTCTATGGAAATAGCGGCCGCAACTGGCTGCGACAGCCTGGCATAAACAACTGGGACATCGGCTTGTTCAAGAACTTCCAGTTCACGGAAAGATTGAACCTCCAGGTGCGCCTGGAGACCTTCAATAGCTTCAATCACTCGCAGTACGCTGTTCCCATAAACGGATCGGGCGGCGGCTGTAACCCGGACTGCACTCTGTCTGATGCGTCGTTCGGACAGCTCACGAGTGCTGAGCCGGGTCGCATCTTGCAGCTCGGAATGAAGTTTTACTTCTGAAGACCCCATCTCAAGCGGGATCCGCCAGGCTTGGCCGCGCCTGGCGGGCCCTGTCTTGGGGGCGGGTCACTGCCGTCTGACGTTGTTTCGCCCCAAGTACGACCTCTTCCCCCGATATCACCATCCTATCGAGCTTGGTGACGTCCGCCGCTGGGAAAATGGCCCACGCGGGCCGCAAACTGGCTGTGCGGCAGAGGCCTTCTGGTGAAATGATCGCGGAAGAACAAAGGCCTGAGGTATACTCGGACCAATGCTTGATGAGCGTAGAAAGGTTTCCGCACTCGCACTTCTCCTGTGGCTGCTTGTTTCCGGCTTCGATGCCCTGGCACAGTCCTCCAACAGCGATTCACTCGAACAGTACTACGAGGCAGGTGAGAAAGCGTTGGCGGAGAACCGCTATGGCGACGCGGAACGGGCCTACGAAAAGCTGCGGCAGTTAGCTCCTGGGACTGCCGAAGTGCACGCCAGACTCGGCCTCATATATTTTCAAGAACGGAAATTTGAGCAAGCTGTGGCATCCTTGCGCCAAGCCCTCAAGTTGAAACCAAACTTGCCGAAGTTGGACACTCTCCTGGCCATGTCCTTGTCAGAGCTTGGCCGGTACACAGAAGCACTACCCGGCCTGGAGAAAGGGTTTCACCAGTCAACTGACCCCGCCATCAGGCGCATGTGCGGCCTTCAGCTCGAGAGGGCCTACACTGGTTTGCAGCGTGACAGCAAAGTGGTGGAAGTGGCCCTGGAACTGAACCGTCTGTATCCGGACGATCCGGAGGTTCTCTACCAGACGGGCAAAGTCTACGGGAACCTGGCCTACCTCACGATGCACAAGCTGGGCCAGGTGGCGCGGGACTCCGTCTGGGGGCATGAGGCTGCGGCCGAAGCTTTCGAAAGTCAGGGAGCGTATGAGACCGCGATCTTCGAATACCGTCAAGTATTAGCACTCGATCCGCACCGGCCCCACACTCATTACCACTTGGGCCGAACCTTGCTGGCGCGTTCGGTGAAAACCAAGTCAGCGGAAGACACAGCAGCGGCAGCGAAGGAATTTGAGCAGGAGTTGCAGCAAGAGCCCAGCAATGCCAACGCCGCTTACGAACTTGCCGAGATCCATCACAATGCGGGAGAGGTCGAAGAGGCGCGGAAGTTTTTTGAAATGGCTCTGAAATACTATCCGAACTTCGAAGAAGCCCACCTGGGGCTGGCAGCCGTGCTGATGTTCGAACATAAGCCCGAACTGGCGCTTCCTCACCTTCAGAAAGCCATCGCCTTGAACGCTGAAAACGAAGTTTCCTGGTATCGCCTGGTGCAAGTGGAAAGGGCGCTCGGCAATGTTCGAGAGCAGCAGAAGGCGCTCGCGGAATTTCAGCGTCTGCGAAGCCATGAGGCGAGCCAGCAGGCGGCCGCGAGAGAGCTATTTTCTCCCGGTGAGGTGACGAAACAAGAGCTTGACCCGAATGCTCCGCCGTAGGACCCCCATTCGCGGATAAGGTTGTCGAAAGCAGTAGACACTGAGTTCGGAGCGCGGGAGGTTAGCGCCGGCGGGCCATGCCGAGCGTAGCCGCCTTGCGTTTCGCCTCACATCAGTGTTCCAAGGCTCGCTTTACCGTCCGCTTACGCTCGGCAAGGAATACCTGGCCCTCACCCTCCCTCTTGACTCACTAGGGCTTGACCGTAATCAGCACGACCCCATGCGCGGGTACCGTGGCTGAGAGCGGATTAGCTATTGCGCCCCTATCCATGTGAGCCCACAAGTCGCGCACCTTCAGCTTGCCGTGCAATCCGAGATCAGCCCAGCGCACGGCCACGGTTGCAGTGGCCTCACCCCGATTGAAAAGCCCCACGGCCACCACGTTGTCCTTGAGGGGCCGCGCGATGACCAGGGTCGATCCCAGCTCGGAGATCTTCTTCGCGGGCTTGGCCTCGGGGTCCTGGTCAATGGCGATAATCTCGGTATTCATCAGGATAGATCTTGTCTCATCGCTCATGGCACGCAGGTCGTTGCCGGCAAGCAGCGGGGCTGCCAACAGCGACCAGAGGGCCATGTGAGTGCGGTATTCGTCGCCGGTCATGCCGCCGTTGCCGATTTCCAGCATGTCCGGATCGTTCCAGTGGCCGGGCCCGACATAGGGAGCGATGTTGAACTGCTTGAAGCCGATGTTTTCCATCGACTTCCAGTTGTCGGCGATGTCTCCGGTAGTCCGCCAAAGGTTCCCGCCAACTTTGGGGCCCCACTTCCATACCTCGGCCAGTCCGTACTGGCAGAGACTGAAAACGATAGGCCGGCCGGTCTTCAGCAGCGCATCACCCATCTTCTGATAGACGGCCTGCATATCCTCATTGTTGTAAATGCCGCCGGCGCTGCACCAATCGTACTTGAGATAATCAAAGCCCCAGGCGGCGTAGGTCTTGGCGTCCTGCTCTTCGTATCCGTAGCTGCCTTGGTAGCCCGCGCAGGTCTTTGGCCCCGGTGAGGAGTAAATTCCGATCTTCAATCCCTTGGAGTGAACGTAATCGGCCAGGGCCTTCATATCGGGGAATTTCCGATTGCTGGTGATGTTCCCCTGCGCGTCGCGGGGGCCCTGCCAGGTGTCGTCGATGTTGATGTAGGTGTAGCCCACATCCTTCATGCCCGTGGCGACCATGACGTCGGCCATGCCCCGCACGGCCGCGTCGTCCACTTTGCCAGCGAACTTGTTCCAACTGTTCCAGCCCATGGGAGGCGTGCCCGCCAGGCCGTTGTCGGGAACATCACGCAGTGCCGGCAGGGGCAGGCGCGGTGGCGGAAGCGCCGCTTCCGGTGTGGTGCGCTCGGCAATACCCGCGATCGGGTCGCGCCCGGGAAACAACCTGGTCATTGAGATCTTGCCGCCCTCCATCGTGCCTTCGTAGTTAACGCTGCGTTCCTGGTTCTGAAACCGGAAGATAACGACCAAGTGTAGTTTGCCGTTGCTGAAAGTCCCGTCGCTGATCGGCGTTTCACGAGGACCCATCAGAATCTTGCCGGTAACTTTCTCGCCGGACTGTTTGAGATCGAAGAACGATTCGCGGTAGTTGCCGTCCCCGGTGGGCACGCGCAGAACCCAGAAGCCTGTCAGATCCGTTTGCGCCGCAAGGGGAATCGCGCCGAACAGAAGTAAGGAAAATGCCAGAAGTATGGGGTAAGAGATCAGGTGCCGTTCTGACCTGACCCGTCGATGCTCGGTGAGTTTCATGTTTCCCTCCTTGGTAACTGCGGGATCTCGGCGCGCCGGAAGCGGCCTGCGTATTTCTGTGTGCGCAGGGAAAAGCCGTCGCCAGACTCGACAACCTCAAACTTCGCGTCGGAGACTTCGTCATACTCGGAGCGGGATAGCGCGTGCAGAACTCCGCCCAGCGTCGGGGGCTCAGTGACCGTCAAGCCCGTACAGGCAAGAAGGAACTTCAGGAAAGTACGTCGGGGCTTGCTCATAGGCTTGGAGGCAAGAACTCAGCCTGGCAGGATTCCGGTTCGGCGTCGCCAGGCGCCGCGCTCAAGACGCGCCATACTCAGATTCACGTCTTGCCAGCCCGGCCGACCGTAATATACATCTGATCTTTGGCATATACAATCCGTTCCGCGAGCCCTACTCCTACTTTCCACGGCGGGCGCACGGGGAGCAGGTGTCTCGGTCCGTTTCCGCCGTGCTCGTACTGAACCGGGCGCATAACGGCAAGACCGGTGTCCCTGGCATGAAAAAGGCCTTGCGCATTGCGTCCCTAGGGATAAGACTTGCGATGAAGGACCTGCGTTTGCATTATGCGCAGATTGGGGCAATGAGAGTTCTCGCACCTCGACGAGGCCCGCTTGGAAATCCAGGAACTCCGGGAGGCCGCCACCCTCGATCCCTCATATGCCGACCCACATTACGCTTTGGGCAGGCTTTACGAAGGGATGGGCAATCATCAGAAGGCCACCACAAAGCTCTCTCTCTTTGAGAAAATCAGGGCCAGCCAAAACCCCTACCTCCTCCACTAGCTCCGTCCGCCTTGGCGAAACCCGTCCGGAGCAGGATGTGCAGACGTCCAGGGGGACAGTCCACGGGCGGACATGGAGGCTCGGAAGCGGACCTTCCTTGCCGCCTCCAGAAGACCAACGTCGTCAGAGGGCATCGCACGCGATACGATTGTGAACAATTTCGCATGTGGAAATTTCGCCAGGAATGCATTCGTTGACTTCTGCTGAGGCAAGTGTTATGGGGTAATAAGGGAGATGTCTATCATGACGAGGAAGCCCTATAGTTTACCGTGCGGGTAAACGGAAATGAGCACATTATGCAGTTGCGAGTGGTGTTTCTCTGTGCCTTACTGATCACGCTTTGCAGTCTGAGTGTTGCCCAGAACCCCAAAGTCATCAACGTCCCTGCCCGGCATACTTCCGCTAACTCAGGCAAGCAGATGTTTGAAGCTTATTGCGCCGCCTGTCACGGAAAAGAAGGAAAGGGTGATGGACCCGTTGCGGCCGCGCTTAAGGTGCCGCCGACAGATCTCACTGTTCTTGCCAGGCAGAACAAGGGAAAGTTTCCCTCCATACAGGTTGCCAAGGCCATCACCGGCGAAGCTGGTATTTCGGCCCACGGCTCCAAGGAAATGCCGATCTGGGGTCCCGTGTTCATGTCCATGAGCCACCAGCACGAGTCCGAAGTGCATCTACGGGTAGCCAATCTCACGGAGTACATCAAATCCTTACAGCAGAAGTGAAGACCCTGGTGTAGTGTTTATGCAAGCTGCGTCTTGGCCCAGAAATCAGTCGAGGTCAGAACTGGAACAACTTCAAAGTCGATCAGGTCATCCCAGCGGCTAACCCAGGCGTCCAGTAGTTCCGGCTGCGGTGTTTCCATGAGCTGAAAACAACGAGTGCCCGTCGGATCCACCCAGCTCGCGTGGTAGATAAGGCCTTCAGGCAACATTCGACCGCTTCTCCTCAACCTTTCGCCCACCAGCCGAGGATGGCCATGTTTGAAGCGTTCAATAACCATGAACAGCATGTGGGGAAGTCTACCTCACTCGGGCCAAACTTCCAACTGCCCCGCGGCCCGGACGAGTGCTATGGCCCTGCACCCACACCTTTCCAGCGGCAGCTTGACCCAGGTGGACCTGCTTCACCCCAAAGTCCAAGGTCATGGTATCGTCATAATTGCGGCTCACTACTTGGAACTGTGAGCCGGGGCGAAGTCCGAGCCCATCAAAATACTCGAGCAGTGAGCGATCTCTTTCATACATGCCGACCACCTTCACTCGCTTTCCGGCAGGCACTTCCGCCAGCAACATCAGACCCGACTTGCGACGTTGCGCGGCACCCGTGTTGATCTCGTTGCCATGTGGGCAGGGGCCTTCCTCGCCCAACTTTTGAATTAACTTCCTCTCGAAGTCATCCGAAACCGCATGTTCCAGCCGTTCCGCCTCGTCATGGACCTTGTACCATTGCATCCCCAGCATCTCAGTCAGCATGCGCTCGATCAAATGGTGACGTTTGCGAAGCCGATCTGAGATTTGGCGGCCGGCGGCGGTAAGCGAGAGCTGCCCGCTGCCTCCAACTCTGATCAGTTTATCCCGTTGCAGCCGCCTCAAGGCCAGAGCCACGGCCGGCGGGGTTATTTTCAACCAGCGCGCAATCGTTGCGGCGATCACCGGCTCTTCTTCAGACTCCGCTTCGGCAATAGCTTTCAGGTAATCTTCTTTGGAGATGGTCAGTTTCATTTTCTACCTATGAGATTTTGTTCTCTTCAGACTTCGACTATTCCCCATAATGGCAAGGATCGGGGGAAATGGCAACAGGGCTTTATTCTGGGGCCTAATCCGACAATGTAAAAACTTATTGACAGCCGAGCGAGAACTGGTATTAACTATAGCTTATATCATTGTGCAAGCTAAGGTGAAGACGCAGTGGGCCGGGTTTTCAGGAGTCTTAATACCCACCGGGGACATCAGCAAGGGAGGTCATCGTGAGGTTTGACAGTCTAACTTCCAAGAAGTACATCGGGCATCTGGATTTGGCCCCGTGGGGCAAGAAGCGGCGAGGATTTGTCGCCCGCTTACTCCTAGCTGTGGTTTTTTCAGGGGTTGGTGGGATCGTGCGGGCGCAAAGCGAGACCACCGGGGCCTTGGCCGGGCAGGTTACCGATCCGAGCAACGCCCCAGTGGCCGGGGCGGCGGTGACCGTCGCCAGTTCAACCACCGGCCTCCACCGCACGGTCCAAACCGACGAAAGCGGACGCTTCTCATTCCCCGAGCTTAAACCCGGTCCGTACGTTGTCGAGGCGAAGGCGTGGGGCTTCGAAGACCAGACCATCGGCCCTGTATCTGTACCCCTTGGTCAGACGCAAACTGTGAATCTAGTGCTGAAGATTGCCGCCCAGAAAACGGAGGTGGAGGTCCAATCGACGGCGGCGCTTATTAACACAGAGAATCCGAACACCACGACGACGCTGGAAGCCGAGGCCATCGCCGATCTTCCCAACCCGGGTTCTGACATGACCTACGTCGCCCAGTTCTCGCCAGGCGCCTTGATCAACACAGCAGGCTCTTCCAATGACTTTGTGGGCGGGCAGAATGGTTACGGGAACGTGGAATTCAACGGATTACCTGCTTTGTCGAATGCTTTCGTTGTGGACGGCCTCGAGACCAACGACCCGATGACCAGCCTGAATAGTGGTTTATCAACAAATCTTGTGCTGGGGCTGAACTCCATTCAGGAGGTCACCGTGAACACGACCTCCTACGCCGTTGACCAGGGCCGTTACGGAGCCTCTCAGATCAACTACGTCACCAAATCCGGCACCAACAAGTTTCATGGCAATCTCTATGAACTGTGGAACGGATCGAGGCTGAACGCAGCCAATTTCTTTACTAACGCCAACCCCGGCGGGCACAAGCCTCGCTCTACGGTAAACCATTTCGGCGGCAGCCTGGGCGGCCCGGTGGTCCGCGACAAGCTGTTTTTCTTTGGAGATTTCGAGCAGATGCGAATCGCGCTGCCGATTGTGGATACCATCACCGTGCCCTCCGCCAGTTTCCAGAGCTATGTTCTCGGGCAGTTGCCGCGCGGAGGCGTGGGCACCATCACCGGCACCTCATATCCCGCCGCACCGGCCCTCGTCCCTTTTTATCAGAAGATGTTTTCGCTCTATCGGAGCAGCGCAGGCTCGCCCCTGCCGGTGCTCGGGTGTCCTCTAGGGGCGGACGGCAGCACGGCAAGTGGCAGTCCTCCGGACGGGAATGGCTGCGCCAACCGGCAAGAGGTTTCGATGTCCAGCGCCGACCACGAACAAGTTATCACCGCGCGCATGGACCATGATATCGATGCCCATAACATGGTCTGGTACCGGTTTCAATCCGATACGGGGCTCCAGGCGGCTTACACCGACCCCATCAATCCGCTGTTCAATGCCATCTCTCCCCAGCCGATGTACTCCTTTGCTTCTGGTTATACGCACATCTTCAGCCAGAACATGGTGAACTATTTCAACCCGGCTTTCTCCTGGTACTCGAGTATCTTCCAGCCCACCGACTTCGCCAAGACCTTGGCAGCCTTCCCGATCGTGCTGCAAGGCGTTGGGTCGAACGCGCCGTTCACGCCCATGGGAGGATTGGACTACAACTGGCCTCAGGGGCGCCGCGTCACACGCTACCAGCTCAATGACACCTTGACCTGGCAGCGCGACGCGCACCAGATCGAGTTCGGCTTCGGCTCCCGCCGTATGCTGGCGAGCGATTTCGACTTCAGCAACTACGTCACCCCGCTGGCGACCTACACCACGCTGCCTCAATACATCTACGGGGTCGCATCCCTCGCCACCAAGTCGTACCCAGTCTCAGGTGAGCAGCCGTTCAACCTGAGCAACTTGGATCTGTTCGCGCAGGACACGTTCCGAGCGACGAAAAACCTCACCTGGACATTTGGTTTGCGCGGAGCGTGGAACTCCGACCCCATCAATCCGCACGCCATGATCGCGCGCCTTGGCTCCTCTTTTTACGCTTCTTCCCACGGCGTCAATCAGCCTTTGAACGCCGTCCTCAATACTGGGCTTGAAAAGTTCTTTCCTTCAACGCCGCTGGTGGCTTGGCAGCCCCGCACTGCGATTGCGTGGCAGTTCACCCCCAAGATGGTGCTTCGTATTGGCTTCGGTGTCTTCACTGACATTCTTCCGGGCAGCATTGCGGACCTGATTGGTTCGAATTCGCCCTACGTCAACATCTTCCAGGGTGGGCTGCTCGGGCAAGCAGGCGGACTCGCGCTCGCTCCCGGGGTGCCGGGCAGCGCAATTGATGCGACCGCGGCTGCCAACCAGGCATTTCTCGCCGGCTTTTCGCAAGGCCAACTTTCCTGCGCTTCCCCGAAGGCCAACCCGCAAGCCTGCCTACCTCCGGCCACCCTGGTGGCGGTGCCGGACGGAACGCTGAGGATGCCCTATTCCATGCAGTGGAGCTTGGGAATCGAGCGCCAGTTGGGCAATACAGGAAGTTTGCGCGCGCAGTACGTGGGCACTCGAGGAGTTCAGTTGCCTTACCAGGTGCAGGTGAACGGCTACCAGACCGTCTGCCCAGGATGCTTTGCACCATTTCCATACAACCAGCCCACAGACCCGCGCTTTGCCAGCGTCACGCAGTTCACAACCGGCGCGAATAGCCACTACAACGGGCTGCAAATGACGGCACAGAAGCGCATGGGGCATGGTCTGCAGATTGACACCAACTACACGTGGAGCCATTGTCTGGACACGATATCGAACGGAGGTTTCCTGCCCTTCTCTTCCGGAGGCCTGATCTCGCCGTTGCCCGGTGAACTTCGGCGGCAATATGGCAATTGCGATTACGACATCCGGCACAACTTCAACACGTCTTATGTCTACGCACTTCCTGTGCGGGTTCGGAGCAGCCATTTTCTCGGCGCCCTGGCGAACGGCTGGCAGGTGTCAGGCACCGTTTTCTGGCACAGCGGCGTGCCGTTCAGCGTCCAAAGCGCCCCTTATTCAGCGAACGGCGAGGGTATCATTCAGGGGGGCGGTCCGCGGTTTGCGAGCCTGCGGCCGGGCGTGCCTCTCTACCACCACTCTCCGGTTCCCGGCGTCACCCAGCCCGGAACCCTCCAGTGGCTGAACCCCGATGCCTTTATCTCGTCTGTTGATCCCAGCACCGGCGCCTGCAACGGCGGAGAGACGCCGGAGAATTGCCAGTTCGGCAACCTTGGACGCAACACGCTGCATGGACCGGGCTTCACCTGGGGCGATCTTTATTTAACCAAGAGGTTTCCCATTCATGAGCAGGTCGCGCTCCGCCTCGAAGGTCAATTCTTCAATTTCCTCAACCATCCGAACTTTGCTTTGCCAACGGCGGTAGCCGGAATTCCTGGACAGCCCGGCACACAGACCGGCTTCGGCGCCCTGGTTGCGACAACCTCTCCACCCACGGGGTTGCTGGGTGTGGGTTTGGGAGGCGATAACTCGCCTCGCATGGTCGCACTTCAGCTCCGATTGGAGTTCTAAACCCGAACTCGCAATCTGAACAATCACCAACAATCTGCAATTCCGCAGATGGTGGCGCGGAAGGCGGTAATCTGATCGTGGAAATCACGGAAACTCGCCGATTTCTGGGTAAGGGCGACGAGGTCGGCAACAGTCATGGAGCGTACCAAGGGGAGCGCGACGCTCATTACATCGGCTGCTGTGGCAACGGGTTTTCCATACAGGCGCTGTTTCTGAATGCTTCGACGCCTCCGCTGGATGCCGGGCTCGCCCTTTAGGATAAGTATCCATGTTTCGATCATCTCCACGGGTGCAGCGATGAGAATTGGCCACATGGCCCCTGGTTTTTTCTGAATCCAGTTTAGCTGAGGGCGAATTCGTGCAATCGCCTCCGTGATCGTGCAGTATCGGCAGTCGCCAAGGGCGAACCCTGGATGATTCTCGTGGCGGGGGTGTCGAGGGTCCTCGGTAACCGCAGCTTCATCCAAATCTACATTGCCGTCGTTGTCTATGCCCACTACGGCGAATTGAGCACACTGGCTATAAAAGCGATTCAGTGCTTTGGGGATGAACTCCAAGATGAACTCCCAACCGCGGCCCGGAGCATCGATAAAGTCCACCTGAATCTCGTCCTCGGGCAAGAGGAGCACCTTGGCTACGAGGGCGCGCAGGATGAGGTGATCATTGCCTTCGACGTGAAAACCCGCCAGCAATGGCATGTCATAGCCCCTCGAACAAGCCCGTCGCCCACTGGTAGCCGACCCCTTCCTGTTTCTCGTCGCTGATGTGGAGCCGGTTGAGAATTTCTGGGAGGGGTGTGATCTTGGTTCGCCCCTCATGCTGTTCGACAACTTGGACGGACGGGAGCATGTCTTTGAAGAGATCTACAAAGGAGGGCGAATGCGTTGTCAGCACGACTTGCGTCGGGACCTGCCCCGGAGGCGGATAGGCGAGCGCTACGAACTTTTCGAAGAGCCAACGGAGTCGACGAGGATGCAGTCCTGTTTCAGGCTCTTCGATACAGAGAACTTCTGGCTTTTGGGGCGCGTTTAAGATGCAAAGCATGCCAAGGGTGAACATGGTGCCGTCGCTCATATCCGGCGCCGCTATGTACCCCCGCTGTTCTCTGAACTTGAATGCCAGGCCCTGTTGGTCGGCCCTGGCTTGCGTGATAATAATTGAATCGAGAGAGGGAAGAAGTTGGTGCATCTCGGCCAGAATGGCCTCGTAGGTTGCGGTGTGCTCGGGCTCAGACTTAGCCCATGCGACGAAGTCCGCCACGTGTTGACCATTGTAGCCGATACGGTCGCTAGGCTGGCCAGTCCCGAGCAACTTCAGTTCCGAAACCTCTAAGTGATAGTAGCCGAAACGGGAGAGAGCCTTGGCCACGGTCTTGGCGAACTTGACATTTGGCGCCTCCTGCTTCACAGCATCGCCATGCCAGACGCGATGCAGAATGGTAGGCATGTCCCATTCCACAATTCCGAATTCTCCCATCGTCTGCGTCCGCTGCGTCCGGTAATGGCGGCGCTGGAAAACCCACTCGGCCGGCCCTTGGCCCTCCTGGCGCGCGAGCGTTTCCTCCAGGACGTACAAACCGGTAGGGGAGTCGGCGATCTTGAGTATGTATTCTGCTGTGCAATCGGGGTATTCCGGCAACTGGCCGATCTGCACGCCAAAGCCGATCGGGTCGGTTTCGCCAGCCCAGCGGCTACGCACCCAGTGGAACTCGCCCAGGCCAGGAGGAAACATCTCTACTAGCGTCCTATGTATGGAGTTCTGCAGGACAACCATCGCTTTGAAGACGTTGGATTTCCCGGAACCGGCGGGACCGACCATCACGGTCACCGGCTCTAAATGGAGGGTTGATTGGGCGTGACTTCGGAAGTTGGCGAGCTGTAAGGTCCTGATCATATATTGCATCCCAGGCAAAAGGTGCAGGAGACAATCCGAGATTATACACTGGCCGCAACCCAAATAGCAGGCCGATTCCCCGATGAATCGTGGTCGTTTCCAAGCCGACGTCCTGGCAGGGAAGTTCAACCGCACACCACTGGGTAAAGGGCGTCCCTAAGACCCCACGAGGAGGTCAAGAATCTGGTTCGACTTACGAATTCGGGTTGAATCGACAGGGTAGCTGGCGTATGATTCTGCGGCGAGATAAATGTGATCATCAACATGAACGCCAGAGAGATCAAGGAGGTTTTTGATGAGGTCTACAATGTGGAGTCGACGGTCATTTCTGCGTGCGGCCGGAGCCGCCGGCACGGTCGCGTCCGCGGCCAAGATGATGGGTCTTGAGCGCGTCCTGGCAGCTTCCCAATCGGTTGCAGACAAGTCGCCCCAGGAGGTTGCGAAAGACGAGTTCTACTGGCGGGAGATCCAGATGGATTTCAAGCTGGACCGCACGCTGATCAACCTGAATAACGGCTTTACCTGTCCGACGCCCCGGGTGGCGCTCGAATCGGAATGGCGCTACATGGACATGATCAACATGGCGCCCATCTTTTATCAAGGCCCAATAGCCGAGCGCATCCAGACGATCCGCCTGCGCATGGCCGCGGAGTTCGGATGTGACCCGGAGGAGATGGCCCTGACGCGCGGCGCCAGCGAGTCGCTCCAAATCGCGCAGAACGGGATCGACCTGAAGGCCGGGGATGAAGTGCTCACGACCGAGCAGGACTACCCCCGCATGCTGACGACGTGGGACCAGCGCATGCGGCGCGAAGGCATCAAAGTGACGCGCATTCAATTCCCCGTCCCGACGACGGCGGACGATCTCTACCGGCGGTTCGAGCAGGCCATCACGCCGAAAACGAAAGTTTTCCATTTCTGCCACGTCACCAACTTGACCGCCCAGATGTTTCCGGTGGCGCGGCTCTCCCGCCTTGCCCGCTCGCGGGGGATCGTTACCATCGTCGACGGCGCCCACGCTCTCGGGCATTTCCCGTTCAAGCTGAGGGACCTCGAGTGCGACGCCTATGGCGTCAGCCTGCACAAATGGCTGCTGGCGCCGATCGGCAACGGCTGCCTGTACGTTCGGAAAGAGATGATCCCGAGATTCTGGCCCCTCCAAGCAGCCCCCGAACAGCAGGACACTGACATCCGAAAGTTCGAGGCCATCGGGACGCACCCCTGGGCCATCCGGGCGGCGCTCGGGGAGGCTCTGGCTTTCCATCAGGCCATCGGCACGGAGCGCAAGGCGGCCCGGTTGCGGTATCTGACCCTGCGCTGGGCCAACGCTCTCAAGGTTAATCCGCGCGTCAAGATACTGACGGATCTCAGCGAGCCCGCTCAGGCGTGGGGAGTAGCGGCGGTCGACATCGACGGGATCGATGTCCGGGACCTCGCGAAATTTCTGATGGACAAGTACCGGATCATCGTCGTCCCGCTCGTCGGCGGAGCGCCGCCGAACCAGGTTTTTGATTATCAGGCCCTCCGGGTGTCGCCGAACATTTACACGACGCTGGAGGAAATCGACACGTTCGTCACGGGCATGGAAGACGCACTGAAAAACGGCGTTCCTTCCACGCAGGCGTCTCGCGGCGCTGCGGAGGAGTGGTTCGCCTAGCGCGGGTCTATTGTAAGGGTAGGGCTTGCCCTACCCTCGTGACCCGGCAAAGGGAGGCGGTACGGCCAGGGGACGGCAAGCCGTCCCCCTACAACCCGGGAAAAGGAGGGTTCAGATGAAGCGTTTGGCAGTTTGGGTGGTGGCGGCAGCGGCCTTGGCCCTCGTCGCGGGGGCTACGGAGGTCTTTGCCCAGGGCGCGTTCAAGATCCCGTTCACGTTCCAGGCCGGCGGCAAAAAGCTCCCCACCGGCGAATACCGGGTCGCCCAAAAGGACGACGGCCAGATTACGCTGCGGCAGGAAGCGACCGGCAAGGAATTTCAGGTCCCCTTCACGAAGAGGCTGGCGCAGCCGAGTCCGCCTCTCGCAGAGCCCCAGCTTGTATTCGACGTGGTTGGGAACTTCGCGCCGTCCTATACGGAATATGTGACGGATTACGTGCTGGCCGAAGTGTGGCTGCAGGGTGCGGATGGATTCCTCGTGCATACCATGAAGGGCGCGCACAAGACCCAGACCATCAAGGGGCAGAAAGCAAAATAGCGGACTGGACGAGGTCAAACGGATTTCTCCCGATAGATGAAGTGTTGCACCCACGCGAAGTTGGCATTGCGAACCGGCGGCACGCCATATTTCCAGCGGACATCCTCGCTTAGTTCGAATGATTCATGGGTACTATGCCTCTGTCCGACCCCTCAGGGACGTGCATACGGGCCGTCCGGCCTAAGCCTTCGCCCGCCGGTCCGTCGACTGACGGACATCCCCGACGTCTCCCGGTTCTCGTGCAGAAAGTGTCTAGGCGTGTCTGGGGTCCCGCCCTGCGGGACTACGCAGGGCCGGCCCGGGACTCGCGCTATCGCCCCAGGTCATGTTGCCTTCCGCCGGTCTGAGAGCGTGGGCGTCCTGATTGCGACGTTTTCGCGGGTGGTGCATACATTGCCTTTTGTGTATGCGCCCCAATCCTCATTCATCTGTGCAGAATGAAGTTGGCCGTGCGTTCCGACGGTCCCTGAACGATTTGGGAGGGATTCGCAAGCTCGCCCGGCCAGACGAGCCGGTGACAATGCTCGGGTATCAGCGCATAGACGATCATTCTGAAGCCCCGCATCCCACGGGCTCACTCAGCGGCGCGGTGGATTTGAGTTTGAAGCGGCCGTAGTCGAAGATGCGAGTGCGCCGGCAGATTCTTTGCGGTCAGGTGGTACTGACGATTCTACGCGTCGAAGTGCTGCCGACGTGGCATTCGAGCAGTTTCGGCTGGGATGGCAAAAGGGCGCATACATAAGAATCAATGTATGCGCCACCCGCGGGGTTACTGGGTGTGGGTTTGGGAGGTGATAACTCGCCTCGGATGGTCGCACTTCAACTCCGATTGGAGTTCTGAACAGAGATGGCGTTGACACTCCTGGCTTACCAGAGAAACGGGATCAACCTGTACCGGACCCTCTGCGTATAGGCGTCGTAGCCTTTCAGTTCTCGCCTCAGGAACCGTTCTTCGAAAAGCGTCCGCAGAGCGATTGTCGCGATCGGAACGCTTGCCAGCAAAGCAGCGGGGTACGATTCCAGCCACAGGGGTATGCCAACCGTCAGGAGGACACTACCCGCATACAACGGATGTCGCACAATGCTGTAGACTCCGGCATCGATTACCGTCTGTTGTCGCTCTTCTTGATACTTCACCACTAGCGCCGCGAAGGCGTTCTCCCTAAGGGCGACGTAGGCGATCCGCAAACCCGCGATCAGAAGTGCAAGTCCCAAAGACGAAACGAGCGTTCCGGGCTTGCCCATCAGGTGAAATCGGAATACGTCCAGGGGAATGAAAATAACCAAACCATAGAATGCAGCGAGAAGGAGGACCACGATGATCTTGTCGGCAAGCGGTTGTCCTTTCTGCATGGGTGGCTTAACTCGTTCTTTAAGTAAGCCTTCGCGGTCACGCGACAGGTTAACCACGGCCCCCACCGTGCCGACGAAGATCACACCGATGAACAACCAGGCACGCCACCAATCCAGAGTAGCTGCTGGTAAAAACAGCAGAACCGCGAAAATGGCCACATTGAAGATGATGCCGGCGATCAACCTAAGGATGAACATGTGTGCTTTACCGTCGCCGCTGGAAGGACTTCACCGTACTGCCCAACCCTTGTTTGGGCGGTAAGCTATGCACGACCTTCAGCACGCCGTGCGATACCAAGCAACTGCTTCCGCCGCATCCGGAGGAAAAAAGCGCAGCGGCTGGCTAATGGGGAGCACTAGGCGGCGGTTTCAGAGTGTAGTTCCAGGCTGAACCCCCAACCGCCGCTCCGATGTGAACGATGGAAACCCAGCGCTCCAGCTTGTGGTGACCGCTGCGGTGAAAGAGATAACAGACTCCAATCGAGGCTGCCACGCCTGCCACCTCGAAACCAGCAAAAAGCGGCTTGTTATCCACGATGTTGTTGGTGAGAAGCCATTCGTTAACTCCGCGGTCGCGAAAGTGCCGCGTTGACATGTAGTCGAGAGCACGCCCGGCTCCGACCCCCGCAAAAAGCAAGATGTTGTCCTTAGCCCAGAATGGATGGCTTCCCTTCACTGCCTGGGAAGAAACAGACGACTGCCGGGTGCTTCTGCCAGGCTTGGCGGCTGCGGCATCCTCTTGGGCTTTCGCGGTGGAGGCCAGTAAGAAAACGCCGATCAGTACGGCAAGAGTTATCCGTGGCGCGGATTGCCTCCAGCAATGTAGGGGAGAAACCATTTTCGGATTTTCCCTTTCCAGTCTCATTGTTCGTTCTCTGCGGCCGCCGTGCACTCCGTGGCAAATCTCTTCGTCAGATACCTACAAATACTTCAACAACTCATCCAACGTCTTCTGCACGCCTACGTAGGGGTCACCGGGCCCTTCATATTCAATCGAATATGTCCCCTTGAACCCGGCCTTCTTGGAGATCTCGATGCACTTGGGAAAGTCGAACTTGGTCTCGTTCCCGGCGGAGTCAAAATCCAACCCCTTGGCGTGGCAGACCACATGCGCGTAGGGAAAGAGGAGTGCTAGCCCTCTCTCGCGCGTGTCCTCATCCGGAAAGTTGCCGAAATCGGGGAGCGCCGCCACCACTTCCGTGCCTGCCTGTTTGAAAAGTCTCACCAACTCCTCCGGATGTTCCGAGCCCACGCCGCCGTGGTTCTCAATGATCACATGCACGCCCTTGGGCCTGCCATAAGCGGCCAGGCGCTTGTAGGCCTCGAGGGTCGGCGACAGGTCTTCCGGATTCATCTTGCCGGGATCGCACCGAACAGACTTGGAGCCGACGGCAAGCGCGATATCGATCCATGTTTTTGCGCCATCCACTGCGGCATCGCGCACTTCCTTGTCCAGATCGGAAAGCCCGCCGCCCGTCCATAGCTCTTTAATGTCGACCGGCATGTTCACGACCTGCGAGTGGGCTCTCACCAAGCGGCTCTTGAGGTCCTGGAGGTAAGCCTTTTCGGTGGAAGCGAAGTGGGGGGCGCAAAACTCCAGGTTGTGAACCTTGTAGCGGTCGGCAATCATCTCCGGGAAGTCGAGCAAGGCGAGCATATTCCCGGGCAGGGCGAAATCCTTCTCGCGCGTGGCTTGAAAATAGTTATGAAGACTCCAGGTGGAAATGGAAACGCGATTCCGTTTGTCTGACCTGTCGACGCTGGCAGCGTGGTGTTTCGTCTCTCCCCAGAGCTGGCTGCCCAGAGCCAATGCACCCGCGCCTCCGGCAATACGGGTGAAAAAATCTCGACGAATCATTCTTCCTCCTCTCGGCCCATCGAAAGATAATGGCCGACTATTGATTTTTGCAAAACATACTGAAAAGCACTTATCGTCGCGCCGCGGGTCCCTGTAACATTTTTGGCTGCCGGCAAGACCCACGGCCAGCGGCCGGGGGCAGGTGGCGGCGTTGCGCCAATCGCTACTTCACCTTAACGCCCCGCAAAAAGCTTGCGTCTTCCTCGGGCAAGGACGCATTGATGAACATCCCCGAGCCGAGTTCGAACCCGGCCATCTTGGTCAGCCGAGGGATGACGCTCAGATACCAGTGGTGGTACTTTGCGCCGGAATATTCGTGAGGGGCGGTGCGAATGGAGTAATTAAAGTCAGGGTTTTCCAAGCCATAGTAGAGCTTAGCAAGGGTCACCCGCAGGGTGTGCGCCAGACCTGCCGCCTCCGCGTCGTTGATTTCGGCGAAACATGCCATGTGCCTGCGCGGCATGATCAGGAGCGAAAAGGGCGTGAGCGCTGCAAACTGCACGAATGAGACGAAGTGTTCGGTCTCCAGGATCACGCGGGTTCCCTCCTTCAGTTCCTGCTCCAACACATGGCAGAAGAGGCATTCGCCAAACTCATCGAAGTGCTTGAGTGAATTAATGAGCCGGTCGCGAAGCTGCGCGGTGATGACCGGCGTGGCAATGATTTGGGAGTGGGGGTGCTCGAGAGAAGTTCCCGCCGCTTCTCCGTGGTTCTTGAACAGGGTTACTTGCTCGACGCGCGGGTCAGCAGATGCGAACAGGAAGCGGTTGAGGTAGGTTTGGATGACCGTCTCGACCTCGTGATCCTTGAGAAGCGCCGTGGTCTTGCTATGGTCCGGTGTCTCGACGATCACCTCGTGAATACCCACGCCGGTGACCGTCCGGCGAATACCGTGGACCGAGCGGTGCAGTTCGCCTTCGTAAGAAACTGCGGCAAACTTATTGGGCGTCACGCGCACTCGCCAACTGTTCGTGTCGGGGACGACGTAAGTCTCGGGTGGTGTCATCTTCTCGTTCCCGGGGCAGAACGGGCATGTGTCAACGTAGGAGAGAATTGCTTTCTTGTCTTTCATTTTCTTTGCAAAGTCCTGGGGCCGTTTGGCACGCTCCGTGGCGATGATGACCCATTCACGGGTGAGAAGGTTGTGGCGAAGTTCGGGCATGGGATTCTCCTAGGGGAGAGATCAAACCAACAGGTTGCTGAAAAAAGCCATTCTCGCGTCATCCTGAGGAGTCGCAGGCGACCTAAGATCAGTGACCCGCCGTGGCGGGACGAATTCGCTCAGAATGACATGCTAACACCCTTTTTCAGCGTCCTGCTAAACTATTAGAAAGTACCGTCAGAGTTTCATAACTCAAACATCGGAACAGGAATTTCAGAGCTTATCCGCACACCATGCAGTAGTTGTAGACGGCCTATGCAGGCACGACCAGCCCAGCACGGGCGAACACCCTCTTGAAACTGCCGTTGGTCGGAGCACTCGGCCGGTTCTTGCTTCTCACCCGTTACAGGTACCGACACGGAATTGTCTATATGATCCAACCACAGGAGTTGGGGGGCCGCTTACAGAAACCGTAATTATCCAAGAGTCTCAAGAGTCTCCCACTTTACGAAATCGCGCCTCTGAGGTATCATATTCGGCGCGAAAGAATGTGATTGATTTCGATCACGCTTGTCCTATAATCAATCAGAATTAAGCATAGCGTGCGACCGAGACAAACTGCAGAGATGCTTCGCGGAGTCTACCCTGATCCCGCCGCGGCGGGAGAACGGGCTCAGCATGACAAGAACCGCGTTCACGGTGACAAACTGAAATCCCGCAAGCCAAGAGAACTCGCCCCGAAACGCATCGAGCGGCTCCGACAAATCCTGAGGATGGATCATGTAGTTAGTGTCGAGGAGCTGTCCCGCCAGCTCAAGGTCTCTTCTGCCACAGTTCGCCGTGACCTGGCCCAACTGGAGAGCCTGGGTGACGTCCGGCGCGTTCACGGCGGGGCCGTCGGGGTGGAAAGCCGGCTGGAAGAGCCTCTCTTCGACGCCAAGACTTCAATCGCGGCCAGAGAAAAGCAACGAATCGCTCAAGCCGCCCTCAAGTTCATCAAGCCGAACGATACGATATTTCTCGACGGTGGCAGTACGGTGTTGGAATTGGCGCGGCTGGTGCGAGACCGCTCGAACCTCACCGTGGTTACCAATTCCCTGCGCGCGGCCATTGAACTGGCGGCTCAAGGACCCAGGGTGATATTGATCGGCGGCGAATTCCGCCGGC
>Ga0208821_1000352_pt1 | contig 37926 bp, 31 predicted proteins | sample June2015DPH_20_5_FD_184720 | JGI IMG/M metagenome (GOLD analysis project Ga0208821, IMG submission 184720) | Peatland microbial communities from SPRUCE experiment site at the Marcell Experimental Forest, Minnesota, USA - June2015DPH_20_40... | ecosystem: Environmental > Terrestrial > Soil >...
AATTCGTAATATCTTCTTCATCACTGGCTCCTTTCTTGGTGGCTTTTCTCTCTCTCCTGCCGGATTAAGAGATTACCCCCATTTTAGGAGCCACTTCTCAAATTTCAACTAAATTTAGCACACTCTCGACATTCTCACTCTAATACAAACGCGTTAAATCATTTTACATGTAGCGCAAGGCTTTAGCCTTGCTTAAAGCAACCCTAAAGGGTTGCCCTACAAAATATTTAATGCGTTTGTATTAGTCACTTCAGGCAATTCAGTCGCTTTAGTCACTCAGTCCTCTTTTTCAGCCTTCTTCTTCAGTTCGTCCAGGAAATTTAGAGCCTCGAGAGGAGTAAGTTGATCGGTTTTGACCTTCTTCAATTCAGACCGAATGGGATCAGTCTGAGCGAACAAAGAGGGTTGCAAGGGAAGCTTCGGCTTAGAGGTCACCATTCTCGTCGTTGCGATTTTGGGCATCCCCGTGGCATCCAGTTCGCCCTTCTCCAGGTTGGAAAGAATCTCTTTGGCCCGATCGATCACTTTTTGGGGAAGGCCCGCCAGCCGCGCCACTTGAATACCGTAACTGCGATTTGTCCCTCCCGCCACAATTTTCCTAAGAAAGATGATCTCCCCACCCCACTCCTTTACTGCGACATTATAGTTTTTGACCCTGTCCTTTGTCAGGGCCAGCTCGGTCAATTCATGGTAGTGCGTTGCGAAAAGAGTCTTCGGCCTGAGCGAGGAATGGTCGTGAAGATACTCGGCAACGGCCCAGGCAATGCTCAATCCATCAAAGGTGCTGGTCCCTCTTCCAATCTCATCCAGAACGACAAGGCTTTTCGAGGTCGCTTGATTTAAAATGCGAGCCGTCTCCATCATCTCCACCATAAAGGTGCTTTGTCCCCTCATGATATTGTCCAGTGCACCAATTCGCGTGAAGACCCGGTCCACCGCGCCGATCTTCGCCTCACTTGCCGGAACGAAACACCCCATCTGCGCCATCAGTGTGATCAGGGCGACTTGTCTCAAATAGGTCGATTTACCCGCCATATTCGGCCCCGTGATGATGAGAATCTGATGCTCCCGGCCGTCCATTTGGGTATCGTTGGGAACAAATCTTTCCGAAAGCCCCATTCTCTCCAAGACGGGGTGCCTCCCATCCCGGATGACAATCTCATCCTCCTCATCCACAATGGGTCGGACATAATTATACCGATCGGCAATCTCGGCCATGGCGCCCAGAATATCTACGACCGCAATGGCAGAAGCCGTTTTTTGAAGCCTTGGGGTTTCCAGCGAGACTTTTTCCCGAATTTCTTCGAAGAGCCGGTATTCCAACTGACAGATTGCTTCTTCAGCGCCCAACACCTTGGTTTCGAATTCCTTGAGTTCCGGGGTGATAAATCGCTCTGCATTCACCAAAGTCTGTTTCCTGATATAATGATCCGGGACGAGGTGAAGATTGCTTTTGGTCACTTCAATATAATATCCAAAGACTTGGTTATATCGAACCTTCAAAGAGGAAATCCCCGTCTTCTTCCTTTCCTCCGCTTCCAATCGAAGGATCCATCCCTTCCCCTCCCGGCCGATCTCTCTTAATGCATCCAATTCCTTATCGTACTTCGGTTTGATGATCCCTCCCTCTTTAATCGTCAGGGGTGGATTATCCACGATGGAGGATTCGAGAAGCTGAGAGAGATCGTCGAAATTCTCAATCTCTGACGCGAACTCTCCAACGAGGGAGGCGTCAAAGGGCTGGAGACTCGCTTTGAGAATAGGTAGGTTTTGGATCGAATTTTTCAATCCGACAAGATCACGGGCATTGGCATGCCCAAGGAAAATCCGGGAGGTCAATCTTTCGATATCTTGAATTCCTCTCAAGGATTCTCGCAGTTGCTTCCTTTCGATCTTTTTTCCCTTCAGTTCAGAGACCCCTTCCAAACGGCGCCCGATCTCCTTGATATCGATCAGCGGATAATTCAACCACTGCTTCAATGTCCGGCTTCCCATCAGGGTAATCGTCTCATCCAAAAGCCAGAAAAGAGAACCTCTCTTGCCCTGATCAAAAAGGGATTGCGTGAGCTCTAAATTTCTCTTCGTCATTTCGTCGATGACCATAAAATCCTGGACTTGATAAAAAGAGAGGGGGCGGATGTGGGAGAGCGGCTTTTTCTGGTTCTCCTCTGCATAGCGAAGAACCATGGCTACAGCCTGCGCAGCCAAAGGGGCTTTCAGGTGGATCGTACTCCGCTCCTCCCGATCGAAAGAAGGGACGGCATCGAACGTTGGACCGTCTAAATAGGTAATCAAACCGTTCTCAAAATTCTTTTTAAATCCCTCAAACCAGGGAGTTTCCTGAAATCTCTTGAGCGACAAGATTTCTTTAGGTTCGTTTCGAAGAGCTTCGCTCAGGAAGGGGTCAAATCCTGAGATTTGGCAGGCCTTCAATTCGCCCGTCGAAATGTCCAGAAAGGCAAGCCCGAAAACCTCGCCCTCTGCGGAAAACCCCATCAGGTAATTATTTTCTCCAGTCCCCAGCTGGACCGTATCAACCACAAGGCCAGGAGTAAAAACCCTGACTACTTCTCTTTTGACAATCCCTTTGGCGAGTTTAGGGTCTTCTACCTGGTCACAGAGGGCAACCTTGTATCCTTTCTGTAATAGTTTGGAGATATACGTTTCGACAGTAAAGTAAGGGACCCCACACAGGGGGACGCTATCCTTTTGGCCTTTATCCCTTGAGGTCAACGCAATGTCCAATTCTCGAGAACCGACGCGGGCGTCTTCAAAAAACATCTCATAGAAGTCCCCCATCCTGAAGAAAAGAATGGCATCCGGATATTGACTCTTAATCTGGAGATATTGCTTGATCACGGGGGTTAGTGGTTTCGTCGTCATTCCGAAAATAATCTAACAGAATCTCGCGGGGTTGTAAAATGGAAAGAAGAAAAGTTCGGAGTGGGGAGTTCGGAGTTCGGAGCGACAAAAATGGATTTTTGCTTTGAGCGTTGAGCTTATTTCTTAGGGAAAGAGAGGGTGTATATCCAGCCCCATGGTCTCCGGATACCCGAGCATGATATTCATGTTTTGAACCGCTTCGCCGGAGGCGCCTTTCACCAGATTATCAATGGCCGTAACGATTACGGCCCGACCGTCGGATTCGCTCACCTTGACCCCGATATCACAATAATTGGAGCCCCGGACATTCTTTGTGTTTGGAAATTTCTCTTTTGAATAGATTCGAACGAAGGGCTCTGCTTGGTAAAAATCGTGGAAGACGTCGAGCAACTCTTCGGTCTTCATCTTTTTTGTGAGGCGGACATAAAGGGTAGATAAGATCCCACGGTCCACCGGAATGAGATGCGGGGCGAACGTGACCCTGATCTCTTTCCGAGCCAGAAGGCTCAGTTCCTGGTCGATCTCCGGAGTGTGTCGGTGAGCAAAGATCTTGTAAGCTTTCACCCCCTCGTTCACCTCACAGAAGAGAGATTCGAGAACCACATCCCGGCCCGCACCGGTCACACCGGATTTTGAATCAATCACAATATTTTCAACGGAGATCATCCCCTTCTTCACAAGGGGAATGAGGCCGATCAAGGCTCCGGTTGGATAGCATCCCGGGTTCCCGACGATTTTTGCATTTCGGATCTTCTCTCGATGAAGCTCAGGGAGACCATAGACCGATTCGGAAAGAAGATCCACAGCCGTATGCTTTTGATACCACTTTTCATATGTGGCTGCATCCGTAAATCGAAAATCAGCGCTCAGGTCAACTACCTTTTTGCCAACCCGATAAAATGACGGAACAATCTCCATAGCCATTTTATGAGGAACCGCTGTAAAGACAAACTCTGTCTTTTTTGAGATTTGCTCAACCGAGAGTTCTTCACATTTCAAATCGAGGCCTTTCATCAGAGATGGAAAGACTTGGTCAATCGGAACTCCGGCATATTTCTGTGAGGTCAGTGCGGTGACCTCCACCTGAGGGTGATGAAGGAGAAGACGGAGGAGCTCCACCCCTGTGTAACCTGTCGCTCCAACGATACCCACTCGTATTTTCATCCGGCACCTCTCAAATCCCCCCAACCCCCCTTTGCTAAAGGGGGGCGAGAGAGGATTGGCGTATCAAAAAAAAGGGAGGTACCATGACCTCCCTTTTCAGACAAGTTCAACAGGATCATGGAATTATCTCTTAGAGAACTGCGGTCTTCTCCTGGCTCCTCTTCTCCCATACTTCTTCCGCTCCTTGACCCTTGAATCCCGTGTGAGAAATCCCGCCTTTTTCAAAACATCCTTAAAATCGGCGTTGTATTGGAGCAATGCTTTTGAAATCCCATGGCGAATGGCAACGGATTGCCCGGAGATACCTCCTCCCTGGACGTTCACCCTTATATCGAATTGGTTTCGGGTTCCGGTGAGTTCTAAGGCTTGAAGGGTGACCATTTCACAGGTCTCTCTTCCAAAGTATTCTTTCAACGCCCTCTCGTTGATAACAAACTTTCCCTCTCCTGGTTCAAGCCAAACCCTCGCAATCGAAGTCTTTCTCTTGCCTGTGGCATAAATTGGCTCTGTCACTTTCTTCTCCTTATGTGCGAATGACTCAATGGATAGCAACTCTTACAAAAAAGAATTCGTTACATTCGCTGACATTGGGCCTATCCGTTTTTTTTTATAATTCAAGGGAAATAGGCCTCTGTGCCTCGTGCGGATGATTCGGGCCTGCATAAATCTTTAGCTTTCGAAGCATCTGACGGCCCAAACTGTTTTTGGGAAGCATCCCTTTCACTGCTATCCTGATCATCTCTGTGGGTTTTTTCGCCAACAGCTTTTCAGCATTCGTCTCTTTAATCCCGCCGGGATAACCCGTATGATGATAATAAATCTTGTCTTTCATCTTCTTTCCAGTTAAAGTGACTTTCCCTGCATTGACCACGATAACAAAATCCCCTGTATCCAGATGGGGAGTGTAGGTGGGCTTATTTTTCCCTCTCAATATCTTTGCCAGCTCGGTAGACAGTCTCCCCAAAATCTTTCCCTCGGCATTTACCAGATACCATTTAGGGTCTAATTCTTCATTTTTCGCTTGGTAGGTTTTCATCCCGTCACCTTCAACCATCTCATTTCTTTAATACATCGTCTACGTTTATGTCAAGAATTGTACTCTATCTTATCTTTCTCTTGCTCGTGATATGCTCCTCCCAAAAGAGGACGACGGGGCTCGCGATATAGACCGTGGAATAAGTACCGGTCACGATCCCGACGATAAGAGCAATGGTGAATTCATGAAGGACCTGTCCGGCAAAAAAGAAAAGAATCAGCACCGATAGCATGACCGTCCCTGTGGTAAGGATCGTTCGACCGAGGCATTCGTTGATACTCTCGTTAAAAACCGTAACGAGGTCTGTCCGCTTCATCTTCTTCATATTCTCTCTCACCCGGTCAAAAATAACGATGGTATCATTGATGGAGAAGCCGATGACGGTCAGGACAACTGCCATCAGGGATAAATTATATTCCAGGTTCAGAACCGAGATCGCTCCATAGGTTACGGCAATATCGTGAAACAACGAGACCACGCCGCCAAGCCCGTAAGAAAACTTGTGGAATCTGAAGGCAATATAGATCATGATCCCCAACATAGAGAGTACTACCGCCCACGCTGCCTTCTGCTTCAAATCCTTCCCAACCAAAGGGCCAACAACCTGGACACTTTGGATATCCGGAGTCCTCTCTTTGAACTGCTCCTGGAGGGCGGATTGGATAGCTTTGGCTATGGCATCAATATCTTCTAAACTCTTCTCCACGCGGATCAAAAATTCGTTCTCTCCCCCGAGGCTTTGCACCACCGCCTCCTTCGAACCAGACGTCTCTAAGGCACTCCGGACCTCCGAGATGTTTACGGGCTTCGAGAATTTGACCTGAATCACTGCTCCCCCTGCAAAATCGACCCCATTTCTCAGTCCGCCATGATAAAGGATGGAGCCAATGGTCACAAGAATGGCCAGTGTTGAAACCCATAGGGTAATCTTCTTCATCCCTATAAAATCGTAATGGGTACCCGGTCGAATCAGTTCCATGGGATTCTTTCCCTCTAAACCTTAAATGCTCAATCGCTTAACCGAAAATTTAAGTGTAATATAATCGTAGATTAATCTTGTCACAAAAACAGCCGTAAAGAGATTGGCTACAAGGCCGATACACAATGTCACTGCAAACCCGGTTACTGGCCCTGTTCCTGTTTTTTTCCCAACATACAGGAGAATGACCCCCGAGATCAGAGCCGCTACGTGAGAGTCGATAATCGCCGTGAAGGCGCGGTGATAACCTTGATCGATCGCCGTTCGAATCGTCTTTCCTATTCTCAACTCTTCCTTAATTCTCTCGTTAATCAGAATATTGGAATCGACTGCCATTCCAATGGTCAGGACTAAACCGGCAATGCCGGGAAGCGTTAAGGTTGCCCCGGAGAGTGCCATCGTTGCCATGGTTAATATCACATTCAGGATGAGAGCGGTATCGGCAACCAAGCCTGAATACCGATAATAAACCACCATAAAAAAAGCAACCACCACCGCGCTCATGATGATCGAGATAATCCCCTTACGGATAGAATCCTGTCCGAGAGAGGGCCCGACGGTTCTTTGCTCAAGGACCTTGACGGGTGCAGGCAGTGCCCCGGATCTGAGAACCACAGCCAGATCCTTGGCCTGATCCATCGTAAAACGGCCGGTGATCTGGGCCCTTCCGCCGGCGATTCTCTCCCGGATTTCGGGGGCCGAGTAGACATTATTGTCAAGAATAATGGCCAATCTTTTCTTCACGTTTGCACCAGTAATCTGTTCAAAAAGTCTCGCTCCCACATCTGTAAACTCCATCGCCACATAAGAATCGTGGAACTGAGAATCGAGCGACACCCGAGCATCCTTTATAAATTCACCGGTCATCAGGGTTTTCTCTTTGAGCAGAAAAGGGACCTTCCTCACCGCGCCTGTCTGCGGGTCCACAGATCTCTCGTACAGAATAATGTCTCCGGGAGGGATATTCCCTTTTAACGCCTCCTCAATGTTTCCCTCTTCATCCACTAGCTTGAATTCCAGGAAAGCTGTCTGCTCAATCAACTTCATTGCTCTCTCGGGATCCTTGATACCGGGAAGTTGAACCAAGATCTTGTCCGTCCCCTGGAGGGTAACCTCGGGGTTTAAAACGCCGAACTGGTCGATTCGATTCCGAATGATCTCCAGGGCCTGATCAATCGCCCTCTTCTTTACAGTATCTATTTCCTTACTGTCCAGAACCATCTGAATTTTCCAGATCCCTCCTTCTCCTGAAGAGGAAAGCTCGCGCAACAGGGTAAAGTGCGTTCCGAGCAGATTATCTACCTTCTCTTTAGCTCCGGAGAATTCGAGAACGATCCGATCCTTTTCTCTTTCCAATTTTCCAACGGGAACTCCTTGGTCCTTGAGCTCGTCCCTCAAATTATTCTTGATCTGCTCCACATAGCTTTCAACAGCCTTCTCACCCTCCGCAGTCAGGAGGAGGTACATGCCCCCCTGGAGGTCGAGGCCGAGATGGATCTTCTCGGTGGGCAAGATGCTACTCCACCACGAGGGCAATTGAGGAGTCACAGAGGGAACAAGAAGAAGAATGGCAAAAACAGCAATGGCCCCACAAACTATTGCTTTCCAGCTCAGGTTTTTGACCATGCGAAGCTCCTTCTCAAATCACCCTAACAAAATGAAACCAAGGGCGGCTTGAACCCTTGGTGATTTCTAACATATCCCATGCGAAGGTATTTTGCAAGAAAAAATTTAACAAAAAGGCCCAAGGATCATCCACTTGGGCCTCCCGAAGAATTTTGAAAGGAAGAAGGCTACTTTAGGTCACCCCATTTTCCATATCTCTCCCTAAGAATACGATGGAGGATTTTCCCAGTGGGGGTCATCGGCATATCTTCATCCTTGATGAAATCGACCGATTTTGGAATTTTATATCCTGCAATCTTCCCTCTGCAATGTTCGATAAGCTCCTTCTCGGTTACCGTTTTTCCCGTATGGAGGGTGACCACGGCCTTCACCGACTCTCCCCATTTCTCGTGGGGGACTCCGATCACTGCCACATATTTAACGGCAGGATGAGATCCCAGAACATTTTCAATCTCTGAGGGAAAAACATTCTCGCCTCCCGTGATGATCATGTTCGCCTTCCGGTCCACCAGGACATAATATCCGTCCGGGTCCCGATACGCCATATCGCCTGCGGAGAACCATTCCCCCTGGAAGACCGACTTTGTCTTTTCGGGATCTTTCCAATATTCTTTGAAAACGCCCGCTGTCCGTGAATACAGCTCCCCCACCTGTCCGCTCGGGACCTCATGACCATTTTCATCCAGAATTTTTATTCGATCCGACCCCCAGATCTCCCTTCCGATGGAGCCCAATTTCTTGAATTGCTCTTCAGGCCTCAGAAGCGTCACGAGACCAGCCTCGGTTGAACCATAGGCCTCCCAGAGCTCTGCGTTCTTGAAATACTCCATAATGGCCATTTTGACATCTTTCCGGGCCGGTGCGGAGGAGATCAAGAGCTGCCGTATCGAACTCACGTCGATTTTCTTTTTGATCTCGTCGGGGAGGGCGAGCATCATGATGTAGTGAGTGGGAACAAGCGACGTAAACGTAATCTTCTCTTTCTCAATCGTCTTCAATAGGTCCATCGGGTCAAAGCTGACCATATTGTAAACAAAAACCTTTGCACTGCAATAAGTATAGGCAAATGAATAGAAGATCGAGTTGATATGGCACATGGGCATGACGAGCATGACGCAATCGTCCGGCCGAATGCCCATACAGAGGTCGCTCAGCAGGTACTGGCCAAGGTTCCCCTCATGGGTTCGAACGGCCCCCTTGGGCTTGCCAGTCGTCCCCGAGGTATACATGAGGTTCCAGGGATCGTCTGCATCGACCATCACATCCGGCTCCGCAGGGGAGGCCTTCGCAATGATCGTTTCATAATGCGCATAACCCTCTGGTGCCTTTTCATCTCCCCAAAATACGTAATTCGCTTGTGGAACGGTGGAAAGTCTACTCCGGATTGAATCTACCACCTGAACAAATTCCTTGGCCACGAAAAAGGCCTTGCATTCAGAATGGTTGATCACATATTCTATCTCGGGGGGCGCAAGCCGGAACATAACGGGAACCGTGATCTGTCCTCCCTTCGCAGCCGCCGCATAAATTTCCATCCACTCGACGCTGTTGTAAGCCAATATGGCAAAGCGATCTCCTTTCTTAACCCCCATGTTGTTCAACGCGTTGCATAATCGACAGCTCCTGTCGTTCCACTCCTTGAATGTCATCTTACGAAACTTATCCCCTGCGCCCTGCTTGTCAGGATAATGCATGGCCATCATTTTAAGAACCGTTCCCGCCGTCATCCATTTGCTGATTGTCATAAACCCACCTCTTCCTCAATCCCCCGTTCTTCTCCGGGGAGGCAATTAAGGATCCGTTCGTTACTCCAAATACGCTATCGTTCTACTTCGTTTTCCCATTATCACTGAAGCGAAATTTTGTCAAGGAATAATTATAAAATTATAAAAAGGACTTGTGATCACTTTGTTTTTGGTGTATATAATCCTAAATTAGCGATAGGGAGATTTCGGTCAATGGAAATTGAAGGATATATCTTTCCGGACGACTTATGCTACCATAAAGAACATTTTTGGGCAAGAGTTGAGGGAAATCTGGTGGTAATGGGCACGAACGATTTTGCTCAAAAATTAGCGGGTCAGATCGTCTACGTCGAGTTGCCTTCTCCGGGCAGAGGCGTCGAGCAGGGGAAGCCGTGCGGCTCCATGGAGTCCGGCAAATGGGTCGGAAGGATCTACGCTCCGGTTTCCGGAAAAGTGGAATCCTCCAACCAGAACCTCGAAGAGAACCCTGAGCTGATCAACGAGAGCCCGTATGAAAAAGGCTGGATATGCAAGATCAGCCCCTCTAACCTTCAGGAGGAGCTCAAGAACTTATTAAAAGGAGAAAGCCTGTTCGAGTTTATGAAATCCGAGATCGATCGGGTTAAAAAAATGAAAAAATAAATTGCGGTGCGACGATCGAACCTGAAGGTTGGGTCTTCTGACTTTAAAAATCCTCAAAAACGAACTTCAACTGAATTCTTGATCTCTCGCCTTTCAACACGTGTATCTCACCCGACTCTTTCTGCCTCTATCCCAACAGAGTAGATTCTTGTTTAAGATAGGGAATGATAAATCCAAGTTCTGTAAAAAACTAAAGTATTACAATAACTTGCTTAATTTTCCGATGAGTTTTGAACCAACCTTAAAATTTTTTTTAGAAACATCTTGACAACCGCGGGCATATTTTTTAAGATATGTGAAAAAATGAACAGCAAGCGTTACCGTGAACATACTTGATTCCCTTTCATTGTAAAAAGGGGGTTCGTATCTTATTATTAAGTGTAATGGCTTTTCTACCCAGATAATGTCCCATCCTAGATAGCATCGAGGTGAAAGATGGATTTGAACCAGAAAGGCAGTTCTTTCTTGTCGGAAGTGGTTCAGGCCAGTGGTGAAACCCTGCAGGCCTGTTATCAATGCCAGAAGTGTTCGGCGGGCTGTCCGGTCGCTTTCGCCATGGATATCCTACCTAACCAGGTCCTCCGTCATATTCAGTACGGCCACCGGGAGAAGGTTCTCTCCTCCAAAACGATCTGGATCTGCGCTTCCTGTTATTCCTGCAGCGTACGATGCCCGAATAACATCGATATTGCCAAGATCATGGATACGCTAAGAACCCTGGCCCTGCATTCCGAATTCAAACCCGGGGAAAAGGATATTCCCATCTTCCACTCGGCTTTTTTGGATACGATCAAATCCAAAGGCCGAATTCACGAGCTGAGCCTCATCCTGCAGTTCAAATCCAAAACCAGAGATTTTTTTAAGGATGCTGCCTTGGGGCTGAAGATGTACCGCAAGGGAAAGATTAAGCTCTTACCGTCCAAATTTAGCGGGGGAAAAGAGATCAAGGAGATTTTCAACGCTTTTGAGAAGGGGGCGAGAACGTGAAAGAGATTTCCTACTATCCTGGATGTTCTCTGCATGGGACGGCCAGGGAATACGACGATTCGATTCGGGGCGTCTTGAGCCTGCTCGATATCCAGGCTCGTGAGCTGGAGGACTGGACCTGCTGCGGCGCCAGTTCTGCCCACTGCACGGATGAGGACCTCGCCGTCGATCTCGCCGCTCGCAACCTTGCCATCGCGGAGAAGAGCAACCGGGAGCTGCTGGTCCCGTGTGTGGCATGCTACAGCCGGTTCAAGGTGGCTGAAAATGAGGTCAAGGAGCATTCCAAGAAATCCCGCTTTTCCTATCATGGGAACGTTCCGATCCGTTACTCATTGGACTTTTTCTGCGACGAACCCATCTTGGACGAGGTAAAGAAGAAGCGAGTGAAGCCCCTCACGGGGCTGAAGGTCGTTTGTTACTATGGGTGTCTTACGGTTCGGCCTCCCAAGCTGACCGGGATTCGTGAATATGAGAACCCTCAGCACATGGATCGTTTGATGGAAGCTTTGGGTGCGGAGCCCGTGCAATGGTCATATAAAACCGACTGCTGTGGGGCGAGCCTAGTGATGACGCGGACGGATATCGTCAGAAAATTGGGGGAGCGTCTGCTGTCGATGGCCAAGGAAGCAGAGGCGGACTGTCTGGTCACGGGTTGTCCGATGTGCCAAGCCAATCTGGATATGCGTCAGGAGGAATTTGAGAAAGAGACGGGCGAGAAATACGATCTTCCCATCCTCTATTTTACGGAGTTGATGGGATTGGCCTTGGGTCACAAAGACGTCAAGAAATGGTTGGGCCGGCATCTCACCGACCCCGTGAAAGTGCTCAGTAGCAAAGGCCTGATATAGCGACTACGAGGAACCTAATGGCGGACAAAGTTGGAGATAAAGTTGGAGCCGTGATGGTGGTAGGAGGGGGCGTTGCAGGAATTCAGGCATCCCTCGACCTGGCCGAATCGGGATACTATGTCTATCTTGTCGAGTCGTCGCCCGCGATCGGCGGGGTGATGGCCCAGCTGGACAAGACATTTCCTACGAATGACTGCTCCATGTGCATCCTCTCCCCGAAGCTGGTCGAATGCGGGCGTCACCTCAACATCAAGTTGTTGACCCTTTCCGAAGTGGCCGACGTCTCGGGGACGCAAGGCAATTTTCAGGTCCGGGTCGTCCAGCATCCTCGGTATGTCGACGTCAATAAATGCATCGCCTGCGGTCTGTGCGCGGAGAAATGTCCGGCGAAGGTAGACAACGGATACGAAGAAGGTCTTTCCAAGCGCAAGGCGATCTATATCAAGTACGCACAGGCCGTCCCTCTCAAGTATGCGATCGACCCTGCCCATTGCATCTATCTCACAAAGGGAAAATGCAGGGCATGTGAGAAGCTCTGTACGGCAAAGGCAATCAACTTTGAAGATAAGGAACAAGAAAGCATCATCAACGTCGGTTCGATTATTTTGAGCCCCGGATTTGATGAGTTTGACCCAAGCCGGCTGGTCGCTTATGGATACGGGCGTTATCCAAATGTGATTTCGAGCATTCAGTTCGAGCGAATTCTCAACGCCTCAGGTCCTTTTCAGGGAACCCTCTTGAGACCCTCGGATCAGCAAGCACCCAAGAAAGTAGCCTGGATCCAATGTGCCGGCTCCAGGGATATGACAGGAAATAGCGGGAATGCCTTTTGCGGAAACGAATACTGCAGCTCGGTCTGCTGTATGTACGCCATCAAAGAGGCGGTCATCGCAAAAGAGCATGCCCACCACGTCGAGCCGACGATCTTCTACATGGATATCCGCGCCCACGGAAAAGATTTTGACGCCTACTACGAAAGGGCGAAAACCGAGCACGGCATTCGATTCATCCGGTCCATGGTCTCCCGGGTGGCAGAGAGACCCAAAACCAAAGACTTGGTGATCAGCTACGTCGATTCGGAAGGAAAGATAAAAGAGGAGGAGTTCAATCTGGTCGTCTTATCCGTCGGGTTGACCCCTTCAAAAGAAGCCAAGGAATTGGCTCAAAGGATTGGCATTCAGCTCGACCCGTACGGCTTCTGTAAGACCAACGAGTTCGCACCCCTCGACACAACCCGGCCGGGTATCTATGTCTGCGGAGCTTTCCAGGGGCCCAAGGATATTCCCGAAACAGTCGTCCAGGCCAGCGGTGCAGTCGCAAGCGCATCCGCCCTCCTCGCCGATGTCAGCGGAAGCCTGACGAAGAAGAAAGACTACCCTCCTGAACTGGATTTGAGGAATCAGGAGCCGCGCATCGGTGTATTCGTCTGCCATTGCGGGATCAACATCGGCGCAACGGTGAATGTCCCCGAAGTCAAAGAATACGCCAAGACCCTTGACGGGGTGGTCTTTGCCGAGGAGAACATCTACACGTGTTCCCAGGATGCTCAGGAGAAAATCAAGAAGGCGATTCAAGAAAATCACCTGAACCGGATCGTCGTCGCCTCCTGCACGCCGAGGACGCATGAACCCATGTTCCAGGAGACGATCCGGGAGGTGGGACTCAATAAGTATGTCTTTGAGATGGCCAATATAAGAGACCAGTGCTCCTGGGTCCACATGCACCAGCCCAAGGAGGCTACGGAAAAGGCGAAGGATCTCCTTCGCATGGTCGTGGCAAAGTCCCGGCTGCTGCAGCCTCTCGAAGAGCCGCGGGTGGAGGTAATCAAGAAAGGCTTGGTCATTGGGGGAGGCCTGACAGGGATGAGAGCCGCCCTGAAATTGGCCGACCAAGGGTTTGACTGTGCTCTTGTGGAAAGGGAGGCTGAACTCGGTGGAAACCTACGCCACATCTATCATACACTCGAAGGAAATGATCCACAGGAACTTCTTCGAAAGATGACCTACCAGGTCATGAGCCATCCCCGCATCCAGGTTTTCACCAAAGCAACATTGAAAAACCTTAGCGGATATATCGGCAATTTCAAATCCGTTATTTCAACCGAGGCTGGCGAGAAGGAGTTCGAACACGGCGTTGTCATCGTTGCCGTGGGGGCAAAGGAGAAGACGCCGGTCGAATATCTTTACGGCCAGGATTCGCGGGTGATCACGCAGACCGAGCTGGAGGAGAAGATCTCCCGTCATGCGGAAGAGTTCAAGCGATATCCGCATATCGCCATGATACAATGCGTGGGGTCCCGGACTCCGGAAAGACCAAATTGCAGCAGGATCTGCTGCTCCGTCGCGGTGAAGAACGCCCTGAAGATCAAAGAAAAGAATCCCGGCGCGAAGGTGACCATCCTTTACCGGGACATCCGGACCTACGGATTGGCCGAACGGTACTACACTGAGGCAAGAAAGCAGGGGATCGAATTCATTCAGTATGAGCTTGATTCGAAGCCTGACCTGAAAATAGAAGGAGGCCGGCTCCAGCTCAAGGTCAAGGATCGAATCATTGGTGAGGAGGTCATCCTCCAACCCGACCTCGTGGCTCTGGCGAGCGCCATCATTCCGTATGAGAATGAGGCCCTGGCGAAGATGCTCAAAGTGCCTTTGACGGCGGATGGATTCTTTCTCGAGGCTCATATGAAGCTCCGGCCCGTCGATTTCGCGACGGATGGGATCTTCCTGGCCGGGCTGGCCCACTTTCCAAAGAACATCAGCGAGTCGCTTTCTCAGGCCGATGCGGCCGTTGCCCGTGCCACGGCTTCGGTTGCCAAGGGATATGTCAGCGTCCTTCCCACTATCTCGGAAGTCGACCAGACGGTCTGCGTGGGATGCGGCCTGTGCGAAGAGCTCTGCCCATTCAGCGCCATCCGCGTGGTGGAAACAGAGAAAGGGCGCAAAGCGGAGACGATTGCCGCTTCGTGCAAGGGATGCGGGGTCTGCGCATCAAGTTGCCCTCAGAAGGCGATTACGGTTCATCATTTCTCCGATGGGCAATTGATAGCTCAGATCGAGGCACTTAACCTTGTGAAAGAGAAAGAAGCAGCCTGACAAAGAAATTTCAGATTGCGAATTTTAGATTTGAAATCAAGAATTGAAAATGGGTTAAACGATGGGTTTTGAACCGAAGATTTTATCCTTTCTGTGCAACTGGTGTGCTTATGCGGGGGCCGACCTGGCAGGAGTCTCCAGGTTTCAATATCCTCCCAACACGCGCGTGATCAGGGTGATGTGCTCAGGAAGAGTGGATCCGGCCTTTATCCCGAAAGCCTTTTTGGCCGGGTACGATGCGGTGACGGTCCTCGGCTGCCATCCGGGAGACTGCCATTATCTGACTGGCAATGTCCAGGCCCAGCAGAAGATGGACCTGACGCATAAGTTATTGGCCATGGTACAAATTGAGCCGGAAAGGCTCCTTTTGGACTGGGTCTCTGCCGGCGAGGGCGAGCGCTTCTCGAGGGTAATCCGGGAGTTCGTCGAGAAGATTCGTAATCTCGGGCCCTTCCCTCTCGACCAGGAAATGAAACGAAAGCTTCAGGCGATCGAAGCCTCGCTCGAAGGGGAAAAGATCCGGTGGATGGTGGGGAAAGGGTATGAGCTCATCGAAAAGGAGAATGTCTACGGAGAGCGCCTTTCCCGGGAGAAATTGGACAAACTGATTGAAGAAACCGTCCGCAATGAGTTGATCAAGAACCGAATCATCGGAGTGGTGGAATCTCAACACCTTTCCGCCAAAGAGATCAGCCATGCATTGAATTTGGAGTTGAAGGAAACCCTCTCTCACTTGTCCTTGCTGGTGGTAGAAGGCAAGATAGGCTTTGACCCTTCGGAAGAAGGAAAAGTTCCAAAATACATCCGAAAGTAAACCCCGTTAGAAATCCCAGCGGGGCATTATTTCTAACGGGGTAAATTCCCGCTTCCTTTTCAATTTTCGGAGCGGGCTGGACGGAACAGGCAGAGAATGAACGAAACAAATAAGAATCATCCTGTAGGCGCGGTTATGGTGGTCGGGGGCGGAATCGGTGGAATGCAAGCCGCCCTGGATCTGGTCGAATCGGGCTACTTTGTCTATCTGGTTGACAGCTCTCCCGCGATTGGAGGGGTAATGGCTCAGCTGGACAAGACCTTTCCCACCAATGACTGTTCCATGTGCATCATGTCTCCAAAACTGGTTGAATGCGGCCGCCACTTGAATATCCGGGTCATCACCCATGCCGACGTAGAGTCCGTCGAGGGCGAACCCGGCCACTTCTCCGTGACCCTTAATCGAAAACCAAGATATATTCGCAGCGACCGGTGCACGGGCTGCGGCGAATGCGCCAAGCACTGTCCGGTGACGGCCATCGATACCTATAACGAAAAGCTCAGCCAGCGGGCGGCCATCTATATCCAATACCCTCAAGCCATTCCCAAGGTCTATCTGATCGACCGGGAACAATGCATCGGGTGCGGGCTTTGCGAGCGCGTCTGCTTAGCCAGAGCGGTAGATTACAGCGACAAGCAACAAGTCGAGAAAATCGAGGTCGGCTCCGTCATCCTGGCCACGGGTTATGAGATGTTTGATGCCCGTCTCCGGCCGGAGTTCGGCTACGGCGTTTTTCCCAATGTGGTGACGAGCATTGAATTCGAGAGGCTGTTGAGCGCCACCGGGCCGCACCGAGGCCATCTTCTTCGGCCCTCTGACGGAACCATTCCCGAGAAGGTTGCCTTCATTCAATGCGTGGGCTCCCGTGATTCTAACTGTGGCAACGGGTACTGTTCTTCCGTGTGCTGTATGTACGCCACGAAAGAAGCCATCATCGCCAAAGAGCATGTTCATTTCGTCAAGCCCACTATCTTCTTTATGGATGTTCGTGCCTATGGCAAGGGGTTCGACGCCTACTACGAGAGTGCAAAGACCAAGTATGGCATCCGTTTCATTCGATGCATGGTTTCCAAGATAAGGGAATCCTTGAAAACCAACAACCTACTCGTCACCTACTTGAACGACGAGGGGAAATTGGTGGACGAAGAGTTTGAATTGGTGGTCCTTTCAGTAGGGATGGTTCCTTCTCGAGAGACCGTTGAGATGGCAAAGCGGATCGGCGTTGAATTGGAATCTCACGGCTTCTGCAAAACGACGACGTTCGAGCCCACATCCACTTCCAGAAAAGGGATCTATGTCTGCGGCGCTTTTCAAGAGCCGAAAGATATTCCGGAGACAGTGGCCCAGGCAAGCGCGGCAGCGGCAGAGGCTTCCTCCCTTCTCGCCGAAGCGAGAGGAACGCTGATCGCTGAAAAGAAGTATGTCCCGGAGAAGAACGTGAATTATGAGGGTCCGCGCGTCGGTGCCTTCATCTGCCATTGTGGAATTAATATCGGTGGAATCGTGGATGTCCCCGCGGTCGTGGAGTACGCGCGAACGTTGCCCGATGTGGTTTATGCCGAGGCAAACCTTTATACCTGCTCTCAGGATACTCAGGACCATATCAAGCAGGTGATTGAGGAAAACCGGTTGAACCGGGTCGTTGTGGCCTCCTGTACCCCCAGAACGCATGAACCGCTGTTTCAGGACACGATTCGTGAGGCGGGCCTCAACCGTTACCTCTTCGAAATGACCAATATCCGGGATCAGTGTTCCTGGGTCCACATGCAACAACCCAAGGAGGCAACGGAGAAGTCAAAGGATCTCGTGAGGATGGCTGTGGCCAAGGCTGCCCTCCTCGAACCGCTTCAAACCCAGATGGTCGGGGTGGTTCAGAAGGCACTGGTCATCGGTGGAGGTCTCAGCGGGATGACCGCCGCCAAGAAGATAGCGGATGCCGGTTATGAGGTCTACCTGGCTGAGAGAGAATCTCAGCTCGGGGGTAAGGCGAGAGCGATCCATTTCACCCTGGAGGGAGATGACGTTCAATCGCATCTGAAACAATTGGCCGAAAAGGTGGAGAAAGACCCGCGCATCCATCTGATGACCCAGACCGAAATAGAAAGCGTTGCCGGGTTTGTGGGAAATTTCAAGACAAAGCTCCGCAGGGGAAAGGAACTTCAGGAAATCGACCACGGCGTCATCGTGGTGGCGACAGGGGCCGAGGAATACCGGCCGAAGGAATTCCTTTACGGTCAGGATTCGCATGTGATCACGCAGAAGGAGATGGAAGAGAGGATCTCCCTTCACCCTGCGTCTCTCAAGTCTCTGAAGAATATAGTAATGATCCAGTGTGTCGGTTCGAGGAATGACGAGAGACCTTATTGCAGCCGCATCTGCTGCTCAGAAGCGGTTAAGAATGCCTTAAAACTGAAATCGATGAATCCTGAAAACAATGTCTATATCCTCTACCGGGACATTCGAACCTACGGGTTTAAGGAAGACTATTATCGAAAGGCCAGGGAGGCCGGAGTGATTTTCGTCCGGTTTGATCCGGAGCGAGAGCCTCGCGTGGAAAAAGAGGGAAAAGACCTCAAGGTGACCGTTCACGAGCCTATTTTGCAGGATGCCTTAAACATTCAAACCGACCTTCTCGTTCTCAGCGCCGGGATCGTACCCTCTCCCGATAACGAACGCCTTTCAAAGATGCTAAAGGTTCCGTTGAATCAGGATGGGTATTTCCTGGAAGCCCACATGAAACTGAGGCCCGTCGATTTTGCAACGGAAGGAATCTTTCTGGCAGGGCTCGCACACAATCCCAAATCGATTGAGGAGAGCTTGAGCCAGGCCAATGCGGCCGTCTCACGCGCTTTGACTTACCTTTCGAAAAAAGAACTCGAAACCATCGGGACCATCTCGGAGGTGGACGAGAGGAAATGCATCGGCTGCGGCCTCTGTGAAGAGGTCTGCCCCTACAAGGCCATTGAGATTGTAGTCAAGAGGACGGTCGTGGGAGAAAAGCAGGTGGCCCAGGTCAATCGAGTCCTGTGCAAGGGCTGCGGAGCCTGCACCGCTTCTTGCCGTTCATGCTCCATCGATTTGAAAGGCTACACGAACTCAGAGGTAGTCGCACAGATCACAGAGCTGGCAGTCAACTGGTAAGCAGGAATTTGGAAATGGGAAACGGTAGAGAAAAGAACTGGGAACCGAGAATTTTAGCCTTCTTATGTAACTGGTGTTCTTATGCGGGCGCCGACCTTGCGGGAACGTCGAGGATCCAGTATCCGCCCAACATCCGCGTCATCCGTGTCCCCTGCTCCGGACGGATCAACCCTCTCTTTATCCTCAAGGCTCTGCAGAGTGGGATCGATGGAGTGCTGGTCTCCGGCTGCCATCCGGGGGATTGTCACTATCTCACCGGAAACTACGTGGGAAGGAGAAAGTCAGCGACCATGAGATCGTTCCTTCAATACCTCGGCATTGAACAAGGCCGCGTGCAGTTCTCCTGGGTCTCCGCTGCGGAAGGAACCAAGTTTTCTCAAGTGGTTGAAGAGGTCACTCAGGATATTAAGAAATTGGGACCGGCTAAGCAGTTCGTGAAAACAGAGGAGTGAAAGGGCAAAAGGCGACCCCGAATCCTTGAATCCTATTAGATAAAATCAGAAAGAAGACAGACATTGAATACGGAAGAAAGATCGAAAGCAATTCAAGGTAAGATTAGGGAGAAGGCCAAAGAGCTTCTCTCAAGCAAGAAGGTGGACGTCATCATCGGTTTCGGTGAAGGGACCCTTCCCCTTCGTGCGACTCCGATTTTTGTCAGAACCCCGGAAGAAGCGGACCGCTTGATCTGGAACTCCTTCTGCGAGAACAACCTGGCGACTTACCTTCATAAGCTCAGTCCGTTTAAGGTAGGTCTCGTCGTGAAAGGATGTGACGCTCGCTCCGTTATCGCCCTGGCCCACGAAAAGAGGTTCAAGCCGGATCAGTTGTTTTTGATCGGGGTACCCTGCCAGAGGATGGTGGACCGGAGAAAGGTGATGAAGGCATTCGAAGGAGAGATTCTCCGCGTGAGCGAGCAGGGGGACGAAATCACCGTAGAGGGTGACGATTTCAAGAAGACTCTGAAGCGAGAGGACTTTCTCTACCCATCCTGTCAGGTGTGCGTTCATCGGAACCCTGTCAAGACAGATGTGCTGGTGGGAGATCCGGTAGAGGAATCTTCCCTTGTCGAAGTCCATCCCGACGTGAAAGAGTTTGAAAAGATGTCTCCTGAAGAACGATGGAGATATTTCGAGAAAGAGTCCAGCCGGTGCATCCGGTGCTATGCCTGCCGGGAAGCCTGTCCGATGTGTTACTGTGCCGAATGCTTTGTCGACAGCTCTAATCCCAAGTGGATTGAAAAGGGGCTTTCTCCTTCGGACATCGACTTTTATCACATCGTCCGAGCCTATCATCAATCCGGAAGATGCTCGGGCTGCGGTGCGTGTGAACGAGCCTGTCCGATGGAAATTAAGCTCACTTATCTTACACAGAAGCTGAATCAGGATGCGAAAGAGATGTTCGGGTTCGAGACGGGAGTCGATCCGGACGCTCCTCCTCCTCTTTCGACTTACGAAACTGAGGATCGCCAGGAATTTATCAAATGAAATTAAAGCTGGATAAGAAAGACTTCATACCCTTCTTACAGAGTCTGATGGACGAATACGACCTCTTCGCCCCGGTCCGGCTGGCCGAGGGGGTTTCCGTCTATAAGAAGATTGATCGGCCCGAAGAAGTGGACCTATCCATCCGAAACACTCAAAAACCTGCCAAGGAGATCTTCTTCCCTCAGTCGGAGACCATGTTCCGGTATGAAAAGGCGGAAAAAGAGAACCGGGTCACCTCCACGGAAGAGATAAGGAGAAACCGGGTTCTCCTGGGCGCAAGGCCGTGCGATATTCAGGCCTTCGCGCTCATGGATCAAGTCTTCGCAGGAAAAGATTATACGGATGTCTATTACCTGAACAAGCGAAAGGCGACGACGGTTATCGGGATGGGCTGTGACCATCCTCTTTCGACCTGCTTCTGTTCCTCCCTGAACGGAGGCCCCTTCCATCGCGAGGGGTCGGATCTCTTTTTGACCGATCTGGGCGAATCCTATCTGGTGGAATCGCTCACTGAAAAAGGAATGACTTTTCAAAAGAATAAATTTTTTGAAAAGGCCACCGATAATGAATTGGCTTTGGCAAAGGGGATTGAGGAGAAGGCGGCGGAGAAGGTAAAAGCTTCGGTTCCTGTAGACGGGATCGAGAAACGATTGGATGCGATGATGGAAAGTCCGTATTGGGACCGGGTTCAGGAAAAGTGTCTCGGATGCAGGGTGTGTACTTACCTTTGTCCAACGTGCCATTGCTTCGATATCGTGGATGAGGCCTTGACCAAGAAGGGCCGCCGGGTGAGAAATTGGGACTCGTGCCTTTCCTCTCTCTATTCTCAGGAGACCTCAGGCCATAATCCCAGGCCGACGAACCGTGAACGGACCCGGCAGCGACTCATGCATAAGTTTAATTATTTTCCGAAAAACTTCGACCGGATTGCTTGCGTGGGCTGTGGAAGGTGTATCCTCTACTGTCCCGGTCATTTTGACATCCGGCAGACCATAAAAGAAATACAAAAAGGGTAAAATTTACAAATCGCCCCTCAGCCTTCCCCTCTCCCCACCGGGGAGAGGGCGGGGTGAGGGGGAAAATAGGTGCTATGCAAAATCCTTATCTTCCGATTCCTGCCGTGGTCAAAAAAGCTCTGGTCGAGACAAGCGACCGGATGCTCAGGACCCTTGAGCTCCGCTTCCTGAACGAAGAGGACGCGCAGGCTTTCAGCTTCGTTCCAGGACAATTCTGCGAGCTGTCTCTTCTCGGGAAAGGGGAAGCCCCTTTCGGGATCGCCTCGTCGCCCACGGAGAGGGGCTCTTTAAAGTTTACGATTAACAAAGCCGGTGTGGTCACCACAGCCCTCCACCACCTCGAAGAGGGCACGGAAGTCGGTATCCGGGGCCCGCTCGGCAACGGATATCCGATGGACCTTTTCAAAGGGAAGAACGTGCTCGTGATCGGCGGAGGGTTCGCTTTTACGACGCTGCGCTCCCTGATCGCCTATTTTCTCCATCCTGAGAACCGGAACAGGGTGAAGGACATCACGGTCGTCTACGGAGCACGGACGCCGGGTCTCCTCCTCTACAAAGAAGAGCTGGCAGAATGGGGAAAAAGAAGCGACATCAAATTAGTGGTCACGGTGGACCAGGGAGATAAGGACTGGAAGGGAAAAGTGGGACTCGTCCCGAACGTATTGGAAGAAGCCGCCCCGTCCTCGGAGAACACTTACGCCGTCATCTGCGGCCCTCCGGTCATGATCAAATTCACCTTTCCTAAATTGATGGCCCTCCGATTTCCCAACGAGCGCATCTACACCTCCTTAGAGAAAAGGATGAAATGCGGCATCGGTAAATGTGGCCGGTGCAACATCGGCCATCTCTACGTTTGCAAGGATGGCCCTGTCTTCAGCTACGCCCAGTTAGAAAAGCTGCCCAAAGACTATTAGACCCACCCTACCCTCCTCTTTAAAAGAATCTATAGCCCCAAGCTTTAGCCTGCGTGGGAAGTCTCGACCCTCGCACCTAAAGGGTGCGCCTAACCTCTTACGATACCCCTTAGCTCTGGCTTGCTCTCCATCTCCTTGAAGTTGTTTTCGCCGAAATAACTCATCGGGTACCCCATTTCTTTTTGCTGACTTAACTGTGACACAAGAATTAATAGCTACCGTCCGCTGATCTTTGTTGACATTTTCGATAAAAATTGATACAAGATAAACGACTCGTCCGGCTCCTATGCAATCAGGAGGTGGTCTTCATGTCGGTGAAATTTAAATATTTATGCTTTGTTGCCTTATTGGTTTTGGGTATCTGTCAAAACGCATCTGCAGAATTGGCACAAGTGGGGCCAATCGTTTCAACTACTATCGGGCACGGTTTCCCCTCCTATTATATGGATGAAAACGGCCTGGCATTACAACTCTGCCTCACCTCGGGAAGTTGCAATTTTGATTCACCTGTTAGTGGAAATACATTTTCTGGGAACATCGGTTTTGGACAAACAGCCTTCTATTGGTCTGCTGATGCAGAAATATCATCGGTGGGGGACGGCGGGGCAGGTTCAGCGCCGCTCCATATGGCTCTCACAGCAACTTTTAGCGGCAACACGATCAGGAGCATCCCCGCTGATGGGAGTCAGATTGTTTTTGTTCGGATCAGTGTAGGTCCGATCACCGGTCTAACCCCTAACCAGGTCTATAAGGTAACCCATCCATATGGGGTTTTAATGAATTTGAGGACTGACTCTTCAGGCACAATCCCTATTCAGATACAGGATGTTGGCTGTGCCATGGCCCCATGCGGCGACTTCTCAGCTGCTCTTGGGGGGGGCATTGGGCCTTTTCTCATATGGAACCCTGTTTCAGACGCCCCTGCAGGTTATATCGGAGAGCCAGGAACCGCTCACGCCGTTACCGGTAGCCCCTTTGGCACCAATTATTTTAGGATAGATGGCCCCGATGCAGGAGGATCGGGTGTTAATCATATCCAGACAAACACTTTCAATGTTCAGGGCAAAAAGTTTGTCAGCACTGGGGCTATGCCCACCCCCTTAGTCGTGAACGAATCTACTTACACCCGACCCCTGCCGAGCGCCATCAATGTTTTGGCTACCTCCATGCCTGGTGCTACCCTTCAGGTGAATGGCACTGGATTTTCAGCTCCCGCTCAAATGACAGAAAATGGAGCAGGAGGGTTTTTCGCCCATATTAAATTAACCGGTTCACTTCCCTCCACCATTACTGTTACGTCGACTAATTCTCCCAACACACCGGTAACGATCATCAGTGCAGTGGTTGATGTCGTCACAATTATTTTGGCCGAGTATAATTCGGATCTTAAAACACTGACGATTGAGGCGTCTTCAAGTGATTTAACTTCTCCTCCGACCCTAACGGCCAATGGCTTTGGGAATTTGGCGGCGGGAAAGCTTGTTGCCTCTGGTGTGACAGTGCCTCCTGTGGAGGTGACCGTTGTATCTTCTGCCGGAGGATCGGACACGGCTCAGGTGACCGTCACCGCACTCACTGCGCCGGTGGCAAAAAATGATATTGGGTTAACATTAACGAATATCCCGGTCGATATCAATGTCCTTGCCAATGATATTGGAAGATCCGGCCCGCTTGATCCATCCACGGTAAACATCGTGACTCCGCCCAGCCAAGGCACACCATCGATCAATCTAACAACGGGGGTAGTGACTTATACCCCGAACGCCGGTTTTTTCGGCAAAGACAAATTTACCTACCAAGTTGGAGACATCTATTATAATTCGGGTTTTCCTAAGCAAATCTCCAATGTGGCGACTGTGAACATAAACGTTGTGGCGAGTGAAACGCTTACGATCACAAAGGCTGTATACACCACCAAATATAAATGGTGGCAGATCAGTGGAAAGAGTACGGTCAAAGCGCCCGGAGATACAATCACTCTTCATCTCGGCGATGCCTCAGGTACTGTGATCGGCACTGCAACCGTCAATGCAGTTTTTGGGAGTTGGAGCTTCTCAAAACTAAGCTCTTCAGTCGTCCCTGGAACACCGCCCGTAAATATCACGGCGGTATCGACCCTCGGTACTACGCAGACCGCCACGGTAACCATAAAATAAGAGAGTGATTCGGGCACCAAGTCCATGCTTTCTATTTGATAGTCAATTATGTCCGTATGCGAATCTCGCCTTTTGATATGAACTCGGGATTGATATTCCTACGTACCATGAAATTCCTTCTTATCTCAACAACCAAAAAGATCGCATTCGTGTAGATTCTCGACGTTTGTTTTATAATTATTGTTGAACTTGTCCAAACATATTTGCGATTTTCCCCCCAACCTTCCTCTTCCCATCGCCTGCCTGCGGGTAGGCAGGAGAAAGGGGGACAACTCTTAGCGGAGGGTGGCTGATGGACTATATCAAAGAATTGGTTGAAATCGTCGGCGAGAAGAATGTAAGGGCTGATGAAATCGAACGGCTCTGCTACTCCAGGGATCTATCGGTCCACGAGGCTGTTCCGGATGTGATTGTCTTCGTCAAATCCACGGAAGAAATTTCAAAGATAATGTCCTTAGCCAATAAGGAAAAAATTCCTGTGACCCCCAGAGGATCAGGGACAAGCGCTGTGGGAGGCGCCTTGGCTGCCAAAGGAGGCATTCTGCTCGACCTGAGCAGGATGAATCGTATTTTAGAGATAGACAAAGAGAATGGATACGTCGTGGTCGAACCCGGCGTCATATGCAACCATCTCAATGCAGCCATTGCCCCCACCCATTTTTTCCCTCCTGACCCTGGGAGCGCTAACCTTGCGTCGCTGGGAGGAATGGTTTCAACCAATGCCAGCGGAAATCGGGCTCTGAAGTACGGCACGACGAAGAATTACGTCTTGGGGCTGGAAGTCGTGCTGTCCGATGGCCGAATGATTAACACAGGTTCGGTCTTAGGCAAGACCTCTTCCGGATACGACCTGACCCAGCTCTTCACCCAGGCCGAGGGCACGCTCGGCATCATCACAAAGATCATTCTGAGAATCCTCCCGGTTCCCGAATATGTTGCTTTTGCAGAAGCGCGATTTCATTCTACCCTGGAGGCCGGAAAGGCGGTTCGGGAAATCCTGACCTCAGGCATTGCACTGTCTTCTTGCGAGATCTTGGACAAAGTGACGATCGATGTGGTGAACAAAGCGATGGGACTCGACATCCCCGATCGAGTGGGATGCCTCCTCTTCATTGAAATCGACGGGAATAAAAGGGCCGTCCAAGAAAACATAGTAAAAATCAACAAGATTTGTGAGGCGAATAACGGCATTGAAAATAAATGGGAGGATGATCCTGCAAAGCGCCTCAAGATGTGGGCCGCTCGTCAGGGGATTATCGCCTCATTGTCAAAAGTCAAGAGAGGGTCAAGGATGCAATCCATTATGGATGATCCGGGAATCCCTATCACCAAAATCCCGGAAGCCATTATGGAAATCAACAAAATCTCGGAGAAACATCATATCCCCATCAATACCTTCGGCCATATCGGTGACGGGAATATTCATCCCATCATCATCTCCGACCCCAGAAATAAGGAGCAATGGAATACCATCCAAGACGTAGCCAAGGACTTAATTGACCTCACGATGCGGCTCAGGGGCACGCTCACGGCCGAGCATGGAACGGGAATGGCCAAATCGTCTTATATCAAGAGGGAGCTTGGAGAAACGCTCGAAGTGATGAAGGAGATCAAAAAAGCCCTTGACCCCAACAACATCCTCAACCCGGGAAAGATGGGATTCGACGACTCCATTCAGGGCATTTATGAGAATTTTGCTTTTCTACCCCTGGTTGAAAGGCCTGGCGAGATTCAAACCTTTGGCGAGGCACTGGACAATGAGATCATGGCCTGTATCATGTGCGGATTCTGCCGAGCAGGGTGTCCCACTTATGGGGAGACTTCCCTCGAATCGACCAATGCGCGCGGAAGAGTTATCTTGGCCTATCACCTCCTCACCGGGAAGCTGAAGCCCTCGAAGGAACTCGCGGAAAGGTTTTATAAGTGTACCACCTGTCTGAACTGCAATGCCGTCTGCCCCGCAGGCGTCAAAGTTTCCGATATTGTCCAGGCAGCCCGCGTACGGCTGGTAGAGGCGGGGTATCTTCCGCCCATCCACCGGACGCTGATTGAATCGATTGAAGACAAAGGCAACCCCTTTGGGGAAGCCACAGAAAAAAGAAGCGAGATCTATCCTGCAGAGTTTAAGTTCAAAGAGAAAGCATCCACCCTTCTTTTTTTCGGGTGCGTGGCTTCCTATCAGGATATCAACGTTATTCCAAGCGCCTTGAAGATCATGGATAAGGCGAATATCGACTATACGACATTGGGAAATGACGAGTACTGCTGCGGGTACGTCTCTTATCTGGTGGGGGATCAAAAAGAATTTGAGAGCTGTATCAAAAATAATATAAGTCATTTCGAGCGGATGGGGCTTAAAGAGATCGTGACCACCTGCGCCGGATGTTTTCGAACCTTTAAAGATCTTTACCCAAAACAAACCAGGTTTCCTAACATCCAGGTTTACCATGCGGTAGAATATTTAGAAAAACTCATCACCACCGGCAAGCTAAGTTTTAAGAATGGGGCTAAAATGAAAGTGGCCTATCACGACCCATGCGATATCGGGCGACACATGAATATCTATGACCCTCCCCGAAATGTCATCAGGGCGATCCCATCGGTGGAATTGATCGAGTTTCCTCAGAACAGAAACCTTGCCAAATGCTGTGGCGGCGGCGGAGGCCTTAAGGCTTATGACACAGAAATGAGCTTAGAGATAGCTTACAAACGCGTTCAACAGGCTTCCACCATAGGAGCGGATACCATTGTCTCTGCCTGCCCGGCCTGTAAGTCCAACTTACAACTGGCTGCCGCAAGACTTCGAAAAGAGAAAAAAGGCCGGATTAAAGTGATGGATATCACAGAATTGGTGGCGGAAGCGCTCGCCTGAACCGCAAAGCGCATAGAGCATGGCTCAGAGCGAAAGAAGAAGCACCAAATCCCAAGCACCAAATAACAAACCAATCCAGATGACCCAAATTCAAAATTCTAAACAAAATCGTTTCGGTGATTTGAAATTGAGAATTGGAGTTTATTTGGGATTTGAAATTTGAAATTTGGAATTTCAGACCCTATGCGCTAAGCGCTTTGCGCTATGCATTATTTCGTAAGGTACTCCTTCCAAATCTCCTCAAACCTTTCGGTCAACTCCCTGAATTCATAGAGAAGCGTCATCTCATTAAGGTATTGATCCAATGTGACTGCTTTCGACGTTTCCACGAATCTTCTGCAGCTCTTTCTGAGGCTGGGTCTAAGCTTATCGCATCCGATCGTCTCTGCCCGGGTTCTGACAGGCAAGCCCACATGAGCGATGTCCGCTTCATCGTAAAACCTGCCGTGCAGGCAACGAATGCACCTGGTCTTTCGCAATTGAATGGCCTTATCGATTTCTTCGTCAACCGCCTGACGAATCATCTTCTTCAAAAGAAGGGTTCTTTTCTTCTGAGCCATCGCCCTTGTCAATTTAAGGATTTCTTTCTTAGTCTCCCGAATCGATTGGGACATCCCATCGATAATAATGTGTGGCGTGAGGGAGCGCTCCAAGCGCAGAAGCCTGACCTCCTGGATGATCAGGGTCCTGATCCCCAGCTTTATCGCATTCTTCAATTCTTTGTCTCTCACCGGCATATAAATCTTTTACCAAAAAGAAATATTTTTAGCAAGGGAGAAATGGTTAGGGTCGTGACGGGAGGGGAGACATAGCGTGAGAATAAGAACATCGATCACGGATTTAGGGTATCTTTTTTGATCTGAAACATCTTGACTTTAACTGAATTATTAGGTAATGATTCTACGAACTTAGAGATTCCATAACTCTTCACTAATCAAGAGCTCTATTCTTATAAGAATGTCGATATTAGAAACTTCTGCTCAAACGTCACCTTCCCGCTTGCCCATTTCTGTAATCATTCCGGTGCGAGATGGGGGCCCGGGCTTCCGCAGGTGTCTGCAAGGGGTGACCGAGGCTGCTCCGGCCTCTACTGAAATTATCGTGGTAGCAGACGGAGATACGGATGGCTCCTGGCACGTGGCAGAAGAATTCGGAGTGAAAGTCTTGAGAAATGATCGGCCACAGGGGCCTGCTCGAGCTCGAAATTTTGGAGCGCAGGCTGCTCAAAGAGACATCCTTTTCTTTCTTGACGCGGATGTGGTGATTCATCCCGATGCGATCGCACTGGTCGAAACGACTTTTGCCAACGACCCACGACTGGCTGCCCTCTTCGGGTCCTACGATGATGAACCCGGCGAAAGCAATTTTCTCTCTCAGTATAAGAATCTATTTCACCACTACGTTCACCAGATGTCACGAGAAGAGGCGTCTACATTCTGGTGCGGATGTGGAGCCGTTCGTCGCAAGGTTTTCCTGGAACTGGGTGGTTTCAACGAAACATACCGAAAGCCCAGTATCGAAGATATCGAGTTGGGTTACCGGATGAAACAAGCGGGATATCGAATTCGACTCTCCAAGGAGCTTCAGGTCAAACATCTGAAACGATGGAATATCCGCAGCCTGTTACAATCCGACTTTTTCGACCGGGCCCTTCCATGGACAGAACTGATCTTAAGGGATCGCCGCTTCGTCAATGATTTGAATCTGCGATTCTCAAGCCGCCTCAGTGTGGTGTTTAATCCAAAAGCTGAGCTTTGGATTGAAAAACGGTATAGGAAGATCATAGAATGATAATATCATGAGACTTCCAACAACCCTTTTGGAAGGGAAAAAGATTTCAAGGATTATTCTCTCCATTCAGCCACGCCCCCCTTTCAGTCAAACTCAGATTTCATCCCTCATGAAAAAAGCCTACGAGATGGGGGTCTGGTGTTTTGACCTTCCCTCCGGGAATCATCTCGAATCCTTTAGAGAGCTAAGAAATCTTATGGCCGATGAAATGCTCACCGGTTTCTGCCATGTAGAGGCGGAAACAGGGGTTTCTTTCTTAGGAAAGCCTCTCCATCGTTTTGAATCCAAAATCGTCTCCACGATCCGGAGAGAACTCCTCCCTCCTCAACAGACTCGAGATGTTCTTCCCCCCACCTTTTCCTCCGAGCTCTTTACACAAAAAGAGATCGACCGGATCGCCTTCGATCTTTTTCGCTTCGAGAAAGCCCTCTCTTCTTTCGATCCCAAAGAGTCCTCCTTCCTCCTCGTTGGTGAAAAATACGGAGATTGGCTCTTGGCGCTGGGCCGGATCGATCTTCTTCGCGAGATGGTGTCCAAGGTCAGGGGAAAGGGATTTATCCCGATCTTTTCAGGTCAATGGGCGACCTTTACCCTCCCAAAGGCAAAATCCCTGGATGTGTCGGCCTACGCCATTCCCATCAATAAGAAATGGAGCCTCTTTGATTTGCAGCGAGCCTCTGATCTGATCAAGAAGTTTGAAAAGCCCGTGATCAGCCTGAATCCTCTTGCTGACGGGAACCTCTTAAGGGAATCTGAAGGAGCCCTTTCCTTCCTCTTTGACGAATTGAAGATTTGTGCGGTGATTGCTAAGATTGCCTCGGAAGGAGAAGCTGAAATAGTCGTTGAGGCCCTGAAGAAATTTCCCTCCCTCATCCCCCCACGAAAAACATGATCGCTCCTGCCACAAGGGGAATACTGAGATTGTCGTTCACTCCAATTGGAAGAATCTCGATCACCGCTGCTCCCAGCGCTGCGAGACTTCCCGAGAATCGGCCGAGGTGAGGATAGATCCAGACGATCAAGAGGGAGGTGATCAGAAAAGCCATACTCCCTTCAAGGGTTTTCCCAAAGATCTTCACTCTCCCAATCCATTTTCCGATTAAGGCGGCCGCTGTGTCAGAAAGGATGAGAATGAAGAGGCTGGCAATGGCAATGGATTTGGGAAAGAGGAGGATGCTCAGGATCGTTGAGAAGATAAAATAGGTTGACCCCATAAAGGCGGACTTCTCCTCTTCTCTGAGAACTCTTCCGAAAAAATATTTTTGGAAAAGGGAAGCCATACCGGAATGGAACTGGCGGAGAAGATCAACCAACAGAAGGGCTATAAAAAAGGGGACGAGAAACAGGATGGCCGTTTCCTGAGACGTCAAGGCATACCCGACAGGAATGATCAACGTAGCCAGATGAACAATTTTCCTTAGAACCTCAACTTTGGTAATCAATCATGTAGCGTTCCGGTATCTGCCGGAACGTCCTCCTCTTTCGCCCCCATTAAATGAGGGCGCTACAAACTCCGCGTCTCCGTGCTCGCCCTGAACCCTAAGTGGTTCAGGGTCCTCGCGTCCCCGGGTCTTCGTCTCTCTCTATCTCGTCATCTCGCTTACGCCAAACTGATCTTTTTAAGCTTCTCCGTTTCCTCCGGCTTGAGATAACGGAATTGTCCGAAAGGAAGGTCTCCTAATTGAATCGGCCCGTATTCAACCCGCTTCAGCTTGAGAACCGTGTGGCCGACGGCTGAAAACATCCTCTTCACCAGGCGGTTTCTCCCTTCCGTCACCACCACCCGAACCCAGCTATTTTTTTCTCTCTGGCGAACAAGACTGCAAGAAACAGCCTTGGCTTCCCCATCTTCGAGCATCACTCCCCTCTTGAGCCGAATCAGTTTTTTCTCTTCCGGAACCCCTGCCACTTTCACCAGGTAGGTCTTCGGAACAGAAAATCTCGGATGGGAGAGCAGGTGGGCAAGGTCACCATCATTGGTGAGAAGGAGGAGCCCCTCTGCATCGAAATCGAGCCGACCTACTGGATAGATTCTCCAATGCACGTTCTTGAGAAGGTCCATGATGGTTGGCCTTCCCTTGGGGTCCTTCACCGTGGAAAGATAGCCCCTGGGTTTATTGAGGAGAAGAATGACCTTGGGCTCAGGATGGGCGAGCCTTCTCCCATCCACTTTGATGTGATCTCTGGAAGGATCGGCTTTGAAACCCAATGCGTCAACGATTTTACCATTGACCGACACCCTACCTTCAAGCATCATCCTCTCGGCCTCTCTCCTCGAGGCGATCCCGGCCTTGGCTAAAATCTTTTGAATCCGTTCCAGTGCCAATCGAGTTTCCCTACTCTTTTTCCTCCCCCTCACCCCATTCCTCTCCCTCCTGAGACTGTGTCGTAATCCCTTTTTTGTCATTGCGAGCGAACGAAGAGAGCGTGGCAATCTCGTTGTTTTCAACGTCTTGCGAGATTGCTTCGGTCGTTTCACTCCCTCGCAATGACATTGCGACACTGTCTCCGTACTGAGAGGAGTCTCCTGGAACCTCTTCCTTTAGTGTTTCTTCTTCGGATTTCTCCTGGGGGATTATCTCTTCGAGGGGTCTTTCCGCAGGGGCCGGCGGGGGCTCGATTTCCTGGAGGTTGGGAAGGTCCGAAAGCGCATTAAGGCTGAAGAGTTCCAGAAACGTCTTGGTGGTACCATAGACAATGGGACGTCCCGGCAGGTCCTTTCGGCCCATCATCTTGATCAATCCCTTTTCCAAAAGGGTATGAAGAACAGATCCCGAATCGACTCCCCGAACCTCTTCGATGGCAGGCCGGATGACCGGCTGGCGATACGCAACAATGGCCAATGTTTCCAACGCAGCCTGGCTCAGCTTAACTGCCTTCATTTTTTTCAGCCGGTTCACCCATCCCGCGAAACCGGGTTTTGTCCGGAATTGATATCCGCCAGCCACCTCCGTCAACTCGATTCCCTTGGAACGATCTTCATACTCCGCTTGAATCTGACGGATCCCTTCCAAAATGGCCTCTTTGTTCGATTCGGGCAGGATCTCGATAATGGTTTCGAGCCGGATGGGAGAATCCGAAACGAAAAGGAGGCTTTCTAAGATTGGCTTGACATCGAAATCATCCATCATCCTGACCTCTAATTCACACTTTAATCAACCTACCGTATCGCGTCAGACGCTTCTTTACATTAGCTACTGAGGCGTCATTCCCGCCCTGTATCAACTACGGGGTAAACTCCAGTCCCGCCTTTCGCGGGATTGAAAAGGCTGGATTCCGGATCGAGTCCGGAATGACTCAAAGTGAAGCGTCTTTTGACTCAATACATCATTTACGAACAAGCTCCCAACAAACCGTCACCGAACAACAACCGAATTGCAGGGACAGAAGCGCAATTCTATTTTGAGTCAAGAAACTCTATTTTCTCGCCGGGCGAGATGGAGGAGATGGCATGTTTATAGACCAGCTGATCCGTCTGTCCTCGGAGGATGATACAGAAATTATCGAAGCTGAGGATGACTCCTTCCATCCTGTGACCTGTGGTCAATTCGATCACCACATGTTTCCGGTCACGCCGGATGCGATTGAGAAATTGATCCTGAATGTTCATCTGATTCTTCATCATGCCATGGGCCCTCCCCTCTCCCAAAAAGATCTGACTTCGAGAAACATTTTTCCCCAATCCGCCGACTCATCGCACCACTGAACCTCAGGATCGGCCTTAAACCATGTCCATTGTCGCTTGGCATAATGACGCGTATCCCTTTTCATCTGTCGGACCGCTTCGTCCCACCCGATCTCTTTCGAGAGAAATTGAACCATCTGTTTATAACCTAAACTTTGCATCGGCTTCAATTCACCGCCATAACCCATCGCCATCAGCCTCTCCACCTCCCCAAGGAACCCCTTTTCTATCATCTGATCGACTCTCTCCTCGATACGACGGTAGAGTATATCCCTGCTCATCTCCAGACCAATTTTTAAAGTCACATAGGGTCTTTCTCCAAAACGATGCTGCTCCCGATAAAAAGAGATGGGGACCCCTGTCGAGTCAAAGACCTCCAGAGCCCGGATAATTCGAAAGAGGTCATTGGGATGGAGACGTAAGGCGCTTTGGGAATCGACTTCTCTCAAACGATCATAAAGGACGGCGCCCCCTTTCTCCTTTGCTTCCCCTCTTAGATTCTCTCTCACCCGGGGGTCGATTCGAGGACTGGAGAAGAGTCCTTGCGTGAGGGTTTTGATATAGAGGCCGGTTCCCCCGACGACCCAAATGGGTTTCCTGTTCTGAAATAATTGATCAATCGTTTTCCGACCTAAGGTTCGATAGAGGGCAGCGTGAAAAGGTTGATCAGGGGTCACCAGATCGATCAGGTGATGCCGTACTCTTCTTTGATCATCGGATGTGGGTTTGGCCGTGCCGATATCCATATACCGATAAACCTGCATCGAATCAGCGCCGATGATTTCACCACCCAATTCCTCCGCCCATTCGATCGCTAATCGGGATTTCCCCGTTCCCGTAGGACCGAGGAGGATTACGGCCCGAGGCCGGTCCGTCTTAACCTTTGCGGCCATATCGAGTCGATTTTAATGAATTCACGATGACACTTCAAGTGTAAAATGGTGTAAAGAAAGACCTCATAAATTTTTCTTGAAATTGGAATTTAATTTATATAGGATTAACCCTGTCGCCGTTGCTTCGCTCAAGTTCCACCGGATAGGAGCCTGACATGCTTTCCACATCCTTCGGCAATCCTCAGTCAAATCCCGAATTGAGAAGCCTCTACGAGATTATCCTGCTCCCTCCGCTGAACCACCTCCAGGACTATTTTCTTAGGGTGATCGCGATCCTGTCTGGCTATTTTTCAATCAAGTATTCGGCCCTTTTCCTCCAAAACCCGCAAAAAGATTCTCTCCACGTGGAGGCCCTTTACGGGATCGAAAAAGAAACGCACCCTCTCACATGCAGCAGCCAAAAAGGGACGATAGGGAAAGTCCTTGGATCACGACAGCCCATGGTGATTCAGAATCTGAGCCAGGAGCCACTCTACGAGGAGATGATGAAGAGTCAGAAGCGGATTGAGAAAATCCAACCTCCCTTGCTCTGCGTCCCTCTCATTACAGATGATGAATCGATGGGGGTGATCAATGTAAACTCCCTCTATGGTCCCGCACACGGATTTGTTGAGGATTTCCAATTCCTATCCATTCTGTCGGCCATCCTGTCCCCGGCGATCAAAAATTATCACCAGAAAACGGCCGCCCCTCGTGCAAAAGACGGCAGACCCAAGGCAGGATCCCATCTGCTGGATGAGCTCTTAGAACAGAAGCTGGTTGAAGTTCTGAATAAGATCGATCCGTATGTGGAGACAAAGACCAAGATGAAGATCTACAACGATATTATTAGACTGGTAGAGAAGATTTTGATCAAGTCCGCCTTAAACAGGGTGGACCATGTTCAAATTGCTGCTGCACAATTCTTAGGGATCAATCGAAACACCCTTCGTAAGAAGATGAAAGAGCTGAAAATCAAAGCCCGCTGATAATCTCTAATAGGATTCGAGGAGTCAAGTGGTCAAGGGGCCGAGCGAAAATCTTAATGTATAAAAACTTGAACCCTTGAATCCTCGACCCCTGGAGCCCTTGAACCCTCATCCGAATCCTTTTAAAATTAAACACCAATGTCTGAACACCAAAACGCCGAAAGGATAAAGAATCTTTCCCATCAACAGGGAGGTTCCCTGTTTGGAGCGGCAGATCTACGCTCTTTTAAAAAGGAAGAAATGCTTCTTCCCCCTTCCTTACTGGATCGACTTCCTTACGCTATCTCGGTGGGATACCATCTTTCCGATGCGATCCTGGAAGAGATCGAAAACCAACCCACGCCACTCTATTTCCATCACTACCAGAGAGTCAACATTCTTCTCGACACCATCGGGTTGATTGTGACTTCAACCATTCAAGATCTTGGATACCAGGCCATGCCCATCCCTGCCTCCCAATTGGTGGATTGGAAAAACCAAAGGGGACACCTTTCCCATAAACACGTGGCCCGGGCTGCGGGAGTGGGATGGATAGGCCGAAACAATCTCCTCGTCAATCAACGATTCGGATCGAGGATTCGTCTCATTACCATTCTCACCGATCTTCCTCTTAAGATCGATTCACCTTCACTAAATCATTGCGGCACCTGTCACCATTGCCTGTCTGTCTGTCCAGCAGGAGCAATTAAGGAACGACAAGAGGACTTCGATCACCTTCGATGTTACGAACAACTGAGAACCTTTGCCAAAACCCTCCACTTCAGCCATAATATCTGTGGTGTCTGCGTGAAGGCCTGCCGGGGGACCAAAACCGCATAGGGCAGAGCGCAGAGGAAAACATCCGTGGCCGTGTCGCGTGCCACGAGCCTGCACGCCCCAGGCCGTTTCGGCACGCAGGTGTACCCGGACACGGAAAACGGACACGGACACGATAAAATAAGTTATAGACTATGGCTGATTACGATGTGATAGTGGTCGGCGGAGGGCATGCTGGAATCGAAGCCTGCCTGGCCTGCGCTCGCATAGGACATCCTACCCTTCTCATCACCCAAAGAGTCGAACAGATTGGTTATATGTCCTGCAACCCTGCCGTAGGTGGACTGGCAAAGGGCCATCTGGTGAAAGAGATCGACGCACTAGGTGGAGAAATGGCGAAGGCCACTGACGAAACAGGAATACAGTTCCGCCAGCTCAATGATACGAGAGGCCCTGCGGTTCGCTCTTCACGAGTTCAGGTGGACCGCCAGGAATACCGGCTGCGAATGAAAAAGACTGTTGAGAACCAGGAAAGTCTCACTCTCAAAGAGGCAACAGTAGAAGAAATTTTAATTGATGAAAATCGGGTGGTCGGTGTGAAGACGGATTCAGGTGAAACCATTCGGACCAAGGCCTTGATCCTTGCCCCGGGGACTTTCATGAATGGTTTGATCCACATCGGCCTCGATCATTTTCAAGCCGGCAGGATGGGTGATCCACCCTCCATCGGTTTATCAGAATCGCTCAAGAGATTGGGGTTTCGAATGGGAAGGCTCAAAACCGGGACTACTCCAAGGGTCGATCGCAATACCATTGATTTCTCGCAACTCACGCCTCAATACGGAGACGAACCGCCAATTCCTTTTTCCTTCTCAACAGAAAAGATCGATGTTGAACAGGTTCCCTGTTACATGACTTATACGAATCCCACTACCCACGAAATTATAAAGAGCGGCCTCGACCGTTCCCCTCTCTACTGCGGGATCATCAAAGGCATCGGACCGCGATATTGTCCGTCGATTGAGGATAAAGTCGTCCGTTTTGCAGACAAGAAGAGACACCAGATCTTTTTGGAACCCGACGGTCGAAATACCGATGAGGTCTATCCGAACGGAATCTCCACCAGCCTTCCCCCGGATATCCAGATCCGAATGCTTAGGTCGATCGAAGGGCTTGAACAGGTCGAGATTATCCGGCCGGGTTATGCCATTGAATATGATTTTGTCGATCCCACGGAGCTGAAGCCTTCTCTTGAGACCAAGAAGATCAGAGGGCTCTTCCACGCAGGACAGATAAACGGAACGTCGGGTTACGAAGAAGCAGGAGCACAAGGATTAATGGCCGGGATCAATGCCTCGCTCTCTATTCGAGGAGAAGAACCTCTCATTTTGAAACGTTCCGATGCCTATATCGGTGTTTTGGTCGATGACCTGGTCACCAAAGGGACTGCTGAGCCTTACCGCATGTTTACCTCCCGTGCGGAATATCGTCTTCATTTGAGAGAAGACAATGCCGATCTGAGATTGAGAGAGAAAGGATATGAAGTGGGATTGGTGAAGATGAAAGATTTCGAAATCTTTTTGGAGAAGAAAGAGGCAATTGAAAAAGCGCTATCCAGAATCTCATCGCTCAGAATCAATCCTACGATGGAAAATAACGAGATCCTCCAACAATGGGGAAGCGCCACCCTGAAAAAGGACTCGTCGCTTCAAGAAATATTGAAAAGACCTGAAATCCATTTTACGCACCTCTTTCACCTTGATCGAAGCCTTGAAACTTTTTCAGAATCCATCCAGGAGCAGGTCGAGATTCAGGTGAAATATGACGGATATATGAAGAGACAGATGGAACAGATTGAAAGGTTTAGAAGATTGGAGGACGTGAACTTCCCGGAAGAATTTGATTTCAGCTCTGTGATAGGACTCACCGCAGAGGTCATGGAGAAGTTGAAGAAAATTAAACCTCATTCCCTCGGCCAGGCCTCAAGAATTTCCGGTGTCACTCCCGCCGCCGTCTCCATCCTCATGGTCAACCTAAAAAAACAAGGATATCTGTAAGAATCTTTGTTTCGGGGATACATTTTGAATTTGTAGCGTCCCCATTCACTGCCGACGAATTCCGGTTCTGGTTTTTAAGGCCGTTATCGGCTGGTCATGAGTATTTGCCCTACTCAGCTTCAATTAGTAGTCAGCCATACAGGGTTGAGTTCTTCCTGAAGTCAACGAGTCGAGAATCCATATCGTTATACCAGATTTCAACTGATAATCCTTGAAAGATAATTTCCACAAGACTGTCTTTCTCTAAGGTAACGTCAAGTGTTTTGTGTCAGCAAGAGAAATGGGGTATTTGTTCCCTGTTTCAAGTTTTCATAAGCGAACACGGAGAACATAATCCGATCCATGCTCGTACGATCGCTGAAAGTTCCCATGGG
>Ga0208821_1000358_pt1 | contig 37662 bp, 30 predicted proteins | sample June2015DPH_20_5_FD_184720 | JGI IMG/M metagenome (GOLD analysis project Ga0208821, IMG submission 184720) | Peatland microbial communities from SPRUCE experiment site at the Marcell Experimental Forest, Minnesota, USA - June2015DPH_20_40... | ecosystem: Environmental > Terrestrial > Soil >...
ATGAGCTGCTCCTGGTTGCTGGTTTCGAGGACCACCGAGTACTTGTCGAACGATCGGATACGACCCGTCAGCTTCACGCCGCTGACCAGATAGATCGTAATATTGTGCCGTTCCTTTCGTGCCGTGTTGAGGAAGGAATCCTGAATGTTCTGTTGTGCCGGCTTGGCTTCCATTTGCCGATCTCCTTTTTTCGGGTTCGATGCTGCGCCATGAGCTTAGGGAGGGCAATTGGCTGCAGCTCTCTTCCTGTCGGTCCTACAATACGGCCTTGTCTCGTGCTTTTCAACTTCCCGTATCTGCCAAATGTAACCCGAGGGTAGGCCGTCGAGACACGCAGGATGGTTCCAAATCAGAGAAAGCCCGGATCGAGCGAGATTGTAGCGGATCGCTCATGATGTGAGCCATTCTGCACAGTATTGCTACAGCAAGTGAGCGAAGCTGTGGACGTCCTAAAAATGGAGGAGAAGGAATGTTTCTAGCCAGCAAAGCCGCGTGGGCTGGGATTGTCTTCATATTGCTGGCGACGGGGATCTCGGGACCACGCCCGACGCCGCTCGCTTCGGGAGCCAACCTCAGCAAAGAAGTGCCCGTGGACGGGCATCGGAACGATGTCAATCAGAACGATGTCAAGAAGATGCAGCAAACTTTGCAGGGCAAAGGATACTACCGCGGGGAAGTCGATGGCGTCCTCGGTCTCCGAACCCGAGCGAGCATTCGCGGATTTCAGAAGGCTGAGAATCTGCCCGTCACCGGGCAACTTGATGCCCAGACGGCCGGTAAACTCGGAGTCAGACCAGAGGGTCGCGAGGAGACTGACTACGAGACTGCGAAAGGTAAACCTTCGGCAGGCATAAAATGGGCGAAAGGTTCCGGCCGAACAAGCAAGACACCACGGAAAGCAGTAAAGACAGTCCCCGCTCCTGAAAGCGGCCCCGGAGACCGCGAGAAGACGCTCCAAGCGGAGAACGACACCCACCCACAGTAGTTTAAGCTCTCTCCGTTGGAGAAGCAGAGTCCCGCCGATCGGATTGGATGTTCGCGAAGAAGTTCGCGAAGATGTTCGCGAAAATGAAGATCAAAGTCCAGTTGTCCATGCGGCGACCGCTGCTCTATCCTCAAGGCTAGCGTAAATGGGGTTGGGCTGTCCCTGTCGGGGAATTTTCGGTAGTGGGTCAGTTTGAATTTGTTTTGAAAGGGCACGGCTTCAGCCGTGCCGTAACCGTCGCAAAATCAAAAGCGGCTTTAGCCGCTGGGGGATGTGGTCTTTCAAACTGACCCACTACCGAATTTTCTTATCAACTGGATGGCCTTCGTACTCGCATGACCTTAACCCGCTTCGTGACCAAAAGCGCGTTTCGCAACAAGCGGCGCAGCATTCTGACCGTGTTGAGCATCACGTTCTCGCTCCTGCTGCTGACTCTGATGATGACCATCTGGCGTGCCTTCTATATCGACACGTTCAGCGCCGAGTCCGCGCAGCGATTGGTCACCCGCCACCGCGTTTCGCTGACCCAATACATGCCGTTGTTTTACCGGGAGAAAATCCGCGCCATTCCCGGCGTGGTGGCCGTTGCCCCCAACAACTGGTTTGGAGGCATATACAAAGATGACAAGCCGGAGAATATGTTCGCCCAGTTCGGCACCGACCCGGACGAAATCCTCAAGATCTTCACCGACCTCAAGATCCCCGCGGATCAGGTGCTGGCCTGGCAGCGCGATCGCGCCGGTGCGATCGTCGACGTCCAACTCGCCAGGAAATATGGCTGGAAGCTGGGCGATCGCATCGTGATCAAGGGCACCATCTATCCCATGGATCTTGAGCTCACGATTCGCGGGATCTATACGGCGCCCGAAACCACTGAATCTATCTACTTCAATCAGAAATATGTTGAAGAAGCAGTCTCATTCGCCAACGGGAAAGCAGGCATGTTCGCTATCCTCGCCGATTCTCCGAACAGCGTGTCCACGGTCGCCGCCGCGGTGGATGCCATGTTCCGCAATTCTCCCGAGCCCACAAAAACCGAGAGTGAAAAGGCGTTCCAGTTGAGCTTCATCAATAGCATTGGAAACGTGAAAGCATTTATTCTGAGTATCTGCTTTGCCTTGGTGTTTGCCACGCTGCTGGTCTCGGCCACCACCATGGCCATGTCGATCCGGGAACGAACGCGCGAAGTAGCGGTTCTGAAGACGCTCGGATTCACGCGGCAATCGATCTTGCAGCTTTATATTGGAGAAGCGGTACTGGTGGCTTTAACCGGCGGTGCGCTAGGCTGCCTGCTGGCGATCGGACTGGTCTCGGCAATCTCGCACGCGCCTGGGATGAATTTCTTTCTTTCTGGGATGAAGGTGACGCCCCCCACCTTGCTGCTCGCCATCGTCGTCGCAGGGATGGTGGGATTCCTGAGTGCGATCATTCCTGCCTACCATGCGGCAAAGTTGGACATTGTGGAGGGCTTGCGCTACATCGGGTAGCAAGTAGCCCAAGTAGCAAAAGAAACAGCATGGCGATTCCGATCAGCTATAACATTCGCAATCTGAAGCTGCGCAAGGGCCTCACCATCATGACGGCTCTCGGCATTGCGCTCACCGTGACCACCGCCGTTTTCCTGATGGCGCTGCTGGCCGGTTTGAAGAAAGCCTTCATGGCCAGCGGCGATCCGGTGAACGTGCTAGTCATGCGCAAGGGATCCACGGCAGAGCTTTCGGGAGGCTTCGACGCCGATCTTTTTCCAACGCTGAAGACGCTGCCCGGCATTGCCACGGACAGCCAGGGACAACCGCTCGCTTCCGGTGAATGGGTGGTGGTCGTCGTGCTGCCTCGCAAGGACGGCACCGGTGAAGTGAACGTTTCGGTTCGCGGCATGATGCCGGCGGGCCTCACGCTGCGTCCCAGCGCAAAATTGGTCGAAGGCCGCTGGTTTACGCCAGGACAGCGCGAAGTGGTCGTTGGCAACTCCATTCACAATCGTTTTTCCGGAGCCAACGTCGGCGACAATCTTGACTTTGCCAAGGGACAGTGGAAAGTCGTAGGTGTGTTCGATTCCGGCGGCACCGCGTATGATTCGGAAATCTGGGGCGACGTCAACCAGATCGCCGCGGATTTCGACCGCCAGGGAGGCTATGCTTCGGTGTATCTGCGGGCAACCGACCCGGTTGCAGCGGACGCGCTGAAACACCGCGTCAGCGACGATCAGCGGCTGAAGTTAGAGGGCACGCTCGAAACCGAGTATTACGAGAAGCAAACGAGTTCTGGTGGCGCGATCAAATTTATCGGCACGTTTGTGGCGATCATCATGGCGATCGGTTCCAGCTTCGCCGCCATGAATACGATGTACGCGGCAGTAGCGTATCGCTCGCGCGAGATCGCAACCTTGAGGATCATAGGATTTTCGCGGCCGAGTATTCTCACGTCGTTCGTGATCGAAGCGTTGCTGCTGTCGCTGCTGGGAGCGTTTGTCGGGATTGTTTTGATGTTGCCCTTCAACGGCATGAGCACTGGAATCGGCAACTCCCTCACCTTCAGCGAAACTGTTTTCAGTCTGCACCTGACTTGGGGGGTCGCGATGGCCGCGGTTGGCTTTGCATTGATCATGGGCTTGCTCGGAGGCTTCGCGCCCGCGTGGCATGCGGCGCGGCAGGATATTCTGACCTCGCTGCGAGCCTAGGAAGCACAGGTGACCAACACCTTCGCGGCAAGCCAGAGGTTTCACAAATGGGTTTTGGGTAGGGCACGGCTTCAGCCGTGCCGTTTAGGGCCGGAAAAATGCGGGGCTTTAGCCCCTGAGGGATGTGCCTCCGAACCAAAAGGTCGCTGCGAAGCCGGCACACAGTTCGTACAATGTTGATGCGATCAATTTTGAACCACTAGAGGTTTGGGAGCATGTCTTCACCCATGCCCACGGACATCGGACCCACAGACGCGAAACACGAAGACCTGCGGAGTCTGCGCATCGATCATTCGCTGCGCGACGGAGGCGGAGAACCGCCCGCGTGGTCGCGCCGCCTCATTCTGGGCGGAATCGCCGCAGTCGTCCTGCTGGGATTAGTCGCACTGGCGTACCGCGCGCTCGCTTCGGAGACGCCGGAAGTGGAAGTCGCGCGGGCCACCGCGGAAGGCAGTGACGTCGCAGGCAGCACCGTGCTTTCAGCGAGCGGATACATCGTCGCTCATCACAAAATCAGCGTGAATTCGAAGGTCACGGGCCGCGTGGCGTGGATTGGCGTGGAAAAAGGCGACAAGGTGAAAGAAGGTCAAGTTCTGGTGCGGCTGGAGGACGAGGAATTCCGCGCCCAGTACGAACAGGCTCGAGGCGCGGTCGAGAGCGCCAAAGCGCGCCTGCTCGAAAATCAAAACGGCTCGCGCCCGGAGGAGATTCAGCAGGCGGATCACAATCTGCAGGAGGCGCGCGCTACGGCAATCAACGACAAAATTAATTTGGACCGAACGCGCGACTTGGTTGCCCAGGGAGTCATGTCCAGGCAGAATTTGGATGACGCTGTCGCCAAGTGCGATGCTTCGCAACAACGAATGAATTCGCTGGAACGCGCTTTCCGGCTCATGCAACTTGGTCCGCGCTCCGAAGAAATTGAGCGTGCCCGCGGCGACCTGCTGCAGGCCGAAGGCCAGATGGCATATGCCAAATCTCAACTCGATGCCACGGTGATTCGCGCCCCCGTCAGCGGCACGATTCTGGAGCGCACGGCGGAAAAAGGCGAACTGGTCACCGCTCAATTCGCCAGCGGCGCCGAAGGCGGCCCGCGCGGGTCGGTGGTGGCGCTGGCGGATCTCGATGATATTCAGGTTGAGCTCGATATCGCGCAGGATGACTTTGCCAAACTGTCGCCGAAGCAGGAAGGCATCGTCACCCTGGATGCGTTCAAGGATCGCTCCTACAAAGGCGAGATCGCCGAAATGTCGCCGGAAGCGAATCGCCAGAAAGCGACGGTCCAGGTCAAGGTTCAGATTCTGAAACCCGATTCCTACCTGCGCCCGGAAATGAATGCGACCGTGCAGTTCAAGGCGAAGGCGAACGAAGGTACGAAAAACGATAAAAACGCCGGCGCAAAACAGACTTATGTCTTCGTGCCCACCGCCGCATTGCGCGATAAGGATGGGAAAAAGTTCGTGCTGCTCGCTTTCAAAGGCAAGGCTCTCCGCCGGGATGTTCATGTTCAGGGCCAGCGTTCGGGAGGCTATCTGGTGGACTCCCTCGTCGGCGGCGAAAACGTAATCACGGCAGGACCCGCGGATTTGCAGGACGGGCAAAAGATTCGTATCAAGGGGCAATAATGAACGCAATGGCGACAACGACACAGCCGGCCGTGGGCAGCAATGTCGTCCAGGCCCGTGGGGTGAGCAAGATTTTCAAGCGCGACGCTTTCGAGGTGACTGCGCTCGACAACGTTTCCCTCGACATCACCGGCGGCGAGTTTCTGGCGCTGATGGGGCCTTCAGGATCAGGCAAGACGACCCTGCTGAACATGATCGCAGCCATTGACCGCCCCAGTTCCGGCGAACTGCTGGTGATGGGCGAAAATGTTTTTCGCCTGAACGATGGGCAGTCCGCCAAGTGGCGCAATACTCACGTCGGCTACGTTTTTCAGACTTTCAATCTGATTCCGGTGCTGACGGCCTTTGAGAATGTCGAGTTGCCCCTGCTGCTGACCAGGATGACGCCGCAGCAGCGCCGCGATCACGTGATGACCGCGCTCAAGCTCGTCGGACTTGAGGATCGCGTCGATCACCTTCCCAAGCAGCTATCCGGTGGACAGGAGCAGCGCGTGGCCATCGCTCGCGCCATCGTCAGCGACCCCACGCTGATTCTCGCCGACGAACCGACCGGCGACCTCGACAGCAACTCGGCAACGGAAATCCTCGAGATTTTGAAGCGGCTGAATGAAAGCTTCAACAAGACAATTGTGATGGTAACGCACGATCCGCACGCGGCCCAGTACGCGCACGTGACGCGGCATCTGGAAAAAGGACGGCTGCTGCCGGCGTAGAGTCCTTCGTAGAGACGGGGCTTGCCCCGTCTCCGACTGCTGAAAAACTCGACTTTGCTTTGGGTGGCGCAGCGCCGGGGTCCCCAGCACGCCCGGTTTTGGCGTGCTGGGGTGGAGGGCTTCAGCGCTGCGGTAGCTGCATGGCTTTGAACGCGGCTTTAGCCGCTGAGGGCCGCGATATCACGCCGTTCTCCGGGAAGGCTTCGCGTCCCCCGCCGGCTCGGGTTCGCTGATCCACTCCCAGACTCGGCGGCCGCGGTCGTTGCTCAGGCTGCGAGCCTCCCCATAATCCACCAGACGATTCAAAACGGTTGTGACCGAGGCCAGCGGGTCCTTGTGCCGCGCCAGGATTGCCGGAGCATATCGTTCCAGTTCCACGCAAACCTCGCGCGCTCCCAGCGGACGCCGCACTTCCATGAGCACCCTGCGGCACGCTTTGGTGAAGCCGGGCTGGCGGCCATTGGGCTTGCGGTCGATCAGTTCCAGCAAGTCATCGCCCAGCACCTGCTCGCCGAAAAGATTCGCCAATCCGGCGATAGTCTGCTTCACCGTGCCAATGCGCTTCATGACCTCGGCACGCTGCCGCATCAGCTGGAGGAGTTCTTCGTGCGCAGTCTTCACCACCTGCTGCGCCGAAATACTATTGGCTTGAGCATCAGTGGCGTGCACGTGCAAACCATCGCGGCCATTTTCCCCAACTTCCATAACTCCCCCCAGGAAACAGACAATAACCAGGATCCCTCGACTCTCGTCTTCTACTACGGAAAAGGATCCTCCAGAGTTCCATCGGGAGTTGGACTCGTTTGCTGAAGAAAGGTTATCGGAGAAGCAAGGAGAAAAGTGGGTCGTGTGGTGCGGACACTCCTGTCCGCGGACTTTGACGGTATTCTTCACGCCCTCAGGCGCTGCGAGGCGAGAATCAAGTTTCTCAGCAGCCCGTCTAGCCCATCACGGTGGTGTGCTCCGGCCGGATCTTGTAAAGCACGCGAACCTCTCCCGGCTGGGCATAGGGATACTTATCGACTCCCAGGTACTTCTTCGCCATCTTGTCGATGTGTTGGGCGGCGCCGTCTTCGGTAATCTCCACCACAGTGCCGCGGATCTCCAGATAACGATAGGGATTGTCGGGATCGACGATGGCTAGAGCCACCCGCGGATCGCGGCGCACATTGCGATCCTTCTGGCGTCCGCGCGCCGAGTTGAAGATGACGTGTTGGCCGTCGAAGTCGCACCACACGGGAGTAACCTGTGGCCGTCCGTCGGGCATGAGTGTGCCCAGACTGGCGAAGGCGGGCTTCTTGAAAAGGTCGGCGTATTTTTCAGGAATGACGTTGGACATCGCTAGCTCTCTCCTGTTTTGATTGATTGCCAACTAGATTTAGTGTCGTCCCGATTATAGATGCCGGAAGCGGAACGATGGCGCATCGTTTTCTCTTCTCTGTAGCTGAGTCATGAACCGCAGTTGCGTTTTCCTTAATCCCTAATAAACTAGTGGTCTTTTAGGAAAGTTCGGCTTTATGCGGATGACATCAACCCCGGCAGGAAAATCGGCGCGATTGTCGTGTTTGCGGCTCGTCGCGGGGGCCGCCTTTTTACTTCTGGTCGCGACCCCTGTTCTGGCGCAGCACTCTGCCGTGCAGCCTCCGCCCACCATCGTCTTCATGACCGATTTCGGCGTCGTGGACGATTCGGTGGCTCTCTGCAAGGGCGTCATGTACGGCATCGCTCCCAACCTCCGCATTGTCGATCTCACGCATCAGGTCAATGCTTTTTCCATTCGAGACGGCGCTCGCTTCCTCTTTGGCGCGACACCCTACTTCCCAGCCGGAACGGTATTTGTGGCCGTCGTCGATCCCGGTGTAGGCAGTTCGCGCAAGGCTGTGGTGGTGGAATCGAAGCGCGGGCAATTCTTCGTGCTGCCCGATAACGGCTTGATGACGATGGTCGAGGACCGCGACGGCATCGAGGCCATTCGCGAGATCATCAACCCCAATTGGATGGTCGGCGCCAAAATTTCCTCCACCTTCCATGGCCGGGACATTTTCTCTCCCGTCGGCGCTCACATCGCGCGCGGCGACGACTGGACCCAGGTCGGACCCATCGTCAAGGAACTGGTCCGCCTCGATCTGAAACCCGCAACCGTGGACGACAAGGGTCTGACCGGAGAGGTAATCGCCCTGGATGGTCCGTTCGGCAACCTGATCACGAACATCAGCGCCGAAGATTTTCTGAAGCTCGGCTATCAGCACGGCGATAAGTTGAAGGTCACGATCCGAGGACGCGAGGTAGAGATGCCATTCGTCAGGACGTTCAGCGATGTGCCGCTCAAACAGCCACTGCTGTTCCTCGATTCGCGCGGACGAGCCAGCTTTGCGCTCAACCAGGCAAGCTTCGCGGCGGCCTACGACATAAATCCGCCGCAGGCGGTATTCATACCGCGTAAGGGACACTAAGTTCGAAAGAAGAGTTCGAAACACATCTTTAAAACAGACTCCACACGAGGAACCGGTCATGCATAGAGGCAGCAGCAGTCAACGATCCCTGGCAATCTTGATCCGGACCATCGGCGTAGCAGCACTGTTGCTGATCAACACGTCCGCGTGGGCGCAGAGTTTCCGCGGATCCATTCGAGGCACGGTAACCGACCCGAGCGGCAGCGTGATTGCCGGAGCGAAGGTCTCCGCAAAGAGCACCGGTACCGGCTTGCAACGCAAGGCCACCACCGGCGCAGATGGCGGCTACGTCCTGGCCGAACTCCCAGCCGGCGAATACACGGTCACGGCGGAAGCCGCCGGGCTGTCGCCGTCGGCGCAGAACGTTCAGGTCAACGTGGGATTGGACACAACGGCGAACTTCGATCTGACCAAGGTTGAGAAGCGGACAGAGCTGCTGAATGTGACGGCAGAAGCGCCGGTGATCGAAACAACCCGCGATGTCCTTGGGCAAGTGGTCGAACGGCGACTCGTGAACGAACTCCCACTGAACGGGCGTGATTTTGGAAAGTTGGTCGCTCTAACGCCTGGCACAACGGTCGATCCCTCCGGAGTCGCGGGAACGGAGGGAGGTTTCGGCCAATTCAACATCAATGGCAACCGCGACCGTTCGAATAACTACACGCTCGACGGAACCGACAACAACGATCCCTTCTTCAACAACTCTGCTTTGAATCAGACGGGCATTGGCGGCGCCCCGGCTTCTTTGCTTCCCATCGAGGCGATTCAGGAATTCAATCTCCAATCGCAATTCGGAGCAGAATACGGACGCAACAGCGGCTCGATCGTCAATATCGTTACGCGATCAGGGACGAACCACATCCACGGCTCGGCATTCGAGTTTTTCCGTAACAGCGCTCTCGACGCTCGTAATTACTTCAACACGGAATCACGGAAGTCGGTGTTCCAGAACAACAACTTCGGATTCTCCCTTGGCGGCCCGATGGTGAAGGACAAGACCTTCTTCTTTGGCGCCTACGAAGGGCAACAGGAGCGCGTCGGTTCGGATTTTCTGCTACAGGTGCCGACCATTGGTGAGATTGCGCACGCCCGCGCCATCGCACAAGGGCTGGACGGTGTCGTCAACCCAGGTCTCGACGCTGTTCTGGCCTTCTATCCCCAAAGTACCGTCAACAGCATTCCCGGCGTCGTGCAGGACAAGAATGACGGCAACAACTTTATCCTCAAGCTGGACCACAACCTTTCGAACAATGAACTTTTGACTGGACGCTACGCGTTCGCCCAAAGCTACCAGGTCTTTCCATTCGGCTCTCCAGGAGGGTACGGCACCGGTTCTCGACTAGCCGCTTTTGCCCAAACCTCGCCAGCGCGCGTACAGGTCCTCTCGGCAAGTCTCCTGTCCACGCTCAGTTCCACCAGGATCAATGAAGTCCGCTTCGGATACAGCCGCTATACGACCTCATTCAGTTCGCTCAACGCAAACTGGGAGCCGCCGCCGAGCCTCAACTTCGGCACCGGCAAGCTGGGTCTGCCCGAGTTCGACTTCACCGGAATCGAGAACCTCGGAGCAATTGGATACAGCGTACCGCGCGGGCGTACCAGTGGCAGCTACCAGATTCTCGACAATTTCACCTGGCTCAAAGGCAAGCACACCCTCAAGTTCGGAGGAGAATTCCGGCGTGCCGTCATCGACAACTTCAATGACAACTTGGAGCGCGGGATTTATCAGTTCACTGCCGGCGTATGCAACCTCGGAGACAATCCATGCTACCTGTCGGATGGCGTCACCCCCAATCCTAACTACGATCCCATTGTGGATGCCCTGGCCGACTTCTATACCGGCGGCGAGTTCGATACCAGTTCCTGCTGCAGTTCCGTTTCTGTCGACACGGGCAACACCCAGCGGACCACGTACAACAACGGTTTGAGTTTCTTCGCTCAGGACGACTACCGTCTCGCGCCGACCTTTACCTTGAATGCGGGCTTGCGTTGGGAGTATTTCGGTCCGCTGAGCGAAAAGAACAATCTCCTCTCAAACTACGCGCCCGATGGAACCTTGGCCATGGTAGGCACCCATGGGTTGAATGGCCTCTACGAGCGGGATCTCCACGACTTTGGTCCGCGCCTGGGCTTCGCCTGGAACGTCCTGAAGAACACCGTTGTCCGCGGCGGCTACGGCATTTTCGACGACTATGTGCCGCAGGATCTTCTCATCGCAAATTTCACTACGTCGGCCGGAGTGGCCACCAATCCGATAGGGCCACAGGCTGTGCTGCCCATGACCTTCAATTCGGCCGCCTTCAACGGCACCGATACGATTGATCCAATCATGACCGTAAATACCACCGGCCCCTACTCCATTTTTGGGACGCCGCATAAGTTTCACAGCCCGTACACTCAGAACTTCAATTTGAACGTGCAGCAGAAGCTGGCCGAAAATACGTCGGTTGAGGTCGGCTATGTCGGTAGCAAGGGGACCAAGTTGGTGCGTCTGACCGACGCCAACGAGCCCGATGCAACCGATACCCGTCCGAACCCGAACTTTGGCGCGATCGACTTGCTGACGCCGATCAGTTCATCCACTTACAGCGCATTGCAGGCAACCTTGAGAATTCAGAACAATCATCGTGTCTCTGGCTTTGCCAGTTATAACTGGTCCAAGTCGCTCGACGATGCTTCCGACGGCATCGACTTTGCTCCCGCTGTTGCCTTCCCGCAGGACCCAAGCAACCTGAAGGCCGAACATGGGCCTTCGTGTTTCGATACGCGGCAACGTTTTACAGCGGCGATCAATTACGATCTGCCCGCTTGGCACGCACTTGGGAAGTTCGGCTCGGGTTGGCAGTTGAACTGGGTTGCCAGCCTGCAAAGCGGCCGCCCGATTCCGATCGTAACCGCCATAGACACCACCGGTCGCTACTATTACAACCAACGCCCCGACGTGGTTCCGGGAGTCGATCCGATTGTGCATAACTGGAGCCCGGCAACGGGTTATTTGAATCTGAATGCGTTTTCCCAGCCTGCCTTTGGCACCTTCGGAGACTTGGGACGTAACTCCATCTACGGTCCGGGCTACAAGAACCTTGACTTCTCCTTCACCAAGAACACCCAGGTAATGGAGCGGCTCGGACTGCAACTGCGCGCCGAGTTCTTCAACATCCTGAACCATCCGAATTTCGCACAGCCCACGCACACCCTCGTCCTTGGTCCCGAACCCTCGGGGGGCGCTCTTACCCAGACCCCCGACGTGGCCCAGACCAATCCCGGTCTTGGTGGCGGCGGCCCAAGGGTGCTTCAACTGGCTTTGAAGGTGACTTTCTGAAGAATTCCGCTGGACATGATCCCTGCTGGACATGATCCCTGTAGAGACGCAGCTTGCCGCGTCTCTTTCTCGTGAGGCAAAACTTATCCGGGCTTCTGCAAATCCGCCGCGATCCGCGGCAGCACGGCCCGCAGCAGCGCGATGAACTGTCCCATCACTCGTCGTCCAACTTCAAGCACTTCTTCGTGGTCAAGCGCCTGATCGAGAATTCCAGCGGCCATATTCGTCACGCATGAGATTGCCAGGACGTTCATCCCCATGTGCCGTGCGGCGATTGCTTCCGGGACGGTTGACATGCCCACCAGATCGGCGCCGATTGCACGCAGGTACCGAATCTCTGCCGGAGTTTCATAACTCGGGCCGGCCAGCGCCGCGTAGACGCCCTCGCGCGGAGGAATCGAAAGCTTCTTCGCTTCCTCCAGCGCCATCTCGCGATAGCGCTTGGCATAGGTATAACTCATGTCGGGGAAGCGCGGGCCAAAGCGCTCGTCATTTGCGCCCGTCAGCGGATTCTGTCCTTGAAGATTGATGTGATCGCGCAGGATGACCAGCGCGCCCTGTCCATACTCGACGTTAATGCCGCCGGCGGCGTTGGTGAGAATCAATCCGCGAATGCCCATTCGCCCAAGCACACGCGTAGGAAAGGCGACCTCGGCGGCCGAATAGCCTTCGTACAGATGCACCCGTCCCTGCATCACGGCAATAGGAACGTTGCCGGACTTGCCGACCACAAGTTGTCCGGCATGACCAATCGCCGTCGAACGCGGAAATGTCGGGATGTGGGCATACGGAATGCGGACGGCTTCGGTGAGGTCATCGGCAAAAGATCCGAGGCCGGAACCAAGGACGAGCCCGATCTGCGGGCGCAAGTCGGTCTGCGAAAGCACAAATGCCGCCGCAGATTCGGCGCGAGTAAAGAGCTCTGGGGCCATAAATACACACTGTCATCCTGAGCGAAGCGAAGGACCTATGCATTTTCTGAGCAGCGAAAAAATGCATGGGTGTTTCGCTTCGCTCACCATGACACCACTACGGTATCCACGCTAAAACTTCTTCTCGAACTCGGCGAATGCTTGCTCCAGTTGCCACTGCACACGAGCGCGTTCACTCGCTCCAATCAATTTCTGACATTTTCCCGAGAGGCGGTCGCCGGACGCCTTATCGTCTGCGCAAGCCGCGGTAAGCCGCAACTCGTGTCCATCGCTCCCCCCATCGCTCCAAAGACTATCACCCGGAATAAAACTGTGTTCCAGGCTCGCGCGCGCCATGCGCTTCAGATCGCCATACGACAACCCATAGGTCTCGACCGCCCGCAGATATTCGTGCGTCATATCGCCGCGCGAGACGCCCTCATCGTCGGTAGCGAGCGCCACCGGCACTCCGTATTTCATATACACCGGCAGCGGATGGCGCTCGCCGCTCACGCCCAGAATCACATCATTCGAGGTCAGGCAAATCTCGACCAGCACATTCCTTCTGGCCATTTCCTGCAGCAATCCAACGGGATCGTCTTCGCTCATGACGGCGACGCCGTGCCCAATCCGTTCTGCGCCGCCGCGCTCAATCGATTCGCGAATATGAAATCGCAAGCCCTCAGGAGGAACCAGCCCCATCGCCAGTTCATCGGCATGCAACGACACGTGCGTAGCCGGATAGAACCTGTGCAAGGCCTCGATGATCCGCATGTGCAGATCAAAGTCGTGCATGGGCACGTAGTAGTCTTCCGGCATCACCAGGTTGAAACCGACGAAGCGTCGATCGGCCTTGGCCAACTCAAACCCAAGCAATATCTGCGCGAAAACCTGCTCGCGAGGCAAGCCCCGCAGCACCTGATAAAGATAATGGATCGCAACTCCGCATCCCGGAGCAGCCTGCGCCGTCCCACAATGCAGCACCTCTTTCTTGCGGGCTTCATCGGAGTCAAGCTGGCTGCGCACCGACGCCACAACATCCAGCATTCCGCCGGCAAGCAGTTTATCGCGGAGCTTGCCGAAGTCGTCATCCCATCCGATCTTGACGCCCAGAATGGCCGCCTGCATCCCGTCGGCCGTGTGCATCAGCTCCACATACTGCAAATGATCAGCCGCCGCCCGCGACGCCACTTCGGCTAAAGCCTCGCCGATGTGATTTTCCAAAGCTGGACCGAACTTCTCGAACGTAGCAAAGAAATGGTCGTGACCCGATTCCTCCTCGCGGTGCCAGTTGCGCATCGACCAGGCGTCCACGAGCTGGTTGTAGAGAACGTGGTCCTGATAGGCGCAGCGCACCGACGGCTTATTCTTGTACGGCTCGCAAGAATCGCACGAGGCGTGCACCAGCTTCGAAGTGCTGCGATCCACGCAGAGAGCGCTCTCCGAAGCCCAGTCAATCATGCTTTCCGCATAAATCGCACCGAACAGGTGGACATGCAGGTCGCCGCCCTTCGGCATCTGCTGCAGAAATGCCAACAGCAACCCCGGCTGATGCCGCACCGATTGAAGATACTTGGCCGCCTTCTCTTCAGCGCTTTGCACCGGCGCGACTTGTGCCTGGGAAAAAACGGCCAGGAAACAAACGACTGCCGCCAAACGCAGGCTTCGCATCAAGAAAAAAGGCCTCCAACCAAGAATCCCACTCCCATTGGGATTGTAGAGAAAGCGATTCGAGGACGTAAGTATCCGGGTGAGAACCGGAGACGGGTTGCAAAAAAAGAGCAGGATTCATGCGGGTAAAGCGGCGATTTGCACAGCCGGGGCTCACCTGCGGATCAGCCGTGAGCGGAGATGTTCGGGAAGAAAACCGCGAAATACCGCATGAATACTGGGGATTTCGAAGCCACACGCCGGCAATTGCACAATTTACGTGTCACCCGGCTGTGCATGAGCTGCACTCGATTGATGAATAAGAAGTTACAGGTGCACGAATTTCATTGACGTAGAAAATGAGCGTGGTAAAAACATAATCGTTCTTTGACACGTTCTGAAGTTTTTCCGGTTGGTGCAGCGTCCGGGGCTCAAGCGTAGTCACTCAGACAACCGCGAGGTGGGTTTGGGAGGGCGAGCAAGGGTCTATAGCTAAGCGCTGGTCGAGGAGAACAGGAGCCTCTGTTAAAGGCAGGATAGAGTCCCGAGGCGTTGGACTGATTTATCCGGTTGGCGGTGAGCCCGGAGCCCGAGCAAAGATCGGCTTGCAATGAACCCGCAAGGGAGTTGTGAGAAAAGGTCAGCAAGGGTCTAAACGCGAGCTACTGGCCGAGAGGAATGAGTTCAACATCACCTCGGGACTCTCTACGTTTGCCCTAAGATTGTGCGGGGACGGGCGCCCTCGCCCGTCCAAGCCGAGCAAAGCTCGGCAGCTCCACACCAAAGTTCGCATGACTCATCGCGTCACCGTCACCCCTCAGCCGTCAATGAAGAACGCAATGACCTACAGCGGAATATTCCCATGCTTCTTCGGCGGGTTCTTATCCCGCTTGGTCTCGAGCATCTCCAGCGCCTGGATCACCTTTTTGCGCGTTTCTCGCGGCTGGATGACTGCGTCTACGAATCCACGATCGGCGGCCACGTAGGGGTTCGCCAGGCGCTCGCGGAATTCTTCGATCTTTTCTTGGCGAACCGCTTCGCGATTCTTGGCGCCGTCCAGTTCGCGCTTGTAGACGATATCCACCGCCCCTTCCGGCCCCATCACCGCGATTTCAGCGCTTGGCCAGGCGTAATTCACGTCCGTGCGGATGTGCTTTGAAGCCATGACGCAATACGCTCCGCCGTAGGCTTTGCGCGTGATCACGGTGACTTTCGGCACGGTAGCTTCCGCAAACGCAAACAGCAACTTGGCGCCATGCTTGATGATGCCGCCATACTCCTGGTTAGTGCCGGGCAGGAAGCCGGGTACGTCTTCAAACGTCACCAGGGGAATGTTGAAGCAGTCGCAGAAGCGCACGAAGCGCGCGCCCTTCACCGATGCATTGATATCGAGCGTGCCAGCGAGCATCGCGGGCTGATTGGCCACGATCCCGACCGGCTTCCCGTTGAAGCGCGCAAATCCCACGACAATGTTCTTGGCATAGTGCTCGTGAATTTCGAAAAAATAGCCGTCATCCACGACCGTGTGAATGACGTCCTTCATGTCATACGGCATGTTCGATTGATCGGGGATCAGCGTGTCGAGCTTCTCGTCCAGGCGATCGATCGGGTCGGTGCAGGGCTTGCGTGGCGGGTCTTCCAGATTGTTCGACGGAATAAAGCTCAACAGCTCGCGCACCATCGACAAACACTCGGCGTCATCGCGGCACATGAAGTGTGCCACGCCTGAAGTTTCGTTGTGCGTGTACGCTCCGCCGAGCTGGTCTTTGGTGACTTCTTCGTGCGTCACCAGCTTGATCACGTCCGGCCCGGTGATGAACATGTAAGAAGTCTGATCCACCATGAAGATGAAATCGGTGATGGCCGGAGAATACACGGCGCCGCCGGCGCACGGGCCCATGATGGCCGAGATCTGCGGCACCACTCCGCTGTAAAGCGTGTTGCGCAAAAAGATGTCGGCGTAGCCGGCCAGCGACATCACGCCTTCCTGAATGCGCGCGCCCCCCGAATCATTCAGTCCGATGACCGGCGCGCCCATCTTGGCCGCCAGATCCATGATTTTGACGATCTTCCCGGCGTTGGCCTCGGAAAGCGAGCCGCCGAACACAGTAAAATCCTGCGCGAAAACAAACACCAGCCGTCCTTCCACGCGACCGTAGCCGGTGATGAAACCGTCGCCGTAGTACTTCTGCTCGGCCATGCCGAAGTCGTGGCAGCGGTGCGTGACCAGCTTATCGGTTTCCTCGAAGGTGCCCTCGTCGAGTAGAAATTCGACGCGTTCGCGGGCCGACATCTTGCCCTCTTTGTGCTGGCGCTCCCGCCGCTGTGCCCCGCCGCCTTCCTGGGCCATCTGATCACGTTTTTTGAGTTCGGCAATCTTCTCTTCAAGTTTCATAGGCAGCCATTATAGGCGAGCAGGGCTTTAGTGGAGCGCCGGGCGCCCCCGCCCGGCCACGATCCTTCCAACGCTGATTTGCGGAGACGAAGGAGGACGGGCGGGACGCCCGTCGCTCCACTGTCTTACTCATCACGCCCGCAGGGCCGCGGAGTCAAACAGATTCAGAAACTCGATTTTCTTCTCTGGTGGCAGAAACGACGCCTCAAACGAATTGCGCGCCAATTCTCGCAGCTGTTCGTCGGTGAAGCCGAACGCCTCTTGCACCAGCCCGTACTCCTCGACCAGCGACGTACGAAACATGGCGGGATCGTCGCTGTTGAGGGTCAGCATCAGCCCCTGGTCGAAGTAGCGGCGCACCGGATGTTGCGCCAGTTCGGCGCAGCAGCCCGTCCGCAGATTGCTGGTCACGCAGACTTCAATCGGCACCTGGCGCTCGGCCAGTTCTTCGATCAATTCCGGATCCTGCCCGGCGGTAAGGCCGTGGCCAATGCGTTCCGCTTTGAGGTTCAGCGCGCCCCAGATGGACTCCGGCCCGGCGCTTTCACCGGCGTGCGCCGTAAGATGCAGACCGTGCTCGGCGGCGCGCGCGTAAACGCCTGCGAACCACTCCGGCGGCCCCGCACGTTCGTCGCCGCCAATGCCGAAGGCAACTACATTGCGATCATGAAACTGGATGGCAAGGTCAAGCACGCTCTGCGCTTTCTCGGCGCCAAATTGCCGGATGGCATCGAATATCCACAAAAGGGAAATGCCGAAGTCTTTCTCTCCGCATTGGCGCCCACGTTCCAGACCCTCGAAAATCGCCGCGAAATCCTGCTTCCGCCACAGGCAGACGCCGGCCGAGACAATCACTTCCGCATGAAGTATGTTTTGCGCTTTCAGCCGCTCCATCAGCCGGTAAGTAATCAACTCGTAGTCTTCCGGAGTGCGCAAGTGTCCCGTCACATCCTTGAAAGCCGAGAGGAAGCCGGCAAAGTCTTTGTAGTTGTAGAGTTGCTCCACCTCGGCAAGCGATGCCCCATCCATGGCATGACGCTGCCGCAGTTCCAGCAACGTAGCTGGTTCGATCGATCCTTCAAGATGCAGATGGAGTTCGGCCTTAGGAAGCGAGAGAAGGAATGCACTGGACGAGCCGGAATTCATAGCCGGAAAAGTCAAAGGTTAAAAGTCAGAAGTTAGAAGTCAAATTGAAGAAGTGACCTCATATCCCTCAACGAACGATCTTCACTTCTGCATTCTAACCTCTGACTTCTGACTTGCTCTTACAGAACTAGTCAAAGGTTAGAAGTCAGAAGTTAAAAGTCAAATTGAAGAAGTGGCCTCATATCCCTCAACGAACGATCTTCACTTCTGCATTCTAACTTCTGACTTCTGACTTGCTCTTACAGAACTCGCTATGGTGGCGGCTGTAGAAAATGTAAATTACCAGCCCCAGCGCCAGCCAGATTACAAAGCGCAGCCAGGTAATGAGCGTGAGCCCGGTCATGAGCCCGCCGCACAGAATCACTGAGATCAGCGGAAACCACGGCACAAATGGCACGCGGAACGCACGCTTGCGATCGGGTTGCCTCCGTCGAAGAAAGATGACCCCCAGCGAAACCAGCACGAAGGCAAACAGCGTCCCAATGTTGGCCAGGTCGGCGGCGTCCCCAATATCCACGAGCCCGGCGGGAATTCCCACCGCAAAACAGGCGATCCAGGTCGACCAGTACGGCGTCTTATATTTCGGATGCACCGCGGAGAACAGCTTCGGCAAAAGGCCGTCGCGAGACATCGCGTACCAGATACGCGCCTGCCCGTACTGAAACACCAGCAACGAAGAGATCATCCCGGTCAGCGCTCCAATCACGATCACCGATCGGAAGAACGGGCGCGCTCCCAGGTACTTCAACGCGTAGGCGACCGGGGCTTCGGCGGCATCTCCGGAAACGAAGGTCGTGTACTTCATCATGCCGAGCAGCACCACGGCGACGCCGACATACAGCAATGTGCAGACAATCAGCGACGTGATAATGCCGAAGGGCAAATCCTTTTGAGGATTGCGCGATTCCTCCGCGGCGGTTGAGACCGAATCGAATCCGATGTAGGTAAAGAAAACGATCGCCCCTCCGGTGACGATTCCGGCAAAGCCAGAAGGTGCGAAGGGCGTCCAGTTCGCGGGCTTCACCAGCATTCCACCGACAACCAGGAAGGTCAGGATGGCGCCGATCTTGACCGCGACCATGATGTTGTTGGTCTCGGCCGATTCCTTCACTCCGCGCACCAGCAGCAGCGTGAGAATGAACACGATGAGGAAGCCGGGGAGGTTGAAATACGCGCCCGTCCATTTCCCGCCCGCCCAGACCGGACCCGCCCATTTGTCCGGCAAGTTGAGACCGAACGTCGCCAGTTGCGCCTTCGTATACCCAGCAAAGCCAACCGCCACCGCGACGTTGCTGACCACGTATTCGAGAATCAGGTCCCAGCCGATGATCCAGGCGAAAATTTCGCCGAGCGTCGCGTATGAGTAGGTGTAGGCGCTGCCGGCAATGGGGATCATCGACGCCAACTCGGCGTAGCACAAGCCGGCAAAACTGCAGGCGATCGCCACCAGGAAAAACGAAATGGCAATCGAAGGCCCGGCCGGCGGACGGCCATGCATGAGCGCTCCGGCCGTGCTGCCGGTACGCAGGAAATTTACGATCAGGTCAAGCGCCTGCGCATGCAGGATGGAAGGCGCCTGGAAATATTCTCCGGCCGCTGCCGTTCCCGTAAGCACGAAAATTCCCGAACCGATGATGGCGCCGATCCCGAGCGCCGTCAGCGACCACGGCCCCAGCGTTTTACTGAGCCGGTGTTCCGGGTTCTCCGACTCCGAGATCAGTTTGTCGATGGACTTACAACAGAAGGCCTGGCTGTTGGAAGTACGAATAACGCCGACGCCGGCGGCTGGCTCCATGGATGATTGCGACAAGGGTTGGTTGTCTCCTCACAGCGGGAGTCGGGCATGAGCGCGTGGCCCATGCCCGGCACTGCTCACGGCTCAGGCGAACGGCTTACCGTTTCGCCTGACCGCGTGCCAGCTTTTTCACCTTGCGCTTCTTCGATCCGCGCGCGTAGTCGCGGGGCTTCTTCGGCTTTTCCGCCTTGATCTTCTTTCGGGCGGCTCGCTTGGCTTTCTTGCGTTCCTCTTTGGTTAGCTTCTTCGTATTTGCCATCAGTGCGTTTCTCTTCTCTCTTCTTAATAGTTTTATTTCGAACTTCTTAACTGCTTGTCATCCCGAGCGAAGCAGGGATCTGCAGTTCGCGCCGCGAGGAAACTCACTTCTGCTCTACGCCTTCTCCAGTTGCGCGTATCTCTCGACCAGCTTCTTCAAACCGAAGCGAGGGAATTGTACCGTAATCTTGGCGTCCTCCCCATCGCCTTCGCGCTGATACACCGTCCCTTCCCCATATTTCGGGTGCTTGACCTTCTGCCCCGGACGGAATCCGCGCCTGCCTTTCGGCTCCTCAGACGGTATTTTCGGAACCTTAAACTTCTTGCCGCGTGACGCAAAGAATTCGGCAATGTTGTCGATGGAGTTGTAGTTCCGGAGCGGAGTCGCCGCCTTAGGCTTGACCCGCGCCGGGGTCCAGGCAGCGCTCTGGTCTTCATCTTCGTAGGAATAATGCGTAGATTCGGAGTGGTCGGGTGGGGACGGGCGCCCTCGCAAGCCTGCCCTGAGCGGAGCCGAAGGGTCCAGCGGGGCGAGGCCCCGCTTCCCTTCGCGTGGCTGCGGGCGACTCGCCCGCGATCCGCCCATCTCCTCCACCAACTGCGGCGGAACTTCTTCCAGGAATCGCGATGGGACGCTAGCCTCCGGCATGTCCGTGCCATAGCGTCGCCGATACACCGCGCGCGACAAAATCAGCGTATCCATAGCCCGCGTCATGCCGACGTAGCAAAGCCGCCGCTCTTCTTCGATCGAATCCGGCTCGAGCATGGTGCGCGAATGCGGAAACAGACCTTCTTCCATTCCGGCCAGAACCACCAGCGGAAACTCCAACCCCTTGGCCGCGTGCAGCGTCATCAGTGTGATCTGTGCGTGCTCGTCGTATTGGTCGGCATCGCTCACCAGCGCGGCGTGATCGAGGAACTGATCGAGCGTCTCCCCACGATCGCGCGAATCCATGGCCGCGTTCACCAGTTCGCGCAGGTTCTCGATGCGTGAGTAAGATTCCGGCGTGTCCTCCTCTTCCAGTTGTTTGATGTATCCAGTGCGGTCAATCAGGAATTTGAGAATCTCGGCGGTATTCGCCGAAGCGCCCGCAGCACGGAACCCCTCAACCACCCCGTCGGTGGAGTGACGGGCGTCCTCGCCCGTCCCAGCGCCAGCAGCAAAATCAAAGCTGAAGTTGGCAGGATCGAAATCGGTGGCGTTCCCTTCAGTTTGCGTAGAGACGGCCGCCACCGGCCGTCCAGCCGAGCGAAGCTCGGCAGCGCTCTCGTCGGACGCCAAGCCGGCCGTCTCCTCCACCCGCTCCACAAACGTCCCCGCCAGCATCGCCCGCCCGTCCTCAATCAGCTCGCGGAAGCTCTTCAAAGCGGCCACTGCCCGCGCCGGCAGCAATTGCCGCCCAATCGCCTCGCCAACCGCGCCCCACATCGACAATCCCGTTTCAAGCGCGAGCCGCTCGATCATCTCGATAGTCGTCTTCCCGATCCCGCGCACCGGCGTATTGATCACGCGCAGCAGCGAAACCGAATCATCCGGGTTCTGGATGACCTTCAAGTACGAGATCAGATCCTTGATCTCCGCCCGCTCGTAGAATGAGAAGCCGCCCACCACGTGATACTTCAACTGATAGCGGCGCATCGCTTCTTCGAACAGTCGCGATTGCGAGTTCGTCCGATAGAGGACGGCCGCTCGCGCCATTTCGCCGTTTTCGCCCGCCTGCCGCACGTAGCGGTTGATCGTGTCGGCCGCAAACAGCGCCTCGTTCTCGCCGTCCGGAGCCTCGTAGTAACCGATCTTCACGCCACCCTGCCGCGACGTCCACAGGTTCTTGCCTTTGCGCCGGACGTTGTTCCCGACCACCGCCGACGCCGCCTCCAGAATGTTTTGCGTCGAGCGATAGTTCTGCTCCAGCCGAACGATTTTCGCTTCCGGAAAATCACGCTCAAACTCCAGAATGTTGCGAATGTCGGCCCCGCGCCACGAGTAGATCGACTGATCTTCGTCGCCCACCGCGCAGACGTTGTGCCCGCCGCTCGCCAGCAGCCGCATCAATTCGTACTGCGGACGGTTCGTATCCTGATATTCGTCCACCAAAAGATATTGGAATCGCCGGTTGTAGTATTCGCGCACCGCCGCCACCGACTTGAGCAGACGCATGGCTTCGAGCAACAGATCATCGAAGTCCATGGCATTCGCTTTCAGAAGCTCCTTGCGATACTCCTCGAAAATGTGCGCGATGCGCTCGGTCTTCGGATCCCCGGATTGCAGGTAGATTTCCTGCGGATCCAGCATGTGATTCTTGGCCCAGGAAATCCGCGAAAGGACGTTGCGCGGCGTTAGTTGCTTGTCGTCCAGCCCCAGCCGCCGCATGACTCCCTTGACCACCTGCTGCTGGTCGCTCTCATCGTAGATGACGAAATTCTTCGTGAGCCCGAGCGGCGGCTTTCCCGGCACAGTCGAAGGAATCCGCAAAGCCTCAATGTCCCGCCGCAGCACGCGAACGCAAAATGAATGAAACGTCGAAATCACCGGCTTGGCAACGCTAAGCCCGCCCACCAGCTTTTCCACCCGCTCCGCCATCTCCGCTGCAGCCTTGTTAGTAAAAGTCATAGCGAGGATCGCTTCCGGCATCACGCCCATCTTCTCGATCAGGTAAGCGATACGAAACGTGATGACGCGAGTCTTCCCGCTGCCCGCGCCCGCGAGGATCAGCACGGGCCCCTCGGTAGTCTCGACTGCTTCGCGTTGTTGCGGATTTAACTCGTCCAGAAACGACAAAAGAGAATGGCTCCGATACTTGAATTCTACACAAACTATGACAGTGGAGAGACGGGCGCCCCCGCCCGTCCACAGCGGATTTATCACAAAGCACCTATGCTCTGAATCACTGCGCTGTTCCGCTCTGCCTGATAGGACAGATGCATGCAACGCCGCTACAACTACCGCCGCAAACTTCCGCACCTCCAGCCCGACCGCAAGATTTTCTTCATAACTTTCGGTACTTCGAGACGCTGGATCCTTCCTGACCGTGCCCGCGACATAGTGGTGGAGACATGCCTTCGCGGGGACGGCCACCGCTTTGAACTACATGCTCTCGTCGTAATGCCGGACCACGTTCACCTCGCCCTCACGCCAAGATGGGACGAGCGCGGGACTTTCAGCATTCCGGAGATCATGCAGGAGATCAAAAGCGTCTCGGCACACCGAATTAGCAAAGAAACAAGGCATGTTGGACGTGTTTGGCAAGACGAGTCATTTGACAGGGCTCTTCGAAGAGAAGACGACTTGCACGCTAAGATTCAATACATGTTCAACAATCCTGTACGCGCGGGACTGGTGAGTACTCCGGCCAAGTACCGTTGGATATGGATCGAAGGTACGGAGTCGCGCTGGACGGGCGGGGCGCCCGTCTCTCCAATGCAATGGGCTGTATAATAAAAAATTGCGCTCATGAAGAAGAACAGACCAGTAGCCACGTCCGCCGAACGCGGCGCCGAGACCCCGGCTCCCCGCAGAATCCGCTCCACCACGGTCCTCTGTGTCCGCCGCGATAACAAGGTTGTCATGGCTGGCGACGGCCAGGTCACGCTCGGTGAATCCATCATCAAGCACGGGGCAAAGAAGATTCGCCGCCTCTATCAGGACAAGATTCTCGCCGGATTTGCCGGCTCGACCGCCGACGCCTTCACGCTGTTCAGCCGCTTCGAGGCCAAGCTGGAGCAGTATCACGGCAACATCGGCCGCGCCGCTGTCGAACTCGCGAAAGACTGGCGCACCGACAAATTTCTGCGGCATCTGGAAGCGCTGCTGCTGGTTTCCGACAAGGAGGCTACGTTCCTGCTGAGCGGCCAGGGAGATGTGATCGAGCCCGATACCGGCATTGCGGCGATCGGCTCCGGCGGCCCGTTTGCCCAGGCAGCAGCGCAAGCCCTCGCCGATCACACCAAGCTCTCGCCGCGCGAAATTGCCGAAGAAGCAATGAAGATTGCCGGCCGGATGTGCATCTATACCAATGACAAGGTAACGATTGAGGAATTGTAGTCCGATGGTCGTTAGTCGTTCGCGGATTGCGAATGCTCTCGGCTTTTCCTAACGACCAACGACTAACGACCAACGACGCATTTATGGCCATCTATCTACCCGGAACCGCCGAAGAAGAGCAAGTCACGCTTGACGAACTGACGCCGCGCGAAATCGTCACCGAACTCGACAAGTACGTTGTCGGTCAAAAAGACGCGAAACGCGCCGTCGCCATCGCCCTGCGCAACCGCATGCGCCGGCAGAAGCTTGGGCCCGAAATGGCCGAAGAGGTCATCCCCAAGAACATCATCATGATCGGCCCCACCGGCGTCGGCAAAACCGAAATCGCCCGCCGCCTCGCCAAGCTCGCCAACTCGCCATTCCTCAAGGTCGAAGCTTCCAAGTTCACGGAAGTCGGCTACGTCGGCCGCGATGTCGAATCCATGATCCGCGACCTGGTTGAGATCGCCATCGAAATGATCCGCGAAGAAAAGCTGGAAGACGTTGCGGACAAAGCAGAGCTCAACGCAGAAGAGCGGCTGCTCGATATTCTTCTGCCCCCGATCTCGCCGCGCCCATCGGATTCCAGCTCAACCGGCGGCGTGGTCATCGATGCCACCACCAGCCTGACCGAATCCTCCAGCCGCACCCGCGAGAAACTGCGTCAGCAGTTGCGCGAAGGCAAACTCGACGACCGCACCGTCGAAATCGAAACTCGTGAGCGCAATTTCCCGTCCTTCGAAATCATCTCCAACCAGGGCGTCGAGGAAATGGACGTCAATCTCAAGGACATGTTGCCCAACATCTTCGGCCAGCGCACCAAAAAACGGAAGATGAAGGTCAACGAGGCCTTCGAGTACCTGATCCAGGAAGAAGAGCAGCGCTTGATCGACATGGAGCAGGTCACGCGCGTCGCCATCGATCGCGTCGAAAACTCCGGCATCATTTTCCTCGATGAAATCGACAAGATCGCCGGCCGCGAAAGCGGCCATGGTCCGGACGTCTCGCGAGAAGGCGTGCAGCGCGACATCCTTCCCATCGTCGAAGGCACCACGGTCAACACGCGCTACGGCATGGTCCGCACCGACCACATCCTGTTCATAGCCGCGGGCGCGTTCCACGTTTCGAAGCCGAGCGACCTGATCCCCGAGCTGCAGGGGCGCTTCCCCATCCGCGTGGAACTGCAGTCGCTCACCATGGAAGACTTCGTCCGTATCCTGACCGAACCGAAATCTTCGCTGACTCGGCAATACATCGCGCTGCTCGAAACCGAAGGCGTAAAGCTGGAGTTCACGCCCGACGCGCTCGAAGAAGTCGCGCGCTTCGCGTTTCGCGTGAATGAAGGCACGGAAAACATCGGAGCCCGCCGTCTGCATACCATCATGGAGCGAGTGCTAGACGAGATCAGCTTCGAGGCGCCCGAGAAGAAAGGCCAGCAGTTCGTGGTGGACGCGGCCTACGTGCAGAAGATGCTGAGCGAGATCGTGAAAGACCAGGATCTATCGCGCTACATCCTATAGCGACTACTCGCCCGCGCCCACTCTGCCTCTGATACTCTTTCTTGTTCCGCATGAAAGTAATTCCAAAAAACTTCATCGCGTCGACCGCGCTCTGCCTGCTGCTGGCCAGTTGCGCCCAGACCGGGCCGCCGCTGCCGCCGTCGCTCGAACTCCCCAAGCCGCCCACAGATCTGCGCGCCAGCCGCAAAGGCAATCGCGTCACGCTCAGCTGGAGCGAGCCCACGCTTACCACCGACCGCCAGAGCGTGCGCTACCTCGGTCCGACCCTCGTTTGCCGCAGCCCCGAATCTGAATTGGCAGAATGCGGGAATCCAGCCGCGATGTTGCCCGCACCACCTTCCGCTCCGCAGAAGTCAAGCTCCCCTCGCCCCGCGCCGCAGACCTACACCGACGCATTACCCTCGGCCATGCAACAGCAGGACCCGGCCGCCGAAGTCACCTACGCCGTCGAGGTCTTGAACCGCAGCGCCCGCAGCGCGGGATTATCGAATCGCGTGCACGTTCCCGCCATCGTGACCCTGCCTCCGCCGAGCGATCTAGCCGCCGAACTCACCGGCAATGGCGTCGTGCTCACATGGACGAGCGCAGGCGAATCGCAGAACCTCTCCGCTAACCTTCCCGGCAAATCACCCACCAACTCCCCCAGCGTCCAACATCGTTATCGAATCTATCGGCGCGACGAAAGCTCCGGCAAAGACGCGATTGCGGGCGAAGTCCCTGTGGGCGATCCTGGCGCTGCCCACTTCACAGACTCAGGCTTCGAATGGGAACAGACCTACCTCTACCGAATCACGGCTGTAAGCATCATTAAAAGGCCCGACACTGAGATACAGGTTGAAGGAGACGACACTCCGCCAGTACGCGTGATCGCCCATGACATCTTCCCACCCTCCGTGCCAGCCGGGTTGCAGGCCGCGTATTCCGGCGAGGGACAAAAACCATTTATCGATCTCGTTTGGGCGCCGGTCACAAATACCGATCTCGCCGGATACAACGTCTATCGCAGCGAAGCCAATGGCTCCCCAATCAAGCTGAATTCCGAGCTGGTGAAATCGCCGGCGTATCGCGATAGCGCGGTCGCCTCCGGCAAAACCTATACCTACACAGTTTCCGCCGTGGACGTGCGTGGAAACGAAAGCCAGCGCTCCGAGGAAACCAGCGAGCCCGTCCCGTAAGAGGTTGTGTGGGGACGGGCGCCTCGCGAGCCTGCCCTGAGCGCAGCCGAAGGGTCCAAGCCCAGCGCAGCTCGGCCTCAGTCGCAGATTTTTCCTTCGTGATCTCCCTCCCTATGTGTTTGAATATTGCTCTGATGAAATACTGCCGATTTGATCTCAACGGTTCCGCCCACTACGGCCTGGTCGAGTCTGTTGCGGGCAGTGGCGAAGACGAAATCACTCGCCTGCTCCTCCAGTCTCCGCACCATAGCGATGGCGACGTCGAAGGCCTTCCCAGCCGCCGCATGGACCGCATCCCGCTCCGACAGGCATCTCTGCTGCCGCCGGTGCAGCCTTCGAAAATCGTCTGCGTCGGCCGCAACTATCGTGAGCACGCTGCCGAACTCGGCCACGAAGTTCCGCAGGAGCCGCTCTTATTTTTCAAGCCGCCCTCTTCCGTGCTTTCGCCGGGTGGAACGATTCTTCGGCCCAAAGTTTCCACGCGCACTGACTACGAGGGCGAACTGGGCGTCGTGATCGCCCGGCGCTGCCACCAGCTCACCGACAGCGACGACGTACGCCCCTACATCCTCGGCTACACTTGCGTCAACGATTTCACCGCCCGCGATCTGCAGAACAAAGAACCTCAGTGGGTGCGCGGCAAAGGCTTCGATACCTTCTGCCCGGTCGGACCCGTGGTCGCCGACGGCATTAATGACGGCATTAATATTGATCCCTGGGCCGGCGTTCAGGTCGAAACGCGAGTGAATGGCGACGTGCGGCAGTCCGGCAACACGCGGGATTTTATTTTCCCGCTAGACGTCCTCATCCGTTACATTTCGCAGATCATGACCCTCGAACCCGGAGACCTGATCGCGACCGGCACGCCCAAGGGCGTCGGACCCGTAATCGCCGGCGATGCCATTGAAGTCTCGATCGAAGGCATCGGCGTGCTGCGCAATCCCGTAGCCGACCAACCATAGGTCCGTGTAGGGACGGGCGCCCTCGCCCGTCCAAGCCGAGCGCAGCTCGGCAGCTGCCTGTGGTCACAGCAACTGTGGATTCGCTATAGGAGGAACCACCCATGGAAAACTCCCGACGGGTTTTCGACCGTTGTTTCGAACTCTTGCAGGCCGGCGATGCCGACGGACTCCGCCAAATTCTGGAACAAGATCCCGCCGCTTCTGAAGCCCACGATTCGACCGGCGTAAGCCTGCTCATGCATTCCCTCTATCGTGGCCGCCGCGACCTCGCGGAACTGATCGCGAGCAAGAAGAAGGCACTCGATATTTTTGAAGCGACCTCGCTCGGCCATCTCGATCGCCTCAAGCAGTGCATTCGCGATGCTTCCGCCATCGACTCCCGCTCGATCGATTCCCGCTCAAAAGACGGATTCACCGCCCTGCACTTCGCCTGTTTTTTCGGACAGCCCGAAGCCGCGCGTCTGCTGATCGAAAGCGGAGCGGCGGTCGATGCCGTGGCCGCGAATCCGACGCAGGTCATGCCGCTGCACTCCGCCGCCTCAGCCCGCAATCTGGAAGCCGCTCGCTTGCTCCTCGAACACGGAGCGCCCGGCATTGTTAATGCTCGTCAGCAAGGAGGCTGGGTTCCAATTCACGCCGCTGCCCAGAGCGGAGACCGCTCCATGGTGGAACTATTGCTCAAGCACCGCGCCGATCCCAAGCTCGCCAACGACGACGGCAAAACCCCAGCCGTGGTAGCCAGAGAAAAGGGCAACGAGGAGATAGCCACTTTATTGGAAAAGTACCCATAGCTAGTGAAGAGACGCGAACTAGGGAGAGACGGGCGCCCCGCCCGTCCCAGGTCGCGTAGGGACAGCCGCTCCGGCTGTCCAAGCCGAGGACTGCTAAGTTCATGATTTTAATAGACGGGGAACAGGCCTACTTGTAGTCCATTCTCTTCACGTTACTCGCGACTTTGCCCCTGCAATCTTGCTCCCCGATCTATGCATCAAACCGTTTATAATCAAGTGCCAGTTCCTCGGGGAAGCCCGATTCAAAAAAGCGAAGTCCAAAAAATTATGTCGACGAAGTTGAAGGTCACAATTCTCGCCAGTTCGCTCGCCATTCTGCTGTTCACCATCGTTGGCGGTTTCGTCAACGTTCGCGCGTCTTCGAATGAGGGCGCATATCGCCAGTTGTCGGTGTACAGCGAAGTGCTGTCCCGCATCCGCCTCGAATACGTGGAAGAGCCCAATATCCCTGTCGTCACCAACGGCGCGCTGCATGGTCTGCTGGAGTCGCTCGACGCCAATTCCAGCTACCTGTCGGCGGCCGAGTACAAGCGCTACAAGACAACGATGAAGACCGACGGCAAGGCGGATATCGGCGCCGCCGTCTCGAAGCGCTTCGGATACGCTGCCGTAGTCGCGGTGATTCCTGGAGGCCCGGCGGACAAGGCCGGGGTCGAGAACTCCGACATCATCGAGTCCATCGAGGGCAAGAGCACGCACGACATGTCGCTGGCTGAGATTCGCGGCATGCTGTCCGGCGAGGTCGGATCTACGATCACGGTGGCGGTGGTGCGGCCGCGGCGAGCCGAACCGGAGAAGATTGTGATCACGCGCGACGTGGTGACCATCCCGCCGGTTAGCGACAAGATGCTCGCAGACAATGTTGGCTACATCAAGGTGGACGCGTTCCCCGAAGGCAAGACGCAGGAGATTGCCGCGAAGATTCGCGACCTGCAGAAGCAGGGAGCGAAGAAGCTCGTACTCGATCTGCGCAACTCCGCCAGTGGCGCGGAGTCTGAGGGCGTCGCCACCGCCAATCTTTTCCTTGACCATGGCACCATCACTTATCTGCAGGGGCAGAAGTATCCGCGCCAGGCTTTCAATGCCGATCCCGCCAAGGACATCACCAGGCTGCCCGTGGCCGTGCTGGTGAATCGTGGCACGGCGGGCCCAGCCGAGATTGTGGCTGCCGCGATCCTCGAGAACGCTCGTGGCGACGTGGTCGGAGACAAAACCTTCGGCGACGGCTCGGTGCAAAAACTGATCGAGATGCCGGACAACTCTGCCCTGATTCTTTCGGTCGCGAAGTACTACTCGCCGGGCGGAAAGGCAATTCAGGATGCATCCGTCACGCCGAACGTCGTGGTCGCTGACGCTATTGAAGACGACGGCGGATTGCCCGACGTAGACGAGCAGGCCGCTCCCGGCGAAAAGCCCGGCGAAAAGAAAGAGGAGAAACCGAAGAACCTGCAGGACGACCAATTGAACAAGGCGTTGGAAGTGTTGAAGAACCGGGAATCGAAGGGTTAAACGTTTCAAGGTTTCAAAGTCAAGATCGCTCGCCTCGGCGGGCGATTTTTTCGCTCAGATGCGATAGCCAAGACTTGATCTTGCACACCATGGTCTCGGATGGGGTCGCTACCGTCAGGCCGTAAGAAGGTTCTTGAGGGTAATGGCTGAAGGGCGAACAAACGGCGCAAAGTTGTGTCAAAAGCCTGTTTACATCAGGAATCGCGAAAAAATGCCTCCGGCAAACACGTGGCGGCGAGGAACTCCGTCACGAAGCGGGAGAGGGAGATTTCCGTCTGCGCACTAGAAAGAGCGAAACTCCAAATAGCAATACCGGAAGCGCATAACCACGCACCAAGCTAACGGGATCGACTTCGCTGATCCCATACGCCCTTTGGCCTCCATCGCGTTCGTAACGCGTGATTGCGACGATCATGGGTTTTGGAGGCTTCTGAAACCACGCGATGTAAGAGGCCTGCTTGACCTTTTCGGATGTATTGGACCCGCTGACTCGAACCGTAGCTGTGACCCCGGAATAGTATCCAACTTTTATAGCCCTTGTTAATGGCCCAACTGCGGCTATGGTCTCCTGAACTATGCCTGCCGCTTCTGGAGGTGCTGTTCCGCGCCCCTCCAAAGCGGAGACAATCGCGTGGAGATCAGCGTTAGGAAGCACAACGGAATATAAAAGCGGTAGAAAAACGGCACACATCCACAGGCTAGAAAGTGCCAGCAGTATGATCGCGTAGGTCGGGCGACTCGATTTGAGGGCCAAACAGTCCTCCTGAGTGTTTCGGCCGCGAACGCGATGAGCATACTACGGATTTGTTCCGCGCAGAAAGCCCGGACGCCCAAGCTTGGCATAGATCGAAGAGAACGTATTCGCGATAGTTGGCGAAAAATCCCGATTACACTCAAAATCCCCGGATCGGATACCAGTCTGCGTCCGATACGTGGAGCCTTGCCAACCCTGTCCGCAAGGTCGAGTTCGAACTATTACAGATAAAGCGTCAACACCTGCCGCTTCCGGTGACATCGGAACCTTGAAACTCTGAACCTTCTTTTTTACGCTATCCTGAGTATGCTCTCCAATGAAAATCATCTACCAACATCTTCCGAGTGTAGAAATTGGCGGACGGAAGTTGGTCGGACTCGTCCTGTTCGGATTGCTCGTCCTGGTCTCCGCCGTGGTGGGCGCGTTCGCTGGGCTGCTTCTGGTCTACTCGACGGACCTGCCCCAGGTCGAAGAACTCGAACGTTACCGTCCCATCTCGGTCACCGAACTCTATGATGGACAGGGAAGAGTCATAGGCACTTTTGCGCTGCAGCGCCGCGTCATCGCTGCCTATGACGATTATCCGGAAGTTCTACGCAACGCGCTGATCTCGATCGAAGACAAAGATTTCTACCGGCACTCAGGCGTCAACATCTGGCGCATCGTAGGCGCGGCCTATCGCGATATCGCATCCGGCGGGAAAGTGCAGGGAGCGTCCACGCTCACCATGCAACTCGCCCGCAACCTGTTTCTCTCTCCCGACCGCTCGTTTTATCGCAAGGTGCAGGAGGCGCTGCTCGCCATTCAGATCGAGCGCCGCTTCACCAAGCCGCAGATCTTCACGCTCTATGCCAACCAGATATTCCTCGGCCACGGCGTTTACGGCTATGAGGCTGCCTCGGAATTCTATTTCAGCAAACCGGCGAAGCAACTGAAACTCGAAGAAGCCGCGCTCCTTGCGGGACTTCCCAAGGCGCCGCAATATTACTCGCCCATCAACCACCCGGAACGCGCCCTCAAGCGCCGCAACCTCGTGCTCAATGCCATGCTTGAGGATGGCAAGATCACCAAGGTCCAAGCGGAGGATGCCAAGAGCAAGCCGATCGTGCTCGACCTGCAGAAAGATCCGAATTCGCTGGCTCCGCACTATGTGGAAGAAATCCGGCGCTACCTCGAAGCCAAGTATGGCAGTGACCAGGTTCACGAAGGCGGGTTGCGCGTTTACACCTCGCTCGACATGGACCTGCAGAAGTCCGCGCACCAGGCGCTGCTCGACGGCCTCGCTGCCTACGAGCGCCGGCATGGGTGGCAAGGCAAACTCCTGAATGTAATTGCCCAGGGTCAAAAGCTCGACAAATATGCGGATCCGGATTGGGATGAGGAGCCCGAAGTAAACGGATACATGCACGCGCTGGTCACACAAGTCTCGCCGGTCGCCGCCGAAGTGCGCTTCGGCCAGCACACAGCCACGCTCGGGCAGGCGGATGTGGCTTGGACCAAGCCGAAGCCTAAGCTCAAGCTTCCCGACATTCTCCGGGTGGGTGACGTCGTGTACATCAAAGTGCTCTCCCTGGATGCGGCCGGAAAATCACGCGTCAGTCTGGAGCAGGATTCAGGCGCCGAAGGAGCGCTCGTTGCTATCGATAACGCGACCGGAGAAATCAAGGCCATGGTCGGCGGCCGTGACTTCAAGCTCTCCAAGTTCAACCGCGCCACGCAGGCGCTGCGCCAGGTCGGGTCGTCTTTCAAGCCGTACGTCTATACCGCGGTGATCGACCAGGGCGGCAGCCCCGACGACACCATTCTGGACGCGCCGGTAACGTTTCAAACTGCCTCCGGCCCTTATTCGCCGCACAACTACGACGACAAATTTGAGGGAATCATCACGCTGCGGCGCGCGCTCGCGCAGTCCAGAAACATTCCCGCGCTCAAGCTGGCCGACCGCGTTGGCATTAAGACCGTGATCGAATACGCGCACCGCTTTGGCATTACCGCCAACATTCCCGTCTATCTTCCCGTGGCGCTGGGCTCGGCGGAAATCACTCCGATTGAACAGACCTCAGCCTTCAGCGTGTTTCCCAATGACGGCGTGCGCGTCGCTCCGCGCTACATCACCCGGGTGACCGACTACGAGGGCCGCATTCTGGAAGAAGATTTCTCCGACATCAAAGACGCCGTCAGTTCGCGCACGGCGCGCGTCATGACATCGATGCTGCGGGAGGTGGTGCTCCATGGCACCGCGGTTGCCGCCGCGAAGATGCCGTATCCTCTGGCCGGGAAGACGGGGACGACCAACGATTTCACCGACGCCTGGTTCGTGGGCTTTTCTCCGTCGCTGACCTGCGGCGTCTGGATCGGCTACGACGAAAAAAAATCCCTCGGCGAAAAAGAAACCGGAGCCCACGCCGCCCTGCCCATCTGGATGCAGTTCATGAACGTCGCGCTGGCCGGCAAAGATCCCGGCGAATTCCAGCCAGCGCCGCTTCCCCGGAACTCAGCCGTCGCGCAGAAAGTGAATACTCCAGACGTCGCGCCCGGCGACGGCGAACTGCACTAATTGCACTAATGGAGAGCCGGGCGTCCCCGCCCGGCTGGACGGGCGAGACGCCCGTCCCTCCACCAACAGATTTGAGTTTCGCTCAAAAGGACAACTTCCGCAGCAGTCGGCCAATCCGCACGATTCGATAAAGAGGGAAAAGCGCTTCCGGCAATCGCACCGCCGCAACGTCTCCTGCGCCCGGCGTCCAGACCAGCCGCCAGAGATATCGCCAGCGGTCGCGGCGCCGCTCGCGCAGTTTCAGGATCAGGCGGAAGTATTCCGTGGATTCGAAATCATAGGCCGCACCGCGAGCGAGACGCTCGGCGAATTCGCTACCGAGAGCGGGCACCCGAGGATCGGCCGCAATCATTTCTTCCGCGGATTCCGGAAGCTCCGCCTGAAGCACGTTCTTCACCAGCCAGAAACTTACGCCGAGAATGCGGGCGATTCCCAGCGCGCGCGCCTGGGAAAATACCAGCGAGTAGTCGATGATCTGGTTTCGGGATTGAGACCGCAAAGTCTCCGCAATGTCCGAAAGCCAGATCAGCCGCGTCCAAAGATGTTTGGCGGCGTGCAGGCACAGCACCAACACCGAATCTTCGGGAGACAGGCAAAGCATTTCGTACCCCGCGACGACGGTGCGGCCGGCGCGCGCCAGCAGATCCTCCACGCACAGATCAACCGCATAAAAGCGCGGCAGCAACGCCCACTGCAGTTCGACCAGGTTCTTACCAGCCGCGCCGTCAAACGAACGCTCGTAGCCGGTCCGCAGCCACAGCCGTTCGGCGGACGCGCTTTCGACGGCCGGAGTAACGTCCGCAGAAGGGTTATATCCGATTTCGGCAAGAGCCTGCTTCGCTCGCTCGAAGTCCGCAGAAGAGATCAGGAAGTCGAGATCCGAAAAACTTCGCAGCCCCAGATCGCGGTAAAGCGATTGCGCCAGCCCCGGCCCTTTGTACGGGATCGCTCGCAACTCTCTGCGCTCGAACTGCTGCATGATGCGCGCCAGATCGGCGGTGAACCACAAGCTGCGCCGTAGGTTCGCTTCGTACGCAGATCGCAGCGCGCGCTCGATTTCCGGCGGAAGGGCGCGACCTTGTTCGACGCAACCGGGTTCAACGCAAAAAAGTTTGACCAGGTTGCGCGCCGCCAGCGGAAGAACTCCATGGTGCTCAGCCAGGCGAAGGAATTCGCTCCAGTCGAGTGCGGAAAGATTCCAGTTCGCAATGCGCTCGAGGCGCTCCGGAGGCAGTTCCACGGTCGCCAGGGCGCACAGCAGCTCAAATTCGTCTTCTTTCTGCAGCCGAGTGCTCGACAAGGGAGACGTAGGCAAAGGTTCGGTCATGGAAGCGGATCCCGACGAATAGACAGACGGCTGCAAACCGGAATCAATACGATCGCGAATCGCCACTATAATACAGAGTCTTCGGCGCGCGTCCGAACCTCGCTTCGCAATTCGCCGTTCGAACTTTTGTCGTTCGCGCTTTCGTCGTTCACTTTCATGGACCGAGTCGTCTTCGAATCCGTTCGCAAGATCTTTCGCCATCGTCCAGCTCTGTTCAATTGGCTGGGAAGAGAGCGGGGCGGCGAAACCGTTGCCTTGAAGGACGTTTCTTTCGCGGCAGCCCGCGCCGAGGTCTTAGTGCTGCTCGGCCCGAACGGCAGCGGAAAAACCACGGCCCTGAAGCTGATCTCGACCGTGCTCCTGCCCGATGCTGGTTCGGTGCGCGTGGGCGACTTCGATGCTCGGCGCGAGGCCGGTGAAGTGCGGCGGCAAGTCGGCATCGCCGTCGCCGCCGAGCGCTCGTTCTTCCCTCGCCTCTCCGCCCGTGAGAACCTCGATTTCTTTGCCGCCCTCGACGAAGTGTCGCGCGGCGAGCGGGCGCAAAGGATCAAGGAAGTTCTCCGCGATACCGGGCTCGAAGAGCAAGCCGACACGCTGGTCATGAAGTTCTCCAGCGGCATGTACCAGCGACTGGGGATCGCGCGCGCCCTGGTCAAGCGTCCCAGCGTGCTTTTGCTCGACGAGCCGACGCGCAGCCTCGATGCCGGCACCACGGCACACTTCTGGGCCACCATCCGCTCCTTGGCACGGCAAGAGACGACGGTTCTGCTCGCCACCCACAATTTCGCGGAGGCGGCAGCCGTCGCCGACCGGTTGCTTCTGCTGCATCGCGGCGAATTGCTCGCCGATCGCTCCCTGGGCGACGGCGAAAGCGCGGACGCGCTGCGCGCTTTCTACTTCCGCATGACCGGCGAGATCGATGAGAAAGATTTGTAATATGGAGATTTTGTAATGGGGTAATCGGGTAATTTTGCAATTCAAAACCCTACTGAAAGGTATGGGAAGGGGTTGTTAGATTACCAAATTACCCAATTACAAAATTACAAATTGTCTTATGCCTTCGACACTCGACAAGCTCCACGCCATCCTGCGTCGCGATCTGCTCACGGCCATCCGCCATCGCAGCGGTTTCGTCATGACCCTGGTTGGAGTGTTCACCGAATTGGCGGCTTTTTATTTTCTATCCCGCGCCATCGGCCCCGGCTTTCGACCCGGTGGCGTCGAGTACTTCCCCTTTCTTCTGGTGGGCACCGGCGTCTACACTTTTTTCGTAATGAGCGCGCAAGCCTTCCTGAGCGCGGTGCAGGAAGCGCAGCAGACCGGGACGCTGGAAGTGCTCATGACGACCTCGACCGCCCCGGCTGAGCTCGTCATCCTCAGTTCTATTTCTGCCTTTGCCGGAAACCTGGTCAATCTGCTGTTCTATCTTTTCGCGGGGGTGGCAGTTTTCCGGGCATCGATCCACGCCAATTTTTTTTCCTGCGTGGCAGTATTGATTTTTTCCCTGGCGATCGCCCTGGCCCTGGGAATCGCGGCGGCCACGCTTCAGGTTGCGTTCCAGAAAGGCTCAGCTCTGCTGTGGCTGCTCGGTTCCGGACTCTGGTTTCTAAGCGGAACCATGTTCCCCATCCAGAGCTTGCCCCGACCGCTCGAGCTTCTCGCTCGTGCGGTTCCTCTCACTTACGCCATCGATGGAATGCGCAAGGCGCTGCTTGAGGGGCAGTCCATGGTGGCGATGGCTCCGACATTGGTCGTCCTGGCCGGGTTTGGCGTGGTCCTGCTGCCACTGGCACTCGCCGGCCTGTCGCTGAGTTTGCGGCGAGCGCGGCAGGATGGAACTCTGTCATTTTATTGAGGATGTTGATTCGCCTTTTTCGGTCTGCGACGCTGCCAAGTCATATCCTTTCCTTGCCAAGGCGGATGATTTTGCTGTACATTCGGGATGAACTGTAGCCTTGGGGGCCTCTGATGGACGACTTCTCCCCCTCGGGTACGAGGCCTATCCTGAGCTGTTCCTGGATAGGGATCATGCTGCGCACATAGGCTGATTACATCTCTTTTGGCTTGGACTACGTCCAAGAATTTCTGTGGCACCCGATTAGGGGGAACAGCATGAACTCCCAGAACCGTTATTCCAGCGCGTCAATCGCCGGCGTTGTGTTTGCCTGCGCCGCTCTGCTCTCTAGTCAGCCATCTCAGGCTCAGCAGATCGGCTTCCCGGAGGATTGGAGCCACCGGCACGTTGTTTTCTCCAACCCCGGCACTTATCGAGAAGCGATAGAGAACGGCTCGTCCGAGAAATGGGTCAGGATCAATTAATGATCCACGCTTCATCATGCAGCGGATGAAGCGTAACGCGGATGCATCGGCAAGCAGGAGTCAGGAGATCACCGCTGCGCCTGTAAGCGAATTGAGAGCACCCCTGCGGACCCCGTTGAGACTACCCGTGCGGACCCGAAAGAAAATACAGCTAGCGCCGTTGCTCCGGGATTGGAGCGTGAGTCTCGGTGCGGGGGGTGTCGCCGCAGGGCAGTATCCCGCAAAATTCACTTTCTACCCAAACCTGACTCCGAGCTGTACTACCGACTTCGCTGTATACGGTGTGAATGCCGCCGGCGCTCCCGTTGGTCCCGGTGCTCAGGCCAACATCGTGGGTTTTAACCAGCTTTACGTCAATTCGACTATGACCGGCATTTGCGGCACTGGCACTGCCACCGCACCCACGGTGTATTTTTCTTACTTTGTTGGCACCGGCAAGGTTCAGACTTCGCCGAGCATTTCAGTCACTGGCACCAAGATCGCATACATAGAGAGCGTTGCTGGCGCTTCCAAGCTGCACGTGACTACCATAGGGACGACCGGGAGCAATGGCACAAGCGCCACCAGCCCAGTTGTGCCGGGAACCGGAAACAATGCTGCTGACATTGCGATAACTTTGAATGGCGGCGTCAACGTCAGCGCGTCTTCACCGTTTGTGGATTACGAAGACGACATAGCCTACGTCGGTGACGACAACGGCATATTGCACAAGTTTACGCCCGTCTTCAACGGCACGCCCGCGGAAGTCATTGGGGGCGGCTGGCCCGTCACGGTGGACAGCGGGAGAATCCTCA